>Ga0209272_10000541_pt1 | contig 30007 bp, 26 predicted proteins | sample tdDd002_FD_187125 | JGI IMG/M metagenome (GOLD analysis project Ga0209272, IMG submission 187125) | Marine sediment microbial communities from the Atlantic coast under amendment with organic carbon and nitrate - tdDd00.2 (SPAdes)... | ecosystem: Environmental > Aquatic > Marine > Coastal >... | reverse complement strand
ACTTCTATTCTTTGGGATTTTGGTGATGGTGTTTTAAGTAGTGCATTTGAACCTAGTCATTCTTACGTTCTTGAAAATTCAAATGGCAGTGGTTATGTGGTTACTTTGACTGCATCGAATGGCGCTTGTCCGGATAGTGAGAGTTCTCAGCAAGTATTTATTACAACTGGAATTGATGATTTAATTGCCGAGAGTGGAGTAGTGGCTTATCCAAATCCGAATCGTGGTGAATTTTTTGTAGAGATTAATGCAGCAGATGAGGATGGCTTGTTAAGAATATTTAATTCAGCTGGTAAATTGGTAGTTTCTAAAGAAATTAAGAGGCATTTCAATTCAGAAAAGTTAGAGTTTGATCTGAAAGGACTAGCGGGAGGTTTTTATTTCTTAACCATTCAGTATCCAGATAAAATAGTTCGAACGAAATTGATAATAACAAAATAGAGCATTATCATTAACGAGAACCAAATGAAAATGGGCATTTCCAAATTGGAAATGCCCATTTTATATCTAGAAAACTTGATTATTCAAATTCAGCCATTGTTTTCTTAATGATCTCAATCGCTTCGCGAAGTTGAGTTTCGTTAATTGTCAATGGAGGAGCAAAACGAATAATGTGTCCGTGAGTTGGCTTAGCTAATAACCCATTATCTCTAAGTCTCATACATACATCCCATGCAGTTTTACCACCTTTAGGCTTGATAACAATTGCATTAAGAAGACCTTTACCACGCACTAGTTCAATCATATCAGATTTAACAGTCGATAATTCCGCACGGAAAATCTTACCCATTGCCTCAGCATTCTCAGCTAACTTCTCGTCTCTTACAACTTCAAGAGCAGCCATTGCCACCTCACAAGCTACCGGGTTACCACCAAAAGTAGAACCGTGCTCACCTGGCTTAATCACAAGCATGATATCATCATCAGCTAATACTGCGGAAACTGGTACAACACCACCTGAAATCGCTTTTCCAAGAATCAATACATCAGGACGAACACCTTCGTGATCAACAGCTAATAACTTACCTGTACGAGCGATACCAGTCTGTACTTCATCAGCAACGAACAATACGTTATTTGCTTTACAAAGCTCAGAAGCTTTCTTTAAGAATCCATTCTCTGGTACATAAACACCAGCCTCACCTTGAATAGGCTCAACTAAGAAAGCACATACGTTAGGATCTTTTAACTCTTTCTCTAGTGCCTCAGTATCGTTGTAAGGAATAGATACGAAACCTGGTGTGAATGGACCAAATCCTTTATATGAATCTGGATCATTAGACATAGACACGATAGTAACAGTACGTCCGTGGAAGTTACCATCACAAACGATGATCTTAGCTTCATTCTCAGGTATACCTTTTACATCGTAACCCCATCTACGAACAAGCTTGATAGCTGTTTCATCAGCTTCGGCACCTGTATTCATTGGTAATACTTTATCGTATCCAAAGTAATCTGTTACGAACTCTTCATATTTACCAAGGTTATTACTGTAGAAAGCACGTGAGGTAAGGGTTAGTTTTTGTGCCTGTTCAACCAATGCGTTAATAATTTTTGGATGACAGTGTCCTTGATTAACAGCAGAATACGCTGAAAGGAAATCAAAATATTGCTTTCCATCTGTATCCCAAACATAAACGCCTTCGCCACGTTCTAAGACTACTGGTAGTGGATGATAGTTATGAGCTCCAAATTTGGACTCTTTCTCCATGTAATCTTTTGCTGTCATTGTTGTTGTATTAGTCATAATTACAATGTTTATAAGATTTATTTATTAGGATTAAATACTTAAATTTTGGTACGCCAATTTTGTAATTATTTTTTGATTTTCCATGCCTTTTGAAGAAAAAAATAAATGAAATCAAAAAAATAATTAAAATCTGACTTTTATCATAAATGCAATTCTTAATTATAGATTTGCTTATGATTAAAACAGTAAATCCAAATAAAATGTGAAAGCCTTATAAATTAAGGAAGGTACTTCGACATTGCCATTAATAAATCGGTTTTATTAAATGGTTTGGCAAGATGCTCGGAACAACCAGCTGATAATGATTTTTCTTTATCTCCTTCGAGAGCATAAGCTGTTTGTGCTAATATTTTTAAGTTTGGACGCTTTTCTTTAATTATTTTAGTTGCCTCTAAGCCATTGGTATGTGGCATATTAATATCCATAAGTACTAAATTAACTTCAGCTCTGTTTAGGCAAGCTTGAATAGCTTCTTGACCCGTTTTTGCCCAAATGATATTAATGTTGGTTCTCTGAAGATAGGCTTCAATGATTTTATAATTAGTCATTTGATCTTCGGCAATTACAACCGTGTAATTTTCCCAATTGTAGATTTCCGGGATAGGATCAATATCATCAATTATAGTATTTTCGGTAACATCGGGAATGCTGAAATTAACAACTGTACCGACATTTTTTTCTGATGCAATCCAAATCTTACCACCAAGTAATTCTATTTCTAATCTGGAAATATATAAGCCAAGACCTGTTCCTTCTGGTGTTCTGCTGTTTGATTCATTCACTTGTCTGAAGCGTTGAAAAACACTTGTTTTATATTCTTCCGGAATTCCTGGTCCAGTATCACTAATAGTAAAATGAACGGCTTGATTTTTAATTTGATAAGTGCATGAAATAGAACCTTTATCCGTAAACTTAACGGCGTTGTGTAATATTTTATTAAGAATGCTTGAGATCTTATTTTGATCTGATTTAATAACGATATTTTTTTCGATAATATTAGGAGCAAACTTTAATTGCACATGTTCTTTGTTCGAAGATGAAATCTCTTTTTCACACTTAATCTTAACGTCTTTAAGCATTTGGTTAAGATTGAAATTGCGTTTAATTGGTTTAGAAGTTCTACTTTCCAGCATAGAAACCTTTAGTAAATCTTCAATAATTTTTAAAAGCTGAAGTCCAGAGTTTTTAATTGATCCAGCAAATTTTGGAACATTTCCATTTAAGTTTCCAGTTTCAAGTAGTTCAGAAAAACCAATTATTGAATTTAAAGGAGTTCTTAATTCGTGACTCATATTGGCAAGAAAGGCATTCTTAAGATTTTCAGCTTCAAGGGCTTTGTTCCATGCTTTTGCAATTTCAAATTCTTTTATTTTTATATCTGTAATATCCTGAAAAAGAACCTCTTCTATTTGTTCTTCTTTTTTGTAAACTTCGCCCGTAATTTTCCCTAATCTTAATTCTCCATTTCTGTAAAACCTAAATTCAATTTCCATTGGTTGATTTTTCATCTGCAATAAGGCTTCTTCGAAAAATGAAAGATCTTCAGGGTGAATGTGCTTGAAAAGTTTCTCGCGACTAGGAGTTAAATCTGATTTCTTGTATCCAAATATAGAATAAGTAACCTCAGACCACCACATCTCTTTTGAACCATAGTAATATACCCAATAACCAATTCCTGCGGTTGTATGAATTTTCTTTAGCTGACGTAATTGTATTTTTGTGTCAATTTTCATTTATTTGGGTTTGGGTCTATGTTAATATAAAACGATTAAAAAGATTGAAAAATAGATTATTGAATTGTGTTAAGGTTTATTGTTTATGTTTTGTATTATGCTTTCTGCAAGCATAAATGTAAAACACAATAAAATAAATGTTATCCATAAGCTACTTTCATATCTTTGTTCGTTATAAAACTCAGATAGTTTCATTTTTGAAGGAGAAATTACAATTGACATGCTTTTTATTGATGTTATTTTCGATTTAACATCTTCTTCACTGTAATATTCTGGTATTGATTCTTTTCTTGAATAATTGAATGAATGCGTTTCTATTATTGAATCGTTATGACTGATGAAAAAATGCCCTGAATTCCTTATTTGATCATGCGTGTAAAGGTTTACACTTTGATTTGAAGAGTAAAATTGTTGAGGAATAAAGTCGATTACTGAATTTAGGTTTGTAATATGATATTGAATATCATTTTGCATGATTTTAGATGCATTTACAGTAAGTGAAATATTTTTTCCGGTTTGGTCGTATAAATTGCTTTTTGTTCCTTTTGATTTTGTGAGATTGATCACACTTGGTACAAAGATTGGATGCACAATTAAGTTTGTCCATGTAGGTTTTAGGTTCATACTTAATTGGAAAAACTGTCCTAAACCAAAATTTTGCTTGACAAATAAATTATCCCCACCAGCCGTTTTCCATATTGTTTCTGTGGTTGTGCTATTGGAGGTGTTCAATATATAGTGCTTAAATATATCAGGTAGCCTGGTATTAAAATCCAATTCTTTGAAAACATCTTTATATATTTCAGCATTTTTTTCAATTAGTGAAAGCCTTTGGCTGCTCGAATCAATAGTGGTGTATTCTGAAGCAGATATTTCGGAAAGAAATGAATTGACACTGGAACTAATTCTTTCTCCTGGAACGAACAGAACATTTCCTCCGTTTTTTAGATAATTTTTAATGTTTTGGTTTAATCCGCTTTCAATTTCCTTTATCTCATTTAAAATAACCAGCTTATAATTGTTAAGGTTTTGGTTGTACAATTTCGATTTTTCAATATTTGTAAGCTCAAAATCACTTGAAAGTTGGAATAGTTTGCTCACATATTTATTTTCAGAAAATTCATTTATCGATAGAATATTGGAATTGTTATCAATTTTATAAGAGAAAAATAAGTTGTTGTCATAAATTATTGGATGATCGTTTAATTCAATCTTAGCCAAACAATATCCAGTTTTGGGGTTTGTAAACTTAAGCTGTATAATTTGAGTAGAGTAGGCTTTAAGATCAGCAGAAACAATTGCTCTAATGCTATCATTAATTTTTAATTGGACGGGAAGTTTTTCCAAATCAGTAACCGAAGTGTTTGTTAATTTAACATGTAGTTGTTGAATTTCTTTAGACTTACGATATGGCTTATTAAACCAACAACTATCTATACTGATATTATTTGCTATTTGAATTTTAAATGGTACAAAATGAATTCTCATCAAACTATCAGTTTTAATGTTTTCAAAATCACTTTGATATTTTTGAAAATCAGAAAAAACAAAGACATCATTTGATTCATCTTTCGTATCAATAGTAATGTTTTTTATTTTGTTGGATAGTTTTACGTTTACAGGTGATGGTTGTATGTCTTGAATTCTGGCGATTGCCTGATCTTTATTTAAACTGACCGAGAGATGAGAAATATCATTACTGTATACTTTAATTTTTGCATCATCGGGTACCGATTTAATTAATTCAAAGGCTTTGTTTTTAGCAATTTCCAGAGCATTTCCTTCTTCGGTATTCCCATTCATGCTATACGAATTATCAATATAAATGCTTAGTCTTTCCTGTTTATGTGAGTTATTGAGCTTAGAATTTAGACTCGGTTGAGCAAAGGCAATAATTATACACGCCAAAGCCAATAATCGTAAGAGTAAGATCAATAATTTCTTTAGTTTTGATTTCCGTTTGTTTTCGGTATTAAAGTTTTTTAAAAATCTAAGGTTACTGAAATATACTTTTGTGAATCTTTTAAAATTAAAAAGATGTATGATGATTGGAATGATCAGCAGGAATAAAAACCAAAGAATATGAGGATTCAAAAATTGAAATGACATTGTACTTTTACTTGTATTTGTTAATAGTATTGATGAAATATAAGAATCATTTATTTAGAATTTTGCACTTAATTTCAAATTCAACTTTCTCCCGGTTAAATAATTGGGAATTGCGTATTGATTTCCTGAAACATCCTTAATCCATAAATAAGAAATTGTATTGTTGATATCTAAGACATTAAAAATTTCGAGTCCTAGCCACATCGATTTAAAATACTTTAAAAATCCACTTTTTTTCATCTTTTCATCAACCAATACTTTCGAAAAACCCAAATCAATTCTTTTGTAGTTAGGCATTCGAAATGAACCTCCATTTTTTCCATTTTTAGGACTCCATACTGGTAATTTACCTCCATAAAATAAGCTCAAATGCATTTTATACGATGGGTTATTTGGCAGGTAATCCTGAAAAAACATTGAAAAATTAAACCTCTGATCTGTTGGACGCGGAATAGCAGACATTTGATCTCCAATGATATTTTCTTCTGTTTTCATTATGGATAGGCTAGCCCAGGATTCCGTTCCAGGTACAAATTCACCATTTATACGTAAATCGAGTCCTGCAGCATATCCTTTTGCTTTTTGATCAGCGTAATAACGAATTCGGACATTTTCGATGTCGTAAGGAGTTACTGAAACTAAATCTTTATAATATAATTCGCTGGAAAATTTGAAAGGTCTGTCCCAAGCGGTAAAGTAGTATTCCTGACCTAGTACGTAATGAATTGATTTTTGAAATTCCAATTTTGGGCTAATATTTCCATCAATCATCAGCATTTCTCGATAAGATGGGACTTGTTGATAATACCCGGCAGCCAAACGGAATTTTACTTTATTTTTCCAATCGGGAATGTAATTTAATGACGCGCGAGGCGAAAAAATCCCTTTTTTGTTGTAATCCCAGTAATGATATCGTACACCACCGGTAAGTTGTAATTCTCCATTTTCTAACTCAATAAGTTTTGTGACTTGGACAAATGATTTATAATGTTTTGAATCGATTTTGTTTTTGGCATTTCTTGCGTAAGCTAACAGTACATCCGATTCGGAAACAGGAACTGAATAACCTGCAGAATCCTGATATTGCCATTCATTTATTTTATCATCTACCTCTTCAGATTTTATTCCAACTCCCCATTGAAGAAACCAATCATTTATAGAATGATCACCTTTAACATCAAGAGTGTAAACATCTTTTTTAAGTTTATTTCTCGCATGATCAATGAAAGTTCCAACTCCTAAATTTTCGATACTTTCATTTGTTGATCCTCCTTGGGAGACAAATAAATCGCTTAAGTAGTATTGCCCCATAATATCAAAGTTTTCTTCTTCAATGGTTTGATATCTGCTACCAATTAATCGAATTAAAGAATTTGAATTGGGGTGATATTTAAATGTGAAAGCTTGCGTATTGGTTTTAAACTCGTCTTTTTCCTGACCTTCAAAATAGATTTTGAGTTGTAAGGCATTGCTTATGGTACCAAATGAAGTCGTTCTGTTCTCAGGTTTAAATCTATAATCGTTCTCACTAAAACTAATCCAGGCATGAAGGCTAATTGCTGAACTAAAACGATAATTTATCAATGCCTGAAAATCTTTAAAATTTGGCTCATATTCTCCTTTGGTGTCGAGAGATTTTAGCAGATAACGATTGGTTTTGTATCGTGCTCCTGCGATATAGGAGAATTTTTGGTTTTTACTTTTATCGCCAATATTCGCTGATGCACCAAGCATACTTACCTCTGAGGAAGCTTCAAAACTGCTGGGTTCTTTGTATTTTATATCTAAAACCGATGAAAGTTTATCTCCATATTTAGCATCGAAACCTCCTGATGAAAACTGAATTGAGGAAACCAAATCTGGATTAATAATGCTAAGTCCTTCCTGCTGCCCAGAGCGAATTAGATTTGGACGATTAATCTCTATCTCATTAATATAGACTAAATTTTCATCGAAATTACCACCTCGAACCGTATACTGAGAACTCAATTCATTATTGGAACTAACTCCGGGAAGAGTTTTTATAATCTGTTCAATTTTACCACTACCAGTAACTGGTATTTGATCTATGTGTTTGGTATCGATAGCAGTTGCTTTACTTCTTATATTTTGATCAGCATCGACCCTAATTTCTTGAATGTTTTCTTGTTTTAAATGTAAGGTTACTTGCAACTTATTCGCCTCACCATTTTTCAAAACAATATTTTTCTGATAATCCTGAAAGCTAATATGAGTTATAAGTAATGTAATTCTATCGTTAGCTTTTACATTAAGATAAAAGTTACCTAAACTGTCGCTACTTGTAATTTGCTCGTGATTTTTGATGCTTATGTGCGCTCCTGTAACAGGATTATTACTGGAATCGTGAATTGTACCATTGATAGTAGAGTTTTGAGCTTGAGATATTAGTGGTAATATCAAAAAACAAATTAACACAATACGAGAAATAGATTGAATCATAAAATTAAATTACAGTGCAAATTATAGTATTGGATTAGTTCCGGAAAATAACCAAAACACCAATATACAAAGCAATTTGAAAATAATGAACATTTTGCATAAAATTTAAAATACGGAAATTCAGATGCTTATTCATTTAAGTCAATTATCTTTACAAATCTTAACTTCTAAAATCTAAATTTATTATGAAATTGTTCGAATTAAAGGCTATATTTTTGTCTTTTTTGTTTCTCAGTAATCTTGTATTTACATCTTGTGAAAGTTTTGAACAGAAGGCAGCTAAAATTCATAATCATGCATTTACTATTGATACACATGTTGATACTCCATATCATTTGTTAGATAAAGATTTTAACATAGCTGAATATCATGAATATACTCCAGGAGGTAGCAGAGTTGATTTTCTAAGAATGAAGGAAGGTGGATTAGATGGAATATTTTTTGCGGCGTTTACATCTCAAAGAGATAGAACTGAAGAAAACATTCAAATTGCCAGGGAAAAAGCCGATGAATTGATCGATTCCATTCATTCAGCATGTAAGCAGCACAATCAATTGGCTGAAGTTGCTACAAGTGTTGAAGATGGGTACCGACTTGAAAAGGAAGGTAAACGAGCCATTTATATCGGGCTGGAGAATGGATTTCCGATTGGGACTACAATTTCTGAGGTGGAACGATATTACGATAAAGGGTGAGATACATTACGCTTTGTCATACATCTAATAATGATATTTGTGATTCCTCTACCGACAGAAAGGGATCTGAATTTAATGGATTAAGTGAGTTTGGAGAACAAGTGGTGAAAGAGATGAATCGATTGGGAATTTTAATTGATGTTTCTCACATTTCGGATAGTGCATTTTATGATGTTATAAATTTGTCAAAAACACCTGTATTAGCATCTCACTCTTGTGTACGTGCGGTTTGCGATAGCCCAAGAAATCTTAACGATGACATGTTGAAAGCTTTGGCTGAAAATGGCGGTGTTATTCAAATGTGTATACTTGACGATTACGTTAAGGCAGCAAATAAAAATACCGAGCGATATAAAAAAGAATTGGAATTGCGCGAGCGATACAGGAAAGCAGGAAAAATGACTCCGGAAGAGGAGAAGAAAATTTGGGATGAGTGGAGACAACTTCAAATTGATTATCCTAAAGAGAAACCAACCGTTGCTGATGCAGTAGATCATATCGATCATATTGTGAAGACGATAGGTGTTGATTACGTTGGAATTGGAACCGACTTTGATGGCGGTGGTGGATTAAAAGATTGTGTTGATGTTAGCCAAATGATGAACATTACCATTGAGTTGCTTAAAAGAGATTATTCAGCAGAAGATATACATAAAATCTGGGGAGGTAATTTTATGCGTGTTTTTAAGGAGATTGAGTTGTACGCAAAGAGATAGAGATAATTTGTAGCTGTTCCTAAACAAGTTTTTTGGTAAAGCTTATTTTATACATTTGTTGAATTAATAAAAATTGATGTTCAAGTGAAGAAAGTATTGGTAATTAGCGATAAAAATGAAGCTCGTTCTCAAATGGCTGAGAAATGGCTGAATTACTATGGAAAAAAGCACATAAATGTATGGAGTGCCGGTTTATTGAAAGGTAAGATTAATGTTATGGCTCAAAAGGCAATGGCTGAAGCTGTAATGGATATACCTGAATACAAATCGAAATGCCTTTCAGATTTGGATGAAAAAGGATTTGATTTCGTATTGTGTTTCGATAAGAATTTATCAGATAAATTACCAGAATTGATTGGAAATCCTGAAATTAAGATATTTGATCTGCCTGATCCTGCCAAAGTAGAAGGAGAGGAGAACGTGAAATTACAAGCTTATAATGCTGTTTGTAATGCTGTTGATGATGCATGTTTTGTTTTTGTACAGGAACATTTCAGGATTGTTCCATAAATTTGATATATGTATTGATAAACATTTTGAGCGTAAATTGCTTATTATCTGAATAAAAAAATAAATAGGAATAAGTTCTACGGGATTCAAATATTGAATCCCGTTTTTTATTTGACTAGCTGAATATAGTGAACTCCTCTCATTTTAAACTCATTAATAAATAGCTTGATTATGAAATCTTATGGAAATAGTTTCTTCATGATTTAGTTGTTGATGTAGAGCATTATTTTCGTATTAATAATAACCTTACATGGTGCAAGTGCTTGACAAGGACTCGGATAATTTGTAATTTTATTATAAATCCGATACCGAAAGGCAATTAGAACAGATAAGTTTATGACATACGTAATCCTACAAATATTAACTGGTTGTCTTCATGAAAAAAAACGGAATAAAATCTCTCATTATCCTACCAAAAATAAACCTTTTATTTTATAAGAATCTATTCATTAAAGGAGGCGAAGATGAAAAATAATATTGGAGTTTGGTTAGACACCGAAAAAGCCTATATCATTACATTAAAAAATGATGAAAGTCATGTGGAAATAATTGAATCAGATGTGGAAACACGAGTTCGTTTTAAAGGGGAAACAAAAGCATATTCCAAAATGGGGAATCAGTTTATTAACCCAGCTAAAAGAATGACTCACCGGAGGAGGCATCAATTTAAGCAATATTTTGAGGAGATTACAGATTGCCTTTCAGAAGCAGAGGAGATTTATCTTTTCGGTCCGGCTGAAACCAAAGTGCATTTGGCAAAACATTTGAGTAAGGATTCAAATTTAAAGGATAGAATCCGTAAAATTGAATCTGAAGATCAGATGACAGAAAAGCAAATGATTGCTTGTGTAAAGAATATTTTTAAGAAAGATAAAGTGAATGTAAATGTTCGTATCAGACATTAAGTAAGGAAAAATAGTGGTATAAATACAATTGGTAAGTAAGGCGGTTCCCAGTTTTGAGTTTTTGTTAGATTGCCATCGAAGCAGAATTCAAAGCTGGGAATTTTTGCTGTTTGGTATTTTTTATCTGAATATTTAATTTAGCATATAGTTTAATTTTAGAAGAAATCTTTATAACAGAAAATGATTCATCAAGTAGAAATTACATTACCTGCCTATTCAAGAGGATATCACCTTATTGATTCGGAGATTATAAATCAATTGTCAAATTTACCTGAAGTTGGAATTTTGCATTTGTTCATTAAGCATACTTCTGCTGCTTTAAGCATTAATGAAAATGCAGACCCATCTGTTCGTGAGGATTTTGAATCTATCATGAATCATTTGGTGCCAGAAAATCAGCCATATTATACTCATATTTACGAAGGTGCAGACGATATGCCAGCTCATGTAAAAGCAAGCTTGCTTGGTCCCGATTTAACAATTCCAATTCGTAATGGAAGTTTAAATTTGGGAACCTGGCAAGGAATTTATTTGTGTGAATTCAGAAATAGAGGAGGACGTCGTAAAATTGTTGCTACGATCTATTCATAAAAAAACGCCTCAATTAATGAGGCGTTTAAATTTTATATTGCTTTGGTTTTATCTTTTAACCAGGCTTTGTGTTTTGCATCCAATTGAGGTGATAATTGGTCATATACCTTCTGGTGATATGAATTCAGCCAATATCTTTCATCTTGCGTTAAAATGTCAACATTAACACCTTTTGTTTCAAAATGGCAAAGAGTAATGGTTTCAAACTCTAAGTAATCTCCAAACTGAGATGATCCAGCTTCTTTACAAAGAATCAAATTTTCATGTCGAATTCCATATTGTCCTTGTCGGTATAAGGCAGGTTCATTGGAGGTTATCATTCCCTTTATCATCGCCTGTTCCTTTAGTTCCTGACGAATACTCTGAGGACCTTCATGAACATTCATAAAACAACCAACACCATGTCCTGTTCCGTGTCCGTAGTTTCTGAAATTTTTCCACAAGTCCATTCGAGCTAAAATATCAATATTACAACCACGAGTACCCATAGGAAAAACTGCCATTGCCAATTGAATCATACCTTTTAAAACCAAAGTGTAATCCAATTTTTCTTCTTCACTCATTTCTCCTAAAGGAATTGTTCTTGTGATATCGGTTGTTCCATCAAGATATTGAGCTCCAGAATCGATTAGTAAAATTCCATCTTTTTTGATCTCAACATTTGATTCCTGAGTGGTAGAGTAATGTGGATGGGCACCATGATCTTTGTATCCGCATATGGTTCCAAAACTTTCACCTTTAAAATTTTCTTGCTGACTACGGAACTCTCTCAGTTTCTCCATTATAGTAAATTCTGTAATAGATTCTATTTCTAGGTTTTCTTCCAGCCAATAGTAAAAATGTGTTAAGGCAACACCATCTTTTTTCATGGCATTTTTCATGCCTTCTATCTCAACTTCATTTTTTAAACTTTTGAAAAGTTGCGAAGGGTTTTCTCTTTCAATAATGTTAGCAGAAATAGAGTAGAATGCTTTGAGGTTGGTTCTGTTGACATCAAGTAAAACATTTGCTGAAGCAGGAAGTTCTTCTAAGTCATTAAAAATTTGTCCGTAACTGGCGATTGAAATTTCATCTTCAGCTAAACTTTTTAGTAAGACATCTGAAATTTTCGCTTCATTTAAATAAACACATGCCTTCTCTTTCCCAATTATCGCATAAGCTAATGCTAAAGGGTTGTAATCAACATCAGATCCTCTCAAATTGAATATCCATGCAACATCATCCATGCTTCCAACAAAGTGATAATTGCTCTTGTTTTCTTCCATTTTTTTACGAACCTGAGTTAATTTAGAATATCTGGTTTGACCAGAAAATTTAAGTTCATGATCGAATATAATGCCATTAGGTAATTGAGGACGATCTTTCCAAATATCTCCAACCAAATCATATTCTTCAATGATATGAATGTCTAAATTACCCAACTGATTTTTTAGGTCACGCGTTTGAGTAACAGAGAAACAAGTTCCATCGAATCCTACATGTGCTTCAATAGGTAACTCTTTTGCCAACCACTCGAAAGGAGATAGAGTGCCAGGCGTACCCATTTTAAATAAAGTTATTCCACTATCTTTTAGTTGTGTTTCAGCCTGAAGAAAGTATCTTGAATCCGTCCAAAGACCAGCTTTGTCATTTGTAATTACTACTGTTCCTGCTGATCCGGTAAAACCTGAAATCCATTGACGAGTAGTCCAGGGATCTGGTACATATTCGCTCATGTGTGGATCAGAACTGGTTACAATATAGGCTTGAATTCCTTTTTCATTCATTAAAAAACGCAATGCGTTTACTCTTTCAGCGACGGTCATTTTAAGGTTGTTATTGTTTAAAGCATAAAATTACAATAATATGATGTACATGCTGTGTTTCGTAGCTTAAATTTTAGGTTTTTTGAGAAAAATCATAAAAAAAACCTCTTCCAAATTATGAAAGAGGTTCTTGCTTGTATTTTGATTTGTTATCGTAAACTTACATTTCCGTATTGACTGTTAATTTTCACTTTTCCTTTGACTTGATCTGAGTCGCCTACGATTACTTTTAGTGAGGTTTCAGAATTGTCAACAATTTTTTGAATTACCTGTGCATTATCAGGATAATTAATTCCACAGTATTTCGTTTCAGCTTCAAGGGTATAGGAGGCACCTTCTTCAATTGCAATTTTACTGGCTACATATTGATTGTCAACTTTTATCGACTCAAAATCCTTTGATACATTATCAATTTTACAATTTCCATATCGAAGGTTTAATTCTAGATTTTTGTTTACATTCTCTATTCTGAAATCGGAATATTGACCCATATTTACCATAAAGGTATTTGTATTTATTACATTGAATGCATCGTATTTAGAATCGGCAATTACAGTTTCGTTATTATCTAAATGTAATTTTGAGTAACGACTCACTACAACTAAAGCTTTACTAGTTCCAATATTCATTTTTGAATATTTTAAAGTCAATTTTGTACGATTGCACTCATCAATAGTGGCTTTTGCGTAGGATAAGTTAATTGTGCTAACTGGCTTTTCTTCAGGATATAGAAAGCTTTCGCCACGTAAATTACCATAACTTAAGTTGATGTTTGCTTTCTCGCGTAATTGGCTGATGAAGATATTACCAAACTTGTTTGAAACATCAAGCTTAATATAGCTAGGCATAAACACCTCATAATCGATCTTGAATTTTTTTCCGGTTTTAAATTTGTGAGACATTTCAGTATGAGCAGAAATGGATTGTCCGGATTTATTCATTTTAATATCGATATTATGGAAGAGTAATTTTGCTTTTTCTTCGCTGGTAGTTTCAATGGTGATTAAAACTTTAATCGAAATCGAATCTTTTTCCCAGTTTTTAATGTCGATATCTCCATATTTACTGCTGATACTTAAGTCATTTCCCATGCTAACTGGGAAAACCTCTTTAATTTCTTTTTCGTAATCATCAATAGCAAATACGCTTGTATTTAAGCTTATGAATAATACTAAAAGTAGAGCCGAAAGTTTAAATTTTATTGTCTTCATCCGTTTACAGTTTATTTGAAGTTTACTTTTTATTTCTTGTGTTAAAGTTTTTTAGGCAGAAACATTCAAGTTTGATTTTGTCTGTTTTCTGACCTGATACAATTGTTCAATAATGCGATTTAAAATACTGGTTTTAACCTGATAATATTCAATCATAGCTTCAATTACACGATCATCATCAGGATGTAATTTTAGTTCTGTTTTTAATTGATTGTATCTTTCATCCATATCTTTTAACTCCTGAGCCAGTATGTTTTGATGTTGCGTGTTGTCAAAAGTTCCCATTCTTTCGATCATTTGTAATTGGCTGTCGATATTCGACGTATAAAACATTTCAACCTCTCTGTATTCAGGTGAAATTCCACCTAATCCAATTTGGTCACCCTGTAAATTTCGAATCTGATAGCCTGTAATTCCCGAAATGATCACAAAAATAACGATTGCCGCCACTTTTAAAAGGTTTGATATTTTAAAAGTTGGTTTTTTCTGTTTGTTTTTGTCTAATTTCGAAAGAAACATATCAAAATGACCTTCGCAAGGTTCATGATCATTAAATTCTTCCTGATGTTCTCTAAATACTTTTTCCAATTCTTTCATACATACAAATTTTAATTGTATTGTTGTATGTAACCTTCTTTTCGGATTTACCGATTTTAAAAATCAGTAGAAATGAGAGACGGGTTTTTACAGCAATTTTTTGGTTTTCTTTTCTTTTAAAATCTGAATTAACTTTTTCTTGGCTCTTAAAAATTGTGATCGTGAAGTAGATGCATTCACTTTTAAAACGGATGCAATTTCTTCGTGATCGTAGCCTTCAATCAAGTATAAACTCAGTATTATTCGGTAACCTGTTGGTAGCAGGTCAATAGCATTTCTAATTTCTTCAATCTGTTCTTTGGTGTCAATTACTTCAAGTTTTATTTCTTCAGCTTTTAGCTTGTGAGCTTCAAATTCGAGAGGAAATAATTCTAATTTTTTCTTTTTTAAACTATCCAAAGAACGATTGACAACAATTCTTTTAAGCCAGGCACCAAAACTCACTTCACCTTTGTACTTGCTAATATTCTTAAAAGCCGACAAAAATGCTTCCTGCATAATGTCTTCTGCTTCGTATTCATCTTTTACAATTCGTAAAGATGAGTTGTACATTGCTTTGTAATAAAGCTTATAAATTTTGAATTGTGCTTTGGGATCATTTTTTCCGCAAAGCTCAATTAAATCCTGGTGAATGTTTCGGTATACTGAGCTCATTAATCTATTTCTATTCTAATGACGAATGCGGAAATCATGCGTTGCATGTTTTGAAAATAATTATCACAATAAATATAATAAAAAGAAAAAGTATTTATACTTATGTATAAATAATGAGCGTAATTATTTGTAACGGAGGTATGAATTTATTTTGAGAGGAGTGCTGCTTTAGACAAAAGGTGCTTAGCCATTTTTTTTATTCCATGATAAATTATTTCTTTTGACCGCAGATAACTATACAAGAAAATGTTTTTTTCAAGTTTTTGATTCTTGATTTCACCAACTATTGCTGCTAGTTCATCGGCCATATTTTCATAAACGGTTCTTTTGTAGTGGCGAATACTGTGGTTGATATCATTTTCATTGACAAATTTTCGGACATCTAAAATGTATGTGTTTGGATGATTCTTGCAGAAAGTTTCCAATACTTTGTTCATTCGTGTATGTCGTTTTTTGGCAATATTGTATTCTGATTTATTAGAAATTGGAGATTCGACTTCAGCACCATTAATAAAAATAATAGGTTTGGAGACTTTTTTACGAATTGAATTCAGGTTTAAGGTCAATTGCTCTTCACTAATTTGCCCAACGAATTTGTACTCACTTACAAAGTATTGGTAGAAATTTTTATCCATACTTTTAAAGTTGTGATAGCTACAACGCTCTACAAATTCTTTCTCAGTTTCTTTGGGAAAATCGGAGTAGCTCTCGTATGGAATTTTTAAACCTGTAGTTTTAGATTCGAACAAATCCATAGTGTAATCAACAAGCAAACTATAAACTAGTATATCGTACTGGTTCGAAAAAACTTCACTATTAAAAGCATTCTCATCAAGAAATGGTAAATTGTTTACCAGATTCTGTTTTTCATGATCTGAAATATTTTCTGACTGTACTAATATTTCGGTACTCGATTTTGCAACAGGATGATTGTTGCTATTTACATCGTTAAATTCCGTAAGAACATCAACATTTTTATAGGAGAGGTAATGTGCCATTTGTTTTAGGTCACAAGCACCTTTAAGAAAAATTTTTGTTGAATTTGAATCATTTTTTTTAACCGTTGAATGGCTCCAATCTTCTACCTCTTTAATCCAATGAGGATGATCTGTTTGATTAAGTTCCACTGTCACATCTCCAACTTTATTAATGTCAGGAAATTGCAATAGTGAATAAATGTATTGTTCTATACCAATATTCATTGATCGACACGAAAACAGAAAGTGTTCAAGTTTATTGTTTTTCTTATGTAGTGCATAAAATCCTACAATACCGTATTCGCCAAATCTATCTTTAAGTCTGATAGCCTTGCATTTGTAATCTGAGTTAGATAGAAGAATATCTAATTCTTCGCTGTTTATTCTTTTTTTTGTGTAGTTAATTTGATTGGTGCGATTAATTAACTCCAATATTCTATCCTTTATAGGCCTAAGGTCGTTAATGATTGAATATTGTATTTCAGATGATTCAAGAAATTCTGTATTATCAGAAAAATGGTCTTTTTCTTTCTCTTTTTTTTCTAGTATTTTATATTGATTTAATCGGGAAAAGGAACTATCATCTTTACCTTTAAACGCCTTATGAGATCGTATTTTGTTAATAAAATGCGGCTCTTTTGTCCAGATGTTACGATTGTAGAATTGAACTTCTGCTAAATTCAAATGATTGTCATCAATAAACAGAACATTCTCTGCTCTTAATTGAGTGCTTTTTATGATTTGTTGAATGTTATTTCCTTTTGGATGCCAATTGATTTGAGGAAATATAAAATAGTCCCAAACCTTAAGTTCTTGCAATTTTTGTTTGGCAAGAACAAAATCATTTTTGGAAGCAATTGAATTTACAATTCCACGTTTACTTAGATCTTTTATCAGTTGAATATGATCTTTAATTGGAGTTATTCCTTCTTCGGAAAGAGTTCCTTTCCAGAATGTGTCGTCTAAATCCCAGATTACTAATTTAATTGTATCCATGTAAATGATAAGTTGAAGGATTACCTTAAATTTATATAGAATAAATAAAAATAACAAAAATGCCTGATAAAATTCATCCGGAATAAGCAGTAACTCATCAAATTAGAAAGAATAAGATGGGATATTTTAGAGTAGAAAAGCCACCGAATATTTCCGATGGCTGTGTGATCCCTCTGGGGTTCGAACCCAGGACCCCAACATTAAAAGTGTTGTGCTCTACCAGCTGAGCTAAGGAATCAGGATTGCTAATTTAAAGATTTTTTTAAATCTATAAAAATGAAAGTGCTTCATATTTATAGTTCTAGGCGCTTGTATTGTTTTTTGAATTGAATTTAGCTGGTGTTACATAATAAGAATATGTACCTTTATACATCCTTATTGCAGAATAATTCACTTTAAATATGTTCTTGGTATGTTTCAAAAGTTACTATTTATTACTTTTTTAGTACTCACGAATTCGGTTTTTGCTCAAAATAAAATGTCAATAAACGCTGAATTTCCTGATTATACAAATGAAAGTTTAATGCTTTTGCAGGGAGATGATGGTGGTGTTTTCGTTGTAGCAAATTCAAGTACAGATAAGGAAGGAAAGTTGACTTTTGATTGGGATGGAGAACCTGGTTTTTATAGAATCAGCGGTAAGGATGGGTTTGTTGATTTTAGGATGAGTGGTCACAAACTTGAGTTTTCTCTTTCGGGAAGTTTTAAAGGTGGTGATTTAAGATTCCCTGATGGTGATGAGAACAATCAATATCAATACTATTTGTCAGAGTTTTCAATATTAAATGAATCAATATCAGAATTGCATGACGATTTAAAAAATCAGAATGAAAAAGATAATCTTTACAAAGATTTATTTACTGATTATAAGAAAGTCAAAAGAGAGAAGCGAAGTTTACTAAAAGATCTATGGGGGAGTCATATTGATTCTTGGTCGGCACGTTTTGCATTGGCACAGCAGGAACTTATGTCTGATGTAAAATTAAAAGGGCAAAAAGCTGAAGATTATTATCTAAAGCATTTTTTTGATTTTTTTGCCTTTAGTGATTCCTTATTAGCGGGTACGCCTATTTACTATGAGAAAATTGGCAAATATTTAAAGGTACGTGATCTTGAAGGACTGATTGAAATTGGGAATTTTAAAAAAATAAAAGATGTAATTGGGAATTTGTTTTGGTTAACAGAGTTGGATCCTGATTCACAAAAATATCTTGCGAATTATTTGATGAACAAATATCCTGAGGAGACTTATACAGAGGTTTACCATATTATAACAGATGCTTATCGTGTTTTAAATACTTGCGAATATGTGTTAAATACCCGCACCATAAGAAATAGAATTAGCAACTACAAACAGATAAAAAAAGGTTGGCAAGCTCCAGATATACCTCTTTATCATTCATTAGATGGTAGAATTCAATCTTTAAGTGATGTAAATAGTGAGTTAACTTTAGTTGTAGTATGGTCAGGGAGTTGCAGACATAGTATTGAAATGTTGAATGAAATTACTGATATATATTACACCTACAAAGATTCCGGCTTAGAGGTTGTAGCGGTGTCATTAGATAATAATCTAAACTTTTGGAAAGAAATTATTTCTTATAATGATTTTTCCTGGATAAATGCTTGCGATACCGATGGTTTAAATGGTACTGTGGCTAGTCAGTTTAATATTTACGTAACACCAAGTCTGTTTTTAATGGATCCATCTCTTAAAATTGTTGATGTACCGCAAACCGTATTTCAATTGGAGAAACAATTGATTGAAATTTTCAAGTAGGTGAGGTAGCGTAGCTATCTCTATATTATGTGTTCCACCTTGTAGGATTTTCACAAATATATCTCTGGATCTTTTCAAATTCCTCTTGGTTCCTGATAATTTTGTATTGGAAGCGAGGTAACCAATCAAATAAAAAATAATCATTCTGCTTGCACCATTTCGTTAATGCAGATTAGAACGATCTTATCATCATAGATAAACTGTCTGCTTTTGGAGAAATGGAAGACATGTGCTTTTTATCATTTTTGAGATTGGGACGTAGTATTACTATGTCATTACAATCCCCTACAATCCCAATTATGCTATGTATATGATCATGCATAATGACATATTCACCGAGATACATATGATTGTTATATAGAGGAATATTCTTTCAAAATAAATTTGCCTGTTTTTCAATTTCAGATAATTCCATTTTACCGTTCAAAATCTCTCTGAAAAAGCGCTCTCGATCTTTTGTGTAGATTGTCACCATAAACCATCCTATATTGGTATAGTCATGATTTTGAAGGAAAAAGGCATAAAAAAACCATCGATGTAATTATCGACGGTTTTTAGTGATCCCTCTGGGGTTCGAACCCAGGACCCCAACATTAAAAGTGTTGTGCTCTACCAGCTGAGCTAAGGAATCATCCTGATTTTTTGAAGACTTTGGTTGTCTATAAGTGATCCCTCTGGGGTTCGAACCCAGGACCCCAACATTAAAAGTGTTGTGCTCTACCAGCTGAGCTAAGGAATCATCCTGATTTTTTGTAAAAGACTTTGGTTGTCTTTAGTGATCCCTCTGGGGTTCGAACCCAGGACCCCAACATTAAAAGTGTTGTGCTCTACCAGCTGAGCTAAGGAATCATCCTGATTTTTTGTAAAAGACTTTGGTTGTCTTTAGTGATCCCTCTGGGGTTCGAACCCAGGACCCCAACATTAAAAGTGTTGTGCTCTACCAGCTGAGCTAAGGAATCATTGTGTATGCTTTGTTTTCAAAAGCGATGCAAATATAGAGCGATTAAATTGAAATCGCAAACTCTATTTTGCCGAAATTAATGGTTTTTACACCAGTAAACAATACTTACCTGCTTTATAGTATTGGCGGGCAATTTGATATAAAAATGAAAAAAAAACGCAAAAAAATATAAATCTTGAAAAAACTCTTGTTTTGCTTATGATAACGGTGATTTTTGAATGAAAAAATCAAATTGGTAAGCGAATTTTAAAAATAAAGAATTAGCAGTTGTGGAGTATCTCAAAATGAAAAAAACGTCATAAACGAAAAATAATTTTAATTTTGTGATCGAATTTTTCAGCTAAAATTGGATCTAATATTATATCTGATGACTGAGAAATTCCATTTTAATAGATTTAACTCTTAACGATTCGTCTTCATGGAAAATAAAGTTGTAGTAATAACCGGAGCTTCATCCGGAATTGGTAAAGCATTGGCATTTGAATTTGCATCCCGAGGATCGAAAGTAGTATTGGCAGCTCGTAATACCGATAAATTGAAAGAAGTAGAAAATGAATTACTGGCGAATGGCACTGAAGTTTTATCTGTGAAAACAGATGTAAGCATTGAGGAGGATTGTAAGAATTTAATTGAAAAATCGGTTCAGCATTTTGGGGAAATTGATGTTCTTATAAACAATGCAGGCATATCAATGAGAGCACTTTTTGCAGATTTGGATCTATCGGTTTTAAAACAATTAATGGATGTTAATTTCTGGGGTACGGTCTTCTGTACCAAATATGCTATGCCATATATTACTAGAGCAAAAGGTTCAGTAGTTGGTGTAATATCTATTGCTGGATATATTGGTTTACCGGCACGATCGGGATACTCAGCTTCTAAATATGCTATTCGTGGCTTTTTAGATACATTAAGAGTAGAGAACTTAAAAACTGGGGTGCACGTATTGGTAGCTGCACCTGGATTTACAGCTTCCAACGTAAGAAATGTTGCCTTAACGGCTGATGGTTCAAGTCAGGGAGAAACTCCCCGTGACGAGGATAAAATGATGAGTGCTGAAGAATGTGCTCGATTAATTGCCAATTCTGTTGTAAAAAGAAAGCGAGAGTTAATTATGACCTTTATAGAAGGAAAGGTAACCGTTTGGTTGAAAAAGTGGTTTCCATCTTTATTAGAGAAATTAACTTATAACCACATGGCAAAAGAACCAAATTCACCGTTGAAATAAATAATTGAATATTAGGCGAGTATTTTTTTAATACTCGCTTTTATTTTTTAGCTGTAACATTTACAGCTTTTGAAAGTATACTAACTATTGTGATTAATTTATCACTTACACTACGACTACTACCTACTCAATGGATAAATCTCATTTTAATACGTTTATCTTTTCCAATGCGAATAAGATATACAGTTACGTTTTTTGTATTTTAAAAAATCCTGAAGAAACAATGGAGGTTGTTTCTTTAACGATAGAGGAATGCTGGAAAAAAAGAAAGAATTTTTCACATACAGAAATAACCTACGCATTTAAAGTAGCGCGTAATTTGGCCAAAAATAAAGCATCTTATTGTAGGCAATCAGCAGTGCAGAATGGATCAACAGAATTGGAAGTTAATCCGGTGTTAGATTTGTTTTGCAAACTTATAAAAGATCTGGCACCTGTTCAGGCAGAGGTAATGTGCCTTCGATCACTGACAAGATTAAGTATCGATGAAATCTCAATTGTGGTTGGTTTAGGGATAAATAATGTAATATCTATATTAGCAAATACACGAAAATTAATTCGAGCTAAGATTGATCCTAAAGGCATTTTAAATGATATGAATTGTCACGAATTCTTACTAAAGTATTATTCAGGAAATACTACTCTAGAAGAAGAGGAGAAACTGAGAATATACATTTTAAGAATGGATTTAACAGAAATTCCGGAGGCAGATTGTGAATTGTTTAAGTTGTTTCTAGAAGTTGGAGGTTGTGAAATGCCTAAACATTACACTGATTTATTGAATGTAAAGATAAAGGAATTACAGAATGATAACTGGAGAAAGTCATTATCTAGGTTTTTTCTAATGGGTGAATAATGTTAATTCTTAAGATCTATCGTTAAGAGATTTGAAGCCTTTCCCTAATATTTCATTTGTTTCCATTACGGTTATAAAAGCGTTAGAGTCAATGGAATGGATGTAGTCCTGTAGCATTGACAGTTCACGGCGATTAACAACCATAAAAATCATATTTTTTTCACTACCATCATACATTCCAGTACCTTTTAAAAAGGTGCCGCCTCTATTCATATCACCAATTACTTTATCCTTAATTTCTTCGTATTTGTCTGATATAATGAACAAAGCCTTTTCATAATTAGAACCTTGCATAGTTATATCAATAACTTTTCCGATAATGAACACAACAATCCATGAATAAAGTGGAATTTGCCAATCAGGTTTAATATACAAACTACATAGAACAATTAATGAATCGATATAAATTACAGTTTGCCCTAAAGGCATTTTAAGGTACTTAGCGGTAATCATTGCTAGAATATCTGAGCCGGCAGATGTTGCTCTGGCTTTAAGAATTAAACCCAAACCAAAACCAATTAAAATACCTCCAAAAATACACGATAACAAAACATCATCAACTAATGGAATAACTCCCCACCAAGCTGTAAGTGTATCAATAAAAAGTGCACAAAGAATAAACGAGATGACTGTTTTTATCCCAAATCTCGGACCTAATATCTTAACACCAATAAAACTTAAAGGAATATTTATAGCCAAACTGGCAATTCCAACGGGAATTCCACCACCAAAGCGTCGGAATAAATCATTGGAGTAATCCATAAAATGATATAGCAATCCTGAGAAAAACCCAGTATAATCATCTGGATTAAGTGCACCGAATAATCCTTGAGGAAATAAACCTACAGTCAGTTTGTTAATAACAATTCCAATTCCGTATATACTACCAGGAACTAAATCGTAGGGAACGATAAAAAAAACAAATCCGGCAGCCATAATAAATGCACCGGCAAATACTAGAGAATAATTATAAAACCATTTCCCCGAAAATATAGAGTCCTTTTGTAGAAAAGCCAAAATCAGTAATTTTTTTTGTGGTTGATAATAATGCGTAAGATTAGTAAGATTTCCTAAAAAATAATAATTTTTATTAGAATTCTTTACGCTTTTTGCACCTTTTAGTGGAAAAAGGATAATGAGGAGTTGTTTTACAAACAAAGAATTGATTGTTTTGCAATACAAATATTAATACATAAAAATGAGAGCAAAATTAAGCAGACTGATCATGAAAATGTTTGGTTGGAAATACATAGGTGAAATTCCGGAGATTAAAAAAGCAGTAATAATTGCGGTACCGCATACTTCAAATTGGGATTTTGTTTGGGGAAAACTTACTTTCTTAGCTTATGGAATAAAAACAACTATTTTAATGAAAAAAGAGATGTATGTTTTTCCTATAAAGTACCTTTTAAAATCATGGGGAGTAATTCCCATTGATCGATCGAAAAAGGGAAATATGACGGATCAGTTGGCTGAGGAATTTGCAAAAAGAGATTCTCTTTACCTTTCACTTTCGCCTGAAGGTAGCCGAAGTTTGAGAACTGAATGGAAGAGAGGATTTTACTATATTGCCTTAAAGGCTAATGTGCCAATTTATTTGGCGAAAATTGATTATGAAGAAAAGAGCTTAACATGTGGCGAAGCTTTTTATCCTACGGGGGATGTTGAGAAAGATATGAAGTATATTAAGAGTGCTTATATAGGTTGCAAACCAAAATATCCGGAGAAATTCTCCACAGGATTATAGAATTGCTGATATGACTGATTTATTGAATGTGAGTTTGATTCAATCTTCATTAGAATGGGGAGATGTAGAAGAAAATTTAAATCATTTATCCAAGTTACTTGTTGGTTTAAATGAAAAAACGGACTTAGTGATTTTACCTGAAATGTTTACTTCGGGTTTTTTAATGAATGAAAAGGAACGAATTGCTCCGTATGAAGCTATTACGTTGGGCTGGATGCAGAAGCAAGCTTCAAAACTCCACACTTTTATTGTTGGTAGCATAATTGTTGAAGAGCAAGGACAATACTTTAATAGATTGTATGTTGTTAATCAATCTGGTGTAATGTGCAGTTACGATAAAAGACACTTGTTTAGGATGGGAGAGGAGAATAAGCATTTCTCTGCCGGTAAAGAGCGTAAGGTTTTTAAAATTGGCAATTGGCGTATTTGTCCTTTGGTTTGTTATGATCTTCGGTTTCCTGTTTGGAGTAGAAATACGAATGATTATGATCTGCTTATTTATGTTGCCAACTGGCCATCGGCAAGAAGAGAGGTCTGGAATACGTTATTAAAGGCAAGAGCTATTGAAAATCAAACCTATGTTGCAGGTGTTAATCGTATTGGTGAAGATGGATTGAACCTGACCTATAAAGGAGGTACATGTTTTATTGATGCCAAGGGAAAACTTATTGCAAAATGCGAGGATAATAAATCTGAAATTATTTCCTCGGAATTAAACTTGAAAGATTTAAAGGATTTTAGAAAGAAATTTCCGGTACTGCTTGATGCTGATGCGTTTCGGATTGAAATTTAATTTGACTTTATCGATCTGTATAATAGTTGTTTGTAATTTTTTGGCAATTCTATTATTAATATATCCTTGCAAAACTAAAAAGATAGTTCTATATTTATGTCTATGATCTGAGAAAACTAATCCTATTCTTTTTAAAGATCAATGTCCCACTTTTATACAAAACAAAAAACAATGAAAGAATTAACAAGAGCGGAAGAACAGGTGATGCAAATTCTATGGGAATTAGAAAGTGCATTTGTAAAGGAGGTAATTGAACTGATACCTGAACCTAAACCTGCCTATAATACCGTTTCTACTATTGTTAGAATCCTCGAAAAAAAAGGATTTGTTGGTCACGTAGCTTATGGTAAAAGTCATCGTTACCATCCTCTGATTACAAAAAAAGAATATACCAGAAAGTTTATGAAAGGTTTTGTGCGAAATTACTTTTCCAATTCGTATCGTGATATGGTTTCATTTTTTGCTAAAGAGGAACAAGTTAGTTTATCTGAGCTGGAAGAGGTAAAAAGAATGGTAGAAGAACAAATTAAAAGACAAAGCGATAGCTAAAAATTTGAATGGTAACAGGCATTATTTTATATTTTCTTCAATCAACAATTTGCATGGCATTTTTTTATGCTTTGTATTCGTTGTTCCTTAAGAGAGATACTTTCTTTAGGGTCAATCGTGTGTTTTTGTTGTTGACTTTAGCCGCTTCGTTACTTATTCCATCTTTAAAAATTCCATTTCAGCCCGAAAGTGGTTCAGCAACTGTTGATTTGGCAATGATTGAGGCAGTTGTAGTTACTTCTCATCAATATCTAAATAGTAATATGTTAGGAGAGGTGGTTGTTACTCCAATTGTTGAGAAATCATATAGCTGGTATCAATACCTTGGTTTTATATATTTTATAGGGGCTTTATTATTATCGGTTCGTTTTCTGAAAAATTTAATTCAGCTTCTGATATGGAGCAGAACCAATAAAAGAATTAAAAAAGATGGAGTGCAATTGGTGGTAATGAAAGACAATTATCCGCCATTTTCATTTTTAAATTCAATTTTCATTTGCAAAGAGGATTATGGAAAACCTGAATTTAATTCCATACTGGCGCATGAAAGAGTTCATGTAGATGAATTGCATACATTCGATTTAATAATCATTGAGGTTCTATCTGTTTTATTTTGGTTGAATCCATTTGTGTGGATGTATAAATCTTCATTACAAGAAGTCCATGAATATCTGGCGGATGATCGTGTTGTTAAGGGACACATAAATGCCAATGAGTACAAAATGCACATTGTCAATCAATTTGCAGGAGGAGAATTATTTAGATTGGCAAATAATTTCGGGCAATCTACTCTAAAGAAGAGAATTTCTATGCTAGGGAAAATTAAAACACCAAAAATTGCTCTGGTTAAGTTATTACTCTTACTTCCAATTTTTGCGGTTTTGTTTTCAGCTTTTGCTTTCACCATTGAAGAAAAAGAGAAATTATCGACAAATTTTTCAATTAGTGAATTTGTTTCTTCAGATTTAAAACGATTTTATTCATTCTCGAGTGATATTTACTCATTAGATTCGAAAGATGAGTTTACATTTACAAATAAAAACAACGCTCATGCTATTAGAAGTCTGGAGCATAAGGATAAAGTGAACCCAAATAAGGTATATCATATTGCTGATGTAATGCCTGTTTACCCTGGTGGTATTAAGGCTCTTCAAAAATTTATCAAGAGTAAGATTAACTATCCTGACAAGGCTCAATTGAATGGAATAGAAGGAAGAGTGTTTGTATCTTTTGTAGTAGGAAAAGAGGGAAATGTAAAGAATGTTAATGTAATACGTAGTGAACATCCTAGCTTAAATGCTGAAGCTAAAAGGGTAATTTCAGAATTGCCTGATTGGAAGCCTGGAAAAAACAAGGGAAGTTTTGTAAATGTGGCTTATTCATTCCCTGTTAATTTTGAGCTAAATAATTTTAGAGTTGAATCCATCAATACACCTGAACCATTAGTTGCAAAAATTAAAAATGCATCAGATTATCATCTGGATAACGTACTTAAGCTAAAAGAAAGTGTTTCTAAATCGAATGGATATATTGTTGCAGAAAAATTGCCAGAATTTCCAGGTGGACGAATCGCATTGCGTAAATATATTGCACGAAATGTAAAATATCCTGTTTTAGCAGCAGAACAAGGATATGAGGGGTATGTATTTGTGAAATTTATGGTGAATGAAGATGGTAGTGTATCGGATGCATATGTGCTTAAAGGTGCAAATGTTGAGTTAAATACGGAAGCCTTACGCATGGTTAATGCAATGCCAAAATGGTCTCCAGGAGAACAAAATGGAACTAAAGTTGCAGTTAGTTATACAATTCCTATTCGTTTTGCTTTGAATTAATAAATTTTTTTACGTATATTAACTAAGAATTTAGTTCAGTAACTATTTTTTTAGGAGAAAAAAAATAAACCAATTTATTGTCTAACCAAAAAATCAATATTATGGAAATTAAGAAAAACCCACGCCACGATTTAGAAAAGAAAAGATCTATGTTTCTACAGATCGGTTTCTTATTGAGTTTTGCTATTGTTTTTGCAGCTTTTGAATACAAAACCCCAATTGAAGAAACAGCTGTACTTGATTTTGATCCTCTTGAAGAATTAGATGAAATGATTCCCATTACCGTACAAGATAAAGAAAAACCTAAACAAGAGATCAAGGTTAAAAAATTAGATCTGTTAGATATAATGATAACAGAAGATGAAGATGAGGAGGATGATTTGGAAATTGTAGATTCTGATGCTTCGGAAGATGATTCATATGATATACAGGATGTTGTAGAAGAAGAGGAAATTATTGATGAAGATACTCCATTTGTAAGAGTTGAAAATATGCCAATTTTTAATCCACGAAAGAATAAAACTTACGAAGAGGGATTGAGGGATTTGTTTATAACCATGCAGAAAATGACCAAATACCCAATTATTGCGCAAGAGAATGGTATTCAAGGGAAAGTTTTTGTAAAATTTGTTGTTTCAAAAACAGGAGATATTACAAATGTACAGGTAGTTAGATCGGTTGACCCAGCATTGGATAAAGAAGCGATTAGAGTTGTTAGAAACTTACCGAAGTTTAAGCCTGGCATGCAGCGAAACAGACCTGCTAGTGTTTGGTTTAGCGGATACATATCGTTTGTTTTGCAGTGATATTTTTTTATCCAGTATAACTAAAAAAATAGTTTAAGATTTAAAAGAAAATAGATTGTTTCATTAAAATTGAAAACTATGAAAGAGAAAAAGAATCCAAAATATAATCTTGAAAGAAAAAGAGTATTGTTTTTACAATTCGGTTTTGTATTTAGTTTTTTGTTTGTATTAATGGCTTTCGAATATCGGGTTCCTATGGAAGAGGCAGAGGATATAGATTTTGTAGCTTGGGACGTTACAGATGAGCTAATTCCGGTTACTTTTAGGGAACCCGAAAAGCCTAATGAACCACCAAAAATTAAGAAATTGGTATTATTAGATCCATTAGTAGTAGATGATGATGATGAGGTTGATCCTTATGAGCCTGAAGACTCTTTTGGTGATCCTGGTGAAGATATTCCTTTACCTGTCTTTGATGATGTTATAGAAGATGACGAGGTGACGACTTTTGTAATTGTTGAAGATATGCCAATTTTTAATCCTTCCAAAAATAGAACTTTTGAAGAAGGACAGATAGATTTATTCAGAACAGTTCAAAAAATGGTAAAGTATCCCGCCATAGCTCAAGAATCTTGTATTGAGGGTAAGGTTTTTGTAAGATTTGTGGTAACAAAAAATGGAGATATAGGTAACATAGAAATTACTCGTTCTGTTGATCCATCGCTCGATAAGGAGGTGATCCGTGTCATAAAAAAGCTTCCTAAGTTTAAAGCAGGAATGCAAAGAAATAAGGCTGTTCCAGTTTACTATTCGGCTTATGTGAATTTCAAATTGCAATAATCAAATTAATCATTATAGAAAGATTTTTTCCGAAACTATAAAGCTTAAATTTCGTATTATCAATTAGCACAACGTTCATTGAATTCATTCTCTCATAAGATCCGCAACCTAATACAAAACAGCTTACTTAAGTGCTAGGCTTGCGGTTCTATTTTTATCGTCATGTTACCTTAAAAATCTTTAGCTATGATACCTAAGAAGAATCCAAATGTTGATTTGGAAAAACGTAAATCGTTATTCTTTGAAATTGGATTAGTTGTGGCTCTGGCGATAACCTTTATTTCTTTTGAATGGAAATCGAATGTAAAAGAAGTTGTAGATTTTAAACAAGTTGGTGAGTTTACAATTGATGAGGAAATGGTACCGATTACCAGACAGGAAGAGATAAAAGTTCCACCAAAACTGCCTCCCAAAATCAGGGTAACCGATGTGATTACAATAGTTGATGATGATGTTGAAGTTGAAGAAGAATTAGAGATTATTGAAATCGACATTGATCAGGAAACAGAAATTGAATTTCAACAACCAATTGAAGTTATTGCAGAAGAAGAGGTTGATGATGAAGCTCAGATTTTTGTAATCGTAGAGGAAATGCCAATTTTCCGTCCAGATATTTGTAAAAATAAAAAGGAAGGAGATGAGGAACTCTATCGGTACATTTACTCTAAGATTAAATATCCGGTAATTGCCCAGGAAAATGGAATTGTTGGTAGAGTTTTTGTGAAATTTATAGTTGGGAAAGATGGTGGTGTTTACAATGTAGAAATTTTAAGAGGTGTTGATCCTTCTCTAGATAAAGAAGCTATAAGGGTGATTAAAAATTTACCTAAATTTCAACCGGGAATGCAAAGAGGGAAACCGGTGAAAGTTTCTTATACTTCGGTAATAAAATTTGTATTACAATAATTAAGTACACAGACTTGAAAAGGAAAGTCCGCTAATTTTAAAAGCGGACTTTTT
>Ga0209272_10000540_pt1 | contig 30011 bp, 24 predicted proteins | sample tdDd002_FD_187125 | JGI IMG/M metagenome (GOLD analysis project Ga0209272, IMG submission 187125) | Marine sediment microbial communities from the Atlantic coast under amendment with organic carbon and nitrate - tdDd00.2 (SPAdes)... | ecosystem: Environmental > Aquatic > Marine > Coastal >... | reverse complement strand
AAATCCAACACTATAAATTCCATACTTTTCCCTCCGACTCGTTCTTAACTACTCTTCTATCGTATTATTATAACAAAAAACAAGAAGATATTAAAAATTGTGCTACAATAAATAAAAGGGAATTTATTTTTTAAATGACGGGGATGATGTTATGAAGAACTTTAGTATTAAGCATAAAATGGCACTGCTACTTGCAACAATCATTCTTATTTCAAATGTATTTTTAGGCATCCTTAACTACAACAACTCCAAATCTATGGCGTCGGATATCATCATTAAAAACAATGATGCCGAACTTCAAAATATCAGCGACTACTACTTTGACAAGCTAATAGATGACATGGAGTTTATTGTGGCTGAATGGGCTGATTCAGACTTTATCAAAAACTATGAAAAAGATCCTGAAACGCCTAGAATTGTTCGTTCGATTCCTTATGATTTTTATCATGTCTATGATCAATGGACAGGATTAACCCGTTCTATGCATGACATTACGTGGTTCTATTTTGCCCTTGAGTCGGATGGCTCCATCTTTATTGCACCTGTCGATCCGAGTATGCCGGATAGTTATGATGCTCGTATTAGAGACTGGTACAAAGGAACCGTCAACCAATCCGGTAATATTTACTGGACTGAACCATATGTAGACGCGGGAAACTCAGGTAAAATTCTTCAAACTGTTTCAAAAGCAGTCTATAACGATGGTCAATTAAAAGGCGTTGTTGCCCTAGATATCGAACTGACTAAATTCACTGAAATTATCGAAAATCTAAGCCTTGCGAAAAGTTCTTCGATATTTTTAGTTAATCAAAACAATGACATTATTGCACACAACTCAGATCAATTGAGTTTTTATAAAGAATCATTTATCGATACTATCGATCACGATACGCCATCATCTCTGGAAACTATCGACAATACAGATTATGTTCTTTCGTGGTCACCACTGGACATTAATGGATGGAAATTAGTTGCTGTCACTAAAACAAGTTATAAAGATGATCTAATGTTGATGAAAAATCAAATTATGTTAATTGTTCTTTCAACAATTATTATCAGTATTCTGTTTTCTTATGTCGGCTTTAAAAATATATTTGTTCATTTGAATAGTCTCGTCGACATTACAAAACAGTTTGGTCAAGGGAAGTTTAGTGCACGATGCAGGGTTGATTCCAACGATGAATTCAGAACACTTTCTAACAGTATGAACAACATGCTGGATTATATAGAAACGCTTATCTACGAACGAGACGAGGATTACATCAAAACAGTAAAAGCCCTTGCTAACGCAATCGAAGCTTCAGACGAGTACACGAGGGGCCATTGCGATCGCGTTGGTGACATGTCCATAAAAATCGGACTGGCAATGCAGCTGGATACAGAGTCACTTAGACAACTGGAATTTGCCTGTATCTTACATGATATCGGTAAAATTGGTATTCCAGATCATGTCCTAAACAAGACCTCCGCTTTGGACAATCGGGAGTATACATTGATAAAGTCACATCCGAAGATTGGCTATGACATCCTTAAGGATATACATTTTTTAGATAAGGCAAAAGATATTGTATTACAGCATCATGAACGTGTAGATGGTCAAGGTTATCCAGATGGTCTTAAATCAGAGGACATTTGTTTGGAAGCAAAAATACTGGCCGTTGCCGATGCGTATGATGCCATGTCCAGTCAAAGAGTCTACCGTAGCGGTATTTTGACCACAGAAGGGATTGTTGCCGAATTAAGACGGTGCTCGAAGACACAATTTGACCATGACGTTGTAGAACACTTCGTCCATGTAACGATTCAGGAGAATTATTCTGAAGTCATCGATGGGGAAACGACAGGATAAATATGAATGTAAATTAAAAGCTTCAACAGTCATAACGATTGTTGAAGCTTTTTTCACGCGCAAGCAAATTACCTATTAAAAAGGCTGGTCACATCAATAGTGACCAGCCTCTTATTATTTTCTATTTATTCCACAACGTACATTGCGTCAATTTCTTTTTGTAAGTCGTCGTTTTCGAAGTACTCATCAAATGTTGTTAACCTGTCAACTGTACCAGTCGGCGTTAATTCAATTACTCTGTTGGTAATCGTATTGATGAACTTGTGGTCATGAGACGAGAATAACATTGTCCCTGTAAATGTGATTAAACCGTTGTTTACAGCTGTAATCGATTCTAAGTCCAAGTGGTTCGTTGGTTCATCAATAATTAATACATTGGCACCTGAAAGCATTAACTTAGAGAACATACATCTAACTTTCTCGCCCCCTGATAATACGTGAGCACTCTTAAGCGCTTCTTCACCAGAGAATAACATTTTACCAAGGAATCCACGGATAAATGCTTCATCTTTTTCGTTTGGTGAGTATTGTCTTAACCAATCTACTAAACTGTCTTTGTTGCCTTCAAAGTACTCAGTGTTGTCTTTAGGGTAGTATCCTTGAGTTGTTGTAACACCCCACTTAAATGTACCAGCGTCCGCTTCCATTTCACCCATAAGAATTTTGAATAACGTTGTTTTCGATATTTCATTTCTCCCTAAGAATACAATTTTGTCACCTTTGTTCACTGTAAATGATACATTGTCTAATACCTTTACACCATCAATAGTTTTAGAAAGTCCGTCTACGAATAGAATGTCTTTTCCTGCTTCTCTTTCTGGAGAGAAACCAACAAATGGATAACGTCTAGACGATGGTTGAATATCTTCAACCGTCAATTTATCTAACATTTTCTTACGAGACGTTGCTTGCTTCGCTTTCGAAGCATTCGAACTGAATCGCGCGATAAAGCTTTGTAATTCTTTGATTTTTTCTTCAGCTTTTTTATTCTTATCGTTCATTAATTTTAAAGCTAATTGACTTGATTCATACCAGTAATCGTAGTTACCAGGAACCATTTTAGCTTTCGAGAAATCGATATCAACCATGTGCGTACACACTTTGTTTAAGAAGTGACGGTCATGGGAAATAACAATAACTGTATTGTCATATGTTAATAAGAATTTTTCTAACCAGTCAATTGCTCTAAAGTCAAGGTGATTGGTAGGCTCATCCATTAGTAGGATATCCGGGTTACCAAATAGTGATTGTGCTAAAAGTACCTTTACTTTTTCGCCACCCATTAGGTCTGCCATTTTTTTGCCGTGAAGGTCTTTTGTAATGCCTAGACCCATTAACAGTTTTTCTGCATTCATTTCTGCATCCCAACCGTCAAGATCTGCAAATTCACCTTCTAAATCTGCTGCTTTAATACCATCTTCTTCTGAGAAGTCAGGTTTTGCATAAAGTGCATCTTTTTCTTGAATAATGTCATAAAGACGTTTATGACCGACAATAACCGTATCAAGTACCGTCATATTATCAAATTCAAAGTGATCCTGCTTTAGCATCGCTAAACGCTCACCTGGTGTAATAGAAATATCACCATTGTTTGGCTCAATTTCACCTGCTAGTATTTTCATAAAAGTCGATTTACCTGCACCGTTTGCGCCAATAACGCCGTAACAGTTGCCTGGTGTAAACTTAAGATTTACATCTTCAAATAATTTCTTGTCTCCAAATCTGAGACCAACTCCGTTAACTGTAATCATTTTCGAGTTCCTTCCTTATATTACAAAATAGTCACTCCGACCATTATACATGTTTCCTACCAATAAGAAAAGACTCTTAGAGAATTTATTTTCTTTGTTCCAGTAAATTAATAAACGCAACCATATACTGTGTCAAATCTTCAGGCTTTCTACTGGATACAATATTCTCATCAACAACAACTGGTTCATTAATCCAGGTTGCACCGGCATTTTTCATATCATCCATAATGCCGATTGTCGATGTAACTTTCACTCCGTCCATGATGCCAGCAGAAATAGTCACCCAACCAGCATGGCAAATCTGACCAATGGGTTTACCGGCGGCATCAAAATCTCTCACTAGTTTTTTCACCCGCTCAAATCGTCTCATCTTATCTGGTGCCCAACCGCCAGGAATCAATAAGCCATCATAATCATCCGCTTCAACATCATCCCAAGAAACATCCGATGTATATGGCACACCATACTTACCTTTAAACAACATCCCTCTTACTTCAGATGCCATATGTACAAGATAGCCTTCCTCACGAATTCTATACACTGGATACCATAATTCTAAATCCTCTGCATGATCATGTACCAACACAAGAATTTTATTTGTTTTCATAACGGTGCCTCCTTCATCTCACATATATTTTCTATCTATATACCCTTTGATGATATGAATACCCACGAACAGTACCGTTTTTCCATTAAATCAATGGCCTTGAACAGAAGTATGCCAAGGAGACTCATCATGACGATACCTGCAAACATTTCGACATATGATATTTTCAACCAACTGTCCATTATGAAAAAACCAAGACCTCTCTTCGTCGCATAATTCTCAGCAAAAAAAAGAACCGATAAGCTGGTACCAATGCTGATACGGAGTGCTGTCAGAAGATTAGGCAATACAGCAGGCAGTATCATATGACGATAAACCTGACCTTTACTAGCCCCTAAAGATTCAATGGAATAATACAATTCTTTTTGAATCGTTCTCACGCTATCCCTTGTGCTAATGATAATTTGAAATACGATAATCAATCCAACAAGGATTATTTTGGAGGTGTTTCCTAAACCAAAAAACAACATCAAGATTGGCAGGAATGCAATTTTAGGCACTGGATACAATGTGAAAATAACTGGTGAGACCAATTGATCCACTTTGGGATGCCCTCCTAAATACAACCCTATCGGTACACCAATACATAGGGTTACGCCAACTGCAACAAGTACTCTATATAAACTCGCTATCGTATGAGGTAACAGTACTGGTACAAAAAGTGTCAGAACCACTTTGATCGTTTCCACTGGCGAAGGGATAATACGCCCATCAACAAAATTATGTAAAAAAGACCACAACAAGAGTATTACCACAAATGCATATAAGGATTTATGTTTCATCGAGAACCTCCTTAAGTGTCTTTCTAAGTTCAATACATTTTTCATAAAAACTTTCTTCTTCTCTATAAGTCATCACACCATAATTGGGATTGTCTATGATTTTATAGAGATTACCTATACCATCTAATACGAGAATCGTTTCCGACATAAATACAGCCTCTTCTATGCTATGGGTCACGATGACAAGGGTCATTTCATTTTTCTTCACCAATTGAACAACAGTATCTTGTAGCGATTCTCTGGTCATTGCATCGAGAGATGAAAATGGTTCATCCATCAACAATATATCCGGATGCATCATCCAAGACCTTGCAATGGCGACACGTTGTTTTTGCCCACCACTCAACTGACTCGGATAATGGTCACAATGCGTATCTATTCCCAAACTCTTCATCAGCTCTTTGCCGTAGGCAACAGTCTCCTTTGTCTCCTTATGTGCAAGGACCAAAGGCAAGGCGATGTTTTCCCAAACCGTTTTCCATGGAAACAAGCCATATTCCTGTAAAATGATGCTGGTTTGTTCCCGAGAAGGCGATGCGTTTTTTCCTTCAACTAAAACAGCACCACTAAAAGGTTTAACAATACCTGCTAAACCATAAAGCAATGTCGTTTTGCCACACCCCGACGGGCCTATGATACTGTATGTTTTATTGTGATCAAATTCAATGGAAAGGTCCTCTATAACTGCAGTCTTTCCATAGCCAAACGTGGCCTTTTGAACCGCTAACTTTTTACTCATTCGTCTTTCCCTCTGTCCAAGGCGTATACAGGTTATTTTCAACACCTAAACGGCTAAGTAATCGTCCTACTGAGAAATTGATTACTTCATCTAATGTTTTAGGTCTGTCATAAAACGCCGGTACGGGCGGACAGATATCGGCGCCTGCGCGACTGAGTTTCAACATATTCTCTAAATGGATACTGTTCAGCGGTGATTCTCTTGTTACAAGAAGCAATGGTCTACGTTCTTTTAACATCACATCGGCGGCGCGAACCAGCAATGTATCCGTTATGCCTGCGCTTATTTTCCCTAAGGTGCCCATAGAGCAAGGCACAACAATCATTCCATCAGTCCTAAAAGAGCCGCTGGCAACTGAAGAGAACATATCCTCATTGTCATGAAGAATAAACGTTCCAGACAATGACTCAAAACCTTCGATAAGACTGGCCACATCTTTTTCCAACTCGTAAGCCATAACTTTTCCACCGTTATGTGTCATGATGCAATGAACCGTATGCCCCTCTTTTAATAATCCTTCAATGACTCGAACGCCGTATACACTGCCGCTCGCACCAGTAATTCCAACTATATATCTACTCAAGTAATCCTCCTACATATAAAATATATCTACTACCGTAACACTTAAAAGCAATACCGAAATCACTTGATTTAAGTGATATGATGCTACATTCATCTTATGGCGATGAGCTGGATCTACAATGTAATGTTCCATTACCAATAAACCGCCACTGACTAAAACACCTATCATATATACCCATCCAAGGGTCGTCACAACAGGTAGTGCCACTAAGATCATCCACATCACCAGGTGTAACCCTCTCGCTATCCATAAGGCGTGTTTCAGTCCAAAAGCTGCTGGGATAGAAAACAGATTGTTTTCTCTATCAAATTCAATATCCTGGGTGCCGTAAATAATATCAAAACCTGCCACCCATAGCGCCACAACCGCCCCTATCATCAAGGGGACTATATGAAATGCGCCGGTTACCGCAAGCCAGGCGCCGACTGGTGCTCCAGCACAGGTAATCCCAAGGATGACATGACACAACCAGGTAAAGCGCTTGGTATAAGAATATAATGTAAATAGACCAAGGGCAATCGGCGATAAATAAAAGCAAAGTGGATTTATACGATACGCTGCATAGACAAAAATAATATAACAAACAACCGTCAAGCCCAAGGCTTCGTATGCTTTTACGGATCCAGAAGGTAAATGACGATGACTAGTTCTTGGATTCTTGGCATCAATGTCCTTGTCTACCCAGCGATTAAGCGCATTCGCACCATTGCGACCAGCAAAGAGCGCAACCATGCTCCAAAACATAATGGAGGCGTTCGGCAATCCATTTGCGGCAAGTAACAGCGCTATTAATGCAAAAGGCAGAGAAAACAGCGTATGGGAAAACATGACCAGTTCCCCATAAGTTTTGAGTTTACTCAATACCATAAGACTGCCACCTTTCATCAACCAATGCTTTTATGTCATCCGACATGACGATGTCATTTGGCCATGGACGCATCAATCCATCTTCAGGACCTTTCTTCGTTGCATCTATACCGACAAAAAGTGTCGCGCTTTCCTTCTTCGTTACAACCATGTCACGATTCGGATCGATGTTATTAAACACTTTCCAAGCAATTGTAGAATAATCCTCAGGATTAATATCCTTGTCTACCGCAATCGCCAATAAGGTTTCATCAAATAATGACAGCTCACTTAATTGCTCTAATAGGTCTTTACCGCGGATGCCTTCTGATTTATCAATGACAGCGATCAAGAGTTGATGCCCCAGCAAACGATGAGTGGTCGACAACTTAATAAGCCCCTTTGTCTCCGCGATCAATTTCTCTAAATCCGCTTCAAAGTTCTGTTTGTCTTGACCAATCTTCGGTAACACTTGGTCGGCTTCATTCGGTCCACATTCAGATGACCATTTTTTAGTTGCATCAATGCCCAATCTAAATCCTTGAAACGCCTTGTTCGATGCATGATCAAGAGCGTCTAAGGGCCCTTCTGTCACGATTAAGTGGTCTGGCTCGTATACATTGTCTTGAACAGCCTTAATCACCGCTTCATAATCGTGAACGTCTACGGTTTCATCCACAAGAATGATCATTTTGGTGTACATCATTTGACCTAGACCCCATAAAGCATATAAGGTCTTGTTGCCGTGTTTTGGAAAAGCTTTTTTCATCGAAATAATCACACAGTTATGAAAAACGCCTTCAAGAGGAAAATTCATGTCCACTATTTCAGGACACTGAACTTTCATTAAGGGCAAAAATATTCTTTCTGTCGCCTTGCCTAAGTAACAGTCCTCCATTGGTGGCTTCCCAACGATGGTCGTTGGATACACCGGTGACTTCTTACGCGTTATCTTCTCGAGATGGAATACGGGATACATATCTGCTAGAGAGTAATAGCCTGTATGATCACCAAAAGGGCCTTCAAGTCGCATTTCCTCCAAGTCCACATAGCCTTCTAAAATAAACTCTGCATGGGCAGGTACATGTATATCGTTGGTCACACATTTGACCAGTTCAATCGGTCGCTTCTTAAGATAGCCAGCAAAGATCATTTCATCAATCATCTTCGGCATCGGCGCCGTAGCAGCATAAATGGTAGCGGGATCACAGCCTATTGCTACCGACACTGGCATACGCTTGCCTAATTTCCTATACTTCTCATATATTTCTCTTCCATCTTTGTGGAGATGCCAATGCATACCCGTTGTTTTCTTGTCATATACCTGCAATCGATACATACCGACATTTTGTTGTCCGTTCTCTGGATCTTTTGTGAAGATCAGCGGCAATGTTATATAACGTCCACCATCTTCTGGCCAACATTTTAAAATCGGCAATGTATCAAGATCTGGTTCTTCAATCACTTCCTGACAGGGTGCCTTCGTTACCTTTCTTGGAAACACAAATGCAAGGGGCGCCAGCTTGGGAATTGCTTTGAACTTTTTCATCCACGTGGCATACTGGCTTAAATCCATAAAATCCTTTATTTCTGCAGCGATATCATCAAAACTATCAACGCCGAATCCCATTTGTAGCCGTTCATATGTCCCCATCAAGTTAATCGCCAGTGGGTAGGGAGATCCTTTTACATTATTAAATACCAGACCCGGCCCATAGACCTTTGACACGCGATCAGAAATTTCTGTTATTTCCAGCTCCGAGGATACTTCTGTTTCAATTGTCTTCAAGAGACCTTTTTTATCTAAGTCTTTCATATATTGTTGTAGATCTTTATAGATCATATTTATCACGCCTTTCCTTGTTAAAATTGTAACATCTATGAAAGTAGTGTCAATGCATACAAAACTCTTACTTAATGAACAAAAGGTACAAAACGAACAAAAAAACGGTGGTCGTCGAAAAACAAATCTTATTATGTTAAAATATCTACAATGTCAAAATCACACTATTAAAAAGGAGTATCATCATGAAAAAATTACTTATACTATTACTTATTACGACTTTCCTAATCGGAGGGTGTAGCAATAGTAACACAACAGAAGCAACTGAAGAACAGGTACTACAAGCTATCACTATTGGTGTTATGCCAGACGTTGGCGCGACGCCCTTTATGCTTGCTAAAGAAAATGGCTATTACGAAGATTTAGGTCTTGATGTTACCATCGAAGTATTCAGAAGTGCCATGGATAGAGATACTGCATTACAGACAGGCAATCTAGATGGTGTTATGTCTGACATGTTATCGGTTATCTTCTTTAACGACAACGATTTCAATGTTAAAATTACATCAGGCACTTATGGCAATTTTAGAATGGTTACAAGTCCTGCAAACAAGGATTTAACGATTAAAGACCTAACAACTGAATCCATTGGACTTTCTACTAATACAGTTATTGAGTTCGCAACTGACTATATTCTAGAATCCTATGACATCACAACAGCAGAAAAAGTAGCCGTTCCTAAAATTCCATTAAGATTGGAAATGTTAAGAACTGGCGAACTTGATATAGCTACACTTCCAGAACCGTTGGCATCAGCAGCAATGCTTGAGGGTGGCACCGTATTAAGGGACACTTCAGACCTACAAATGAATCCTGGTATATTTATTTTTAGCCAAGACGCCATTGACCAAAAATCTGCAGAGATAACTGCACTTTATACTGGGTATAATAAAGCTGTCGATTATATGAACGAAACACCAATCGACACATATTTCTCATTGCTTGTTGAAAATTTAGGATTCCCTCCTGTTTTAGAAGGTCAGTTCGAAATGCCTGAAATGAGCCATGCAGCAATGCCAAATAGAGCAGATTTCAAATTTGTTTTAAAATGGATGAACGAAAAAGAACTGTCGGATGCATACTATATTTTAGAGGACGTCTCTACAGATCAATTTGTAACAGTTAAGGAACAATAACACCAACTATATTAGAATGGAGAACTTATGGCTAGATACTACAACGGACACCCAATAGAATTATTAGCCCCAGCCGGCACGTTCGAAATTTTCGAATCTGTTATTCATGCTAATTGTGATGCCGTCTACTTTGGCGGTAGCATACTCAACATGCGTATGATTCGTAAAGGCTATAATTTCAGCGATGAAGAGATAAAAAAGGCAGTTGAAATTGCCCATCAATTGAATAAAAAGGTCTATGTGACCGTCAACAATCTGTTTAGTCACGAGGATCTTGATGCTGCAATAGACTATTTAAGATTCTTGGACTCTGTTCAACCAGATGCCTTGATTATTCAAGACTTTGCACTTTTTCAACTGGCGAAGGAATTAGATCTGACGTTGGATCTACATTCATCGGTTATGATGAATGTCCACAATTTAGCAACCATAGAAAAACTGGAAGCCCTTGGTGTCACACGAGTGGTCACATCAAGGGAAATGAGTCTTGAAGATATTACAGCATTAAAAACAAAAACCACCATGGAGTTTGAATACTTTGTTCATGGAGACATGTGTGTGTCCCATGGGGCACAGTGTCTCTACAGCGGTATGCTCTTTGGAATGAGCAGCAACAGGGGACGTTGCCTAAAACCTTGTCGCTGGCCTTTCGATATAAAAAAGGATGGTCAGTTGTACAAATCAGGCTTCCCGCTGGCAGTAAAGGATATGTGCCTCTACGAGCATTTACCTGAACTGATTGCATCAGGCGTTACCTCTTTTAAGATGGAAGGTCGCATGCGCGATAAGGAATTCATAACAGACCTGATCAATTTATACGGAGATGCCATTGATCGCTATATCGCATCACCTGATACCTATGATCGCTCCCTTAATTTCGAAAAAATATATGACAAGCGAAAAAGAGATCTTTCGACTGGTTATGCCTTTGGTCAACCTGGGCTTTCAAATATCAACAGTCGTTATGAAGGCACCGGTAAATTCTATAGTACCGGCAAAGTTTTTAGTACGCCAACTGAGGAAACAGAACTTTCAATAGATAGAGTCAATAGCATTAAACACACCTTCGACTCTACATTCAATCATAAAACAACGGGCACAACGCCTCCTGAACTCAGTGTAAAAGTCAATACGATGGACCAAGCAATGCTGTGCTTAAAGAAAAAGGTGCAACACTTATATTTATCAATGGACGTCTTCCTTCCAGATAAGCCTTTTACGTTGGAAAACATCCACAGCCTTGTCAATCAGAGAGGACAGACATCAATCTATATTGCCTTGCCTAAAATGATGACAGAAGTTCATTTTGAGCAATTCGACCATTGGTTCATTGATGAAAAACTGTTTGTACAAGGTATTGTTTTTACTTCTGTCGGCGCACTCCACCGCTATGGTAGCCTCGGCTACAAAATGATTGGTGATACAAGCTTAAATATCTATAACTATAAAGCTGCAAGAACATATCAGGATCTCGGTGCTCACTATTTGTCACCTTCACTGGAATTGCCGCTGAAAGATATGATTGCATTACTGAAGAACTCAGAAACACCATTGGAACTATACGTTCATGGAACACCAACCGTCCTCTATTTAGAGCACGATTTATACGAGAATACCACTGGAGATGACAACGATCTTGTACTACAAACGCCAGTTGGTCAATATCCAGTCTACAAAGATCAGCATGGACGCAATCACATGACGACAGCAAAAGAAATATGTTACTTGCCACTGGTTGAAAAGTTTATTGCAGCTGGTGTCAGTCGTTTTAGAGTTGAAGGTACGACTTATAGCCCTCGGGTACTTGAGCACTTGATTGATTGTTATCAAAAATCAATCATGGAGAACTATTCTGTAGATAACTCACTGCCAACAGTTACGAAAGCTGGCTATACCTTAGGCGCATTAAGCTTTGATTAACCGTAGGAGGAATTTAAATGACAACTATTGGACCAAAAAAAATCATAGAAAAGAAAAAAGAGTTTCTATATCCATGTGCCCAACACTTTTATAAGAATCCCCCACAAATTGTAAGGGGGCATATGCAATATCTCTACGATCATGAGGATAAAGCGTATTTGGATTTTTACGCAGGTGTTTCTGTCATGAATTGCGGTCACTGTAATCCAACAATTTTGGAGGCAACAATAGCACAACTACAGACCCTTCAGCACACAACCACCATCTATTTGACTCAACCGATTGTTGACTTGGCCCAGCGGATGGCAAGTATCCTACCAGGTGACTTAAAAAGAAGTTTCTTTTGTACCTCTGGCACAGAGGCCAACGAAGGGGCATTGCTACTAGCGAGACTCCATACAGGAAAACAATCCTTTATAGCGCTTGAAAATGGATTACATGGACGAACGAATCTAACCATGAACGTCACAGGCATTCCAATGTGGCGGACCGACCCGTATTTAGGTGAGCATGTTCATATCGCAAAGAGCGTTGCTTCTACATCAGGTTCTCTCGATGAACGGGCCAAAGCCTCTTTAGCAGACATCCAGTCTATTCTAAAGAACAACAACGACATAGCAGCCCTCATCGCTGAACCGATCCAAGGAAATGGTGGTATCATTACTCCTCCTGACTGGTACTTCAAGGAATTAAAGCAGTTATTGGAAGCCCATGATGTTCTGCTCATCATAGATGAAGTGCAAACGGGCTTTGCTCGGACAGGTCGCATGTTCGCCATTGAAACATATGATGTTGTGCCTGATATTCTCACTGTTGCCAAAGCCTTAGGGAATGGCACACCTATCTCAGCCTTTTGCACGAGTGACCTTATTGCAGAATCATTTACTAAACCTTCTGCATCTACCCTTGGAGGGAACCCAGTCGCAGCAAAAACAGCGATGGCTGTTATCGATTACATTGAGAACAACAATCTCTGCCAACAAGCAGAAACATTTGGCGCATTCCTTAAGGGAGGCCTTGAATCACTTGCCAATACCTACGACTTTTTGGTTGAAGTTCGTGGAAAAGGCCTTATGTTAGGTGTTGAAGTAAAAGATACAGACACCATGGATAAAGCAACTCTCGTAGACAACATTCTAGAGACTATGAAGGATAAAGGGTTTATCATCGGTAAAAACGGCTTGGATAGAAATGTACTTGCATTCCAGCCACCGCTGATCATCACAAAAGAAAACATTGTAGATCTGTTGAACGCATTGAATAGCACCTTCGATGAGTTATTAAATATCAGCAATTAGTCGATATATTAAATATAGCTATACCCATCACATAAAAAACCACCGTATTCGATGCGGTGGTTTTTCACATTCAAGTGAGTAGCATATTTATGAACTGCATTGCTACAGCAATGGTTGATAGTAATGAGTGCTTACTTGATTGTTATTTTTATTAGTGGGTAAATATAATATGTTGCATACAGAATTATCTAAAGGAGGCACCCATGGACCAATCATTACAAGCTCTTGTAAAAATACAAGAGGAAAATATCTTAAAACAAGTACTTATAACAAGCGATAAAAAACCCGAAATAGATGATCAAAGTATCCAGAAATGGCAGGAAATACTTAACCTTCTTGCTGATATTCTTTCGGTGCCTTCTGCGCTTATTATGAAAATTCACCCTAGTCAAATTGAAGTTTTCTTACATAACGACGGCAATGAAAATCCTTATGAATCCAACGAAAAAGCAGAATTAGGTCTTGGCCTTTATTGTGAGACGGTAATTGGTAAAAATGAAACGCTAGAAGTTATCAACGCATTGGAAAGCCCGATTTGGAATCATAATCCAGACATCGGTTTAAATATGATTTATTATCTTGGTATGCCTGTTAGATGGCCTGATAGAGAATTCTTCGGTACTATTTGTGTTCTTGACCAGTTGCCTAGAGATATGAGTAACACATATAAAGAAATCCTTTCGATGATTAGAGATGTAATAGAAAAGGACTTGGGGATACTTGTGCAAAATGAGGTCTTCAAGGAGTCGCTTGTCGAACTTGCAAAAACACAAGAACAATATATCCAGGCAGAAAAAGTTGCAGCCCTTAACACGTTGATCAGTGGTCTCTCCCACGAAATGAATACTCCGCTTGGTATATGTTTGACAAGTATTACCTACCTTGAACAACTTGCAAGTAGATTGGATCATGATTTTACTGACGGTGCACTAACTAAGGAAGATTTTTCATCTTATAGTGCCAATATTCAAGATGCTGTTAAACTAATCAGTAACAGTTTGGAGAAAAGTATTGAATTGATGTCTGACTTAAAACACATTACTCGTAACAATGAGTACTATGTCCTAACCAATTTCAATTTATGTGATTATATACATGAGCACATTTTTGCTTATTCTGAACGCTTAAAAGAAATGAACGTGAAAATAGATATTGAATGTAAAGACTCCTTTGAGATCCGCACTTATGATATTGTCATCTCGCAAGTTCTGATGCATTTGGTTCTCAATAGCATCGAACATGGTTTTGAAGAGGATAAAGGCGGTCATATAAGAATTCAATTGGAACAAGATGAAAACGAGCTCTGTATCACCTATTCCGACAATGGCAGTGGTATTAGCAACGAAATTGCACGTCACATGTTTGAACCCTTCTATACGACAAAAAGATTTGATAAAAAGACAGGGCTGGGACTCTATATTGTACAGCATTCAGTCACCAGTTATCTGAAAGGAAGCATTGAATATAAACCGACTGAAACCGGATCAACATTCATCCTTAAAGCACCACTTCGCATAGAGGCATAAAAAGCCTTAACAGTTTTTCTTTAAGATTCAAAGTAGTGTCTAGTTTTATTGGCGATTTTAACAAGGGTTAACATCAGTGGAACTTCAACGAGCACACCTACAACGGTTACCAAAGTCGCACCTGAATTAAGGCCAAATAGTGAAATAGCAACTGCTACTGCAAGTTCAAAAAAGTTACTCGCCCCAATCATTGAAGCTGGAGCCGCAATATTATGAGGCAATTTCCAGATTTTTGCCCAGCCATAGGCAATACTAAAAATCAAAAACGTTTGTATCGTTAAAGGAATCGCTATCAAACCAATGTGAAGTGGATTTTGTAAAATAACATCTCCTTGGAACGAAAAGATAATAACTAATGTCAACAAAAGTCCACCAATAGTCGTATTATCAAACTTCTTTATGAACACATTTTCAAAATATTCTTCACCTTGAGTTTCTATAATATGTTTACGCGTTAGAAAACCAGCTGCCAATGGAATAACCACAAAAAGAATAACCGATAGGAACAGGGTGTCATAAGGCACGACTACATCACCAACACCGAGTAAAAATGCCACTATTGGCGTAAAAGCTATGAGCAGAATTAAATCATTTACAGCCACTTGGACTAATGTATATGCGGGGTCTCCTTTTGTCAAATGGCTCCACACAAAGACCATTGCTGTACAAGGCGCTGCTCCTAATAAAATGGCACCCGCAAGATAATCTGAAGCTAAATCAGCTGGTATGAACGATTTAAAGACAACTTTTAAAAAGAATGCTGCGATGATATACATTGTAAACGGTTTGATGAGCCAATTCGTTACACATGTTACGGTAAGACCGCGTGGTTTCTTAGTTGCTTGCACGATGCTATGAAAATCAATTTTAAGCATCATCGGATAGATCATCAGCCAAATGAGAATAGCAACTGGAATAGACACGTTGGCATATTCAAATTTGCTTAAAGTGTTAGGTATTATAGGAAGCCACTGTCCGATAGCAACGCCTACTAGAATGCAAATACCGACCCAAAGAGTCAAATAGCGTCCAAAAAAGTCAAGATCTTGATTTTGTGATTTTACTTTTCTAATTTCAGTCATAATACCCTCCTTGTAAATGTGAATCCAATTATTTTTATATTCAAAACTCCTACAATCAACTAAATTTGTATCTGGGATTGAAACTATTCTCAATATGTGATAAAATTTCTATTTGTATGTATCTAAATTAGAAAAAGGAGAATAAATTATGTATGAACTAAATCAGGGGGCAAAATCATCCCTAAAAAACAATATATTATCTGGATTAACCGTTGCACTCGCACTGGTTCCAGAGGCAATTGCATTCGCTTTTGTTGCCGGCGTTGAACCTCTTGTCGGGCTGTATACTGCTTTCTTTATCGGTCTTATTGCATCCATTTTTGGTGGCAGACCAGGTATGATCTCGGGGGCGACAGGCGCTATTGCAGTTGTTATTGTTGCATTAGTGGCGACGCATGGTGTTGAATACCTCTTTGCATCCGTTGTACTCATGGGGATTATTCAAATACTGGCAGGTGTATTGAAGCTTGGAAAATTTATCAGGTTGGTTCCACATCCTGTTATGATCGGGTTTGTAAATGGACTTGCAATGATCATTTTTATATCGCAGTTTGAGCAATTTAAAGTTGGACATGAATGGATTACAGGCCCAGAACTTTACATTATGATTGGTTTAATTTTACTCACAATGGCTATCGTAAAATTCTTCCCGAAAGTTACTAAAGCGATACCCTCTACACTCGTTGCGATTATTGCTGTGACTGTGCTTGTAAAAGCTTTTAACGTTTCAACTCGTACGGTTGGAGATCTTGCCGTAATTTCAGGCGGACTTCCAAAATTCCACATACCAGATGTTTCTCTAAATCTTGATTTCCTTATGGTTATACTGCCTTACTCCGTAGTTATGGCTACAATTGGACTTATTGAGTCTCTCATGACTATGAGTCTTATTGATGAAACAACCGACACACGTGGTCATGGCAACAAAGAATGTATCGGTCAGGGACTTGCAAACATTGTCTGCGGATTCTTTGGCGGCATGGGCGGTTGCGCGATGATTGGTCAAAGTATGCTGAATATCAAATCTGGTGGTACACGTAGAGCATCGGGAATTACTGCAGCACTTTCTTTGCTTGCATTCATTCTGTTTGGTTCAGGCCTGATTTCTATGATTCCAGTTTCAGCACTCGTTGGGATTATGTTCGTTGTAGTTATTGCGACATTTGAATGGTCATCATTCTATATGCTTGATAAAATTCCAAAGTCAGACGCTCTTGTTATACTGGTTGTTTCTGTTGTTACTGTATTTACCAACTTGGCAGTTTCTGTAGCTATTGGTGTTATCCTTTCAGCACTTATTTTTGCATGGAATAAAGGAAAACAAACAACAGCAACGGTTGAAATTGAATCCGATGGTACAAAAGTCTATCATTTAAATGGACCGCTGTTCTTTGGATCTATACAAAACTTCCAGAAACTCTTTAACGTAAACGAGGATCCCGATAATGTCATCATTGACTTCCTGAACTCTTATGTTCACGATCACTCTGCTATTGCTGCAATCGACTCGTTGACATCGAAGTATCTAACTAACGGCAAGGAAATTCATTTACGTCACCTGAGTCCTGATTGTAGAATTCTTCTTAAAAATGCCGAAAATATTGTTGAAGTTAATATTATGGAAGATCCACATTACCATGTATCTACTGATCAACTTGCGTAGACAACTTACAATATTAAGCACTTTATCATGTTAATTAATAAAGGTCTGCCTAATAAGTGATTATACTTATTGAGCAGATCTTTTTTTATTTATCAAGGTACCACTTTTTATCTTTCAAAATGATAATATCGTCTCTAAAGCGGTGCTTCGTCACAATATAATCATTTAAAATGGTCTCATCTACAATGTTATCTACTACTTCTTTAGAATACAATGTTGTTTTTGTTTCTATTATGTGAGCAACTGGACCATCTATCTCTATACGCTGGTCAATAATCATATCATCTACATTAAAGGTGAAAACCAATCGATGAAACTGTCCTTCACTGTTTAAATAACCGCTATGTCTAACTTTTTCATAGGGTGCCAAAGTCACAACCCCTCTGTTAAAAGGATCGAAAGACTCTATTGGCTCCGGATTAATCACTTTGCCATCCAAGTTGATCGCCTCTAGAAAGTCCTCTTCCTCCCTTTGACAAAATGCCACACCACGAGCATAAGTCGATAGATTCTTATAAATGACAGGCGTTATTTCTTTTCCATTAAAATCGACAATACCATAAATGTCCGCAAATGGCGCTCTTATGAATTCAACACTGCCACTTGGATAAAATCCTCGACCATCTTTGTCTTTACCAATGGCAATACGATTCTCACCGATAACTGCCATATATACGTATTGATTCTCTTTAGCAAGAGGCTCTCCCTCTTTGTCCACAAGGTTGTAATACGACTTCTGTTCACCTTTTTCGTCCATATGTCCTGACTCATGGACTGTGACAAAGCGCTCCCTACCTAATCCCATCAGTTGTTCACCCTGAAATTTGAATTGTAGATACCCTTTTTCATTATAGACACTAAACTGCTTGCCCTTTTTCGCAATAAAATAGTTATCTTCTGTTATGTCGATTTGATCATAAGCTGAAATAGAGAGAATATCTTCCCCCTGCTTGTTAAATACGCCTACACCATCCACGGTCCTCCCAACAAAATACTTAGAAGTATTACTTGTTATCTCAGTGAAATGAGGGGAGATGACAATATTACCAAAGCCATTGACTAGACCAACATGCCCATTCATATCAGTGATGCGGTAGTGCTGACCCAGCACTTGTGTGTAGTCCACTTTTTTAAGTTGATATCCTTTTAATGCCCCTGATATCGTCAATAAATCCAGACTTTCATTGATCACGCCATTCTTATATGTTCGAACTGCTGTAAAATACTTATCGAAGCCATTGTTATCAGTAAATCCCTTTGGCGATAAATAGGCAAACTCTTCCCGTTTCACTTCAGCACTATACTTATCCAGCAGCTCTACAATTTTTTTACTTCCTATAAATCGTTCAGATATAACATAATTACCATCTTCTGTAATCGTCATATTTGAGTATTTCATGCCTGAACGCGTCCCGTTGTCCGATATGAATCCATATACCGGTAAACCTTCAATACTATTTTTGAAAATAACAAACCGTTCATTATAAGCAACCACCTCATCAAAGCTGGGTTTGATATTAATCTTATTCTTAAACACAACGCCGTACTTCTTTCCTTCTGGATACTCTATCATCGTAATAATGCCACCATTGGGAAGTTTTTCTACAGCATCAAACTGGGCCTCCACTATTAATTTGCCTTTTGTATCAATCAATCCGTAATACTTTGGGCCCTTCGCTTGGATATCGGTTGCATAGACTATGGTTCCATTGGAGGGTCTTTCTAAAAATTCGTATTTAAAAGAAACAACAGGGGTACCAAAATAATTCAGTGCTCCATATCTACCATTTTCTCTTAAAAGAATTACCTCTTCATCCCATTGCCACAACAAATCAAATTGAGGGCTTTTGACAAGGCTACCATAATAATTGAAAAAGCCCACTTCACCAAGGTAGTTTCTATAGGCCCCATAGATTTCGTTTTTAGGTACTGGCATACTCTCCGAAGTAGCCGCTTCGACACCGCTGACATTTATCATAAAACATAATAAAAGTACAAAAACAATGCTAGTTTTTATAAGTAGTAATTTGCTTTTCATCACTTTCCTCCACGTAATTGTTATTGCTCTACTTCTATGATAACAGATTGCATTTACTCATTCAAAAAAAGCACATAAGTCTCTCTTGCAAAGACTTATGTGCTTTCAATCATTTTCTAGTCATGAACAACTTTATTTCTACCAGTTTCTTTTGCGCCATATAGACGTTCATCAGCTAGACTAACCACTTCATCCAAGCTTTCCACTTCTTCAAAATTTACAACACCGGCGCTAAAAGTATAACGAAGCTCTAAATTGTCATACCGTACGATCATTTCCTCGATGTCCATTCGCATTCGATCAATGGTCTCACTAGCATCTAGCAACGCCACTTCATGAAACACAACAACAAATTCCTCACCACCATATCGGGCGACCAAATCTGTCGTACGTACATTTTCCTTTAAAAATGTGGCAAAGTGATTTAAAACAAAATCCCCTACCTGATGGCCATAGGTATCATTGACTTTTTTGAAATAATCAATATCGATGATTACAAGGCTATATTGCTGACCGTGCCGTTTATGCAAGGAAAAATACTGTTCCAATTGTTCAAATAGATAACGTCTATTATACAAACCCGTCAATTGATCGACGATGGCCTTCTGTTTTAATTCTTCTCTCAAATTGACCACTTCAGTCACATCATGTACTGTTCCTGCACATTTTCCTGGTGATCCTTTGTCATCGTAGTCAAAAAATCTTCCTTCATCATAAAACCAACCAACAGTGCCATCTTTTTTAATCATCCTATATTCTGAATGATACACGCCACTGCCCTCTTCTAAAAACCGACTGATAATATCCTGAATACGCTGATAATCAATGGGATGAATCAGTACTTTCCACGGATCATTCATTCTATTTAGCTCTTGCTTACTATATCCAACCAAATTAATCCAATTATCGCCCATGGTTGTTCTATTCGACTTCAAATCCCAAGTCCATATTGCTTGGCCTGCACCTTCAAGCGCTATTTGAAGACGCCTTTGTCCATTTTGGATTTCCTCTACTTGTTCTTCTATTCGATATTCCAGTTGACGCTCATAACCATTGATTGATAATAAATAGATGCTGATCAACGATGCAATAACACCTGTTATTGCTAATATCAAGTAGGATGACTTAGATAAAAATCGACGTTCATATTCCTGTGACGGTACAAAAATAAGTGTCCACTCCCTACCACCAATATCTATTTTTTCAATGTAGCGTGCATCTACTGACACACTGCTTTCTATGCTATTGGTCATTGTTGTCGTATAGACTACTTGTTGTTCTCCATGGGTCGTATCTACTAAAAGCATCTCTAATCCAATTTCTTCATGAACGGACAGACTCTTCTCTAAATAATCCTCAAACTCGTATACAATATTGACAAATCCCTCTAATTGATCTGATTTCTCGACCGCATACAACATTAGAAATCCAAATCCTTCGCCAGTATCCTGAAGCAAGCGAATCGGTTCGGTTATGACAACGTCTTTTGTATCCCTTGCGTATATCAGAGAGTCTGAACGAGAGATGTTCGAAGTTAGGTCAAAACCAGCCACCGCTTCATTCCCTTTGTACGGAAGCAAATAATAGACTGGAAAATACTCCGGTTTTTCTGGTGATACAACCATCTCACCATCAATAAGTGCCGTAAATTCAAAATCTGTCAAACCTTCGTTACGTGCTATTTGTACATAAGTCTCCCTCAATTCATGAGGGACTTTGGGTATCCACTCAATCGCTTGAATTTCATTGTGTCTCTCTAATATCGGTTGGACAAATATGTTGAATTCTTCACGTGTAACAAAATCACTGGCATAAAAAAACTGACGAATCGACAATACAATCGTTTCGTAATCATCCATTTTATGAATCACTGAAAGTGCTCTAAACTCAGCATTTGTTGACAATCCTTCTCGGTAATTCTCTTCATTTTGTTGTTGTACTATTTGTGAAGCAAACACACCCATGGCAATAACAATTAAAATAAGTGCGATCCCCAACCTCATTTGTCTGTTCTTCATCTGACCACCTCATTGTACTCATTACATATATACCCTGTGGCAGACAATATAACAGATTTCCTAATGATTAATATGTTTTGTTACAACTGAGCGAATAGCGCTTAACACCCTTAAATTAACCGCCATCTCCAGGCCATCTATCTTCATAACAGGGACTTTTTCAATGCCATCAACCGCCCCGACCTTAACAAGTGTTTCAATCATCAATTCTTCCATATGAGTTGTATGAAGCAATTGTTTCTTTTCTTCGATAGATAACGTAGCACACAATCCATAGGCAACCCAATTGGATACGCCACCAACCAACAAATAATCCACTTCTGAAATGGCACAAATTAACGCGCCTTTCGGTACATTGGCATGCACATAATTTTTAATTGTGCCCATCCCCACTTCATTGCCGCCATCTCCAATACCAATTGTCACAATATCGTTCTTTCGCGCTTGCTCAAATATAATATCTGTATTTGGAACGAAATCCGTTATTGGCTCACCACGCATTGAATAGCACTGGCCATCTGAAGCACGGCTTGGACGCTCTATTGCTATGACATGGCTCGGTTGTTGAGCAATTAACGCCTCACAAGCACGTTCAATAGTGTCATCTGTCACCGTTACCAGATCAGCGGATAAACCAAGTAGTTTTATGCCCTGTTCAAGTAATACTTCATTGATTGTATCACTCACGATTGTTACTCTTTTCCCAATTAGTTCAAGTGTTCTCGCAAGGGCTAACGCGCCTGGAGGACCATCGGTCTCACCAGCCATCGCATCCTTAACAACAAATCCAGTCACAATAACAACATGCTGTCCATTCATCAGAGAATGGGTCACATCCTTTAACATTTCAGGCAAGTGAATCCCCGCCATATATCTCTCTTCTAGATTTTCTCGATAAATAGTCTCTATTTCCTGATAGTACATGCCTCGCCCTCCTATTGTTGTTCCACAATTTGAACACTGTATCGTTTATTGTTAATCGTCATGTTATAGTTACTTTCATTTTTTATTTCTATTTTTTGTCTCGGTTTTAGGGTCTTCATCCATTTCTGAAAGTCTTTGTTTTCTTGTTTCATAGCCATATGTGCTTCTTCCAACGATACAAGACTGAACCTTACTTTGGTTTGTGGTTGCAACTGTACCAGTTTAGGCAGATCTACAGTAATCACATTGCCAATGCGGGTATAACCGCCTGTCGGCTGACAATCTGCCAACATAACAATCAATTCACCACTTTCGGTTATTTGGATTGTGCCTGTCGTCAATCCATCTGATAAAATATCATAACCACTGGTTGCATTTATTTTAGGTCCTTTGAATCGATAAGCCATACGATTACAATCACCGCTGGCTTCAAAGACTTCACTAACCAACAGCCCTTGACCTTCAGAATCAAATGCGTCATATTCAATACCAGAAAGGATTCTGATGACTGTTTCCTTTTCAGTAATTCCTTCAAAAACTGTCGGCATCACTCTTTGCTGTAAACATGAGTGGGATTGCTCCTCGAACAGCAATTGATCTCCTTGTTGTATCTGCCGACCATGATAACCACCAATACCAGTCTTTATATCTGTCGACATACTTTCAAGCACTTTATCCAGTAACAGGGTTGAGGAAAATGCGATATAGCTGTATACACCAGATGCAGCAGGCTTTATCTCCAATAGGTCACCAGGAATCATATATAGGGTTACGTTGGCAGAAACTGGTTTCCCATTTACGGTTGGATTTGCTGCACCCGTTACACCGACTTCCATAGTGCCATGAAATAAAAGCGATACCCCACCATATGCCATCTCAATACAAGGAGCATCAAGGTCATTGTCCACTAGAACATTTGCAATCTTATAGGCCTGCTGGTCCATGGCACCTGCCGTTGTAACACCCCGTGACCGATATCCATTTCGACCACAGTCCTGAATCGTGGACTGAAAGCCACCTTTTAATATATCAACGATCATTTCATTCCTCCAAACATTCTATATCAAGGGTGTAAGTTCCTAATCGCACAGCCTCTTCTATCGCTTCAAATCCCTCTTTGTCAATTGGATCGAACTTGATGTACTGCCCTGGTTCGATAATTGTTAATTCTTCCTTGGACCAATCCACTAACTCCAAAGGTGTTCGACCGATCAATTGCCATCCACCAGGACTGTCCTGGGGATATATGCCCGTTTGGCGCCCTGCAATTCCAACACTCCCCTTAAGTATTTTCAATCGAGGTCTTGCTAATCTCGGTGTTGCCAACTGATCTGACATACCACCTAAATAGGGAAATCCCGGCTTGAATCCAAGCATATAAACTCTATACATCACCGAACTATGCATAGAGATCACTTCATCTATTGTCAAGTCGTTATGACTTGCAACTGTCTCAATGTCTTCTCCCCATTCGCCGCCATAGAGAACGGGTATATGAATGACAATTCTACTCTTCTCAGATTTTGAATAGTCTTGTTCACAGACCTGCATCACTTGTTCTTTTAGAGTCATATAGGATATGTCCAGTGGATTGTAACAAATGAGCAATGTATGGTAAGCCGGTACAATATCCACAACACCGGTAATATCGGCTTCAGCAATGCCCTTAGCCAAATGATGAACGCTACTATTGATGTCCTCAGATATACCTTTTTCGAAGACGATGCTCATACCGCTATCCCCATTTGGTACTATCTTAATTTTCTCTTTCATAAAATCACCTGCCTACACTTTTCAAGTAGTTGTAAATCATCTTTGCAATCTCTACACTCTCTTTACCATCCCCATGCACACAAATTGTATCCGCTTGAATTGCTACTATTTCTCCACTGACAGCTACAATTTCTCTCTTTTGGACAATTGATTCTATATGTTTCTTCACTTCAGTTATCGATTCTATCAAGGCATTTGTTTTACTTCTTGCGACCAATGTACCGTCGGCTTCATAATGCCTATCTGAAAATACTTCGCTCATAAACGGCACACCGATTTTATCAGCCGCGACTGTCAATTCTGACTCGGGCAAACCAATTAAATATACGGTTTCACCAAAGGATGCAATGCTTTCAGCAATTGCCCTTGCAATCTTATAATCCTGGGCCCCTTGATTATAAAGGGCACCATGAGGCTTCACATGATTAAGTGTAGCCCCCCTATAACGTGCAATTCCTTGCAAAGCACCTATCTGATAGAGCATTTGGTTACGGATTTCCGATTCGGAATAATTCTTGGAGAGTCGACCAAAGCCTTCTTTATCCGGATAACCAGGGTGAGCGCCAATCTTCACCTTATGCTTTATTGCCAGTTGAACCGTTTGATCCATGACATCGTAATGTCCTGCATGAAAACCACATGCTATATTTGCAGATGTAATGTAGGGCATTATCTCCTCATCGGTGATTCTACCAAGATTGTTTTCCCATTCTCCTATATCCGCATTTATTTCTATTTGTTTTAACAACTATTTCACCCCTTCTAAAGAACTATTTTTAATATCCGTTATCAACATATGACCTGGCGCATGGGTAATCATAACAGGAGGTTTCACAGTCATGGCAACACTTTGAGGCGTTACACCACAGGCCCAAAACACAGGTATTTCACCCTCTTTAATTTCAATAGGATCACCAAAATCAGGTTTCTCGATGTCGTGAATACCAATGGCCAGTGGATTTCCTATATGAATAGGCGCACCATGTACTTTCGGATACTTTGATGTTATTTCCACTGCTGTCATCACCTCTTCACTTTTTATAGGTCGCATACTTACCACTACATTCCCTTTAAAAAAACCTGCTTCTTTGCATGGTATAGAGGTCTGATACATGGCAACATTTTTATTCTGTTCGATATGCCGCATCGCAATTTCTGCCTCCAGCAAAGCTGACTCAAATGTAAAACTACACCCGAGAATAAATGTTACAAAATCTTCCTGCCACAGGTGTTCAATATCCGTATACTCACCTGACAGTTTACCATCCTCGTAAACCCTGTATTTTGGAAACACTTTTGTCACAGGTTCTCCTGGCGCCGTAAGACTCAAAATCTTGCCAGACTCCACCACTTCCAAAATAGGACACGGCTTTGGATTTCTCATTGAAAAAAGCAAAAAATCAAATGCATATGCCTTCGGTAAAATGACAAGATTCCCTTGGGCATATCCTGGACACATCCCTGATGTCTGACCGATTATATCCTGGTTCTGTATTTCTTCTCTGATTTCTTTAGGCAGTCTCTCATTAAACATCTTTCATCCCCCTTATAAATTTAGCCAAAAATGAAAAAAAAGACACAGAAAGATAGGGTTATCTTCTGGGTCTTATTTAAAGCTGTATTTCAAAGGCTAATCTGAACACAAGTAAACAAAACGTTTCATATTATTCATTTGTCTATATTTTACCTTATTGATCTGTTAAGTTCAAATACTTATTGCGTGCATCCTTAATAGAAGCGCAAACCGATTTTTGTGCCAGTCCATGAAACCGTTCTTTCACTTCATCAATCAAGGCATCACAATCATTCACTATATCATACTCAAGCACAATGGATTTAATAAAGTCATTTGTTACGTCCCTTACCATATTACAGGTAAAATCAACAATTTTATTTGTGGTTTTATCAATGATCAAACCTACAAAAAAAATGTCGTGAGCTGCTGCTATTGGATCGGCTTTGCCAATACGCGCAGTACCAGTAATAAAAAGTGTGCTCTTCTTATAAGTCATTTCAATCACCTCATACTGATTATATAATAATTAAAAGGGACTCACTAGAATTTTTTTAGATTCAAAACGTCCTCTAGACGCTCATAAGGAATAATAAATGCTGGTGCGCCTTCAGCATAGGGCCCTATTTCGTAAGGTTGAAAATGAATACCGAGACCCTCTGACTCTATTGAAAAGGACAGCAGTTCCTCTGTCACCCCTTCATACCATGAATGTAATTGCTCACCGTATTCGGATTCGTTGCGGGCTGCTTGGATAGCCTCCGCGACTGCATCATTTAGCACGGTCATATAATCTGATCCATCAATCATGATATCTTTTAATTCAACACGTTTGTTCTCTGCAATATCATAGATAATATACTCAGAAAAATAGTTACCATGGGCACCGCCTGTATACTCACTATAGTTAATTGCCAACGATAAATAGACATCGTTTTTCAACAATACATCGTAAGTGATACCAGCATAATAAGGAGACGTTAAAAAACCTTCTTCTTTTATCTCCAAAGCCATCTCTTTGATTGCATTGGTGAATTGCGCCGCATAATCAGACATCTGCTTGTTTTCATCAAGTTGAAATACCTCATCTGTGAATCCACTTAAAATCGGTAGCTCGACTTCAATATTATACGCAGACGTCTCTTCGTTGAATTTTTCTGTTTTCACCTCTATGATTCTCAGCACCTGCTTTTCCACTGTTTCAACAGCTTCTGTAGCGTTAATTTCATTGCTTTCCTCTGTGCTAATTGTAGACTCAGGTGTACAAGCCGTCATTCCAAAGGCCACTACACCTACCGCCATGATATACCCTAATTTATTATAGTTCACTTTTGTCACATTATCCCTCCATCGATTCATTGGAATCAGTATATCAAAGGCATGTGACAGTCTTGTGAACGCTACTGCTTATTTCGAAAAACTTTGAAGCCATTTTTTCGTTTCTGAAGACGCAAATGTCGCTTCGACGGAATTGTTGAAGATATCCTTATACAGCGACTCGTTTATGGACAGCGACCTTTGGCAAATTTCGATTTCCTTGGTCATGGTCGTATTTGAAACAGTTCTATTATCCGTACTGATTGTAACAACAACATTGTCGTCAGCGAATGTCGCCACTGGGTGATCCTTTATGCCTTGCACTGCCTTTGTCTGAACGTTGCTTGTCGGGCACATTTCCAACGGAATTTTTAGTTGCTTCACTTTATCATAAGCGCCTTTATGGTCCCGTATATTAACACCGTGACCAATACGCTCGGCTCCTAACAACTCTATTGAGTCCAATACATTTTGTCCGAATCCCGTTTCCCCGGCGTGTACTGTTATATGAAAGCCTAATTCCTTTGCATGAGCCATCGGCTCAATAAATTTGTGTGCGAATCCTTCATCCTCATTTCCAGCTAAATCCACTGCAACGACACCTTGTTTTAAATACTTCTTGGCAACTTCAAGCACTGGAATAATCGTCTCAGTCGGCATGAATTTTAAGAATGACAAAATCAAATTCCCTTTGATATCATAGAGTGATGCCGCCTTGTTCATTCCAGCCAAAACGCTTTCAATGATTTGTTCAATCGTCAAGCCTTGTTGTTGGTGAAAGAGTGGTGCAAATCGAATTTCTATATATTTAACATTTTCCTTGGCGCAATCTTCCATTAGTTCAAATGCGACGCGCTTTAAATTTTCCTCAGTTTGCATTACTGCAACCGGTAAATCAAATCGTTTTAAGTACTCTGATAATGATGGGCAATCTTCTGGTGCTTGTAAATTACTTTTTAGCACTTCAACATCCTCACTTGGTAAAGCTACATTGGCTCCTTTTGCCAATTCCAATACAGTCTTAGGTCGCAGACTCCCATCTAAATGACAATGTAATTCAATCTTTGGTAAGTTTTTCATTGGTTCCTCCCTATCAAGAACTGGTCGCTAGGTATCCTTGTAGTCCAAAAATATAAAAAAATCTGACCACAAAGAAACCACACAACGTGTGACTTCTTCGTAATCAGAAATTATTGGTTTCTGGTAGAGACCCCCAAACCATATCATTGGGGTTATACGAATTACTATTAAAATATTAATACTTATATTACCACAGATTAAGCAATTGTCAATTTACTCCGGTAATTTTTTTTCGTTTTGGAGTATTTCTATAAATGTTTCTACTTTCCTTTGTGAGAACTGAGTGCCTGAAGATGCTTTCAATTCATCAATTGCCTCATCCATTGTCATTGCACTTTTTCTGTAAGGCCGCTGGCTAGTCATGGCATCATAAGCATCTGTAATGCACAGAATCTGCGCATAGTCGTGGATTTCATTTTCTTTCAAACCATAAGGATACCCTTGTCCATTAGCCCACTCGTGATGTTGCTCAACAATTTTTGCAACAAGTTGCAAGTATGGAATTTCACTTAATATTTGTCCACCTATTGCCGGATGACCCTGTACAACTTTATATTCTTCCTCAGTTAGTTTTACAGGCTTGTTCAATATTTCAGATGGTATACCAACTTTACCGACATCATGAAGTATCGCAGCATATTCAAGGGTGATCAGCTCACTTTCACTCAATCCCCAAGCTTCTCCCAGCCTTATGGCAAACTCTTTAACACGGTCACAATGCCCCTTCGTATAGGCATCATTGGCTTCAATTGCGCTTGATAAGGCATAGATGGTCGCACGATAACTTTCTTGCAGTTCATTTACCAAATCATTTAACGAATCATTCATCGCTGTTGTCTCTTCGTAAAGGGCATTTATTTCTTCATACTGCCCATTAATTTCTTCCTTTTGCGTTTGTAACACAACCGTCTGATGACCAATGCGCTTTAGCATACCATTGATAGTATCCTGTATTACATGAAATTCCTTAGGAATCGCCCCGTCAAAATCAATGGACTCATGATCGCCATCAATACTGATAGCCTCAATTTGTTGACTGAACTCCTCCAGCGGTCCAATAATTGTACGACGCGTTAGCCTAAATAGCCATTGAATGAAAATCAATACAATTAATAGTACCACCAATAATGGAAGTAACAAATTGACAATATCGTTAAAAATGACATCCTTTGGCGTCAGTAACACAATGCACCAATCCATCGAATCAACTGTTGCCTTGTCCATTCGATAATTGATGGATTCATACACGACATCAAGACCAATGCCGTCCTCTCCGACAAATTCAAATGCAATGCCTTTTTTATTGCTCAAGCTAAAAATGCCATTCTCTTTTTCAATGATAGTATTACTATTTGCATCCAGAACAACAATGCGCCCATCAAACTCACTAAAATATTGATTAAAATAATCCTCAATGCCTTTTAATTTAAGATCTGTCCCGAGAACACCTGTCGGCACACCTTGATCGTTTGTTACCTGTAGCGCGTAACTCAGCGTCCAATTACTTGGATCCCTCGCATCACGGTAGGGCGGCGAAAGAACCACTTGTCCACTTAATCTTGATGCTTCCATATACCATGGTCGAAATCTCGGATCATAATCAGCAGGCAAATGAGGTTCATTCGGTGTAAACATTTCTCCATTAACCGTTCCAAATGCAATATCCTGTAAAGTACTATGTTCACTATAAGCATACACTAGTGTGCGAATCGCTTCTCTGTCC
>Ga0209272_10000538_pt1 | contig 30035 bp, 23 predicted proteins | sample tdDd002_FD_187125 | JGI IMG/M metagenome (GOLD analysis project Ga0209272, IMG submission 187125) | Marine sediment microbial communities from the Atlantic coast under amendment with organic carbon and nitrate - tdDd00.2 (SPAdes)... | ecosystem: Environmental > Aquatic > Marine > Coastal >... | reverse complement strand
GGTGCATTCATTCAATACTTAAGACAGCCTGGTGGCATAGGAGAGTACTTACAAATAATAGCTGAATATTTTACGTCAGGATGGTAAAAATACTTTGCTAATATAAATTATCGATATAACTTTAAATTCAAATCTCAAATACGATTTATCATGTTTAGCTCTTTTGAAATAATCTACAAATTCACTTTACAATTGTTGTTGAGTTTTTGGATTCTTGTTTGGTCAATTGGCTCATGGTATGGTGTTGAATTAGCAATTGGAATTAGTCTGTGGCAAATACCAGCAACTATTATAGGAACTCTTCTTGCTGTTGTATCGGGAATTTATTTTTACACCATATTATCCATCCCTTATAAACTATCTCGAAAGTTTGATATCATCAAAGACAAAGTGGCTTTAGAATCTTATAATAACTGTGAAGATTTCCAAAAAGAAGTCGCTGATTTTATAATTGACTTCTTCAACTATCCCGGTGCTAATGTTATTGGCGGAAGTTTTCATTTCAAAAATTGTAAGACATATATCAATAATTCTGGTGAAGATTTAAATAAATTCAAAGCAGATTCAATTACAAAATACAAGCTCAAGTCTGGGAAAAGAGCAATTTATGTTCCTATTAAAATTGCAGATCACGACTTAGGAGGAATGTTACTTATAATGGAAGGAAGCACTTTGCCACTTTTCAAAAGCATTATGGCAGATTTTGAAAATTATTTTCTTGATGACCAACTCTATCATGTTCTAAATTCTGTATCAAGAAGTCAAACGAAATAGTAATGAATTTGCATTCCGATTATATTTCGAAAATAATTACAAGCTATCTCTTCTAGAAATAAGACCCTTAAGTCTATTTTAAAATTTTCCATCATAATATATTCCCTAAAAGACTTTCTTTTTAAGAATATTATATCTACTTTCAAGGTAATAAGATTAATCAAAAGGGCTATTACAAGCCACATGTGCACAATTACAACTGATCAGTTACTATTTAACGAAATATTAACTCATGCTCTCTTGAGCAATAAAATATAGGAGGAATTGTGATGAATATGAAAATGCAATCCGTAGGTTTTAAAGCAGATAAGAAACTTGAAGCTTTTATCAACCAGAAGTTGAGTAAACTAAATAAATTTGATAGTAGTATTTGTGACTATAACGTCACTTTAAATATTGAAAATTCAGATCCAAAAGCAAATAAAGTCGTTGAAGTAAAAGTCAACGTTCCAGGAAATGAGCTTTTCGCGAGAAAACAATCTAATTCTTTTGAAGCAGCTGCAGAATTAGTAGCTGATGCATTAAGAATTCAGATTCTAAAAAATAAAGAGAAATAATCTCTTGGCATAAAAATGAAAACTCTGATACAAATTGTATCAGAGTTTTTTTTATTCCTCAAAATTAGCCAATTCATGAGAGCCATCGCAAAATGGCTTGTTTTTAGATGTACCACAACGACAAAAATAAGTTTCACCCATTTTAACCTCTCTTGCACCATCTGCGTTAACCAAAGTAATAGCTCCTTCTATCATTAATGGCCCTTTAGGTAAAACATGAACTTTCATACCTGATTCAAGAGCCATAGGATTTTCTCTCACTTTATCTTCAGGCATATTCACATAAAAGGAAAGCGCTTTAGTTGGACATTTTTGCACTTGCTGCATAATTTCTTCATTGCTTGCCCCACTCATTTTTATCCAAGGTTGTAAGCCTGGTTGAAAAACCGATGCTAATCCTTTTGAACATTCACCTGAATTAATACACAAATCGGTTTGATACACGACGGTAATTTCACCATTACTGTATTCCTTTTTAGAATTTTTCATTTTAATAGCTTTTAAAAATTATCAGTCAAAACCCGTATTTTATAATTTAACACTAAAAAATGAAAAAAACATCAAAAATTTCTTCATTAACAATATCAAACTAATCATCTCATTCTTAAAACGCTAGCAAAACAAGGCCTTCTAGAAGTTCAAAAACTTTATAATTCTTTATAAAAAGCGCTTGCAGGAATCAGAAATTGTTCTACTTTTGTCGTCAGACAAGGCAAAAAACACACAACGTTTACTTGTTGACAGACGGGTGTAGCTCAGTTGGCAGAGCACTGGTCTCCAAAACCAGGTGTCGGGAGTTCGAGTCTCTCCACCCGTGCAAAAAAAAGCCTTTCGAATATTAATTCGAAAGGCTTTTTTTGTATTCAATAATTTCAGAAAATTAATCAAGTATCATATTGTGAAAAGCTTCTGCACAACGTTCACCATCCATTGCGGCCGATACAATTCCTCCAGCATAACCAGCTCCTTCTCCACAAGGGAATAAACCAGCAATCTGAATGTGCTGTAAGGTCTTCTTGTCACGAGGAATCCTAACAGGAGATGATGTTCTAGACTCCACAGCTAAAATTACAGCCTCATTGGTAAGAAAGCCTTTTGATTTGTTTCCAAATGCCTTAAATCCTTCCTGAAGGCGATAACTGATGTGTTTAGGCAACCATGCGTGTAAATCTGAACTTTTCAGGCCTGGTTGGTATGAAGATTGAGGCAAATTTGAACTATGAATACCTTTTACAAAATCATGCATCCGTTGGGCAGGCGCTGTTAAGTTCTCTCCTCCTTTTTGAAAAGCTAAGCTCTCAAGACCTTCTTGGAACTTTAATCCTGCTAATTCACCAAATTCTTCGAAATCAACCAAATCTTCTTTCATGACTTCAACTGCCATTCCCGAATTTGCAAAAGCGGTATTTCTTCGTGATGATGACATTCCATTTACAACTTGCTGATTATCTCCTGTAGCTGCTGGCACAATAACCCCTCCTGGGCACATACAAAAGGAATAGACGCCACGACCATCAACTTGTTGAACGAAACTATAGCTTGCTGCTGGTAAATACTCTCCCCGCCCTTGAGGATTGTGGTATTGAATTTGATCGATTAACTTCTGAGGATGCTCTACACGAACTCCCATTGCGAACGTTTTTGATTCTATCGCTATCTTTTGAGAATCTAGAAGATAATAGATATCTCTGGCAGAATGTCCTGTTGCTAAAATAACTGCTTCCGCGAGAATTTCGTCACCAGATTCAACACGAACACCTGAAATTTTATCATTCTCTACTAGTAGATGATTCACCTTCGTTGAGAAATGAACTTCACCTCCAGCTTCGATTATGCTCTCACGTATTTTAACGATGACCTTTGGTAATACATCTGTTCCAATATGTGGATGAGCATCAATTAAAATATCCTCCTGAGCTCCGTGAAAATGGAGAACTTCAAGAATCTTTTTAAGGTTTCCTCGTTTTTTTGAACGTGTGTACAATTTCCCATCTGAAAATGTACCTGCTCCTCCCTCTCCGAAACTATAATTGGAATCAGGGTTTATAATTTTATTCTTATGAATTGAAGCTAAATCTTTCTTTCTATCTTCAACACATTTACCACGTTCTAAAACAATGGGACAATACCCAAGCTCTATAAGCCTTAAGGCAGCGAACAAACCGGCGGGGCCCGCTCCAACCACAACGACTTTCTTTTTACCTGAGACTTTCTGATATGAAAAATCAGATAATTTCAATTCTGGAAAATCCTCATCATAAGCCACGCGAAAACGCATGTTAATTTTAACGTTTCGTTGACGTGCATCAATTGAACGACGTAATATTTGAATGCCACTAATCCTGTCGCTATTTATTTTTAAACTTTTAGCTACGGGGAATTTGTAATACTTTTCGTCAGAAGCATCACGAGGACTTAAAACCAAATTAATTTCGGTAAGCATATTTAGTATGTAGTGAGTGAGTAAGTGTTTACTCAAAATGAAACGAAAGCGTAATTACTTTCGAATTCATTCTGTTTATAGAATGTGTGTAAAAATGCGCATCTGGATTTTCGGGATCTAATTTATGGTTCAAGATATCCCTTAGACCAAGAGAAAATTTTAGTTCTGTCGCAAATTTAAAGTAAGGCAAATAAAAATCGATACCTGCACCCAGTTCGATACTAAAAAAATTGGGTTTTAAGCTAATCATCACATTATCTTCAGTATCTAGGTGACTTGGTGCTTGAACATCCATTTTATAACAAAGACCACCTACTAAATATGGTCTGTAGTTATCAATTCTTTTTGATCTGTACTTAAGTAATAAAGGTAGATTTATGACAACACTCTCAATAGTTGTTTCAGAGACTGGTGTTGATAAATCAGTATCATTTGCATATGATATGGTACGTTCACCAAACTCGAGGCCAGGCTGAAAGCGCAAAGAATAATTCTCCTGCAATTTTAAATCAGAAACTATACCTACCGAAAAACTGGGTGAGAATGTCACTTGCTCTGCCCGATGATTATCTTTTGCTGAATTTTGAATACCATAATCCATCGTATTCAAACCTAAAGTAAAACCAAAATGAATTCGTTTCTGATCTACCCTTTGGTTGTTTAAAATTTGACCCGAACGATAAACTCTCTGAGAGTAAAGTTGGTTGTACGATAATAATATCAATAATATAATAATTGTCTTCTTCAATCTGATTACATGTTGTTTCAATAAATAACCTAATTATTGGAATTTTATTGTTCTATTTAATCCCAATATAAATCGAGGCAATACCAAAGCTTAATCTTTGTTCTTGAACTGTTTCAAATCCACAAGATTTACAGATATCTATAAATCGTTGTCCATCAGGAAAATTCTCCACAGATTCTGGTAAATATGTGTATGCAGACATATCTTTAGAAACAATTCGTCCCCAGAAAGGAAGTATCTTGAAAAAGTAAAAATTATAAAATTGTTTAATAGGAAATTTTCGTGGTTTTGAGAATTCCAACACAACAAGTTTTCCTCCTTTAACTAAAACTCGATGCATTTCGCTAATTCCTTTTTCCAAATTCTCAAAATTACGAACTCCAAAAGCCACGGTTATGGCATCGAAAGAATTCGTTTCAAATTGAATATTTTCAGAGTCGCCTTCGAAAAGTTGTATTTTACTCTCTAAACCTTTTTTAGCAATTTTCTCACGACCAACGGCTAACATTTCGGTCGAAATATCAATACCTACGACTGAATCAGGATTTAACTTTAGTGCTGCAATTGCAAAGTCACCTGTACCTGTAGCAATGTCGAGCATACGCTTAGGCTGATGTGACTTGAGTAATTTTATGGCTCTTTTTCGCCATAACTTATCGATACCAAGAGAAAGGAAGTGATTCAAAAAATCATACTTCCTTGCAATATTATTAAACATCATGGCAACCTGTGCCTTTTTGCCTTTATCTAAATCTTTATATGGATTGACCACGAAATATATTTTCTGAAATTAATAAATCTAATAATTTGATCTTCTCTAAAACAGTAGATTTGAGAAATCAAACGCAAATATATTAATTGTCAAGACAAGCCGATTACAAAACATACTTTTATTTACATGATTCCATATCAATCAAAAGGTGAACTCAACTGAAAATCGGTTTTATAATCATCTATGAATCCAAAAGGGATATCATCAATACGTAATTCTCCCTTAGTAACGTGCCCTAAAGTTGAGAAAGACAAACCGTATTCCATCATGGTGTCGATAAAATCATCTTCATTTTCCATTGAAACCGTAACGACAACCCTAGATTGAGATTCACCGAATAAAAAGGCGTCTTTTCTTACTTCGGCTGGTGAGGTTATATCAAAGCCAAAACCTAAAGGCATTGCTGATGCAACCAAATTAAAAAATAAACCACCCTCATCTATACTATGAGCTGAAACAATCAAATTTTGTTTAATTAAATTTTGAATGCATCCATTTATCTTTTTCTCTTCGTATAGAGAGAAATGCGGAACACCCAATGGAGCGTCTTTTTTAACACATTGTAAATACTGAGATCCTGCAATATCATTACGAGATTTTCCAATCAAAAATATCATATCTCCTTTTTGTCTGAAAATATAAGATGTATGATCTTCAGGTGAATCCAAAATTCCCATCATACCAATTACTGGTGTTGGTTGAATGGGTATTCGATGTCCTTGAACGGTACTCTCATTATAAAAACTAACATTTCCACCTAAAACTGGAATATCGTAAAACTGACATGCTTCTGACAAGCCCTCGACAGACTCAACAAGTTGAGCATAAACTTTCTCATCCAACAAACTTCCAAAGTTCAAACAATCATTAATAGCAATAGCTTTACCTCCCGAGCATGTAATTCTGCGAACCGCCATTGCCATGTTGATTTGAGTTCCAACATAAGCATTAGAATCACAATAGTTCGAATTGCCTGAAATCGTAAAACACAATGGGTTCGTTTGTTTATCATACAAAACAATAGCATCGGATGGAGAATGATTTTCTTCAACTTGATCGTGCAACTGAATATGGGATTTGACACCTATATTTTTGTTTTTCAACAAATGTCTTATCAATTTCCAATAATCGTCAGGTTCAGCGATACTCTCAAGTAAACCTTTATGGTTACACTCAGCAGAAGGCTTATATTCTCTTTTTTCTTGCGGAGCTGCATAGCCCATTACAAGATCTTCTGGGAAAAATTCTGCAACAACGTCATTTCCATCAAAAAAGCTTAATGTCTTGTTTTCTACTACAACCCCAATTTGTGTACAAAGAACTTCTGATCTATTGAATAAATTCTTCACATCTTCAATTTTTGTTTGATCAACAACAAGCATTAATCGTTCCTGTGTTCTTGACAACAAAATTTGATCTACAGTCAAACTATCTTTTTCTAATGGAATTTTATTCAACTCTATATCAATACCGTATTTAGTTTTAGCACCAATAGCAGAGCAGGCACTTACTAATCCAGCCATGTCCATATTTTCAACATGCAATAAAGCATTTTGCTCAGCTAGTTCTAGAATCGATTTAATAATAGAGCTTGACAGATCTGGATTACTTTTTGCTATGGAATCACCTCTCCCTTCTATAGATACTCCATCATCACTCGTTAAATTACCCACTAAAAAAACAGCATTCCCAACCCGAATTTCTCTGTTAGAAATTAAATGATCTTTATGAACAAGACCAGCGACTAATACATTTACAAGCGGATTACAGTCGTAACAAGAATTAAACCTAATTTCACTATTAATATTCTTCACATATTGCAAAGATGAATAATCATATACCCCTTTCTTCACCTCATCCATTAGCCATTGAGTCCTATCAAGATTTTGATTCCCAAATCGAAGTGAATTCAGAGAAACGATAGGTTTTGCCCCAAGCGAAGCAACATCACGAATAACATCGCCCACACATGTTGCTGCTCCTTCGTATGGATCGATTCCCGACGGATGATTATGACTACCCATTTTAAAAACGCAGCACAAATCATTACCAATATCAACAGCACCAGAATTGGCAACACCTGCACCTACAATAACACGATCACCCTCAGTTGGTAATGACTTAACCCATTGATAAGAACTTTTGTAGGAAATCGTTTCAGCCCACATAGCTGAATATATCAGCAACTCTAGTTCATTAAGCTCTCGACCTAATCTCGATGATATAGAATCTAAAGTGTCTTTATAAGCTTCTAGCTCTTCCGTAATCTTTAATGTATTCGCCTTGTTTTTCATGTGTTTATAATTTTCATATTAACAGCACATGGAAGTCACCACATTAACAATTGGTTAATCATGGCTCGTTTCATCTGATTTACAATTATTATTTATCCACAACTCGTTCCCTATCTAAATTAATATTTAAGAAAGTCAACCAACATTCTCGTCTCTTTGATAATCATATCATTATCCAAATTATCGGATACATGATCACTAACTAAATTTATAAAAAAATAATGAACCCTAACATCAATTAGATACTTTGTTTCTAATTTTAGGCCTGAAAAGATGAAATTCTAAACTTACTAGCTGTAAAAAGCAGAGCAAATATAAAACACTACAAAACACAATAAATGAACAAAATAGCTTTAATAACAGGTGCTTCAGCAGGAATTGGTGAAGCTTGTGCAATAAAATTAGCTGAGAATGGTTATGATTTGATAATTGCCGGAAGACGCAAAAAAAATCTTGATGATCTCTCAGATAAGATTAAGAAACAATACAATAAAGAAGTCTTAAGCCTTTGTCTTGATGTGAGAAACTTCGAAGAAGTTGAGAAAACAATAAATTCTTTACCTTCTGATTGGAAAAACATTGATGTCCTAGTTAACAATGCAGGTTTAGCAGTAGGCGTTTCTCCTATTGAGCAAGGTGTTATTGATGATTGGGATAGAATGATTGACACAAACGTTAAAGGACTTTTATATGTAACTCGTTGTGTAACTCCACTAATGGCAGAAAGAAAAAAAGGATTAATCGTGAATATTTCATCTATAGCTGGTAAAGAAGCTTATCCTGGTGGAAATGTTTATTGTGGAACTAAGCACGCGGTTGAAGCTATTACAAAAGGAATGAGAATAGACTTGCTACCTCATAATATTAGAGTGAGCTCAATTGCACCAGGTATGGTTGAAACAGAATTCTCGCTTGTTAGATTTAAAGGTGATGAAAATAAAGCAGAGCAGGTTTACAATGGATTCGAACCTTTGAGAGCAGAGGATATTGCAGATAGTTTACTATTTATTGCAACACGTCCTGAGCATGTTTCAATTAATGATATACTAATTATGCCTTCGGCTCAAGCATCTGCAAGAGACGTAAATCGTAAATAAATAAAACCAGTTTATATTTTTTAAGTATCTTACGTAATCAATAAGGATACATTATGAAAAAAATCAGCAATTGCAATATCAAGCGTAATAAGAAACTTCTTGTATCAGATATTATAAAATATTATGAAACCAGAGGATACACACTTGTGGATGCAAATGCGTTCGGTATGACACTACAAAAGGGATCAAGTTGGGGGAATCTATCCTCTCTTAATCCCTTAAAGTGGCGGACTGTAGTCAGATTAGATGTAAATAAAGTTGAAAAAATGAATTATGATCTGAATGCTAAATATAAATTCAGTTCATGGGGCCTGTTCAATTCTGAAAAAACCAATCTCTATTTTTCTGAAGAAGCTAAAGCATTTACTGAAGCGATGCTTAGTTTTAAAGTTGATATCGATAAGATAGAACGGATTGGAGAAGAGGCTTGTGCTGAAAACACTAAGATTCTATATTCTTCTCTTATTATGGGGTTTCTAATTGCTATTCTTTTAATTTTTGCATTAAAAATATACCTTCCTTTCGAACTACCTATATTCGCAAATTCAGGAATTACATTACTGAGTATTATTCTTTGCAATTATATTCTAAAACGCCCAAAAAAGATCAAAAACTAACAAGAGTAAAAACCTCTTCCACCCCTTTACTGCAAGGATGAAAGAGGTTTTATTCAAAATATAATCTAAGGAGTATAGTCTTCAGGTAAAGAATTTGCTGGTGCTCGCTGTCCCATTGCACCTTTCAACTCAAATAACAATTGATCTGAAGTACCATTGGAACGCACTTCAAACTCTTGCCCTAGTGATAACAATGTTGAAGGAAAAGTATAATAAGAATCCGTGGTATTACTTAAACTAATTGGTTTTCCATTTTCATTCTCGGAATAAACCACATCAATCCGGTCACTTACAAACTTATAGCGTTTCACATTATTCTCTGTCAATGTGAGAAGAAAAGGATTTCTCAATGTATCGGGCTTTTTATAGGTAGAATATCCATTTCTGGTTAGTTTATTTTGATACAGACTTTTTAGGAAATGTCGCAAAGAACCATAGTAATGACGACGTCTGTTATTCGTTATCATCTTCTGTTTTTGCAAATTGGTAATATCAAATTCCTGATAATAATAGAACCCTTTAAGCTTAAAGACACCTGTACCTGCTCTGGAATTTAAGCCAAGTTTTTCACCTGTTTTTACTTGTTTGATACAAACATGAAAGTCTTGAATTAAAAGCTTGATATTATAACCTAGATATTTATTCTTGAGCAAAAGTGGGCTTTTACAATAGGCATGAAAATCATTTTCACTTCGTACAAATCGTAAAACCGAATCATTAAGCACCTTAACATCCTGTTTGGTCGTATTCCACATAAAATACTTATAAAACAACCTCAGATTCCTTCTTCGCATGTTTTTGGCAGTAACTCTTACTTCACTCAGATTAAGAGGTCTTTTAGCAAGCTTAAAATCATATGAACCTGCAGATTTAATATCAAAAACCACAAGCTTATAACTAACATGCATCAAAACTATTCGGCAAGGTACATAAGGTGATACAAGCCTAAAATTTCCGTTTTTATCGGTCGTTGTTCCTATCGTAGTTCCCGATATAAATACTTCCGTATTTTCTATCGGTTTTTTGCTACTTGTATCAATAATCTGACCAGTAAGTATATGTTTGCTTTCCTGAGCTGTTATCTTTTGATTTGAAGTAAACAACAGGAAGAAGCTTAATAAGAGAATTTTATTCATGAATACTATATTTCGATTTCATTCTATATTTTATCTGAGTCTCCACATTTGAAGTACGTTCGCAATAATTCCATAAATAAAAGACGCTCCAAGTCGCTTCCTATAGTGAATCGAAGATAAATAGAGATCCGTAATTAGGTGGAGTAACAATACGCAACTCTATTCGAATCGAGTTGAGGACACTGATCGAAATTCAATTTCTTTATATATGGCTCTCAACTTTTTACAACCCATAACAAACAGAGGAAATATTCCAATAGGAAGAGCCAATAGAGGGGTAAAACCTGAGGTAAAATACATAAAACCGGTTAGAACAATGAGGATACTCAGCAGTACAGCAAATATTGTAAGTAAAGTAATATAATTTCTCTTTTTTTGCTTGAGTCTATCTAAACTCAAAAATGATAGGTTTTCTTGTTTCATTGGGTTAAGGTTTATTTATTTAAACGGTATCAATAAACTTCCGTTTTAATTATATCTGCTTTATAATAATCATCTCAACTTATGCTTAAATGGCGAAGTTGACTTTCTTTGAAATCCTGAGTCATTTGGATGTTCAATAGCTTCATGATATAAAAAAGCAAGACACTTAGATTTATTATCCATAATCAAAAAATTACTCCCTAATTTTTAAGCAGGTACAAATAACATTTATCATATTCAATGTAATTTCTTTTAAACTTTTTCTCTTTTACATATTTTACCAATTCGCCAGCTTACTCTATCTCACAAAAAAAAATCACCCAATTGTATAAAATGTAAATGAGACACTAGATCGTTAAGCATCATAAACAATATTTACCGAGGCTTTCTATTCATTAAACCACTCAAGTTCTTAAAATTTACTTAATTAACAAAATCATTTTTTCCATTTATGAATAGTGATTTCAAATTAACATACTTGCGAACAATAATTCTATCCTTTTAAAATCTCATTAAAATTACAAAACATAACAAATGAACCATAAAGTAAAGTATTGTAAAACAAAAGTCGATTCTAAAACAGAATTAATCTAAACAGAAACGTATGGTGTCAGCTTAAAATTAATTTGTAACAGTCACCCATTTAAACTTTCACTTTTTTTCTTTTCTGACTACAAAACATTCATTGCTGTCAGTCAATTATCAGCTTAAAAAGCTTACATAAATATTAAGAGAACCTGCATTTTTAGATGGTGAAAATATCGTTTGAGCATTACGTAATAATTTCCTCCAACCTTCTCCACCTTTCTCAATCTAAAATATTAAATTTACTGATTATCACATTTGACAAAAGATGGAAGAAAACAAAGAGCTTAAACTGGCTTACGACTATATAGAGAACACCAATACAAACATATTTCTGACAGGAAAAGCTGGGACAGGAAAAACAACCTTTCTGCACCGTTTGCGTCATGAATCGCTTAAGAGAATGATTGTTGTCGCACCTACTGGTGTTGCTGCAATTAATGCGGGTGGGGTTACGGTTCACTCATTCTTTCAACTGGGGTTCAGCCCTATTCTACCTGAGGAAGAATACACGAATAAAGGAGAACAAGCTCCTGAAAAACGTTTTAATAAAACGAAAATAGACATTATTAAATCCCTCGATTTATTGGTGATTGACGAGATTTCTATGGTTCGTGCCGACTTATTGGATGGTATTGATTCTGTATTGCGTCGTTATCGCAAATCAAAACTACCCTTTGGTGGGGTTCAATTACTCATGATTGGAGATCTCCAACAATTGCCTCCTGTAGTGAAACAGGAAGAATGGTCTATATTGAAACGATTCTACGCCACTGAGTTTTTCTTCAGCTCAAGAGCTTTGCAAAAGTCACCACACATCTGTATTGAGCTAAAACATATTTACCGTCAAAAGGACCAGGATTTTATTCAAATTTTGAATGAGATTCGTAATAGTCAACTTTCTGATGCTTCACGCCGAAGATTGAATGCCAACTACAAGCCTGATTTCGATCCAGATGATAAGGATGCTTATATCACACTTAGCACTCATAATAGAAAGGCTGAAGAAATTAATGACATAAAACTGGAAAAATTAGAGGCCGATAAAATGAGTTTCGAAGCCAGTATTGATGGCCAATTTCCAGATTATTCCTTTCCTACCCTCGAGGACCTTGAGTTAAAAAAGGGGGCACAGGTTATGTTTGTAAAAAATGATTCCCAATCAGCCAAGCGTTTTTATAACGGAAAAATTGGGATGATTACTTATATGGATAAGGACAGTATTAGTGTAAAATGCGAAGGCGACGAAGATGTTATTGAGGTGGAAAAGGAAACTTGGCAAAATATTAAATTCACGATTAACGAAAAGACGAAAGAAATTGAAGAAGAAGTGATTGGTTCCTTCACTCAATTCCCATTAAAATTGGCTTGGGCTATTACCATTCATAAATCTCAAGGCTTAACCTTTGAAAAGGCCATTATCGATGCCGCTTCAGCCTTTGCCCATGGACAAGTTTATGTAGCTCTATCTCGTTGTAAATCGCTTGAAGGAATGGTTTTAAAAACACGTATCAATCCACATGGTATCATATGTGACAGTTCTGTATCTAGTTTTAATCAGGCTATGAAAGATAATCCGCCAAAGCAAGAAGATCTTTACAAAGCTAAACGAGACTACCAACTTTCATTACTGAAGGAACTTTTCGATATGGATTTGATTTACCATTACGCATATCGGCTTAATAAAGTTTTTGAAGCCTACCCTACAACCTCGCAGGGTGATTGTAAAGAAAAGCTAAAAGCCGTTATCGATAATCTAAAACCAGAACTGGTTAAGGTCGGACAGCAATTTTCCAATCAGCTCTTTCATATGTTTGGTTCCTCTACTAATTTGGAAAATGATAAACTCTTTCAGGAACGATTACATAAGGCTTGTCAGTACTTTATTCCAAAGCTGGAGCTTTATCTTATAGAACCTATACATCAAGGTTATTTTGAGACAGATAATCAAGCCCTAGCCAAAAATGTAAAAGATCTACGTACTCGTATTGTAGAGTTGACTCAGGTTAAACTGGCCTGCATGCTACATTGTAATCATGGCTTTGTTCTTAAGGATTTTCTTGAACTTAAAGCTAAGGAGCATTTGAAGACAGTGAAATTTAAACGCATGCCAAAGCAAGAGGATTTTGCAGCAATTGTGGATTATCCTGAACTGTTTAAACAATTGAAAGATTGGCGATATGCCAAGGCTGATGTTTTAAATACAACAGTCGCCTCAATTATTAGCCTAAAAGTAATCGTTCAAGTCTGTAACAGCCTACCTCAAAACAAAATGGCTTTGAAGAAAATAAAAGGCATGGGAACCAAAAAGATTGAACAATTTGGTTTGGAATTACTTAAATTGGTCGATACTTTTAAGAAAGAAAATAATTTAGCCCAAACTCCTGATATCTTCTCGACTTCAAAAACACAAGAGCCTAAGAATATCAGTAGTAAAGAAAAAAGCTTTCAGATGTATAAAACTGGTAAAAGTATTCCAGTAATAGCAGCTATGCGTGACCTGAGTCGATCTACTGTGGAAGAACATTTGACCTACTATGTTGGTATCAACGCTCTTCCTATAAGCAATTTTGTTGCAGATGAAAAAGTTGAAAGTATTATGGCCTATTTCGACAACAATGAAGTCAGTGCCCTTAACGATGCTAAGAAAGCTCTCGGGAATGAAATTAGTATGAGTGATTTACGCTATGTTCTCGCCCACTGGGAAAATGTAAAAGATAAAACTACTGACTAATTTTTTGAATAAAAACAAGAAGATCACTCTGGTGAGTTTGAGAAAGTCGTTGCATAAAACTCAATTCATATTTTAATTGATGCAAGTGTTTTTTTAAGATTAGGCTTTTGATATTAAGAGAGTGGGAAAACTGAAGCTCACCTATCTTAATATAGGTGCAAATATAGAATAATTTCAAACGTTTGCGCTATGTTTAAGAACTTATCTTCAAGATATAACAAACTCCAAACTTATGACTAGTTTTGACTGTTGATTTTAACTCAAAGTACTGATAAAATCGCGACTAATAATTTGAAGTTTGATGTTTAAAATGGCTGTTCATTTACTTGATCAGCCATTTTTGAATTCTATCAGTTCTAACTAAAACTTAGCTATAAAACCAAAATGTATTTTAGCTGATTTTAAATCACTTGATTGTTCATTTTGCCTTCCTAAAGCATAGTTTAATGTAAACAAGCCCGATCCTGTTGAAAAGTTAAAACCAAAACCATAGCCTTTCGGACGATCTGAAAGGTTTTTATTTAAAATTTCTTGTTCATACCAAGCGTAATCGTAAAAAAGATAAATACTGGTAGTTTGACTTGGGACGAATCGGAATTCTTGCCTCGCTATGGCATATTTTGACGCTCTAAAGGAATCTTCATTAAAACCTCGTATTGTTTTCATACCTCCCAAACGAAATAAATCATTTTCAAAATAGTTTTCACGCTTCATCCAAGCTCCCATAACATGCCAATGGAAAACCCATTTTGATAGAATTGGAATGTAGTTCTTCAAACTGAATGAGCTCTCAAATATTTTTGTTTCTAGCTCAATGTCATTATAAAGTTCATCGGGGATCTTTATATTTTTTTTAATCTTATTTTCACCTCCTGCTATTTTCAATTTCAAATCCCATCCTTTAAGGGGATTGAATTCTCTGTCTAGTCTCCGATATTTATACTGAAACCCCAATAGATTTGATTTCGAATCTGCAAAATCAGGTAAAACCGTTATTCCTGCAAATTGTTTCGTAGAAATTAAGCTTGACGATTTTAATTGATAAAACAAGTTCAGAACACTGTTATTACTCAGTTGAAAATTCAGCCCTAAGCTTAAATTGGTATTCACATAGGAGCTATCTTGTTTCAATAATTGGAAAGAAAAATCAGTTCCAAGCTTCGAATTAAAAATATAAGGGTATTGCAAGCCAAGTTTTAAAGTCTGACTAGTTTCTTCTAATTTTCGCCAGTTGAATTGAATGTGTTCTCCTCTTCTAAAGGAATTAACTAAAGATAGATTTACTTCTCCTGTCAGTTCTAACTTATCGGTTTTATTATTGTTCTGAAATCCAATAATCCCATCAAATCTATTGGCAGATTCTTTTTTCAGATAATTATGAACCTTAGCAACTCCGTGGAAAAACTCGAGTTCTGACGACTTAATTTCTGATACAAAGTCGAGCTTTTCAATCAATCCTGAAATCGCTTCGAATTTCTTTTCGTTGTATACCCGCCCTGGTTTTATACCTAAGTGATTTTCGAGAAATTTTGTGTTTATCTTTGAATCTCCTTTTACGAGCATACTATCCCAAATGACTCTCTGATTGAGATTCACATTACAAATACCATCTATTTTACCATTCTCAATCTCTAATTCGGATACATTCAATGTAGAAAAAGGATAACCATGACTTAAACAATAATCCAATATATCAAGCTGCTTGCCTTTAATCTCTTTAAAAGAAGTCAAGTTCAAATAAGGGAATCGAAATTCCAATGGATATTCTCCTGTATTTCCATCAACAACTAAATCGATATTTTTCCAGTAATACGGTTTCCCTATATGAAAAATGGCATAAAGAGTGTCAGCAATTATATATGTACTATCTATATTCGTTTCCAAATAACCTTTCTCTATTAAATAGGACTTTAAGTTTTCAAGTTTTAAATTCAAGTCTTCTATTTCATTAAAACGATATCTCTTTAGCTTTTTTGCCTTATTTTTAAAAACTGAGATTTCGCTTCCTTCAATTTTTAGATAATGCACTTGATCTTGAGAAAACAGAGAAGAAACTGCTAAAATCAAAATAACCAACAGAAGACTGAATTTAATCAATACAGATGTTATCAAATCGTTTAATGACATATTATTAAAGGAACAAATACGAGTTATATTTCTAAATAAATAGAATTAGTTTCAAAAATGGATGATAATTTCTGTAGTTACAAGAATATCATTATCTTTTGCGCAATTATTGTTTTAAACCTTATGTTTTTCGTTAATAAGCTATGAGTCTAAGCTATAAATATTAAATTTGAGACCTATTTCAAAAAAAATAAATCTATGAAAAAGCTACTTTACGCCCTATGCCTACTTCTTTTTGTAGGGACCATTTTAAGTTCTTGTGCTACTGACAAAAAATGTCCTGCATATACTAAAGTTGAAACACAGAAATCTTTTAAATCTGTATAAAGAATAAAAAAATCTCATATAATGAGATTTTTTTTTACCCTAATTTCACTCAATTGCAATCGTTACAGATTCAAATAACACACTGTTATTCAGACACAACACACACATAAACATTCTGAAAATGTCTGATTTTTTTTCACATTTTACTCTCGTTTTCTTATTTATTTCCATACTTTTGCCATTCAAGAAACAAAGGGTTTATAAATTAAAACTTTATACACAATGTCAAAGATTAAAATTGGTATCAACGGATTTGGCCGTATCGGACGTTTCGTTTTCCGTCAGGCTGTTGCACAAGGCAACATCGAAGTAGTAGCTATTAACGACCTTATTGATGTAGACTATATGGCCTACATGCTTAAATATGACTCAACTCATGGTAAATTCGACGGTGACGTTGAAGTTAAAGATGGTCAGTTAATCGTAAATGGTGCTACTGTACGTGTTACTGCTGAGAGAAATCCAGCTGACATTAATTGGGGTGCTGTAAATGCAGAATACGTAGTTGAATCTACAGGTCTTTTCTTAACTAAAGAAACTGCTCAAGGTCACATCGATGCTGGTGCTAAAAAAGTTGTTATGTCTGCTCCTTCTAAGGATGACACTCCTATGTTTGTTATGGGTGTAAACAACAAAGAGTACACTAATGATATGACTTTCGTATCAAACGCATCTTGTACTACAAACTGTTTAGCTCCTGTTGCTAAAGTATTGAACGACAAGTATGGAATTATCGAAGGTTTAATGACTACTGTTCACGCAACTACTGCAACTCAAAAAACTGTTGACGGTCCTTCTATGAAAGACTGGAGAGGTGGACGTGGTGCTGGTCAAAACATTATTCCTTCTTCTACTGGTGCTGCTAAAGCTGTAGGTAAAGTAATTCCTTCATTGAACGGTAAATTAACTGGTATGTCTTTCCGTGTTCCTACTCCTGATGTATCTGTTGTTGACTTGACAGTTCGTTTAGAGAAAGGTGCTGATTACGCAGATATTTGTGCTGCAATGAAAGAAGCTTCAGAAAACGAATTCAAAGGTATTTTAGGTTATACTGAAGATGCTGTTGTTTCTAACGACTTTATCGGTGATACTCGTACTTCTATTTTCGATGCTACTGCTGGTATTCAGTTATCACCTAACTTTGTAAAAGTTGTAACTTGGTACGATAATGAAATGGGATATTCTGCAAAAGTATGTGAATTAATCACATATATGAATTCAGTAAAATAATTTACTGACTACGATATTTCAAAAAAGACTGTCATAATTGACGGTCTTTTTTTTTGTCTCAATTTTTCTAGAATTAAGACCTAAAAAAAGCTTGTAGAAATTCATCTACAAGCTCAGTATCTTTTAAATCGAAATAACTTATTTCACTTCTAACTCTGTTAGGTTTTCCATTTTCTTGGTTTCAAGAAATTCCGAAATACCACACAGGTGTTCTTTTACTTTCTTGTTTCCAAATTCGTATACTTTATCTGCCAGGCCATTTAGGAAATCTCTATCGTGAGATACAAGTATTAGTGTACCATCAAAAGCCATTAAAGCTTCTTTTAAAATGTCTTTAGTTTTTAAATCAAGGTGATTGGTTGGCTCATCGAGTATTAAAAGATTAACTGGTTCAAGCAATAGTTTAATCATTGCCAATCGAGTACGCTCTCCTCCTGAAAGCACCTTAACTTTTTTAGTTGAATTATCACCCCCAAACATAAAGGCTCCTAACATATCCTTTATTTTTGTTCGAATATCGCCAACTGCAACATCGTCGATCGTTTGAAAAACGGTTAAGTTTTCGTCTAATAATGAAGCTTGATTTTGAGCAAAATAACCAATCATTGTATTGTGTCCCAATGTCAGATCGCCAGTATAATCGATCTCATCCATGATGGCTTTTACCAAGGTTGACTTTCCTTCTCCATTTCGACCAACAAAAGCAACCTTTTCGCCACGTTCAATCGTAAATTTCGCATCGGCGAAAACTAAATTTTCGCCATAAGATTTACCTAGACCATCTGCAATAACTGGATAGTTACCTGATCGAGGTGATGGTGGAAACTTTAACCTTAAAGCTGAAGTATCTTCCTCATCAATCTCGACAATCTCCATCTTTTCAAGCATCTTCTCTCGAGATGATACCTGATTCGTTTTAGAGTAAGTCCCCTTAAATCTATCAATAAAAGCCTGATTATCTGCTATAATTTTTTGCTGCTCTTCGTATGCTTTTTGCTGATGAAGACGTCTATCCTTTCTTAATTCTAGATACTCTGAATATTTCGCTTTATAATCGTAAATACGTCCCATAGTTACTTCTATGGTACGAGTGGTAATATTATCGACAAAGGCACGGTCGTGAGAAATTACAATTACGGCTTTCCCAGAGTTCATCAAGAAATTCTCTAACCATTGAATCGACTCAATATCCAAGTGATTCGTTGGCTCATCGAGAAGAATTAAATCTGGTTGACGCAAAAGAATCTTTGCAAGCTCAATACGCATTCGCCATCCTCCACTAAATTCTGACGTTGGACGAGTAAAATCATTACGCATAAAACCAAGACCAAGCAAGGTTTTTTCAACTTCTGCATCGTAGTTTATCTCTTCAATAGAATAAAAAGCTTCACTTAATGCTGACACACGCTCAATTAACTGATAATATTCATCAGATTCGTAATCGGTTCGCGATGCCATTTCTTGATTAATCTCCTCAATTTCTTTTTCCATTTCAAAAATTTTGGAAAAAGCCTGAGAAGCTTCTTCAAATACCGTTCGCGTATTATCCGTCATTAAATGCTGAGGTAAATAGGCAATTACGGCATCTTTAGGAGCACCAATTCGTCCACGAGTTGGTTTATCTGCACCAGCAATAATTTTCAACAGTGTTGATTTACCAGCACCATTTTTCCCCATTAGGGCAATTCTATCCTTCTCGTTTATTACAAAGGAAATGTCTTTAAATAAGGTAGTGCCACCAAACTCTACCGCCAAACCATCAACTGAAATCATCTTTAATCTTTTTCGGTTTGCCTCACTTTTCAAAATCTGTGAACCAGACCATATTTATTTTCAATCTGCAAAGATATAAGAGATAGCCAGAAACTAAGTTTCAAAAGTAATTTTTTAGTCAAAGATCTGAGAAACAGAATTTAGATTCGTTCAGCTTATCGACTAAACCGTATTTCTACGGTTTATTGCTTTATTATGTCGATTTTTCTTCTACTTTTGTTCTCATAATACTGGAGAGGTGACAGAGTGGTCGATTGTGCGCGCCTGGAAAGCTCGTGTACCGCAAGGTACCGGGGGTTCGAATCCCTTCCTCTCCGCAAAATAAGAAGCACCGAACTTAATAAGCTTCGGTGCTTTTTTTATGGCAAGATATTCCTGGAATGAAAACTCATTCCTCTCCACAAGAAATAAAAAAGCAGCATTTTTTAATGCTGCTTTCTAACTGCGCATATGTTAATTTGTTATTTACTGTTCTTTAAATGAATTCGTTGATTTTATAGATATTCCTCTCCTCCTAAAGATTTAAAATTTTAATCGGCTGCTATTACATCTTGAAGACCATTAATAAAATCCCAGTCTGTTTGGTTTACACCGTATCCATTGGTTATGGCCCAAACAATTTCTTGGATAGCTGTCGTTATTCTTGTATACTCTTCCATTTCTTCAGGAGTAAATTCACTGACATCAATTTTTTTGTATTCTAAAGCTAAAACAAGTTTAGCAATCCATTCCGATGTTGAAACACCTCTGATAACATAAGTTGTCACACTACTACTTCCTTTTTTCCCTTTATTGATGCAATACAAATAGAGTTTTATTTGGATTTGATTGTTACCTAAAACGTGAATACGAACATCTTGTAAGGCAACACCATGTTGATATCCATCTTGCTGAACTTCAAACACACAACCACCAGGAATAACAAATTCTTGATTGACGGAGCTCGCATTACTAAAGATTAATTCTAAGGCTAACCATTGTCCACCTGAACCTAAAACAGGATTATAATAATCTTTAACACGATTGTTAATTGGAACGGCAGCTCCAGATAAAGGTACTTCTGAATCTCCGAAACCTTTAATTTCTCCAACTAGTGATATTCCTTCAGGCAATACAAAGGGTGCTACAACTTCTAATTGGCCACCAGCATTTCCCATACCAGGAATGTTACCAGGCTCCTCTTTATTATTTGTATCACTTTTTTCACAAGAAAAAAATAGACCAGAAGATATAATTAAAATAACAATCAAGAATCTCTTACTTTTCATAACACACAGTTTAAGTTGAACAAAATTATTAATGGGAATAGGTGTAGCCTTTACTAAACAATTCCATATATTTATAAGTGAAACAACGCATGTTCCATCAAATCTAATTGGTATATACATTGCTCTATCATCTATACAATTACTCAAACTGGTAATTGTAAAAGTAATACGCTTAGTATTTTTTGGGGAACTTTATGTTATGATTAAAAAATAATACTGCAAGTCAGAATCATACATCTATAAATAATCTATGATGTATAAACTAAGCTTGGAATAAATACCATTTAGTCATCTGCAACATTAGGCAAAGAATTTATAAAAGTCCAGTCGGCTTCAGTTAGTCCTGGGCCATTTGTTATTGCCCATACAATATCCTGTATTCGTGTACAGGTTTCGTTAAACTCAACCAAATTGTCTGGCAAATAGTCACGAATGTCTATTTTTTTACCCTCCAAGGCTTGTACAAGTTGCATAATTCGATCTGAAGTTGAAACACCTATAATACGATAAGTAATTGATGGACTACTTCCTGGTTTTCCTTTGTTTATACAATATACAAACAGTTTACACTGCTTCGTCTTATTAGCTTCAATAAGAATATCGACTCTATTTATGGCTATTGCATGTTGAAAGCCTTCTGTCTGACATTCAACAACACTACCTCCTGGTAAATAGAAATTTGCCTCTTTATCGGTTGTATTTTCAATTAAAACATTCAAAATAACCCATTGTCCTCCAGAACCTACAGGATTATCAAAAGGTCCCGAGTCCACCTTAACGCCCGTAATATCATCAGCAAGAGCTGATACAAATTCAATAGACAAAGTTTCATCTGCTTCTAGGTCTCCTCCATCATCTCCCATTCCTGGAATTGGATCAGGGGCATCATTGTCAGAACTAGAACTCTTTTTCCCACAAGAAATAAATAAAATGGAAAATATAACGAAGACAATAAGTGTAAATTTAATTTTTGTCATAGCACATAAGGTTTTAGGTGACAAGTTCTTATTTAGATCTCATAAAATTAATGAATGCTCAAAATGTTATCAAAATCTATTTGACAGAATCTGTCGTAATTAATATCTATTCGATTAATAAAATTCCTTCCATGTCAATAAAACTGCATTATTTACGAATTAAAAACAGTCATTTTTTTTAGGACCTTAATTTTTGACATATGGCAAAGAAGTTTACACAAACAAGACAAACAAATGAGTTTAAAACACTGACGTGCACTAATTAACAATGGCATTATTCGTCTGTCAGTAATTCCAAGCTATTCCCATTTCCAGATATCATTGTTTAAATAATAAGACCCACTCTAAAAAAGATGAACTTCTTTGAAACAATTCTTTTTTTCTAGCGTATATGTGATCGTAAACCTCTTTTACTAGGAAATTGAGCTGAGATTTTAACTCTAGCTTGGGTTTTCTATGTTGTTATGATTATACCCAACACTAAATTCTAACTGAAATGAAAAACCGATTTCTGCATTTGCTTTCGCAAATATCAAAAGGAGATATAAAGACGTTCTTCATTAGTATTTTCTTTTTATTATTTATCACGGTCAGTTCGTTTGCCACATCTTATCACGTCAGTGTAGACGGATTAGCTGAAGGAAATGGAAGTGAAGATGAACCCTGGGACCTCGTTACTGCTTTAGCTCATCCTAATGTTGTTCAACCAGGAGATACCATATGGCTGCATGGAGGCACCTATAAGGGTAGCTTTACAAGTACTTTAAACGGATCAGCGTTTGCAAACATCATCGTACGCCAATTCCCAAACGAAAAAGTTATTCTTGATGGTAAAACAGGGAATGGTCACGATTCTGTTTTAGAAGTAAATGGCTCATATACTACTTTTTGGGGTTTTACAATTACTAATTCAGAGACCATACGTGTTTCACAAGAAACCGGAAGTAATCCGTCGGATATTCCACATAGGGGTGGTTTAGTTATTAAAGCTCACCATAGTAAGTTTATTAATTTAGTCATCTATAATCACAATTCCAGCGGTGTTGGTTTATGGAAACCTGCAGAGAATTCTGAATTATACGGTTGCATCATATATCACAATGGCTGGCAAGGTCCGGACAGGGGGCACGGACATGGCCTTTATGTCCAAAATGAAATTGGCACAAAAATTATCAAGGATAATATTATATTTAATGGCATGTCATACGGTGTACATGGGTATACCGAAGGAGGGTCTATTCAAGGTTTTCATTTTGAAGGCAACACTTTTTTTAATAATGGAATCATATCCAAAGACAGTAAGCTTAAAGCAAATGTTCTAATTGGAGGTTTACAGCCTTCAGATAGGGTCACTTTTATCAGCAATTATTCATTTCATGATTTATCAAAAGGTGGACAGAATATTGAACTAGGCTACTATAGTGATAATGAAAATATGGTTTGTGAGAATAATTACATTTGTGGTGGTTATCTCCCTCTAAAAGTTACCAAATGGAAATCAATTACTCTATATGGAAATACAATTTATGGTAGAAGAGAATTAGTGAGTTTAGATCTGCCAAGTGGCGTTACTTCCTCATCATACCATTGGGATAATAATACTTATTATCAAGGAGATGATATTACACCTATGGATAAGCTTACCTATGAACAATGGAAACAAACTTATTCTCTTGATGCTAATAGTCAGTATTTACCGAATCCACCAACTGGTAGTGATGTTTTTGTACGTCCTAACCAATATGAACCGGGCCGTTCTCATATCATTATATATAACTGGAGTTTAAAAAACTCCGTAAATGTAGAATTGGCAGGCATTATGCCAATTGGTTCTGAATATACCCTATTTGATGTAGAAAATTTAAATTCTAAAGCTATAATTACGGGCAAATATATGGGTGGAAATTTGGAGATACCTATGAACCTGACATCTGTTAGCCAACCCGGAGGTAATCTTTCCTGTACGCTGTCACATACAGGAGTTGAGTTTGGAGTCTACCTACTAATCAGTACACCTCCGAAGCAAACAAGCAAAGATTACCTAGCATCACAAACTGAAGAGAATAATTTAACTGTTGAAAATATTTCCTCTGAGATTAAATCGAATAAATAGAAGTTATTCAGATAATAGCTCTACTTAATACTGATATAAAAATATACCATGAAAAAGATATTATACATATTCCTCACTTGTTTAATTATTTCCTGTTCCGAAGATAAAAATGGTGGTAGTAGTGGAGGAGATAATGGTGGTGGTGGTGAAATCCCTGTAGCTCCGGCTGAGCCAGGTGTTTACGATATAGAAAATTTAAATTCGAAACCGGTTGTTATGGGTGATAGCGAAAGTGCTAACATTCCTATGGATTTAACTGATATAGAAAAACCTATTGGTAACGTACCTACTATTCCAATACATACAGGTATCGAATTTGGGGTATATCTACAAAGAACGATAGAAAGTACGCCAGAGATAATTAGTCGTACGGATCAGACAAACTTTCGTCTACTCGGCCTACTTCAGTCATCTAAAGAAAAAAATATCGTGTTAAATTTATATTCACCGGTAACGAGTGATATCAACATAGATCTTTTTAATAGTTTAGGTGAAAAAGTAAAATCATTTCACAAAAAATTCGAACTTGGTAATAATGAATTGACACTCGACTTTACTGGTTTTGTTGATGGAGTTTATGCTGTCGATTTCGTTGACCAATCTTTCAGAATTAATTTCCCTTTAACAGGAAATATTCCCTAGGGATAAATTAATGAGGTTTATCTTCAAGCTAATCAAAATACTAACGAATAATGAAAATGCGTATACTCAAAATATACGCATTTTGTTTTTCAGAAAAATTAAAATTGAATCTTAAGAGGATATAAGACCAGTTCTTTACATATATCTTGGTATTCTTTTATCCATTTATCAATGGTACTTTCTTTAAATAAATCGGTTGCGTATTCCATATACCCTTTAACAGCTTCATTTTCTTGCCAAAAGGTACAAAATAGATCAAGCTGAGAACCCATACGCTCAACCTCTAAAGGTCTAATCTCAACCCCTTCCAAATCCAGTTTCATTGGTGGCTCGCTGGTAAAGCCAACCTGAAAAATAGAATTATATGAAAAACTATTTTGAAGGTTTAGGTTTTGCACCATATGAGCAAAAGGAATTTCCTGATTTCGATGTGCCAAAAGCAAAACTCGACGCAACTGTTTTACAAGATCAATTCCATTATTCAAATCAGAAAAATTAATATGAATAGGTAGAATATTTACAAAAGCACCAAAAGTATCTTTATATTCCACTTTTCTTCTATTGGATAAAGGCACCCCAACTACAACCAATTCTTTACCACTTAATTTATGAATTAAGGTTATGTATGCTGCAAGTAAAATGGTAAATGTATTAAGTGATTGTTCTCTTGCAAAACAATCAATAAGGGAGCTTAGCTCTCCTCCCATAAAGAAAAATTTTCGTTTACCCTTATTACACCCCATAGCTGGTCTATCGAAATCGGTGGGCAAATTAGGTCTATAATTACGGTCTGAAAACTGGCTTTTCCAATACGTTAGCATACTATTAGCTTCAGAGGACTCAAGCCATTCGTTTTCCCATTCGGCGTAACTGGAGTATGGCATGCTGTTTAATTTTGGGCGCTCGCCAGTTCCTTTTGAGTAATAATTATAAAAAAATGACAGCTCTTTAGCAAATATTCTTTTTGAATGAAGATCGACTATAATGTGATGAAAAACAATGGTAAGGAGTGATATCTCATTCTCAAAAACGAAAAGTTTCACTCTAAAAAGAGGCCATTTATCCAACTCAAATGGTTTCTTTAATTCGTCTTCGATTACGGTCAACTGTTGCCCTTGATAAGGCTCTGTGATAAATATCTCTTCAATTTGAATTTGGGCGACTTTTATATCAACATAAGAATTTGATGCTCCTTCGGTATCAGAGTTTATTACGGCTCTTAAACTATCATGTCTTGAAATAATGGTATTAATTGACTTTTCTAGAATTTCAACAGAAGGAATACCCGCAATTTTAAAGAGAGAGGGAATATGATAAGAGGTATGCTCAGGATACAGGATATTAAGTACATAAAACTGTTCCTGAATTTTTGAAATAGGAATTTTGTCTAATCTCACTGAGTTCATAATTTTCTTTTTAATATTTCACTGCTTCTACTACCATTGCAACACAATTCCAATTGCGTTCAAAGTATGCATTATTACGCATTACGGGGGAAGAACTTTGTCCAGGTATTAAATGATAAACAGATTTAAAACCAGCTTCATTAAGCATTTTATCTAGTTTAGAATGGCTCCACCAATTCATATGATTTTGCCTAAATCGTTTTTGAACTTCCACACTACATCTTGAAGTACAATGATCTAATGCATCTTCGAGGCTCATCGTGTTAAAAACATCTATCAATTCCTCATCACTAACTCGCTTATGCCCCCCTTCTCGATGAAGAGTAGATGCATTGGTCGCAAAATGAGACAAGAATATCTGTTCAAAAGACGATTGGTTCAAAGGGGATTTATAGCCATGATTTTCATAAATATGCGGTTGACTAAAATAATCGATCCATTCATAGAAACTTATATCCTTATTCATGTAGGCAATATAATCTAACTCAATATTAGGAGTGACAATCCTAAACACACCTTTGTCCTTTAGAATACGATTAACTTCCTTAAACATTCTCAGAACAGCATTATTTGGAATATGTTCAATCGTATATTGAGAATAGACCAATTCTGCAGACTGTGATTGGATGGGTAAAGAATCCAAGCTTAAAAGATCGTGCGCAATATCCTTTTCAGGATTAAACTCTCGGGAGTTCTTTTTTAACAAATCGACATTTGTCCAGCAAGGGTGATGAAAACCTCCCCCGAAGCCCCAATGACCACCAACACAAATATTATAGAAACATCGGTTATTTACACTGTCTTCTCCAAACAATTTCAAGTACAGATCAACATCATTCTGATTTGGAGTCTTTGATATTTCATATCCTGCAAAGGAGAGTAATTTGCTTAGAATTTGTTTCATATTTCAGTTTGAGATATTAAGATCATTCTAGTAATATACATTTCAGTTATGAATACATTACAATTTATCCATCCCGTTTACGCTTGCTTTTGTGACTATAGAGCCACTTTCTAACAACGATTCTTTGCTGATTTTTAATTCTTTCATAGCATGATCAATTTGATCCTGCGGCTGATCATTTAATTTATTTAGTGCCTCATCGCGAGTCAATAAGCCCTTCCTAATTAAATGGCTAAGTTCCAACTCATAAGGACTGTATCCAAATTTCTTTACATGCACATAGTTATTGAAGGAATTTATCTGACAGTTTGTTGAACAACCATCAACATCTTTAGGTTGCACCCAGCCAAGTGGTTTTATTCTTTCAATAATCTCTTCTTCAGTAATATCCTCTAAACACAATAAATTTATATTGTGCGGATAGGCTTTTTTTTCTTCAAGCAAACTGCCATCAATCTCCATATAACGTGAAACATCGTCGCCTAATTCATTTTTGAGTTTATTTAAAACGACTTGTCTACTCTCTTTAAAAAACTCATAATTATTCTTGTAATAAATTGTATTCGCAGGTATTTGACCTAAAGTAAAGCCTGCAAGAATAAAAGGAACTTTCTTTTCAATAGCATATTTTAGTGCCGTAATATTTACTATTGAAATACATGAATTACAATTAGCCGAAATTCGTGTTAATGTTTTACTATTATAAATTGAGAATGTAGAACTTACACGAAAAAGCTTTTTCATGAACTTATAAGAAGGACGATATGTAACATGATCCACACCCAACTTACTAACAACTTTCTCTATGTTACGAAATGCCACAGGAGAAATAAATCCATTATCTAGAGTGAAGGATAAAATTTTTAATTTGTATTTCTCAACCGCCAATTTTAAGGTATAAGTACTATCCTTACCTCCACTATAGCAGACAATCGCATCATATTCTCGACCTCCTCTAGCTTCATCAAACATTTTATTGATTGCAATTTCGGCCTCTTGAATTTGCTTTTTCTCAGTCGAAAAAAACATTTTATCATTACAGAAATTGCAAACTCCATTGTCATCGAATTTAATTTTTGGAAAATTTTCAGACAGTATACATTTTGAACATCTTTTCACAACTTATAGGGATTTAAACTGTTTATACAAAATTTCTACTTGCAAAGAATCCTATCGGATTTGAAGAGTTCTATTGAATCAATTGATCTAAAAATTAAGATCATTTTTTCGTAGGGGATCCATTACTTGCATCATGTTTATTAATAAAATCGACGATCTTAATTACAGAGCCAAAATTAGCACGGTTCATCATTTCTTCCGTAACCGTAAAAGCATAATTCGTTTCAATATATGAGGCAATTTCGATCAATCCCATTGAGTCGATTATACCAGTATCTACCAAGGATTCATTTAACTCAATATCCTGTTCCTCAACCAAAAACTGACGACATAAAAATTCAAGTAATTGAGTCTGTACCTTTTGCTTATAAATCGTTTCAACATTCATAGTGTTCATGTTCGTTTTCATAATCAATAATTTTCACTTTTAATAAATCTTCGGAGAGTTTGTATTTTTTTGGATTTTTAATCCAATAATTTACAATTTGAGAGGATAAAATGAACGTGATAATCATATTGTCTCTGTATCCAATATTTTGTGGTACACCATTCGAAAATTTATTCAAAAAGCGCTTTACAAATCTGGAATCAAACAAATTATAATCTTTGATTAAACCTTCATTTAAGAAGTAGGCAACATTTTCAGTCATTTTACCATTTACAATAAAAGACTTAAGGTCGGGTGCCATATAGGGCCGTTTAGGGCGATTTAATATCGATTTCGGAAGCTTATTTTTAAAATTCTGACCAAGTAAATACTTTTGAGAAAAACCATTAAGCTTGAATTTTTCGTTCACTGTAAAAAGACGATCGATTAAACGATGATCTAAGAATGGGTAACGACCTTCAACACCATGCGCTAAAGACATTCGGTCTCCCTGAGATGAAAGAAGATAACCAGCCAATAAGGTTTTGAATTCCATATACTGATTTTGTTGAAGAAGGCTCCAAGAATCATAGTTTTTAGGAAGAAACGGAACCATTTCATTAATCATAGAATTTTTATCGTAGGACAAATCAATATCTCTATTGAAATAATTTTTGATGATTTTATTATTGTGTATTCTGATATTCAGAGAAGCCAGCTTATTGTCAAAGTCTCCTAGAAATCCTTCATAGAACATTTTCATCATTCCAAACTGTCTCCCATCACTATAATGATTTAGATGTGGATAGAGTTTTTTTATCAATTGTGGCCTTAATTTTGAATCTGGGAATTTGGACCAAAACTCTAGCATTTTAACTTCCTTAAAGGAATCATATCCCCAAAGAATTTCATCTGCCCCTTCTCCTGTTAGTACAACTTTAATGTCATTCTCTTTTACTTTTTGAGAAAGTAGATAAAGTGGAACTGGAGCTGTTCTGAAAACAGGCCTTTCAGTATGATATATAGCATCGGGAAAAGAATCATCAATTAGCTTATTATTAATTTTTAAAGTAAGGTGCTCCGAATTAATCCGCTTAACCATATCCATTTGAAAACTGGACTCATCATACTCAGCATCGTCAAAAGCAATTGAGAAAGTCTTAAACCGTTTCTCAGTATTGGATTTAACAAGATGGGATATTACTGATGAATCAATTCCCCCACTAAGGTAAGCGCCCACGGGCACATCACTTCTTAAACGTAATTTCACAGAATCCTCTAGAAGGTAGTTAAACTCTTCACTAGCCTGCTTGAATGATTTGTGATCGCAAACATAATTTTCTCCCAACTCATAATACTTCTTCTCTAGAATTAGTTTCCCGTTTTTGAATTTGGCATAACTCCCTCCAGGTAAAGAACGAATATCATTAAATGTTGTGTGATCACCGAAAGTATTCCACAGTAGACAATGTTCATACAATCTTTTTACATTAAACTCTCTACTGTATCCTACTATAGTATCAAAAGCTTTCATCTCGGAAGCAAAATAAAAACGATCTTTAAAATTAAGAATATAGAGTGGACGAATCCCATATCTATCCC
>Ga0209272_10000536_pt1 | contig 30094 bp, 20 predicted proteins | sample tdDd002_FD_187125 | JGI IMG/M metagenome (GOLD analysis project Ga0209272, IMG submission 187125) | Marine sediment microbial communities from the Atlantic coast under amendment with organic carbon and nitrate - tdDd00.2 (SPAdes)... | ecosystem: Environmental > Aquatic > Marine > Coastal >... | reverse complement strand
CTACTGCATATTCTAAAAGATCTACTACATTACCATGGAATGCAATGGCACGACCTTCTTTTTTATCCATATATTCTTGTGCTGATGCAAATACTTTAGCAGGATCATCTGAATACTCATCAACCCAACCTTGTTCGTATCTTGTCATAACCCTTGAGTGATCAACTTCAGCGATGATACCAACACCATTAGCTATTTTAACAGCTTTACCTTGAGCACCTGACATACCACCTAAACCAGATGTTACATATAATAAACCACCTAAGTCGCCATCTTCAGGCACATTGTACTTAAGTCTACCAGCATTCATAACCGTATTAAATGTACCGTGTACAATACCTTGAGGTCCTATATACATAAAACCACCAGCAGTCATCTGACCATAATTTGCAACACCAAGTGCAGCAGCTTTATGCCATGCTTCTGGGTTATCATACATACCGATCATTAACGCGTTTGTCATAATCGCTCTAGGCGCTTCCGGATGTGATATAAATAATCCAAGAGGATGACCTGACATAATTGAAAGTGTTTGGTTTTCTGTCATAACTTCTAAATACTTAACAATCAATCTATATTGCATCCAGTTTTGACATACCTGTCCTGTCTCTCCGTATGTTACTAATTCATAAGGATATAATGCGATATCAAAGTCTAAGTTATTATCAATCATAACTTGAATAGCTTTCGCCGCAACACAAACACCTTTGTATTCGTTGATTGATTTACCTTTGATATTGCCTACAGGTCTAAATCTGTAACCATAGATTCTACCATGAGTATAAAGTTCATCTAAAAATTCTGGTGCCAGTACCTCATGGAACTCCTCATCTACATATCTTAATGCATTTTTAAGAGCCAATTCCGTCTGTTCTTGAGTTAAAGTAAACTCTCTTTTTGGTGCTCTACGAATACCTTCTATAAATTCCGGATATTCTGGTAAAGTCTTATCCAATTTAATTGTCATCGTTTCACCAATATTTAAATTATTAATCATCCTTTTCCCCTTTCATATTTAACTATCTCAAGTCTACCCTTACTTCGTCACTAAAACGTCAAATTAAAGTTTTTTTAATATTTGACGATATTAATTATATAGATTGTATATATCCATTCCTATAGGGTATACACATAATACAAGGAGGTTTTATTATGAGAATTGTTGACACGGCTAAAGTCGAAGCTTATAAAAGTCAAGTCAAAGTACAAGTCAAAAAAGATGGTTCCTCTAAAATCCAAGTAAAAGAACAAACAAAATACGAAAAAGTTAAAGTAGATAATCCTGTAGCTGTATATAATAAAAATAAACATATTGAGCAAACCGATCAAGTAGATATCTCGCTATTAATTGAAGAGACCAATCAAGCCACAGAACATCTTAGAAGAATCGTTGAAGATTTACTCAGAAGACAAGGCATTGAAATTGATCTTCTAAGCGAACTAAAACCAGAAGATATTAAAGTAGATCAACAGGCTAGAGATGAGGCAAAACAAATGATTGAAGATGGTGGTCCATTGAGTCCAGAAGCAGTCAGTGATAGGATTGTAGATTTTGCAAAAAGCATTTCAAGTGGTGATAAAGAAAAATTATCATTGTTAAGAGACGCAATCGAAGAGGGATTTGAACAAGCAAAAGAATTTATGGGTGGTGAATTACCAGAAATATCATCACAAACATATGATTTAATCCAAGAAAAATTAGATGCATGGGAGTCCGAGCAGTAGAAAATACTGCTTTTTTTTTATGGCTTAGTACAATTAGTAAGATTATTGGGTATAATAGAAGTATCAATAGAAAGGAGTGTATGAATACTCATACAACAATATTATGACATTAAATACTCTAGAAACAATTTTAAAAATATTCTTAGCATGCGTTTTAGGTGGTATCATCGGTTTAGAAAGAGAAAGTGTGAATAGACCTGCAGGATTTAGAACGCATATCCTAGTAAGTGTCGGTGCAACAATCGTTATGATTACTAATATAGAATTGGTTAGAATTATGGCCGAAACTGCAGAAGTACAACCCGGTAGATTTGGTGCTTCGGTTATCAGCGGTATTGGTTTTTTAGGAGCTGGTACGATTATAAAAGAAGGGGCAACCGTTAAAGGACTGACTACTGCTGCAAGTCTTTGGACAACTGCATGTATTGGTTTAGCATTAGGTAGTGGCCTTTATGGTATTGCTTTTGGTGCAACGATATTTGTTTTCTTAACACTTGAATTCTTCCCAAAACTTGAAAAAAAACTATCGAGTAGAAAATATTCAAAAATCAGAATCACAACCTCCAACAAAGTAGGACAACTCAGCTTAATAAGTCATACTTTTCAGGAAATGAAAGTTAACATTATCGGGATTAAAACTCAACATGATTTTTCTGAAGAAGATCTTGTCGTTATTGTTTTCAAAATCAAAACTTCAAACAGTTATGATAAAAATGACGTTCTAGAAAAAATAACAGAATTAAATGGTGTACTAGAAGTAGAACTTGATCCAGAATAGAGGTCAGATGACAATTCGAAAACTACCTACAAAACTATTGCAATTATTCCTAGGATTCTTTTTAATTGCCCTCGGTGTGATTTTCATGAGATATTCGAATTTAGGTCTTAATCCCTGGGGAACTTTTCATGATGGCGTTTCCAAAATAACAGGACTTCGATTTGGTACAGTTACTCAATTAACAGGATTCACAATTATTTGCATTTCTATGTTATTAAAAATATCTCCGGGTATAGGAACACTATTAAATATGTACTTTTGTGGCTTCTTCATTAATCTCATAGACGATATCAATATCATACCTCATCCCGAAACACTCCTTCTTAAAGTTATCTATCTTGTTTTAGGCATTTGGATTTTGGCAGTTGGTATATATACTTATATCAGTGTGGGATTAGGTGCAGGACCAAGAGATGGTTTAATGGTGGGATTGGTTAAAATAACCAAATATAACGTTTCTGTTATTCGTACAGTTATTGAACTCTCAGCTTTATTGGTAGGATTTTTACTAGGAGGAACTGTAGGTATTGGTACAGTTATTTCAGCCTTTTCAATTGGTTATGCCATTCAAGTTATTTTTAAATTACGTAAATATGATTCTAAGAAGGTTTCACATCTATCCATCGTACAATTTTTTACAATGAAATATAAATAGTATTTTGTGAACCGTTATGGTAAAATGGCAAGGATACTATTATAAAATGAAGGTGAGAATATGGAAAATAAAGGTGATACGATATATATCATGCTATCCTTTACTGGAACTATCCTAAGTCGAATTGTAAAAGTGGTTACATTAAGAGAATACTCTCATGTATCAGTTGCACTTGACTTAGAATTTAATTCTTTGTACAGCTTTGGTAGGATTAACCCAAGAAACCCCTTTTCAGGTGGTTTTGTAAAAGAAGAAATAGAAAGTGGTACATATGCATTATTCAAGAATACTGTATGTCAAGTCTACTCTCTAAAAGTAACTCCTGAACAGTTCTCAGATTTAAAAGTTTTTATCGATGAATTTGTAGCAAATAAAGATGATTACAAATTCAATGTTATTGGATTATTTGGTCCTATGGTCAACAGACCAATCAATAGAGAAAACAAGTATTTCTGTTCTCAGTTTGTTGGAAAAGGGCTACTAGATGCAAACATTCATGATTTTGGTAAAGATATTGGATTAATCAAGCCGATAGAATTTGCAAAAATTCCAAATTTAAATTTACTCTACGAAGGCAAGCTTCAAGATTATCCACAATTTTTAAAATCACTTAATAAATAAGATCAAAATTCCAATCCTTGATTGGAATTTTTTTTGCATTGAAAAAAGCACATCAACTGTGCTTCTTACATGTTCATCTTCTCATAATTTAACATAGTTAAAACACTTACATTATCATCTCATCCAAATGTAAAATCTTTAAAACACTTTCATTATCATCTTATTCAAACTAAACATATGAAACCCGCTTGCAATAACTAATCCACCAAACTGTGAGTTTAATATCAAAGCCAGAATACCAAGCAAGGCAATCAACAATATCATTTTCATCATTACTTTTGTCTCTTTACTCATTCTCTCCTCCGGTAGCCTGGCAATCATAGTATTCCTTAGACCCATGGCTTTGCGCCCTTTCGTTTCCAAAAGTTTGCTCTTTTCATAAAAATAATATACCATAATATAATGATTTTTTGACTGCTTATGCCTATTTAGCCATATATGGAACTGAATCGCCAAAAAACCTACTCTTTCGAGTAGGTTTTCATGATTTTTAGAAATCTGCTTGATTTGTTGTTCTTGGGAAAGGTATAACGTCACGAATATTTTTCATACCTGTTAAGTACATGATAGCTCTTTCGAAACCTAATCCGAACCCAGCATGTTTAGTACCACCATATCTTCTCATATCAAGATACCACCAGTAATCTTCTTCGTTTAATCCCATTTCTTTAATTCTTTCGATTAAAACATCATATCTTTCTTCTCTTTGAGAACCACCGATTAATTCACCAACACCTGGTACCAATAAATCTGTTGCAGCAACAGTTTTACCGTCATCATTCATTCTCATATAGAAAGCTTTAATATCTTTTGGATAATCTGTAACAAATACAGGCTTTTTGTAAACCTCTTCTGTTAAATATCTCTCATGCTCTGTTTGAAGATCAATACCCCATGATACTGGATACTCAAATTCCTTATCTGCTTTTTCTAATATCTCAACAGCTTCAGTATAAGTCACTCTTGCAAAATCAGATGTTGCAACATGACGAAGTCTCTCTAATAATCCCTTATCTACTCTTTGGTCAAAGAATTCTAATTCTGCAGGACATTCTTCCATCACATAGTTGATTAAATACTTAAGCATTTCTTCTGCTAAGTTCATATCATCATTTAAATCTGCAAAAGCAATCTCTGGTTCAATCATCCAGAATTCTGCAGCATGTCTAGGAGTATTTGAATTTTCAGCTCTAAAAGTAGGACCAAATGTATAAACATTTCTAAATGCCATACAATGAGTTTCTACTGCTAACTGACCCGATACTGTAAGATTTGTTTCTTTACCAAAGAAATCTTTCTTATAATCAATCGCACCCTCTTTTGTTTTAGGTACGTTATCTAAATCAAAACCTGTCACTCTAAACATTTCACCTGCACCTTCACAGTCAGCTCCTGTAATGATTGGTGTATGTGTATATACAAATCCTTTTTCGTTAAAGAATTTATGAAGTGCAAATGCAGCAACTGATCTTACTCTGAATACAGCATTAAACGTATTCGCTCTTGGTCTTAAATGAGCGATTGTTCTCATATATTCAAATGTATGACGTTTCTTTTGTAATGGGTAATCTTTATCTGATCCACCCTCTAATTGTACTGATTTTGCCTTAAATTCAAATGGTTGCTTTGCATCTGGTGTTAAAACAAACTCAGCTTCAACAATAATTGATGATGCAATTGTAAACTTAGATACCTCATCAAAATTTTCTAAATCTTGCTCAAATACAACTTGTATATTTTTATAATGTGTTCCATCGTTTAATTCAATGAAACCAAATGCTTTTGATGCTCTCAATGTTCTAATCCAACCAGCAACTTTAATGGTTTGACCAGCATACTTTTCTGGAGATTTGAAAATATCTCTAAATAATACGTAACTCATTTTTCCTCCTTCAAAAAATAAAAAAATCTTCGATATAGGGACGAACTACCGCGGTACCACCCTACTTATCAAAAGATTGATCTCTCTGCTTGAGCAAATGCTCAAATTAATATAACGGTTAATGCCCGTCTAAGCCTACTCTTTACATTTCGGTTAGAAGCTCTGAGATGTTATTCATCGAAGTTATCTTATTGAGCTTACACCATCCTCAACTCGCTTAAAGCATACCTCCAATGACATGTTCTCGTCATCGCCTTTACTATTTAACTAGTTGTATTATAATATAAGATATTTCTTATGTCAAAACTTTTATCCAATCCAAGCAAGAAACCAGAACAGAAGCTATATAAGTTATCTACAAGGATTTTATTAAAGAAAAAAACTTGTCTTTTATTTTTCGTTATTATTGGGTAGAATGATAGTAAGACTTTAAAGGAGACTTCATATGTTAGAACAAGTTATTCAATTTCAATTATTTTTAATTGTCGCATTAACATCTACATTTGTATTTGTTGGCGTTTACGTAAAAAAAGAAAGAGATTTTCTACAAAAAATTCTTGTTGCTGTGTCAGTTTTTGCTGTAGCAACAATCATCGGTAGCAGCATAAAAACAATTGAATTTTCAACCTTATGGTTAGTCAGTTACTTGCTTTACGGCCTACTATTACTTGTCATTAAATCAAATTCGGTAACACCATATGGTATCTTAATTACAAGTATTCTATTAACATCAGCAACTCTATTAATTCCATTTGAAAATATAACTTTTGCTGAAGGAAGCTTCATCACTCTAAAACTCATATTATTTGTACTAAACATAATTGTATATGTTTTACTCTATCAGCAATTTCATAAAAAAGAAGAAAAAATGTATGGCAATCTATTGATTGTTCTATCGCTTGGTATCATTTCCAGCTTTCTTATTGCAGAAATCTATCATCTAACGGTCATGACACTAATTTTTTCAGTCATCTTATGGTACGCCAACTCAAAAGTTACTAGTGATAACAACAGACTCTTCAAGTCACTAGAAGAACAACTTAATAAATTAAATAACGAGTTTCAATATGAACTTAGAAAAGAAGTTAACAAACATACCTTCCATTTAAAAGAAGTACAAGAAAAAATGTCACATATCAATAAGATTGATAATTTAACAAAAGCTTATAATAAGAAAGCAATTTTCAACATCATAGAAGAGCTGACTTTAGATAGAAGAGTAGAACATTTCTCACTTATTATGTTTGACTTAGATAATTTCAAAAAATTGAATGACACTTTAGGACATGTACAAGGAGACCTATGTTTAAAAACATTGGCTTCTATAGCCAGAGATTGTATTAGAGAGAGTGATTCACTCGGAAGATATGGTGGTGATGAATTTTTAATTGTCCTACCAAAATCAAGCTTAAGTACAGCACTTACCATTTCTGAACGATTTAGAGATAATATTGATAAAAAGACACAACCACACTTTACTGTATCAATCGGACTTTCAACTTATCCAGAAGATGGAAAAACTCTGAAAGATCTTTTAGACGTTGCTGATAAAGGCCTTTATTTATCGAAAGAAAAGGGTCGAAATTCAGTATCATATACCAATCCTAATCTAGGTAAAAAATACTAGCTATCAGCAAATGCTGATAGCTATTTTTTATAAAAGTTGCCTTTTCATTTTTAGTTCTTTTAGACGTTTCATTTCATAACAATCTTTGAAATTTCTCAAATGATAAATACCTTTTTCAACATAATCCTCTCCAGCACTCTCTATAAAAGTCTGAAGTTTCATTGAAAAAATATTACCTTCCAATAGAATTTGTTCTAATTCTGCTTTTATTCTACATACAACTGCTTGTTCATACGGATTATTAAGCTTCGAGGAATATTTATCAGCCATTAAGAACAACTCTAACGCTTTCTGATCTTTACCCTGTTTGACATGAAGTAATCCTAAGAAACCATAAGCAATACTTCTTCTCCAAGGAAAATCAAGCTGTTCATATAATTTAATAGCACTTTCAAAGTACCTTTGAGCCAATAAGAGGTCCCCTAAATTATAAGCTGAATGGCCTGCATTTGTGTAGAAAACGGTTAAACGTCCCAACAAATCATTATTTTCGCAGATTTCAATAGCCATCTCATAGTACTTAATAGACTCTTCAAAATTACCTTTAAATCGATTGCTATCACCCATATAGTAATAAGCTGCTGCTATATTTAAAGTATATTTATCTTTTTCTTTAAACTTTTTCATCATTTCAATAGATCGTAAAAGGAATTCTTCTCCTTTATCAAATTGAGACTTTAGAACAAAATACAAACCTTTTAATCTGAGTAATATCCCAATTTCATAACGCATTTCTTCTTTATGTGCAATTTTTAGTGCTGTACTTAAATTTTCCGCCATAAACGACATGTTATGTGTATTGATACTATAGAATATATTTTGTAAATAACCTTTGATCAAATAATGAGCTTGCTCTTTTTCTTTGGATAATTCTATAACCTCTTCAATGACTTTTAGACCTTTTTCATATAATCCATTGTTTATATAATGTCTACCCGTCATATGTTTAAATTTAAGTTGTAAATCCGTTAAATGTTCATTAATATAATCTTTTTTCAATAGAAGAAACAGTTCTTCTATCTTATCAAATTCATCTTCAATCTCTTGTTCTGAAAAGAAAATACTCTCATGATTAAAGACATCTCTTTCCTTTATCAAAGGGAAGACTTCATGACTAGACTGTAAATACTCATATAGATTCTTAATTCGATATTCTAATGCTTTTAAAGCATTATTGGCTTGTGTATAATGATAAATCAAACGCGAATAACCATTTCGATCTGATTTAATCAGCATTTGAGTTTCTATACGTTTTGCGATTCTAGTATGAAGGATCTTTTGTTTTGAAAGAGAAAAACTGTTATATACATATTCTTTGATTTTGCTATGCGTGAAAGCATAAACCGCATCACCTTCATCATTAACTTCTTCTTTAATCAAAAACATATTTTCAAGCTCTTCAATTAAGTCCAATACTTCAAATTCTGTCTTTTCACTAATTTTAATGATATCTTCTACTGAAAAACGTTTCAAATAGACTGATGCAAGTTGTATCACCTGCAAACTATCTTTTGAGATGTTTAATAGTCTGTGTTTCATAGCATCTTTTACTTTTGAACTCAGAACATTAAATTCATCATGTTTCATACTATTTAAAAGTTCTATGATAAAGAATGCATTTCCTTCTGTCTCAGGATAAACCATATCAAGTAACTCATCATTTTCATCACCAGTATAAGCATGAATAAACTCGAGGGTCTCTTTTTCAGTGAACCGTTCTAATTGTATTCTGTTAATAATTGATCTAGAGCTAAACTCTGAAATAAACCGTTCAATCGTATCCCCATGACCGTTTCTACATGTCACATAAACCACAGGATTATCCCCATAACGCTCATTAATCAGCTTCTTAAGCATAATTTGACTTGGTTCATCTAACCACTGAATATCTTCAAAAATTAATAATAATTTAACCGCTTTTGTAATTATTTTTATTAATTCATAGATTGCATTTTCAACTGTTCTTTTCCTAAAAATATGTTCGTCTTTCTTTCTGTTGCTCGTAATTGAACCTCTTTTTTCAAAAGATGGGAAAGTAGAGACTATAGCTAGTTTTACAAACTCAGGTATATCTATATTGTATTGATCAACAATAGCACCTAATTTTTCAATTAAATCATCCCATGCTTTTAAATTAAAGCCTTCAATCGCTTGATAACAAAAAACTCTTACGACTTCGACATTATCACATTTGAGTTGTAAAATCAGCTCATTCATTAAAGCCGTTTTACCAACACCTAATTCCCCTTGAATCAAGTAATGTGAATATTCTTTACCTCGTAAATAGGATTGATAATTTGTTATAAGTGTTTCCAAAGGTATTCTTCTACCAAAAAAGAATCGATCGGTTTCTTTTTTTGATTTCTTTTTCACTTGTGATCTTTTTTGAATAATCATATCATATAAATCTACCGTCAGATCATCAGGACTAATCGACAATTCTTCATCGAGTAATGTGACTAAATCATCATATAAAGCCATACTTTTATCATATCGACCTGATTCAAAATAACTCTTCATTAACATACGATAGATAGCTTCATCAAAAGGATCAATTTTAATCAGCTTTTTACAATACTTCTCTACTGATTTGTATTGTTTGTCATCAAAAAGCTTATGTGTGATATTGAGTGTCTTTTGAATATATAACGTCTCATAATACTGTCTTTGATTAATCAACCAATTATCGAAGTTCTCACAGCCTTTGATATTCATTCCTTCGATTAAAGGACCACAGTAAACATCAACAGCTACTTCATCATCCCCTAGGAACACTTCAATATCCAAATCTAATTCTATTTCTGGATTGAGTTCAATCATAGAACGTTGAGGTGATAAAAACACCTCAACGCCTAATGTTTTCTTTATGATGTAAATTGCATTTCTTAGATTTTTCTTAGCCACGTTTTCATCAGAATCTGCCCAAAACAAATTAACTAAATGATCTCTAGTGGTCTTTTTAACCAATAGCAAGTAGTAAAACAATGCATCTGCTTTTTTAAACGGGAAGTTGATTTCTTTATCATCAAACTTAACTTCGGGAATACCAAATAATTTTACTTTTAGTCTTGCCATCATACACCTACTTATTGTTTTTTATAGCCATCTATTAGCCATATACCATTTTTCTTAACTAGATTATAAATCCAATTGTATTTAGCAACTGTTACATTACCATCTTTTGTTTTTTGAATTTCTTCATAAACTTTCACTGTTGCAACATTCCCAGCGATATTAATCTGGTTCACACGCATTTCTAAGAACTTTTCAGTTAAACCTGTACGATTAAATCCTTTTGCATTCTTATAAGCAACACCATCAGGTGTAATATAATTAAAGTAACTTTGATCATTATTATTAACATACTCTATCCATGCATCATTAAAATCAATCATTCTGTTTTCAATTACATCTTTTTCGTCTGTACTTGAAGAATCAGTTGAGTCATTTGAACTTGATGAATCTGAACTTTCTGTAGAATCTGTATTATCAGTTGTATCTGAAGTTTCAGTTGTATCAGTCGAGTCTGTATCTTCTGTAGAATCAGTTTCTTCAGTAGTGTCAGTCACATCCGTTTCATCCGTCTCATCAGTCGGCTCTGTTTTGGCGATATAACCTGATCCTAAACCATAAAGGCCATAACCATAAGTAAATGATTGCCCATCAACTTCAACAAGTTTTGTAAATGCGATAACACCATAGTTCTCCATGATCTTACGACTTTCAGAATAACCTGTTTTCTTATTCTTGTATGATACTTTGTAAACCATTCCTTGTTCTTTTTCTTCAATATCAATTATTTCAGCATCAATAGTAACTTTTTTACCCGATTGATCTTTAACTTCTTCTGACCATTTTGTACCTTTTTCAAGCGGTGTTTGAATCAGTGTTAATGCATCATACTCAGAATCCAACATCATCTCTGCTGTTTTTCTTTGTTTGATTGAGTTGCCATTAATTTCATAGAAAAGTTCTATTGTATAATCTTTATTGGCTTCACCACTAGAAACATCTTGAACTTCTCCAGTGACTTTATATATTGCTTGTTTTTCATCAGACGTAATAGTGTCTAACACCATTTCATGGTAATATTCAGCTGCACCATTATAGGCCCATTTGAAACCTTCTGTTGGCATTAATTTTACCAGTTCTTCATTAAGTGGTAAGTCCTCAGCTACTTCATCTTTAGAACATGCTACAAATGAAAAGACCAAAACGATCATCACTAGGAACATAATTATTTTTTTCTGCATACAGCCCTCCTATTTCACTATTGACTCTATGATACCATAAAAGGTCAATTTTTTTATATGATTCTAATCTTTTTTCGACTTTATTGAATTGCTTTCAAAACATTTTGGAAGAATGTCCAAGTTCTTTCTACAGATGAAATGCTTAATTGCTCGTACGGCGTGTGAACATTAGCCATATCAGGACCTAGGGAAATCATATCCAGATCACTTCCATCTGTATCTGTTAACTTTTCAGCAAAGAAACCACATTCCAATCCTGCATGAATGGCATCAATACTTGCTTCTTTTCCAGTTGTCTCTTTATATACTCTTTTAAATAAGTCTTGTAACATTGAATTATTATTATAAGCCCATTCTGGATAATCAGAAACCGTTTCTAAAGAACCATCCACTAACTTAGCAAGTTTGTTTACTCTTTCAAGAATCTCATATTTAAGTGATTTCACTGATGATCTTATAGCAGACTCAAATACCAATTGATTGTTCTTTTCAGAAAGCACACCAATATTCAAACTACTTTCAACCAATCCTTCTATCGCAAAACTCATTGTTTGAATGCCACATGGTATCATAACCAGCGTATCAATAATTTTTGTTTTTAGCGCTTTAGTATACGCTTCATTTTGAGCTGTTGTTTGAACAATTTCAATTTTCATATGATCTGTTTGTACCAGTTCATTATTAAAGACTGCTGTCCACTTTTCCACTTCTTTCGTTAAACCATTAATCTCTTCTGTTCCGATAATGGCATACGCTTCTCTTGGAATAGCATTTGGTTTAGAACCACCGAATATTTCTACTAAAGTGAAATCAGTTTCAAGATTATTTAATAATCTACCTAGAAGTTTTATCGCATTTCCACGTCCATCTTTGATATTTAAACCCGAATGGCCACCTTTTAAATCTTTGATCATTAGTTTATATTGCGTGATATCAACCGTTTCTTTTTGAATATCTAATTTGATGTTGGCTCTGATACCACCTGCACAAGAAGCAAAGAATACCCCTTCTTCTTCTGAGTCAATATTAATCAATAACTTACCCGATACATTTTCTTTATTAAATCCAATAACGCCACCCATACCAGTTTCTTCTTCAACAGTTATGATTACTTCAAGTGGTGGATGTGCTAGATCAGTCGAATCAAGTACTGCCATTGTATACGCTACAGCGATTCCATTATCAGCACCTAAAGTAGTACCTCGGGCTTTTAATAAATCTCCTTCAATATAAAGCTTCAGTGGATCTTTTGTAAAATCATGCACAGTATCCTCATTCTTTTCACACACCATATCCATATGGCCCTGCAAGATAACAACTGGTGCATTTTCATAACCTTTGGTACCTGGCTTTTTAATAATGATATTCATCACATCATCCTGAATGGTTTCAAGTCCTAGCGATTGACCAAATTCTTTCAGAAAGTCTGATACTTCTTTTTCATTATGTGAGCCTCTTGGAATTTGGCTTAATTGTTCAAAACATCTTAATACTTTTGCAGGTTTTAACCCTTCTGTAACATAGTTTAAATCCTTAAATCTATCCATTGTTCCCTCCTTTGTTCTTTCCCATTATATTCTATCATATTATCTATAAAATATGCTTTGAAAATGACTTATAATTTATTTAAAAATAACTTAATTGAAATACTTGACACAGACTATATAAATTGTTAGAATATTTAAATAATACAGCGTTGATAGAGACACGTTTATTCTACTTATAGATTTAGAGAGTCGATGATTGGTGAAAATCGATACTATAAGAATAAACTCATCCCTCTTGAGCATTTACTCTGAATTAAGTAAGAGTAAACGATTAGCCCCGTTAAAGGCTTAGGTTTGATAGAACTGAAGTGAGTGATTTGCATTTTTGCAAATAATTAAGGTGGTAACGCGGTTAAACCCGTCCTTTTCATAGGACGGGTTTTTTTAATTCATTTCTTTTCTATCCTCACAATAATAGGAGGATAATATGTCACATTTGGAAAAGCTCTACGAAGCACAAAATCAGTTGAAAGAAGTACTTTTAAAAACACCTTTAATCTACAGTCCAGGTTTTAGTGAAGAATACCATAATCAAGTGTTTATAAAGCCTGAAAATCTTCAAAAAACAGGTGCCTTTAAAATCAGAGGTGCTTACAACAAAATCTCTCACTTAACAGAAGAAGAAAAAAGCAAAGGTCTAATTTGCTCCTCAGCTGGTAACCATGCACAGGGTGTTGCTTTTGCTGCAAAGGAACTAGGTGTAAAAGCTACGATTGTCATGCCCAAAACAACACCACTTATTAAAGTGGAAGCCACAAAAAAATACGGTGCAGAAGTGGTATTACATGGCGATGTTTATGACGATGCTTATTCAGAGGCAAAGAGATTAGAAAAAAAGCATGGTTATGTTTTTGTACATCCCTTTGACGATTTAGATATCATCTATGGTCAAGGAACAATCGGACTAGAAATAATAGAAGAGCTTGAAGATGTTGATTATGTATTGGTACCAGTTGGTGGTGGTGGATTAATAAGTGGTATCGCTATGGCAATCAAAGAAAGTAATCCAAACATTAAAGTCATCGGAATAGAACCTCGTGGTGCCATGGCGATGAAACAGTCTCTTCGAATGAATGAAAGAGTCTGTCTGAACAAAGTCGACACCATAGCAGATGGTGTTGCCGTTAAAGAGCCAGGCGTACTCACATATGAGCTCATCAAGAAATACGTAGATGACATCATCATAGTGGATGATTACGATTTAATGGATGCTTTTTTAATGCTCGTTGAAAAACACAAACTCGTTGCAGAAAATGCTGGGCTTTTAGCACTCGCCGGACTTAAAAAATTAGATGTAAAAAATAAGAAAGTAGTATCATTATTAAGCGGTGGGAATATTGATGTTGTTACAATCTCTTCACTCATCAGTAAAGGATTGGTCTCTAGAGGTAGAATCTATTGTTTCTCAGTCGATTTACCAGATACACCAGGTCAACTCCTTGAGATTTCACAGATACTCAGTGATAACAAAGCCAATGTTGTCAAACTTGATCACAACCAATTTAGAACTACAGATAGATTCCATCATGTAAATCTACAAGTGACAATTGAAACCAATGGACATGACCATTTAAAAGTTATTTTAGACGCCTTAGATAAAGGTGGATTTGTTGTGCAGGAGGTCAATTAATGAATTATAATAAATCAATAAACGACTTTTATTCAGAACACGATGAAAATAACAGGCTCACTAAATCGCCTGTTAATACCATCGAGTTCCATACAACGATGCATTTTCTTAAAGAAACATTACCTAAAGAAGCATACATATTAGATGCTTGTGCAGGAACTGGCATTTATGCAGACGCACTCACAAAGTTGGGTTACAACGTTGTTGCTTGTGATTTATTAGATGTAAACATCAATCGGATGCAGTCATATTATCCCCATCTGAAAGAAACTTATACACTTTCAGTGAATGACTTGTCAAAGTTTGAAGATGGTCATTTTGATGTTGTCTTAAACTTTGGTGCTTATTATCATGAAATTGATTCAGACAAAAGAAATCAAGGTATCTATGAATGTCTCAGAGTACTTAAGTATGACGGTCTTTTCGGTCTCAGTTATGTCAATAAATTTGCCAATATCTTTAGAGAATTCAAATTGTTTAGTCAGGATAAACAAGCTGTAAATGATTATCTAAATTATGGCTATCATAAAGGCAATCAATTGTTTTATGCTACATCGCCAGGTCAAATCGAAAAAGAGATGAATCAATTGTACTTATCAAAAGCCTTCCACGTTGGAACCGATGGCATGAAGACACTACTTAAAGATGCTATTAATTCTCTTGATGCATTACAATTCGACGATTGGTTGGAACATCATAAAATGCTTTGTACAGAACCTTCAATTCTTGGTATAAGTGAACATGGATTGTATTTAGGGAAAAAAATATCTCCAGCCTAGGCTGGAGATTCTTTTTAATATGGATTAACATGTACCATACAATGTTTTACAGACTCTACTTCATCTTCTACAACATTATGTACTTTTTCTGCAATGGCATGAGCCTTCCATAGACTTAAATCACCATTAACACCTATTTCTATATCAACATATAAAACTGAAGCATGTTGTCTTGTTAACAACAAATCAATTGCAACAACCCCGTCAACCTTCTGAACACAATCTCTAATAAGTGCTGTTGTTTCTTCATCAGCTGACTTGTCCATGACTTCATCAACCGATTTAAGATAAATCTCCACTGCAATTTTTAAAATAATCAAAGCAATTACAACAGCTGCTAAAGGATCCAAGAATTTAAATCCTAAAATTGCTCCACCAACTCCAATTAAACTACCTATAGAAGAAAGTGCATCTGATCTATGATGCCATGCATCTGCTTTTAAGGCTGAACTGTTTATTTTATCAGCAGCTTTTTTTGTATATCGATACATCCACTCTTTTACAACAATCGAAAGCCCTGCTGCAATTAAGTTAAGTGTACTTGGCTTAACCAATTCATCTGCTCTAAACATATTTTTGATACCATTATAACCAATAAGAAGTGCTGTTATGATTAAAACAGTTGCAAGTATTTTACTCATAACAGGTTCAAATTTCTCATGACCATAGGGATGGTCATCATCAGCTTTTTTTGCCGATAGGCGTACACCAGCATAAGCGATAATTGTCGTAAATACATCCGTCATCGAATGAATACCATCGGCTACAATAGCGCCTGAATGACCTAATGTTCCTATAACTACTTTGACTATAGACAGTATCGTATTCCATAGAACCGTTATGATACTGACTCTTTTTGCTACTTTTACTCTGTTTTCCATTTTATGTCCTTTTTATAGATAGTTTAAGATGGTTGTAATTACAATATACAACATACTGAGTATCCCACAACTAGCCCCGAACATCATGAATTTCTCTCTTCTTTTTCTTTTCCTATGTTCCTCAATTTCTAACTCCCAGACCGAAGCATGTTCCGCCTGCTTCAGAGAATTTCGATTTTGAGTAAGTTGTAAAATTTCTTGTTTATTTTTTTCGAATTCATAATCTTCTTTAGAATACTTACCCATAAAACCCCTCTATAATTGATATATTTTTGTACCTTTTAACGATTTTAATGATTCTGCAAACCATTCATGACATGTAAAAACAAATACTTGTCGATGTTGCCCTATGGTTTCAATAATCTTTAACGTTTGATTCAATCTCTCTCTATCCCAGTTAACCAGCAACTCATCAAAACAAACTGGTAGTTTTTCATACCCTTGATCTAAATGATCAATTAAAGATAATCTAAGAGATAGATAGATTTGATTTAAAGTACCCATACTAAAGGTTTCATCTACTTGCACAAGTTGACCTTCCCCTTGATCCTTCTTAGTGACCATTATAACATAATTTACTTTAGATTTTTCTTCAACTTCTACAACTTCTAAACTTGTATATTTGCCTTCAGTAATGATATCTAGATATTGACTTGCCTGTTTATAAACTCTTGGTTGATTTTCAGTTCTATAACGTTCATCAGTCTCTTTAATTACATGATGCATCAACATCAATCTGTCATAGTTAAGTTTTTCTTGAATCAAACGTTCGTCTATGTACTTCAGTTCACTTTCCACATTTGCCACATCAGACTGTTCTAAAAGTAACTGTCTGTCTTTAAAAATACCACCTTGATCAATAATCAACTCATTTAACTCTGTTGTAATCAATTCTATTTCTGTATTGATATAAGAAAGATCATGATATTTATCCTCAGTATATGTTGATCTGAAGTTTTTAAGTATCTCTTCAGAATAGTCTGATGTACTCAATCGTTTGATAAGTTCATCTAACCTCAAAGTATCCTGAGCTTTAGAATTTAGCTTTTCAAGTCCAATTTCTATATGACCATCTCCAACTGACTTTAATTGATTTTCGGTTTGTACAATCCAATCTTCTACTTCATTTAACTGCTTTTCAACATCAAGAAGCTGATCATTAAAAACATCTAACTGTCCATTGATGACTTCTATCCTAGACATATGTTTTTGACTTTCTTTTAAACGAGTCATCAAATCATCGAAATGTTTTGCTTTATGAAGAATCTCCCCCACATGTTCTTGAAGGTATGATTCCACAACAGTATTTAACTGCTTCATTTGTTCAAATTTAGTCTCATATTGTGCTTTTTCTGATAAAAAGTGCTCTGCTTGAGTTTTTAAATTCATCACTTGTGATAGAAATTCTTGACCGATGAACTCCTGAGCAATGCTTGATAATTTAATGTCGTTTAATTCTAAAACCAATCGGTTTCTCAAATCATCTCTATCAGAAAACAAATCTTCTTCATCCAAACCTTTATTTCTATTTTTTTGAATCATATGTACTGAATTGGTTAGAGCAAGTCCAATTATGAAAACACCCCCATAATTAGCATATGTATTGATATTGAAATAAGTCAATGCACCGCCGGCAATGGCTAGAACAACCATCAATGAAAGACTACCTTTCAAACTCCCATTTGTTGTCGAACGTTTATTTCTTTTAAGAATTTTTATTTCATCGTAGATCTCTTCTATCTCTTTCACTAATGATTTGATATTCAGATAATTCAAAGCTAACACATCTTCAAAGTGTTTCACTTGATACTTTTCATCAAAGGTTTCTTCGAATGCTTTCTTAAACGTTTGCTCTTTTAAGTCTAGAGATTTTTCAAGAGTTTCTTTTTCATGTAATATATCATCACTTATCATATGTTTTTGAATCATATCTTTTAATTCGTTTTCAGTCACATCAAATGTTTGTACACGTTCAGCTAATCGTCTTTTCTCCGCTACATATTTAGCTATACTAGCAGATATTTCTTCTAATTTTGCATACATCTTTTTCAACTGAGTTTTTTTCTCTTTGTATTGAAATTCATCTACTGATCTTAGATTTTTAAATGCTTCAAGCTTCGTTTCTAAAACTTGTTTCTCGTCTAATAATCTCATGACTGGCAGATAATCCGTTAATAACATTTTCTGATGTTCTAATCGTAACTTAGTCGATTTTACTTCTTCAATCTTGTGATCCAATCGATTGAGTTTTTCTTCTAACTCATCCGCAAGTTCCAAATGACCCTGTATATGTTTTTTTTGTTTGAATAGCTTTCGTCTCTCTTCTTCCAATGTTTTTATGATAGAATTGCCACGATCACTTTTCTTTTTAATCGTTTTCATTTCATCTTCTAGAAGGCTTATGACTTGTTTAGGAGATCTAAAGGTATCGCCACTATACTGCTGAATTAATAGCTCTTCAATATCTTGCCATGTTTGATCTTTAAAATGACTTAGTTTAGATAATTCTAAAGCATATACAGCTTCATAAGTTGCCCTATCAATATGGCTAACATTATCTAATACATCATTCTCTAAAACCTGTTGTTTCCCTTGTTCAACAACTGTTAGAGCTGCCTTGGATTTTAAAGTTCTATCAACTTGTATTTTATGATTACCCATCAACAACCCACCAATATTCAACTGATTGGTTTCTTGATTTACCAACATATTTTTTTCTCTATTAGTTGACTTAAATCCAAATAGTAAATGGACTAACATCTTAAAAACAGTTGATTTGCCAGCTTCATTTTCACCATAAAACACATTAATCGAATCAGAAAAGTCTTCCCATTTTTCATTTTTAAACTTTCCGAAGCTCTCTGTATAAAGTGATTTAATCTTCATCATATCCCTCCAAGAAATAAGCCATAATCTGATCTTCCATGCCTTCTGTCATCTCACTTGATGAAGGCTCAACACTCAAATAATTTAGCTTTGGCAACCCACTTCTGCTGATATCTTCTAATGATTTCAGAATTTCTCCTAAAACACTGCGTTTATTCTTATATGACTCTGCATCATATACTGTTTTAACCTCAGATTTTATTTTGATATCAAACACACTGAAGTAATCTAAAATAAGCGATCTTAAATCACTGATTTCATGAGCATTTCTTAAAGTTTTATAGAGTTTTGATCTACCTGTATACTTTATCTCAATACTCAGTTTGTTTTGCTCTAAATCTTTTAAGTACTCACTCAACTCTACTTTTGTTGATTCAAATAACGCCTCCAAAGTGTCTAAGCCTGATATATCAATATCCATTTTTTCAAAAGACATCACAGAAAGCGGAACAAATTTAACATCAACTTGTCCATCATTTATAGTGACTAAATTGCCACCTTTTATTCCCGTTTCATTACTGTTTAACCCTTGTAAAGCTCCAGCATAATATATGGTTTCATGTTTGTCTATTGATCCATTTTGATGAATATGACCCAAAGCAAAATATAGGTAGCCTTTTGATGTTAAAGTCTCTATTGTACTTGGTAAATAGTCCCCTTCATCACCCTTTGTAATTGGAGAAGCTACCATAGAGTGAGCCAGGCCTATATGTTTTCCCACTGGAAATTTCTCTATCAGAGGTCTGGATTCATGTTGCATTACATGTCCACACCCTACAACTTTATATATATCATGAGTGATTCTATCGTGTAATTCATATGTTTCTACATCATCACTAAAGAAAGTTCTCACATTACTCGGATAGTCTAAATGTCTAATTTTTGAATCATAGTGAGTAAAATCGTGATTCCCCGATGCATAAAACACTTTGATATCATGTTTCTTTAACTGTTCAAAAGCATCTTTTACCAGTTCACCATCTTTTAGAGATACCTGTTGAGAGTCAAATAAATCACCAGCAATCATCAATGCATCCAATCCACTGGAAATACAGTATGTTATAGCATTCTGAAATGATTTAATCACCGCACGTTGCATACGATGTCTAAGAACTTCATCTTTCGTCGCAAAACTCTTATTAATATGTACGTCACTAATATGTAATAATCTAATCATTTTACACCTCTACATTCTCAATATTCTAGTTATATTTTAACAGTATCTAATGAAAAAAGGTAGTAAATAGACTGCTTTGTAACAAGTCCTTCATTTAATCGCATAAAAACGAACTATTTCTTTGATATTTGACATTTTTTTCGCCTTTCTCTATTCTTAATTACCACTTTTTATAGTATAATTATTTTGTGAAAGTGTAGTTTTTTACATATATATAGTGGATTTATAGATAAACAGTACAACATCATGTATAACCAAAAAAACACACGTTCGGCAAAAATGGAAATTAAAATTAACTATTACATATATATTAATCAGTGGGAGGTTATCAATGAACCAATCTTATAATCAATTATTTGATGAAAAAGACCTACTCGAAGAGAATAAATTTCAAACAATCTATAAGGGGTGTTATAAAGATCAACCTCAACATCGTGTGATTATTCAAAAGTTTAAAATGAATGATCAATTTAACACGGCTTTTAAGGATTTTCTAGATAACACATTACAAAATAAATTACATATTGAAATACTCCAAGATGAGATCATACTTGTTTCAAAATACATAGAAGGCGACAATATCAGTCTTCACTTAAACTTTGCATCAGTTACTGAATCAGAACGAATTGATTACTTATACGATTATTTACATCAAGCAACAGCTTACATAGGTTTTGAATATTATCTATTAAACATTTTAATTGGTTCAAACCAAATTGTATTTAAAGATCATCAATTATACTTAAAAGAACAAATCAATTTAGATAGAAAACTTAATGATAATATTCCTTTTACAATGGTAGCGAAGAATATTGGTCAAGTCATGCAACGTATATTGATTACCAATTACAATGAGTTAACGACGTCTACTACTTATGATGAACTACATCATTTTACAGAATCACTGATAAGAAGAGAAAAAGATTATCAATCTTTTGATGATTTATTTACTGATTTCAAGGCAATTTATTTTAAAAAACAAGGTTCTAAAAATCAGACTTTGATGGGCAACGCACATCCAAATAATATTTTTATGGAATTTGTTGAAGTCAATGAATACGATGCAAGAACTAAAGAAATAAACAACGAAGTCACAGAAGAAGAACGTGCTTTCTTAACAGGTAATAGTACACCAGATCCTATACAGGATTTACCTGATCAAACACCAGAGATTCCTGATGATGTCATTGAAGAAATTTATGAACCAAAACCACCGATTGATTGGTCGGATGGACCTATAGAAGAAAGCATTGACTTATCTAAGCTTGTTGATGGTGTGTCATCTCTTGAGGAAGTTCTTGTAAGAGATGAACCTGTCAAAAGAGTCAAAAAATCAAAACCAAATACACAAGAGAGTTCAAAAAATGAAAATAATGCCATAGATGATCAAGAAAAAGAAACATTAGAAGAAGAACAACCTGTATACGGGTTGCCAAATCACTTCAAAGACCCTGCTTTTCAAACGCATCATGAAGAAGAGGAAGACGATGAGGATGAGGAAGAAAAGAAAGCTTTTAATTTTTTAATTCCAGCATCAATATTTGCTGCACTAATAGTAGTGATTCTCAGTGTGTTATGGATACCAAAACTATTTGCAAAAGAACCTGGTGAACATCTACCACCTGTTGCTGATTTTGAAGTTGAGATTATTGGCAACACCTTACATTGTGCAAATTTGAGCACAGCATTTGATGAAGAAATTATTGTAGAGAGCTTCTGGGAACTCAGTAAAGATGGCGAATTTATAACCAGCACTCCTGGTAAAAACAATGCCGATTATGAAGTTAAAGGATTGTCTCCAGGTGTTTACAACATTAAATTAACGGTTACTGACTCTGCTGGATTATCAAGTGATCCTGTGGTACAAGATAAAGAATATCAAACCTCTGAAAGTAAAGCTTTAGAAAACCAGATTCAAACTCAAAATGAACTGGCTTCTAACCAAGCGTCGGATCAAGCTTTTAAATCGAGTAGTTATTCTGATGAATCAGAAGAAATTCTAGACCAATACAGTATGAGTTCAACGGTTAATGTTGTTGAAGATACATATACTTTGAACAAAGGGACAAAGTCATATCGAATTGACTTAAATAAAAATGACGGCACAGCTTCTTTATACTTTGATCCAATAGACATTACTGAAGGAGCTACTGTTTCTTTTATGATTATGTCTAATGAAGCTAAGCCTATTACCATTCAAATCATAGGTTATTACAAAGGCAACAATGTCTATAGCAAAGAAGTCATTTCTAATAAAGGGACTGTTCTAGATTGGAGCACTTTATCGATTCAGATGAGTACCACATCACCTACTGATAAACTGGTCATTAAGTTTGAAGCTGAAAAAACAATTGTATGGTTTGATGAATTATCTATAAGAACATTCAAATAAGCGCAAAGCGCTTATTTTTTTACATAGAAAAAGCCATAATAACAGTTTTTGCAACTACTACCACAGCTTAAATTTCTAATACATTTTCATTTTCAATAACTAGTATGGTGGAATCATCTCCTTAATCGTTAAGTAACGTCCTTAAGTAAATTCTAACTACTCTGGTGGAATCATCCCCTTTCAAAATAGTTTCTAACATCCTTAAGTAATTCTCTAACTGTCTGGTGGAATCATCTCCTTTAATAGATAGTTACATCCTCTAGTTCTTATATAAGATTAACTTATTATAACACTAATTATCAGAAAATTCAAACAATTACTTTGCATTTTGACAAAAGTTAGATATGTTTTGTGCCATAAATCCAGCTTCATCATCTATATGCTGTATTTCCAACACTTTCAGAGGATCATTCGCAGTAGCCATTATTGAGAAATATGGTGGCAATTGAAATCCTTTGTTGATATTTAGTGCGCCTATCAGTTGTTTTGTAACAGAATCTGAACCAGAATTTCCTGAAACGACAACTGCAAAACAGACCTTATCATGGAATGATATCTGTCTATACAACACTGTTAACCGATTGATTACCGCCAACATATTTGCAGAGACAGAATCATTGTAATTGGGACATACCCACACTATAATATCTGCAGCTTCAATTGCCGGTAACACCTCTTCCACCATAACACCACCGTAAAAACAACTGTGATGTTTACCAAAATGCATACACGTTTGAAATGGACATCCCTTGCAATCAACAACGGTTCCATTCTCAATATGTATCTCATTGACCTCACAAGACTTTAAATGGCTTTTAACCAAATGCCAAAGTCCAAGTGTATTAGAGGTCTTATAAGAACTTGAATGAAGGGCTAAAATTGAATTTAAAGCTTTAAACTGATGTGATTGAAGTCTCTCTACCAATTGTTTCCCATGAGTGATAGCAATCTCTTCTAAACTACAATTCATCGTTTTCTGCCACGTTTCAAAATTCTTATAATTCTTTACAATTTCAAGTACCGAGTGGCCTACAAATCCAAGACCCATACTATTCATATGTAAGATTAAATCTTGCGCCATTGACTTTGTATAATAATCAGAAGTACTACAGACTATCATACCACCTATAGAACCTTCAAAGAATGTTTTGTCATGATGTGTTGTTAACCAGTTCAATAAACTCACATCATACCCAAGTTCATTCAGTGGTGCAATGATCAGTATCCGTCTGTTCTTGCATGACATGCCCTCTTCATACCATTCATATGGCGTTTCACTTAATATACTCACAACCACTTGATCTAAAGGATCCTCATAAGTTTTTCTGATTACCAATAACTTAGAATTCAAAAGACTTCAACTCCTTATATGAAGATTCCAATCGTTTCAATAACATAGAATCCAATGTGTACTGTTCTGTCACGGTAAGATCAAGTCCTATACATTTATGTTTGCATCCAAAATAAACGCCATCGATATAGACCGTTGAATAATGCCACTTCCCTTCAAGATATGCAAGTATGGACATCGCCGCCGATGAAAGTGCTGGTGCTATAAATGGTTTATAACCAACAGCCCGTACATCTAAGTTAGCCTTTACCGTCATTTCTGTTAGTTTAAGAGAGTTTTCTTCATTATATGATGTCATAGAGTCAGCTATAACTAAATGTTTACCATGAGGTCCAAATGCTCTCCCTTTTTCATAGTAATAAGGCATAGCATTCTTATTTGCATAATAGTTTGCTCTTGCTTGCATTACCCCTAAACCAAATCCTTTGATTTGTTCAGGTCGTAAGTCTCCATGAACAAGAGCTGCTTTACAAAGTAAATCTACAGGATCAGATACAACAATAAACTGACCTTTGAAATTTGCTTCTTTTGCTTGTTTGGCATAAATTGAAATAATCTTAGTATTGGCTTCCAATTGATACATTCTGACATCCGTAATACCAGAACCGACTTCAGGAATTCTAGAGGAAGCTGTAAAAATAAACACATCACAATCGAATAAATTCTCCATCGTAATACCATATACTTCAGGAAATGGGCCTCTATCAATGGTCATTATCTGATTGAGTTCATAACACCATCTCTTGATTCTATTGTCATCAAGATCAAATATACCGATAGCTTCAATGATATCCCCACCAATAAGTCTAAGCGCAGATAACATCATACCACCAACATCACCAAGACCTAAAACATGAACACGGTATTTTGATTTTAATTGTTTGTCATGATCAAACGGTAATTTTTTTAAGTTAATACCAATAAGTTTCCGGTTCTTAATAAGCTCTTTATACGGGCCATTAAGTGCCTCTGATAGTTTCCCTTCTAAAGATTCTTTATGCGCTTCCAAGAAAAGTTCATCTTCAATAAGGTGTATACCAAGTGCTTCTATAGATGTATCTTCATATAAATAATAAACTTCTTCATCAAAGGTCAAAGATGAGAGTTCTTTGTATGTTGAATCTAAAGAGATTATTGACATAATCTCTTTAGAATCTTTAATATAATATTTCATAAGCCTCCATTAGTTAACAGTCGATTCTTTGTAGACATATTTCTTAAGTCGTCTTAACTGTTCCAAGTCATTTTTTAAGTAATCAGAAGATTTCTGACTCATATCATAACTGATTTTTTCACCTCTATCAGGGAATCTCGGTGATATCAACACTTCTCCTAAATGAGATAAAGTTAAACTGTTTTCATGTAGATATTGATATTCCTCTTCAAGAACTTTTAATATATCAATCGCATTTTCTAAACATACTTCAGACAAATCATATATAGCTTTCATAGAACTTCCTGAAATATAGTTTGGTGACGTATACGGTAATATCTGATTAATTGACGGAATAATATTTCGAGTTGGAATAACACCTCTCCAAAGTGTATCACCACCTAAGAATGGGTACATCAAACTTTCATTAAACCATACCTTTAATCTTGGAATGAAATAAGCTGAGTCTACTTTTATATTTTGATTTTCTAAAATAGCTTTTCCTCGTCCAGACATAATACCAACCAACACTTTTTTTATCTCTACATTTGCATCATTTAAAAGTGGTTCAATGGCTTTGATACGATAACCTTTATTCAACAGATCATCTACCAATATAACCGGGCGATCAAATGATTTGATACGGCTGACTTGATTCTTAATATCCAAATAATATGGATACGCTTGTATATCATAACTCTCCACATCAGGATTAAAGAATCTTTCTGTATGTAGAGACTTTGTCACGGTATTAGGTAATATCCAACGTTTAAAGACTGCTCCAAACGGTACACACATAGACTCACCCAAAGTTCTTGGATGTGTAGGTGTTGTCGGCACACCATTTTCGTCAGCTATTTTTTTTATTAAATTCTCATAAAGCATCGTTCTATCAAAAGATAAAACCAAATGTCCAGGATATAGTTTACTAATCGATTTTTGGAGTTTCTTTCTAGATCTTGTTATGGCATCATGTACATTTGTATTACTTCTTAGAGGTTCTTTTAAAATGGTTCTACCATCTAGATTAAGTGTACATGGTGAAGACATTTCTACTGCGTAAATCGCATCTCCATTGCTTTTTTCTTCTATACAAGCAAAACCATGTAAATCCAACAACTCGTGGAATTTATTTGATATACTAGATCCTTTAATAATGTCTATAACTGAGTAACTGTAGTCTTTTGCCAGACAAAATGCCATCGTCTCGGTTAAGATCATTTGCTCTGGATCTGAAAAACTATACTCTTTACTAACAACCAATGCATCAATGATTAAAATTCTTCCAACAGAATTTTTCAATACATATTCAGCAACATGTTCATCTTCAAATTCTTCATAAACACTCGAACTTCTTAACCAATGGAAAATTGAGTACGCAATGATACGATTTTTATCTTTTATAGATCTTAATATAATTGCTCTTGGTTTTCTTCTTTCTATTAGTTTAACCAAAACATCACGATCTGGTTTGAAAGGCTCTTTCGTTGTTTCAACAATTTCATCAATCAACTCTGGTGTTATACCATCAACGATTTCCACTCTAACAGATTTTGTTGTAATCATTTCTTTGAACTGAGGTTCTCTTTGATATAAACCTCTAGCATAGATATACTTTTGTGCCAATGGATCAATCAAATCAGAAATATCTCGGTTCTGATCTATATAATTTCTAATTTGAGTTGACGATATCTGTTCGAATTGAGGTGGTAATACCAATCGAACCACTTCTTTTCTTAGAGACTTCACATTCTCTTCTAATCTTGATTTTTCTATACTGCTAAACACTTGAGCATGTCGTTCAAAAATGACATGAGATAGATTATGTATAGAAAACTCTTTGACTTCTTTTTTATAAGCAGAGGCATTTAGAATAACATCACTACCTATAACAATATGGACATCAGAAGCATTAAAGGTATCACAAAGCACCTTCAAATCATCTGGATTTGCAATATTGATAGAAATATCTCTTGGAAAAGCATATAAATCAAACTCATCTGCAACTGACATTTTTATAATATCTCTTCTGATTAAGTTGGGTTGTGTTCTTTTAGACCATGAGAATTCATCTACTGATAAATAAACCTCAAATCCTAAATCTCTAATCGACTTGGCAATTTCTTTATGACTTAAAGAGAATGGATCAAATGCACCTGGGAAAAAGGCGATTTTCTTAAACTCTTCTAATTGCAGTTCACCTTCTTCAAAGGTATATTCAGAAATAAAATTGTAAATATGGTTTAATCCTGCTGCATTATTTAAGTATATAAGTTCTGCACTTTCATCGGTATTGGCCATCAACGACAGAATTTTCTTGATTATTTTCTTAAAAATAGTCGCTTTGAACTCATTGTCCAACAACTTTGAATCAAATAAGTGTTTCCCTATCACGTTTATTGCAACACGATTTACTTTTGTATCATAGTTAACAAATCCTTTTAAGATGATACCGAGTAATTTATCTCTCATCCATTCAAAGTGTTCTTCACCAATTTTTTCTTCTGTCATATGTTCTAAAACTTCGCCAACTGTTAACAATACCAAAGTACAGATTTGAGGATTAGCTCTTTCAATTTGCTCAGAGAAACTATCCACAATTTCCAAGAATTCTTGTACATCCAATTTTGTCATAAGTATTCCTAGATACTCACAGATGTATTTGGTATATTGATAGTTTTCCATTTCGAGAGCTCTTAAAAGCTCAATGACAATATCGTTAATTTGTCCTTTGGATAGATGTTCTGATAATTCTACCAAACCTTTACCAGCTGCATTTCTAACACTTTCATGAGAAGAAACCTTTAAAAGATTACATAAATGCATTGATAAATAGAAACTATCTTCTTTTTTATAGTTCACAACAAATCTAAGCAACAATTCAACTTGCAATTTCTTACAGATCCATGATGTAGCTGATTTCAGATTCGATAAGTACACATCGGAATTTCCATCTACTTTTGAAATACATTGTAATCTGTAACTTTCAAGTTCATCATTTTCAAATCCTGTCAATTTTAATAAATCATACCTTGCAAATGTTTCTGCAGAAGAGATCTCTGATAAATCATCTAGGGTATGAACCGTTCTGATATGTTTTATTAATTCAGGTTTTAACCTAGGAATCAAATCACACAACACATCATAACATTGTACCCTCAAAATATCTTCTTCTGTATAAGCGACATTATTCACATATGAAATGACTTTCGCTATGTATTCATCTTCCAATTTATCATATGGTAGTACTCTAATCGCCTCTAACATGTATGTAGCAAGTTCAGTTTTTACAACATTTCTTTTAAATGACTCAATCAAAGTATTCATGTATAACTGACATTTATCTTTAGGTGAATGATATAATAACGACTCAATCATATTGGCCATACTAACTCTTATCCACTCTTTATGTTTATCAATAATTCTTAAATTTGGAAATAGACATTTTGATAAGTAATTTTCGAATAACTTAAATGAATCTATTTCAACTATTTTTTTGCGCGCGCCTTTTGGCAGTTCTTTTCTTTCGATTTCATCAAAATTTGCTATCAAAAGACCAATAAGTCTTGCAGTTTGTTTTCTGATGTCTTCTGCTGGTAACATCAATCTTTCGTATAAAAACTTTAAAGCAATCAGCTTTTGTTTTTGTGTTAAATACTCAGAATATACTTCAATGATATATTGATAACTTCTAAGCGAGTCAACATTATCTAAACCTCTGGCATTTTCCAACATGGCATTTAAAGAGTTTTCATCTCTTAAACGGTGCATGATACCTATGTTATGTACAATAGATAAGAACTTAGCACTTTCAACAATATCGTTCCCCTGCATAATGGAATAATGTTTTCTAGAAGATACATGGCCATCTACAATACAAGTTTGAGAGTCCGGATCTAGATTAACCCCTTTTTCCACCATGAAGTTTTCAAAGTCTTTTAATCGATTGTAAACCCGTCTGTATCGTTTTTCTTTGGCTTGATCAACGTTATCGAGTTTGCTTAAGATAACTTCGAAGGCGTCATCTAAACTATAGTACTTCATTGGATATTTACTGTTTCTATCTTCATTGGCTTTTACCCTGAAATCGCAGTAGATTAGAACCAATGATTCAAGTGATAGATTGGCTATTTCCAAGTCCCATGTTGAATGATTAAAGGCAACATTTCTGATGTATACAATCTCGCGTTCTGTGAACCATTCCGCTGTATAGTAATAATGATAATATGCAACTTTTCTGCTCTCTTCAGGTTTGCAACCGTATTTACCGATATCATGGCCATATGCTGCACCTGAAACTCTACCAAGGTCAATTGGCAACTTCAAATGGTTCAACTGACGACCGATTTTTACGGCCAAATGATGCACACCACAAATATGATCTAAGGTGCTATAGCCAATTAGATCCTGATTCATTTTCATCATTTCATAAACATACTCATTATCTAAAAACTCAGTAAACCTTACATATTCATCATCTTCTAATTGTGCAATTTCTTCATCCGTTAAAATATTCAACGCATATTTACTCACCCAAGATTCGTGATCAAATTCTTGCTGCATTTTAAAGAAAATACGAAGAATACTCAGTGACAACACTGCAATTTCATCTTTATTATTCGTTAATTCAACTTGTACAGACTCCTCAAATGAAAGTCCTAAAGCATATTGATAGGTATATTGTTCTATTTCTTCAATGGTTTCAAAAGTCTTGAAATCGTATGTAATTATTTTATAACACTCATAAAACAATTGAA
>Ga0209272_10000534_pt1 | contig 30164 bp, 21 predicted proteins | sample tdDd002_FD_187125 | JGI IMG/M metagenome (GOLD analysis project Ga0209272, IMG submission 187125) | Marine sediment microbial communities from the Atlantic coast under amendment with organic carbon and nitrate - tdDd00.2 (SPAdes)... | ecosystem: Environmental > Aquatic > Marine > Coastal >... | reverse complement strand
GGCTAATTTATCAAATCTAGATTTCTCCTCACCAATATGTGCATTCCAAAGTGTGGTTCTATTTCGACCTGTATTTTTCGAATGATAGAGGGCTTGATCAGCTTTTTCAATTAACTCTTCTTCATTGAGACCATGGTCTGGATAAGTGGCAACACCCAAACTAAGAGTAATTGGTTCATCTTCATTTAAAGCAATCGATGATTCCAGTGACTGCCTGATTTTCTCGGAAACCACATGCGCCTCTTCATCGCCAGTGTTAGGAAGTACAATAATGAACTCCTCACCACCATATCGTCCAACTAAGTCCGTTTCACGTAAACTCATCTTAAGCTGATACCCAATTTGTTTTAAGATTTCATCCCCTTTACGGTGACCATACCGGTCGTTTATCATCTTAAATTTATCGATATCACACATTATAACTGAGAGTTTACCACTGTTCTGTCTTGCATGAATTAGCTCTTGTCCAAACTTATCTTCAATGTACTTTCTCAGATAAACACCTGTCAACTCATCAATCGAAGATATTTTTTTGATATTTAAATTGTCTATCATTAAACATAACATGTTAGTTAATCGCTTCAATTTCTTGAATATCTCAGCACTGAACCTATTAAATACTTGATTAGATTCCAAATATAAATAGCCTAACAAAGTCTCCTCATCGTAATCGTCTTCTCTTCTTCTTTTAAGACTTTGGTTGTCGTAAGAGATAATTGGAATAAGCACAATGGCTTTTTGATGTTCGTTTAATAAATAACTTAAACTATCCCCTTCAAAACGATTAATTAAAATGCCTTCTCTATCAGGACCGAGCTGTGCAATCAACCTATTTACTTCTGGAACTATAAAACTATCATCGCTCGCAACAACATCGTTAATCTTACCGTTTCGATCTGTTATATAAACACATCCATTGTCTGCTATTGCAGTTTGTAAACAATGAATCAAGGTAAAACGAATATTCTGACGTTCATCTCGTCTTAATTGATAAATTAAGTCATCTAATGTTGAAAGTTGCAAACTGTATTTCTCATTATATATTTCATAAATTTTTTCGAGGAATCGATCATTATAGTACAATGACTGTATCGCAGAAAGATCAAAGTAGTCTTCCACAGACAATGTTTCAAGTTCATGCATCAATAACTTTTCATCCGATGAACGATGACTATCAATTCTTCGACGTATTGCATTTATTTTAGCCTTTAACTCAATTTTGGATTCATCGTATAACAAGTAGTTTTCACGATGTCCATCCGGAATACTAAAAGTGAGTGCCTTTATCAAGTCTAAAGCCATTAGATAATTAGTAAGGGCTAAATAAGAATCACCTTCATAAAAATGTTCATCGGCTAACAATTTGTAGGCAAACCATTTCCATTCATCACTCATGGAAAGTTGACTGTTTTTTAAGATATCAGTGATGGACTTGATACGATTTTCGCCTAACATGGATTCAAGAATCAAACGTTTCCATTTTAAGTACTCAGAATCGTATTGACCTGTTAGTTTACCATCTAAATCCAGTAAGGTCTTTACATGAACATATTTTTTACTATTAGCAAGTTCAAGACATAAACCAAGAATCATATCTCTAAACTGATGGGCAATCTGGTAATTGTTAACCGTACCTACCATGGTCTGTAGAACACTCGGATTTAAAGACTTGTTTAATTTCAGGAAATTGTGTTTATGCCAATCGATCCTATACTTTAAGGTTTCAACAGATGAAAGTTTCATTTCATCGATGATGTCTTCAGAATCAAGATACTTATTCAATATACGTTCAGCAGACTCATAGTTTTTAATTTGAATATAGAACAAAACACTTACAATATAGTAAGCATGTAAGTCCTTAGAGTCGTCGCGACTTTGTAGGAACTCTGCGTCCATTTTCTTTAATAAGCCAAATGCACGTTCATAGTTATTCATTTTTATATAAGTTTCACATAACAGGGGTAAAACAGAATATAAATCAAGTCTACTTTCTATTTCTTCAGCTGCACGTAAGGCTTTATTTAAAAAACTGAGCGCTTCTTGGAAACGGTCTTCTCTCAAATAACTTTCACCAATATTGTGTAAGAATATTGGTCTGTCAGCAAGAATATTTAAATCGTTGGTAATACTTAATGCTTTGAGGTAGTATTGTCTACTTATGTCTACATTACCAAACCCATCCCCATGAAGAACGCCCATATTGTTATAGACTTTTGACTCCTCATAACGATCCCCATCTTTTCTGAAATTTTCTAAGGCTATTTTAAAGCAGTTTTCAGCATCTTCAAAATGACCTGTCTTAGCTTTAAAAATACCATACTCATTATAAAAGCTTCCTGTATAATGGTGTAACTCATGATCTGTGGACGCATCTATATATTCAGGTAAGATATCCGTTATTTTTTCATACTCACCTGTTCGAACCCAAAGTTTAATAAGGTATTTTATTGCTCCAAGTTCACCCTCTAAATATCCAACCTGTTTCGAGTGCTCACGAACATCCATTAATAAGTTCACTGGGCGTCCTAACTCACCTCGAAGGATAGCAACATCCGCTAAAGAAATCGATGCATCTATTCCGGATATTTCATTTTTATTTTTTTCTGCCGTCTCCAGTGCTCGATTAAACATGATCTCTGCTTGCTGAGTTTTGCCAAGCATTCTATAGAGACGTCCCACTTTGTTCATCAAGGCAGCTGCATCTCGGTCTAATTTAACACCTTCTATAAGTTCAAGTGCTTTTTCATAAAACTCAATAGCTTGAGTGTAGATATTAAACCCGGTCATTTCCTCTGCAGCCAACACACAGTATTTAACCGCACGGGATATTTGCTGACTCTCAATTAAGTGGAAAATCAGCTGTTCTGACATATGGCGGCCTTGGTCTTTATAAAAATCTTCTAAGATTTTAGCAGCCGCACTGTGGTACTGAATTCTTGCATCAGGGTCGATGTTTTCAAGAATTTGACTCCGCATTAAACGACCTGAGAAGTCGTAGGAATACCCCCAGTCACCTAACTTTTGAATGAGGATACCTTTCTCAACCATATTACTTAGAACCATGCCTAACGAATCCACTTTAAAGACATCAAAAACCTTGTCTAAAATCATGGTTCCAACGGGTTCATTAAATATAGATATCGCTTCTAAAACTGAGCGTTCTTCTTCATCCAACTGTCTTAATGAAGACTCTACCCATTTTTCTGAAGTACGTGAAACTTCTAATTGCTGGATATCGTTTGGAAGATCAAAACGCCATTCATGGTTGGCATCAACATAAATTCTTTGATCAATGAAGAGTATACGAATTAACTCCTCCATACGTCGGGCGTTGCCTTCGAATGTCTTGGTAAGCAATGCACTAAATTCGATCGGGCTACTCTTCACACCTAACATACGACGAATAAACTCAGCGCCTTCTTCATAATTAAAGGCGTTCAGGTCGTACCTAACAATTCCTGCATTGGAGAACCACTCCTCAGAGCTATTAATTGAATGGGTTGTTATAATTAATATTGGTATATCTTTTTGAACAGAAGTTAAAAAATCTATAATGATGTGCTCATATTCACTCAAATACTCAATGTTATCAATTATCAGAACAAAAGGTCTATCCATACCGAACTCACTCAAAAAGTTAAAAATTCGATTTGCCATTTTTAAGTGTTCATGTTCGTCACTTAAAACAGGGGTTGCTTGAACATCCCAACGACTTTTAAGTTCTGGAAAGAGTTTTACAAGCTCTGGTCCATATTTTTGGATAAGTTCCCAGCTCAATTTTTCATTAAATAGAATACTACTTAGAATTTGCTTAAATGATGAAAAGGGTTCTACACCGGGCTTAGTGATTTCGTGGTCCAGGACCTCAAAGCCTTTAATGCTTAGCTGATACTCTAATTCATTTAAAACGCGTGTTTTACCAAGTCCAGAGTCTGCTGAAATGCGTACACCAACAGGGCCCGATAGTTCCGTTGTCCGCTGATGGGCAAAATTAATCACATTTTCAACTATTTTTTCATTACCAACTAAACCAATTCTGTGATGAATTCTATTGTAAGCATAAGAGTCGCTAAATTTGTAATCGTAGCGCAGTTGACCAGATAATTGGCTAATGAACTCATCAATATTTGAATATCTGTTTTCAACTATGTTACTGGTGACCTTCTTTAAAGTTGATGTTAATGGGTTTTGACCAACAATTTCATCTAGTCTATCAATAGAATCGAAGTCTGCACTTCCCTGATAATAGATTAGATATATTAACACACCTAATGAATAGAGGTCAGCAGAGTCATTAAACTCTTCGTACCAAATCGATTCTGGTGCCATAAATGTATTTATTTGTGTCGGAGAATACACTGAAATGTCTTTGTACTGGCATATATATGCGAAATCGTGTAGTTTCACTTTTAACCCTTGTGAGGTTCTAAGGAACAAGACATTGTCAAAGTTCAAATATCCATAGGTCATGCCCCTAAAATGAACATATTGAACAGCCCTACATAAGTCAAATATGGCTGTATATATCTCATCACGTGTTAAATCTTTATATTCTATTCGCTCAGACTCGTCATAGTATTCAGAAGTATAAAAGTACTGATGTTTAGCAACAGGTTTGTTGTCTATGCTTTTAATGACATCAAAAGCAAAGGACTCACAAATGTTAGGATGGTTTATTGTGGTCCATGATAAGAATTCATCAATGTATTTACGAATTCGTTCTGATTTGGAATATTCTTTTGTAAAAAGTTTAAGTCTAACATTCCGATCACGAGTCATTAAATCTACAGCATGGAAAACTTCTCCTGTAGAATCAGATTCAATGACATCGATAATTCGATAACGTCTATTGATGATCTTCACGCGCCTGCCTCCAGATTAGTTACTATAATTGAACGAAGGATTAAACCTCCATATTCTCATTAAGTAGTTTGAAACACTTATGCATTTGCATAATACTCTCATCATCACAACCGTCTAACACTTCTGAGAGATACTGTCTTCTAGTAATAAGAACTTGCTCAATGAGTTGATGTCCTTTATCAAGCACTTTTATTCGTACAATTCGGCGGTCTTTCTCATCTTTCACACGCATTACTAAATCGTTTCGTTCCATTCTATCTAACAGATCAGTAACAGTGCTACAAGCTAAATACATTTTGTTACTTAACTCACCTATTGTTAAATCGCCTTCTTTTAGTAAATGTTGTAACGCTTCAAACTGAGGGGGTGTTATTTCAAAATCTGATAAAATTTCGCGCCCCTTTTTCTTAATTTTTCCACAAACCCAGCGGAAATTCTCTTCTATTTGAATAATTTGTGGGTCGATATTTATTTTTTCAGTCATTCTTGACCTCCTAAAATCTCGTTAAAACCATTATACAACACAACCCTGCGTTTTCCTAATAGTTTTCCTACTATGTTTTCCTGATTTTCCTACATGACATTAACTAAAATGTTATCTATGCCTTATAGTGGGTATAAATGTCAACGCAGTGTTCTAAAATGTGCTAATTGCAGGGATTCAAAAGTTCTGGTAGAATATGATTAGTAAACTTTTGAGGGGGATATATGAAACGTTTGAGGTATCTTAAAGATAAACTCCGGGAAGATATCACCTTTGTGGTTGTACCAGGTGCAGACAGCAAAATCAAGAAACTAAGACTGCCAAAATACATAATCCAAGGTACACTTGCTGTTCTTATAGTATCTACAATCACAGTCAACACCGCTCTCGTATATTATTTCATCAATAACAAGAGACTTTCGACAGAAAACGGGCAGCTGTCTATGCAAATGATTGATCAAAAAGATAGAATCGTGCGCTTAGAAGATCTCTATTCTTCCCAACTAAAACTTAATGACGATATGAAGGAACAAGCTCAAAAAGTAGCTTCAGTTTATGAAGATCGACTTTCCGAACTTGAAAGCCTTGAAACCACAGCCATCACGTTAATTGCTAAGTTAAATTCTGATCATGACGTGAATGTTTCTGTGCCTACAAGCAGGTCTTTCGACCGAACAGAAAACACTGAAAATTTACCTGACGAAGCTATTGGACCACTTTTATCAGAAAACATAGAGGACTCCGGTGAGTTAGAAGAGCTTCTTGCCTTAATTGAAGACGACGAGATTTCTCTTCTTATGGAACAACAACTTGACGAATACTCTACTCTTATTTCGGAAGTTGAAAACACACTAGATTTCTTAGAGTGTAAACCTGACTTAAAACCGGTTGACGGTCGTGTCACTTCAGGTTTTGGAATACGTCGCGATCCTGTAACAGGACGAAGAAGTATGCACAAAGGACTAGATATTGCTAATTCTAGAGGTACAGATATTCTAGCTTCTGGTGCAGGTGTTGTAACCTACTCTGGATACAATGGTAGCTATGGTAAGACCATTGTTGTGTCTCATGGCTATGGCTATAAAACTGTTTATGCGCATAACAATAAGAATCTTGTAGAAGTGGGAGACCATATCGAAAAAGGACAACTTATTGGTGAAGTTGGTAATACAGGTAAAAGCACTGGTCCTCATGTTCACTTCGAGATTCACTTCGAAGGCAAACAGATTGATCCGGCTAAGGTTATAAACTAAGGGGGATACAACATGAAACAGATGTTTCAAAAAAATGGCACACAGACAGTAGACTTTGATATGATCATTGGTCAATCTTCTTCTGTTGAAGGTGACATTAAAAGTGGCGGTTCTGTAAGAATTGACGGTCACATTAAAGGGGATGTTCGTGCTGAAGGTGATGTAATTATAGGTACCGATGCAGACGTTGATGGAAATATTCACGCAGCGAACATTGAAGTTTCTGGTACTGTTGATGGCAACATTCACTCGGATGGTTTATTAAAAATTCATGCTACTGGACTACTACGTGGTGATATAGAAGTTATGAGTTTTGTAATTGAAGAAGGCGGTGCATTCGAAGGTCTATGTAACATTAACACTGCTGGTCTACCTCCAAAGAAGGAAAAAGCAGAAGACAAGAAGACTCCTTCAAAAGAAGAACCTTCAGAATCTAACAATAATCCGCAGAATAAAAATCAAAACAACAATAAAAACAACAATAGATCAAATAATAATAAAAATCAGAACAATAATAAAAACAATAGTAATCCAAACAACAATAACCAAAGTAAAACAGCATAGATTTATAAGGAACATTAAAAGCAAGTGCCCTCAAGTTGATGGGCACTTTTTTAATACAAAAAAACAAGAGCTGTTTTAACTGATAACAGTTGAAACAGCTCTTATAAATGTAAATTTAACTTATTCTCAATTAGAATAATCATAGAACAGGAATGAACTCATTCCCCTTATGGTCCCTATCGCTATGAGACACAATATAGGCATCCAGTGTAATCATTAGTTTATGAATCCAATCATCAATATTTTCAAGGTAAACACCTGCTACACTCATTCTGAAACAATGACTTTTTCCTTGTGCAAAGAAAAATGCACTACCTGGAACAATTTCAATACCTTTGCTATGAGCAAACTGAGCAAAACTGTCTGCATTCAAATATGCCGGCATCTCAATCCAAAAGTTTAAACCACCTTCCGGTTGATGATAAGAACATTCTTGTGGGAGATATGTGTCAATTGCTTTGATCGCTGCATCATAACGTTCTTTAAAAATACGTCTCATTGAATCAATTTGGTTCTTCCAAAGACCCCTTCTTAGATACAAATCAAACGCACGTTGTATTAACCCCGAAGTAGAAATATCGGTAATGTGTTTAGCCACAACAAGTTCTTGACCTAACCTCTTAGGCGCAGCCATAAATCCGAGTCTTAAACCCGGCATATAAATCTTGGAAAAGCTCTTAATATATATAACACGGTCTAGTTTATCCAAACTCTTTAATGATTTCCCCTCTTGGTCATGGAAAAATAAATCGCTTGCATAATCATCTTCTAGAATCCACATTCTATTTTCCGCTGCAACTTCTAGCACTGCTTGTTTTTTCTCCATAGAGTAAGTATAACCCGTAGGATTTTGAAGGTTTGGCATGGTATAAAACAGTTTGGGTTTATACTTTTTAACCGCTTCTTTAAATGCTTCTATATGGATGCCGTCTTGCGTCATAGGGACTTCTATAATATTTGCGCCCTTCATTTTAAAAGCTGCGATAGCACCTGTATAGGAAGGCGCTTCTACTAAGACGTAGTCACCATAATTCAAAATAGCCTTCGATACAATATCAATACCTTGTTGTGCACCAGAAATGACTTGAATGACCTCTGGCTCAACAAATATCTTCGAATCTTTCAGGTAGTCCACAACCGATTCTCTTAGCGGTGAGTATCCCCATGATGCCTGATAAGAAAATGCCATACCTTTATCCCGATCAAGGACTTCATTTAGGACCATTTTAAAATCGGAAACAGGGAATAAATCTGCAGTTGGAGACGACTGGGCAAAACTTATTTCAGATTGTTCTATACGTTCTAATGGCTCATGTTCAAGTTCTTCATCTTTTGGAGTTACAAAAGTTCCACTGCCTACTTTTTTATAAACCAAACCGCCCTCTTCAAGCAGTTTATATGCATTAACAATTGTTACATTATTTACATCAAGAAGTTCTGCCAGTTTACGGATGGGTGGCAACTTTGTGTGAGGACGTAACCTGCCACTAGCAATCATAACTTCAAGCGCTTTAAACAGTTGTAAATATAAGTGTTCTTTTTTATCTCGATCTAACTCAATCGTTTGGTACGGATTCATACGTCACCTCTTCGATTATTTTTTTGTGAAAAAAAAGTCTTCATAGTAAACTATGAAGACTCTTATTTTTGTGATTACCCAGAAAGCCGTCACGGTAAAATTCAGCACCACACCCACTCTAAGTGGGTGCACTCTCCATAACTTCTGCCTTCCTCTGATACGTTCAAGGCCTGACATCCACTACAGAATGTATGCTCCCTTTACTCAACCAGTGGTTGAATTTTACTGGGCAACGGTATTTCTCGGCTCATGTTTATTATACAACATTTTGTTCGACTTTTCCAGTCACTTAGAAAAGTCACTCAAGTATATATATTCTACCTATTATATACACTCGTGGGAATAACCACTCTAGTATGTGTATTCCATAATATAGTGGCAAACTTATGATTGTTCGAGGTTGTCTATAGTAATTATAAATCTAGTAAACTGACCGCCTTCACTTTCAACATGGATTTCACCTTTAATATGATTATTAATTAATGTGAATACAGTATAAAGACCTAATCCTTGGAACTGAGACATATCACTAGTATAATACGGTTCAAAAATGTTATGTAGTTTATCTTGACTAACACCAACACCATTGTCTTCAAATATGATCTGGTAACTCTTATCAATTCTCAAAATACTAATTGAAATTAGTCCACTATTAACATTTTTAAATCCGTGTACAATTGCATTTTCAATTAATAAGTTAATAACCTGATAAAAGGCACTTGGGTTATTCACAATCCTGTACTCATCAGGACAATCAATCTTTACTTGAATTGCCTTCTCACTTGTACTGAGTTTAGAGTTTAAAACTGCAAACTCTAAGTATTCCTTTATATTGAATGGAATAATTTTATGAGCGCTTTGAATTTCAGTTATATCTCTTAGTTTTTCTATAATGCCAATACTTTTCTTTATGTTACTTACGGCTGCACCAACAGATTCTTTCATTTCATCACTTGGTTTCTGACCATTTTCAAGTTCACGTTCAACGAAGGTTGCCAAGGTCAAACTAGAACCAAGAGGTGTATTGACTTCATGACATAAGCCGCGTACCAAAGACCCAATCGCCATCATTTTTCCTTTTTCCAGTTCATTACTCAAGATGTTCACTTGAATAATGCGGTCATTCAAATCTTTTTGCAAAGATTTTAAATACTTTCTGTTTTGCAGGTAAATCGTTACCGACAAGGTTAAGAGTATTAGAACAAAGAGTCCCCATATCAAATACACTCTGTAGAGTTCAGATGCAGATTGGTCCGACTCCCCTATGACCAGTTGTATTTCACCTTCAGGTAATACAATTAATTTAGTTGACAAAATTTGACCTGTTAAAGTTTTATTTTCACGAATGAGTTCATCCGTTGGTCCATAAAGTTGAATTGCCAAACTGGTGTTTAAGTTGTTTATACTAAGCCTATTCAAAATAGCATCAAAATCCGTTACCATGGCAACCAGTCCCCAGAACGCATCATCAGTATAGATTGCTTTTCTGGAAATTAAACCAAAACCACCTTGTCTTAACTCATATGGTCCACTCACAGCCGTTTGACGGGTTTGTATCGTTCTCGCCACATCTCTTCTAACATTATCACGTTCATCATTAACCAGGTCATGCCCAATAACCATTTCATTGCCTTTTAAAGGGTATACATATGCCTGGACACCATCTGGCGCTATTGAAATATTTTTAATGGCCTTGTTCTTTGCATATAAAGGGGCCACAAAAGCATCAAACTCCTTTTGGAACTCAACCTTATCAAATTCAATTCTTGTAAATGACTCTACTGAGTCCATAATTGTAAACTGGTCGTCGATAGACAGTTGTAGTTCTGCCGCAAGGGACGTAGCAATGTTCTCTGCTTCTATAAGTCTAGCATCTTGAGCAGACTTAATAATCCCTGAAACAAGAACGAGGGAGAAGATAACAATAAATGCTAATATTATATCAAGCCAAGAAAACTTATTCTTCATATTTTACACCTCTTATGTCTATAAGATAGTATACCCATAATGGGTGAAATATGACAGGACAAATAAAAAAGGTTCTACTGTATATGTTGATTAATATTAAACCAACATGTACAGTAGAACCTTTATTCTTTTGCTCTGGAAACATAAATGAATTACATTTCAGTAGAAGTACTATTTAATCATGTATTTGATATGTTTTACCGCTCACTAATATTGCGAACACCCTTAATAATATAATTCACAGTGCCATCACCATTATATTCAACTTCAATTTTTGCATTGTCATTGAAGTTCTCAAACGGACCTCTAATGGTAAAACCTGTATCCGTTTTGAGTGCTTTTGTTTTAAACTTCTTTGCTACCCATTTTTTATCGATGGTAAAGGACTCGTCTGTATCCACACCCTTACGTTCAAGGTTTTCAATAAACTTCTCACGTTTAGCGGGGTCATCAATAATCTCTTCTGTTAAAGACATTGTGTTCATTTCCCCTTGGTTTATGAATACACTTTCAATATCTTGACGGGCGCCAATAGCATTACGTAGGTCGTCTTTCATATTGTTTCTAACCCACTTCTCCATTTGGTCACGTACAATACGTGTTTTATCCATATGGTCTACTACAAAGCTGGCTTGAATAAATGTCTTTTGGAAGTACTCTAATATACTGCCATCTTCAGCTTTTAGAGGTGAATCTACCACTACCAGATCGTATTCATCTTCAGCTGGTTTTTTGAAAAATGCCGCTTTGTTAAGTCGCTGGCTCATAGAGGGTAGGGAAATTTCTTGCGATACCAAATCGACTTGGAATCCTTCTTCAGTGTACTGTATATCATGAACAAAAGAGGGTTGGTAATCCATCTTCATCACAGCAAGACAACGTGCACCACCCGTATTAAACTGACATACAATTACGTCTGCCGACGGAATAATCGGATGTTCCTGCATACATTTAAATAACCACTGGGCAATCGCTTTAGAAGCTTCTACAAAGTTGTCTTCTTCATCGTCATAAATCTTCATTAGGTTACCATAAACCACACCAGAAGGATTAAATAACTTGAGTTTTCTATTTTTTTCACTACTTAATGACTTAAGAATATGATGTGTTAAAAATGCCGTTATAGCAGGTTCTAACTCAAGTTCAGAATCCGTTAGTAGAGGTTCATCGCTATTTTTATCTAAAACATGAACGATTGCTCTTTCAATCGTTGCTTCTTCTATACGTCTTAATTCCAATTTTCATCCTCCATGTCTTATTCTTCTAATTTTACTTTCATATCAGGACTTAAATCATCTTCTGGAACAATTACTTGATCACCATCAACTAATCCTGATAAGACTTCTACATATGTCTCACCCACTAAACCAGTTTCAACAGCACGTTCTATAGCTAAGCCTTCAGACTCAACAAATACATAATACATGCCTTCGCGCTGATAAGTGAGTTCTTCACGAATTCTAACCACACCTTCTTTAGAAACTGTGATGAAATCAACATCCAGTTCTTGTCCAATTAAAACTGGAATATCAGTTACAGATGATTCAATTTCAACAGTCACTCTCTTCTGTTCAATCCCTAAATCAGATACTTGTGTCTCTGCTTTTGGGAAAACTTTGCTTACACGGCCGTCTATTCTTTCATCATCATTCAAATGAATAATTACTGGCGAACCGACTGAAATCTCTGAAACATCACTATCGAGTATATCAGATTTAAAGTAGACATGTAAGATATTTGCAATCTCAAAAGTCACTTTACCAGTCGTAACATAGTCACCCGCTTCAATATATCTATTCAGGATTACACCGGTTTCATTAGCACGAATTTCATGCCTAGCTTTAGTCACCTCTAACACATTAATAGCCGCTTCTTTTGCCTTTATTTCAGAAGCATATTTGTTTTTCAGTGCGTCAGATAATCCTTTACGTAACTGTATAAGTGCCTGATACTTTGCATTCACATCTTCTTGTGCTAAGTCCAGTGCATTTTTGCTATCTTGTATATTTTGAGAACTTACAGCCCCTTGTTCAAACAACTTCTCATTTTTATCATGTGTGGATGCATATCCATCTCGAGAAATGACTGCTGCATTGTATGAAGACTCTGCTTGTCTAATTTGTTCTCTATCATTAGGCTCAAGTGCATCTTCGAAAGTGTACTTAAGCGCACTAAGTTGCTCATTTGCAATGGCAATCTCATTATCGATATCAGTCATATCTATGGTTGCCAGTAAATCGCCCTCTTCAACATTGTCACCAATATCTTTATGCCATTCATTCACGGTACCGCTCACAAGGACTGCTACATTTTTAGACTGCCTTGATGTTACTTGAGCTTCTTCTTCAATAATGTCACGTACCAGCCCTTTGTCTACTGTTTCCATTTCTACAAGCATACCACCGGCACCAGACATGGCCATCATACCTATTCCAACAACTACAAGTCCCACTATCGCAAGAACAATATTTCTTCTTCGTATCAAATTCTTCATGTTCTTATCCTCCTATGTCATTCTATTCTTAAGAGCTTCTATAAAGTCGAGTTTATGAATTCTTCTGTATGTTGCAGCTTGTGCGAGTAACACAAATCCTAAAGTTAAAAAGCCAGATATCACATAGGACTCAAATGGAACATTCACCTTCATAGTGTATAACTCTGTACTAAAGGTTTCTGCCATTGAGTTCAGCATGGCTTGTCCCATTGGAACTCCAAATAGGATTCCTAACAAGCTCATTGCTATGTTCTCCCTCACCAGAATGAAGAAAATCTCATTCTTCTTAAATCCCATAACACGTAGAGAAGAAAACTCCAACCTACGTTCTAAGACACTCATAACTGAGGAATTGTACACTATAGCAAAACCTAACAATCCTGCAAATACTATAAGAATTGATACACTTGCCAATGTTAATTCAAGAAACTCCTCAAATATTTTCTTTAAGTCTAAATTAGATTGTACAGACGATATTTTAGGAACATCATCTAGTTCGTCTTTTATTGAGTCATAACTTGTTAACATGGCTCCGTTAATTATGCCGTGCTCTAAGAACATTTCCTGCATATAAGGTAAATCCATATAAATATTCATACCTAAACTCTGGTCGATAATAGATATGACTTTTACATCCACATCATCACGTCCAGGAATAAAGGTATTGATTCTAAGCATATCCCCCTCATGAACATCTAAATGTTTAGCTAAACCTTCTGTAATAAACAATCCTTTTTCAGGCAGTTTTAATACATGTCCTTCAAGGTCTTTAAACTTATACATTTTTGTGTCAGTTGGCATACCTACAATCGTTACAATTTTCTTTTTCCAAAGGTGCTCAATCTCAAATGGATATTCTAGTTTAGGATCTATATCTTTATATTCTATCAGCCCTTTTATTTCGTTTAGGGCATTGTCACTGACTGGTTCAGAGAAGTTTATATTGTAATCCATTCGTAGAAACTTGGAGTAATGATCATTAAATATTTGGTCAAAGGCATTGGTTTGAAACATTGGCACCATCATGATTGCATAAGTAAGTGCTATACCAAACACAATGAATAAAAATCTCTTTTTTGACCTTAACAGATTTCTTACTACAATTTTCTCGGTAAAGGATAAGTATTTCCAAATGATTGTTCTTTCTAGAACCGTTCTATGTCCTGTTTTAGGTGGTTCCGGTCTCATCGATTCTGCAGGGTGTATGTTTAACACCGTCCGTGCTCCGAATACGCCCGCTGCTGCTGAAAAGATTGCGGATAGAACAATGGCTGTAAAAAGGTACTCAGGATACAATCTAATTCGCAAATAAGGTATAAAGAAGAACTGAGTATACATTTGCGTCATGCCTGCTGAAAGAAGCGCACCTAAGCTAACCCCTATAGCAGATCCAACACCACCTATCATCAAACAATACTTGGTATAGTGTTTAACGATCTCTGCATTGGTGTATCCCATTGATTTAAATACACCTATGGATGTTCTGTCATTCTTTACCGTACGGCTAATCATAATAACCATTATACTTGCAGCTACAAACAAGAAGATAAATGGTACTGTACGCGCCATGGTTTGGCCGCCTCTTATCTCTTCTGACACAAGTCTGTGGCTGAGTTGATCTTTCTTTTGATAAATTCGCCTAATTCCATAACGGTCTAGCGTGTTTTCAACCCGTTCTTGTAATATATCTAAGTTTACACCCGGTTCAGCCTTTATAAGAATCTGGTTGTAATATCCATTCATACCGAAGCTGTTCATGGCAAACTCTTCAGAAACAAATAAAACACCAAACTTACCTGGCGCGGGTAATAGAGATTGTTCGTTCTCCATTAAATAAACATACTCTGGTGTTGAAACAAATGCCTTAATGTCCATTTCGTACTCTTTACCTAAAATTTGAGGTCTGATTTTGCCCTCAAGTTGTAATTTCCGTGCACTAGCGAATTGCTCAAATACATAAACATCTTTGTTGTTATTTTTAATTGTTGTACCGTCATAAAAATGAAGATCATTGATTTTGTACTCCGTCTTAGGTAACGACTCAATACGCACGGTTACTTTCTCATTTTCATCTTTAACTTTCAGGGGAACATCGTACTGGAGCCTCCCTTGTGCATGTAAGACACCAGGAAGTTCTAAAACATCGTCCACACCTTTCTCAGGCACTTTCAGTGTTTCAACATAAATATCTGCAAAATTTGCTACATCATAATAATAGTTCAGAGAATTCTCCAGATTCACCATTGCCATGGTAAATGCAACATAAGTAAGTAACCCAACAGCAATGACAAGAGAAATTGCAATGAACTGACCAACATGGTGAGATACCATCCTCACCAGTCTTACATTCATTTTTCTCATTACCATTCAATCCTTTCAGGGCTTATTGGATTTTCGTTATAATGATCTTCAGTAATGTTACCAGACCTTAAACGAATCACTCTATCAGCCATCTGACCAATAGCAGCATTGTGGGTAATAACCATTACAGTCTTCTTCATTTCTTTATTGATCTTACTTAAAAGCTTAAGTATTGTTAAACCCGTTTTAAAATCTAATGCACCCGTTGGTTCGTCACACAATAGAATTTTTGGATTTTTGGCAACAGCTCTTGCAATGGCAACACGTTGTTGCTCTCCACCTGACATTTGAGCTGGAAAGTGATCTTGCCTGTCTCGTAATTCAACCGCATCCATGATTTCATTTATATCCAGCGGATTACTACATATTTCTGTTGCTAACTCAACATTTTCTTTAGCAGTTAAGTTGGCCATTAAATTATAAAACTGAAAGACGAATCCAACTTCATTTCTTCGGTATGCTGTGAGCTGCCTATCTGTGTAATTGGTAATGTCAACCGTGTCAAAAACAACTGTTCCTTCACTTGGTATATCCATACCACCTATCACATTTAACAAAGTACTTTTGCCAGAGCCTGAAGGTCCAAGAATAACAACAAACTCACCTTCTTTAATGGTAAAACTAATGTCTTTTATTGCCTGTACCAGCACTTCACCCATCTGATAATTTTTCGTAAGGTTAGAAACCTTTATAAATTCAGAATTCATGACTTCCCCCCGCTTATCCAGGTCAAATACTTGTCCCATCATCCATTTGCCTGGTTGTATTCATACAATTAGACATTTCCGAGTTTAACGTATATTACAGTTTTTCTATTAAAGCCAACATATCATCAGGCATATCAGCATGTAGTTCAATTTCTTCTGACGGTCTAGCAAGTTTAAAGACCATTCTAGTACAGTGTAGAGCTTGACGATCAATTAAGTCGTGGTTTCCACCATAGAGTTCATCACCAAACAATGTGTGTCCAATATGTCTAAAATGAACACGAATTTGATGTGTTCGGCCCGTCTCTAGTTGAATCTTAACTAGACTTGCATTATCAAATCTCTTAACGACTTCATAATGGGTCACACACGCCTTACCGCCCTCCATTACTTTTCTTTCAATGTCATTTTCATTTTCAAGACCGATTGGCGCATCTATTGTCCCCTTGTCCTTTTCAATCCTGCCGTGGACAATAGCAAGATATTCTTTTGTTACAGTTCCTGCAATCATTTGCTCAGATATAACAGTCTGAGCATATGGATTTTTTGCAATCATCATAAGTCCTGAAGTATCTCTATCTAAACGATTAATGAACCTTATTTTTATGTCTAACCCTTCGTCTAGGAATAGTTTTGCAATTCCATTGGCAAGTGTCCCGGTCGGATGCCCTTTGGTTGGATGTACAACTAAAAAGGGTTGTTTATTCACTATTAATAAATCAGCGTCTTCAAAAACAACTTGAATAGGAATGTCTTGTGGCTCAAAGATATTCTTTTCCATTTCCATTTCAATCGTAATGAGGTCCCCTTTTCTTATTCTTGAACTTAAAGAAACACGCTGATTATTCAGGTGGATGGCCTTTTCTTTTTTGGATCTTCTGATCATCCTACCTGATAGTTCCATACTCTGATGTAGTACGTCCATTAGTTTTAATCCTGCATCTTTTTGCTCTGCTATATATTCTAAAACATGTGTCTTAAACTCCACAGTAGACCTCCTCAGTCTATTCATACCCGAAACCGATTTATCAACACAAACCACATGTTTGAATCAGCCTTTTTATTACATAAATTACAATTTATAAATACATCCAAAACATAACAAAAGCATAAGCCTGCACTTATGCTTTCTGATCTTCATTCATTTAAATTAAATACTCTAGTACTAAGTAAGACTTGGTTGTTTCCTCCATTATAAGAATGTAGTTAGGGAATGAAATATTACAGAACCTAACCAACTCCCTTTCATCTTCAACTTTTTGCCCAAAATCGAGGATATTTACATTCACTTCATGCCAACCAAATTTGGCTAACATTTCAACGTTTTCAGATTTGATGAGCTCTGTTGGAACGGAACCAAACACATTACCATTAACAGTGCGGTGTTGTTTCCAAAACTCATTGTGCTGATTGATAGCCATGGCTTTCATAAGTTGTTCCGTGCGTTCTTCAGCGAAAAACTCAAGATAAGAACCTTCAAATATATCAATACGTTTAGTTGGCTTATACATAAACTCAAGTGTATTAATAATATTATAAGGACGTGACATGGTTTTTTCTTCATTTTCTTTGGATATTACAACGGACTCAGCAGATATAACTGCTTTTCCAAACTCTTGCTCTATAGTAGAGAGAATATTTCGGACTTGTTTAATACTGCCTTGAAAATCATTAATATCAAGCGCAACCATTGATTCTTCCATTTCTCTTATAGCTTCTCTTAAATTTTGTACATTTCTATGCATAATCAAACCCCCGAGGTTCGTTTGTTACATTAATTATAACAGATGTGGTTTTCCATGAAAACCCATAAGACCTGATACCCTAAAGGTTATTTTCTAAACTGTAAAAAGGGTTTACACATGTTTGTTTTTCACGTGTAAACCCTAGTATTAAATATATAAGTTTTTTCTAAATTATGGCTGTTTATGTGTAAGGTATAAACTCAATTTGCCAGATAAGTTCAAAAAAAATGTTTTTTAATACTTAATAGCCTAAAATGTTAAATCCACAGTCCACATGCATCACTTCACCTGTAACTGCAGAACCCATTTCACTTAAGAAAAAGACAGCTGCATTTCCAACTTCTTTTTGTGTAACCAGTCTACCCAGTGGTGCTTTGTCGACAAAGTGACGACCAATTTCATTAAACTCGCCAACACCTTTTGCAGCGAGTGTTTTAATTGGTCCAGCTGAAATACCATTTACTCGAATGTTTCTAGAGCCAAGGTCATGGGCAAGATATTTAACACTTGAATCAAGCGCTGCTTTAGCTACACCCATCACATTATAATTCATAACAACGCGTTCGCCACCCAGGTATGATAGGGTTACAATACTGCCACCTTCATTCATATACTGCGTTGCACTACGTGTTACAGCAACTAAAGAATAGGCACTGATATCTTGTGCCATTGCAAAACCTTCTCGTGAAGTGTCCATATATAGACCACGTAGCTCTTCCTTTTTAGCATGGGCTATGCAGTGTGCTACACCATGAATTTCATCCACTTGAGAAGCAATTGTTTTAAAAGCATCCTCAATATCTTCATCCGTTGTCACGTCACAGGATACACACAGTGAGCCTTCAAGACCTGCATCTTTTAATAGTCTTTCAATACTCTTTAAACTTCTGTCGCCATAATATGTGAAAATGAGATTTGCACCTTGTGCCGCGCACATTTCTGCAATACCCCATGCAATACTCCATTTATTTGCTACACCCATAACTACAATGTTTTTATCTTTTAGCATACCGCTCATTATAATCCTCCTAACAATCTGGTATTAGTACCTGATACTAAACCTATAAAAATTATAACCTATTTAAATAGCTGACGCAAGCATAAATAACACAGGGTGTTCGTGAATTAATTCGGGTATATATTAAAGCAAAGCTTCAGAATTTCTTAAGTATTTCATAGTATAATGCACTTATAATTGAGTTGAACATTAGTATTTATGACTTACATCATTATTTGCATGCAAAAGAGGCGATTTTATGAACAGCATTGTATTTTCAAAACTATCCATAATAGTTCTAACTGCCCTACTGATAGTCGGCGGTTATTACCTTGCGGGTAAATTAATTATATTACTAATGCCCTTTATATTCGGTTATCTCATTTCAAAACTGATTGATCCATTAGTAACTTTTCTTCAACATAAACTAAAGATCCCTAGAGGCCTGTCTACGCTAGTTCTTATTTTCGGGGTCATATTTAGTATTGGATTTGGCGCTGTAATTTTAATTGGTAGATTAGCTCAAGGTTTGCTATCCATGTCTGACCAGTTCCCAATTTGGAGTGGGTTAATCGCAGCTTATATGGAAAACGTGTCCACTAGTTTGCAAAGCCTGAGTTTTAGCCTTCCAGAAACTATCTCAACTTATATGTCAACAGGGATTGAATCCATCATGTCCAGGCTTGGTGAACTTTCAACCTTAGTTGGATCAAGTGTACTGGCAGCAGTTACTTCTGTGCCTAACCTTTTGTTCTTTATTGTGATTATGTTTGTGTCTGCATTTTTCTTAACCAAAGACAAAAACATGATTAAAGAGTGGATGAAACCCATCGTAGCAGGTGCATGGACACGAAACGAAAAAGTGTCCATTATAAGAAAAGATGTTTTAGGCGTTCTTTGGGGATATATTAAAGCTCAACTGATTCTAATGACTTTAACTTTTATTGAGTCTGCCATTGGACTATTCATAATTGGAATCGCTTATCCAATTCCAATAGCACTAGGAATTGCAGTCATTGATGCAATTCCTATACTAGGTCCTGCAACAATATACATCCCCTGGGTGATAACAAACCTCGTAATTGGCGAATATGGTATTGCAGCATCATTGTTCATATTATATTTAGTTGTAACGCTTGCTCGTCAAGCCTTAGAACCGAAAATTGTGAGCACCCAGATTGGGATATACCCCTTAATAACACTGCTTTCTATGTATCTTGGTTTACGTTTACTAGGTGTTGTAGGTATTATTCTTGGACCAATGACAGTCATCGTAATTTTAGCTTTATTTAAGACTGGCATTTTACCTACCCCTCATTTTATCGAACATAAATTGCCTAAACCCAAAAAATAATTCGACTTTTGTTGAGTTATTTTTTTATGAAAACGATTGCTACTTTTTCAGAATGTGTTTACATTTTCGTAAAACATGCTATAATTATTCAAAACCAAGTCTTTTATCAAGCACAACGGCGTGCGCGACGAAAGGCGATTTTTTGTGCCTATTTTCAGTTGTATACTGTATACAACATTAATATTTTCAACTTCGAGGAGGTTACCACATGCTTTACTACTTAACACCAGAGAGTTACAAACCAGAAGTGCTAAAAGATATTCTGGAAAAACATCCGGAAATCAAGTTCGCATCTCTAATCGCAGTAGACCTTGGAAACAACCACACTGATGAAAGAATCCCTATAGAAATGATGACAAATGACATCGAAGATTTCTTGAAAAAAGGCGTTCAAACGGATGGTTCATCGGTTAACCTCCCCAAAATAGCTGACATTAACAATGCTAAAGTAGACCTTATTCCTGACCTTTCTGTAAAATGGTTTGTTGACTACAATCCGAACCACTTTGATGATGAAACAGGTAAACCTGTTGGTACATTAATGATCCCTGCCTTCCTTGAACATGATAGTAAATATGTTGGATCAAGAGCCATTTTGAAAAATGCAATGGTAAGCTTTGAGTCTGAAATCCTTGCTATGTTTAAAAAACATCCTGAATACTGTTCTTCATTAGGATTCGATTCAGCTGCTGATATAGCAAAAGTAGAACTTACAACAGCAACAGAACTTGAATTCTGGGTTAAAACACCTGACCACCGCTCTGACATCGAAAAACTTTCTACTTCACAAACCTTAAAAGAACAATACTGGAAGCGTACAGTTGGCCCTGTAAGAACTGCATTAGAACAGTCACTTGAAGCATTAACAAAGCTAGGAATGAAACCTGAGATGGGCCACAAAGAGGTTGGTGGTGTACCTTCAAAACTTAAAGGTACCAACAAGTGGGCTGGAATCATGGAGCAAATTGAAATTGATTGGGAGTACGACGAAGCCCTACAATCTATAGATAATGAACTGTTTGCAAAGAACATCATTAAAGATACTTATGAGAGAAATGGGCTTGTACTTAAGTACGATGCAAAACCTATTGAGGGTGTTGCTGGTAGTGGTGAACACCACCACGTTGGTGCAGCTCTTATTCTAACAAATGGCAAACGTGTGAACTTATTTGCAGCACCAGAAATGACTAAAGAATACTTAAGTGTTGCTGGCTGGGGTGCTTTGATGGGTCTTCTAAAGAACTACGAAGTAGTTAACCCATTTGTTACCTCTACTAATGATGCATTCAACCGATTAAAACCTGGCTTTGAGGCACCTGTATGTACTGTAGCTTCAGTAGGTCATAGTGTTGAAATTCCTACACGTAACCGTACAGTTCTAGTTGGTTTAGTTCGTGATATGGCATCACCGCTTGCTACACGTTTTGAGTTACGTGCACCGAACCCAAATACAAACTCTTACCTGTGTACAGCTGCAGTTTATATGACTATGCTTGATGGTATTAAAGCAAGTGTTGCGTCTGGACTGACTGCTTCAGATCTTGAAAAAGAGTTCTCTAAGCCTTATGGTGTTGAGAAATTCTACCTAGAAAAAGATAGAGCTTACAGATCTGAAGAAGATGTGTTTGATGATTTTACAGAAGATGAACGTAATAAGTTCTTTGCTAGACCACCTGCTACTGTATGGGAGAACCTACAAAACTTTGAAAACTTCGAAGATAAGGTTAGCGTTCTAATAGCAACGGGTGTATTCAACGAGAAAATTCTTGAATCCTACAAGGAAACTCTAACAATGCAGTGGACTACAGAACTTAAAAATAGAATTGTACCATCTAACACAAACCTTGTTCGTCGATTCAGAAAACTACACGGTATTGAAGATATTACTGACCTAGACGTTGTGAACTGGGAGAAAATCAATGCCATTCGTTATCACCTTATGAAAGACAGCATGACAGAAAAGTCTTTATTCTCTCGCATTCGTGAAGGTATTGAAGATCAGAACTTCCCTACAGTTTCTGAGCTACAACTTGAAATGGCTGCTGAGATGAAGATTCTAATGCAACTTTATTTAGCATACAAGCAAAACCTATTATCTATTGAAGATTAATTTCTTGCTAATTATTCATCCTGATTAACACATGAGTGATTTAGCAATCATACAAAGACCATGCAGAAACATCATGTATGTTATGAGTTACATTAATTATTAACATAATAATAAGCCCCCTGTAAGCGCGTTTTTACAACCGTTCAGGGGGCTTAATCTTTTGTATGCTGTTATTCAAATTCTATGGCTTAAGTCCTTTAAATACATCAAATTACCCCATATACATATTCCATACCTCAACCGCTCGATTATACCCTGCCCTAAATTGATGATTGCAAAAATCTTTTTCAAACCTTAGGGTATCCATTGGTAGGAATGCTTCAAGCGGATCAATAATTATGAGCTGTGTTTCATCATAATGTTCAAGCACATAACTTGGAACCACGTAGTTGGGCTGAAAAGGTATTAAAATAATTTTATCTACCTTCTCATGTTCAAAGGGTTCTAAGAAATGATTATTCAAAATCCCTCCATCTAGAGACATATCATTATATTCACCGTGAATGAGTTCTTCTTTAAAACGCTCAAACAAGTACTTGCTATCAAACTGGTCCAAACTCTCTCTATCAAGTTTTACACCTTTTGGTTTTGGCAGTAATGCGGAATACCTAATATGTTTTAAAATGTTGTCTCTGTCCATTTTAACTAAGTCGTCATAAGACTCTACAAGATCACATTCAACCACATTTACATAATTGACATAAAAGGCTTTTAACTGGTCTTTAGTAACATCTAACTCAGATAACTTGCTTATAAGATTCATGTTTTCGATAACATTCTCATCTTCACGTATGTAACTAAGCTGGGATTCATCCACATCCATCCACATATCTTTTAAAGCATTATACTGTCCTGCATATATAAAATATCCATTGATTGCACCAATGGATGTTCCTGTAACAACATCGAAATGTACACCTAACTCATTTAAGGCTGTGATTGCACCTGCTTGAAAAGCCCCTTTTGCGCCTCCACCTTGAAGATAAATTCCATTCATTTTGCGCCTCCTCTGATGCAAACCTCATGCACCTGTCTATATCTTACAATTTCTTTTAGAACACGTAAAGATTTAGGAAGATTTTTTGAAACTTGAATGCTATGCATCATTTCATACTTGTTTCAACAAGTACAGATCTATAATAAGAAAAACCCTAGAAATGCACTTTGCATTTCTAGGGTTCATTATTTTATATCATGTGTTGCTTCCGCAACCAAATTACTCAGTATTTATTACTCACCTAGTTTATGAGTGAATAGACCAGAGCGAAGCTTAGGCTCGAACCAAGTTGACTTAGGAGGCATAACTTCACCAGCATCAGCAACATTGATTAGATCTTCCATAGTCGTTGGGTACATAGAGAATGCAACCTTCATATCAGTTTCGCATCTTCTCTCAAGTTCCTTAAGACCTCTGATACCGCCAACAAAACCGATTCTATCGTTTGTTCTTGGGTTATCGATACCTAGGATTGGAGCCAGTAGGTTATCTTGAAGGATAGAAGCATCTAGTCTACCAACTGGATCTTCTTCATTCCAGATACCATCTTTAGCAGTCAGTACAAACCACTTACCGTCAAGCAGCATACCGAAAGTCTTCTTAGCCATTGGTCTGTAAGGCTCAGAACCGTCAGCTTCAACGATTTCAAACTTTTCGCCAACTTTAGCCATGTACTCTTCAGTTGTGTTTCCGTTAAGGTCCATAACTACTCTGTTGTAATCCATGATGAATAGATCTTCGTCTGGGAAGATTACAGACATGAAGAAGTTAAACTCTTCGTCACCTGTGAAGTTAGGGAATTCTTCTCTTCTCTTCATACCAACTTTAACAGAAGAAGCCGATCTGTGGTGGCCATCTGCAATGTATAGGTAATCAATTGAAGCGAATAGAGCTTGAATTCTTTCGATAAGAGCAACATCATCGATAGACCATACGATATGCGTGATTTCATCATCAGAAATGAAGTTGTAAACAGGCATATGGAATTTAATCCAGTCATTAACGATTGTATTGATTTCATCGTTCTTTCTGTATGTTAGGAAGATAGGTGCCGTGTTAGCGTCACAGTAATCAAAGTTATTGATTCTATCTTGTTCTTTTTGAGGACGAGTGAACTCGTGCTTCTTGATTGTGTTGTTCATGTACTCATCGATTGAAGTACAACCAACAAGACCTGTTTGTACACGACCGTTCATAAGTTGACGGTAGATGTAGTACTTAGGAGCATCGTCTTGAACAAGGATGCCATCTGCTTGCATTTTGTCTAGGTTCTTACGAGCAGTCTTGTATACTTCTGGATCGTACATGCTCATCTCAGCTGGAACATCCATTTCTGGACGAACTACGTGAAGGAATGAATGTGGGTTACCTTCAGCCATAGCAGCTGCTTCTTCTCTATTCATTACGTCGTAAGGTAGAGATGCTACCTTTTCAACTAGGTCTTCCTTAGGTCTTACGCCTTTAAAAGGTCTAACTATTGCCATTTCCAGGCCTCCTTAAACTTTTTTACAGGGTTGAAGTGATTGGTTTTACATTCACTTCTTATTATAAATTTTCATTTATGCACACACAACCCGATCATTCAAATTATCCAAATTAATTTAGATATTAAAAAGGACCGCGTCTCTTATGATTCTTATTTAAAGAAATCTAGTACTGTTTCGTAAGTCTCAATACCAATTCTTTGTTGAGCTTCTGCTGTAGATGCACCAATGTGAGGTGTTACAGAGATAGCTGGATGGTTACAAATGTCTTCACGCTTTGTAGGTTCTTCTTCAAATACATCAAGTGCAGCAGCTGCAACTTTACCGCTTTCAAGAGCCTTTAGAAGAGCATCTTCATCTACAACGCCACCACGAGCAACGTTAACTAGACGAACGCCATCTTTCATTTTAGCAAACTCAGCTTCACCAATTGTTGGTTCGCCAAGGAAAGGAATGTGTAGAGAGATGAAGTCAGACTTCGCAAGAACTTCTTCCATTTCTACCTTTTTGTATTGAGGTGTATCTAGGTGTACATGGTGGTCAGCATAGATTACATCCATACCAAGAGCACGCGCACGAGAACCAACTTCTTGACCAATACGACCAAAACCGATTAGACCAAGTGTCTTACCCATTAGTTCAACGCCTTTGTAAGCCTTCTTATTCCATTCACCTTTTCTCATTGTTACATTAGAAATGTGGATAAAACGAGAGATTGCAAACATATGAGCGATTGTTAACTCAGCAACAGATGCACTTGAAGCTTTAGGTGTGTTACGAACCGCAATACCTTTTTCTTCTGCATACTTGTGATCAATGTTGTCAATACCAACACCAGCACGTACAACAAGCTTCATTTTACCAGCTTCTGCAGCGATGTCGATTAGTGGCTCTCTAACCTTTGTAGCAGAACGAACGATTAGTACGTCGAACTCAGTTACTGCTTTATCAAGATCAGCACCCGCTTGATGATCCGTCACAACTTCGTGACCTAGACCTTGTAGGTAGTCAACAGCTGACTTATCCATACCGTCATTTGCAAGAATTCTTAACATGACTTATTCCTCCCAAGATACATCTAATGAGGAAGCTGGTTGAACCAACTTCCCCTTAGTGTTATTTAATAATTATTATAGACCTAGGATCTCTTCGATGTGGCCTAGTAGACCTTTAAGATCTTCCATAGTTGTATCTGCCATATGAGCGATACGGAAAGTCTTTTCTTTAAGGTCACCGTAACCATTAGAGATCATGTAACCACGCTTACCAAGTTCCTTGTTAAGGTCAGCTACACTAATGCCTTTAGTATTCTTAACTGTAGTTAGAGTATTTGAAGCGTACTCTGCTGGAGCAAACATTTCGAAATGCTTGTTAGCCCAATCACGTACATACTGAGCCATTTCAGCATGACGGTTAAATCTGTTATCCAGACCTTCTTCTTCAACAATCTTAGTAAGCTGGTAATCAAGAGCGTACATGTGAGATAGTGAAGGTGTTGATGGGTACTGGTAGTCTTTCTTTTGGATCGTGTCATATAGGCTTACAAGGTCAAAGTATAGACCTCTGTTTTCAACTGTTCTTGCACGCTCTAGAGCTTTCTGAGAGAAAGAACATAAAGCCAGACCAGCTGGTAGACCAAGACACTTTTGAGTAGAAGTAATACAGATATCGATGCCTAGTTTGTCAACTTCAACCTTAGCACCACCTGCAGAAGAAACCATGTCTACACAGAAGATTACTTCTGGGTATTTTTTGATAACATCAGCAATTGCTGCGATCGGGTTCATGATACCTGTTGAAGTTTCATTATGAGTAATAGTTACTACATCGTACTTACCAGTTGAAAGAGCTTCTTCAACCATTTCTGGTGTAGTAGGCTGACCAAGCTCTGATGAGAACTTATCTGCTGGTACGCCGTTTGCTACAGCCATTTTGTACCATCTGTCGCCGAATGCGCCAACTGAGAATACAGCTGCTCTCTTCTTAGTACAAGAACGAACAGCACCTTCCATTAGGCCTGAACCTGAAGATGTAGATGTGATGATCTCTTCTTCTGTGTACCACATTTTTTTCATGTTTTCAGAAAGGCTTCTTTGTAGAACTGAAGCGTCTTTAGTTCTATGACCGATCTGTGGTGTAGCCATTTTTTGTAGTACGTCATCCAGAACATCAACTGGGCCTGGAATGAAAAGTCTCTTATGCATGGAATTTCCCTCCTGTATCATATGTACAATATGTGTTGTTTCCTGTCTTAAAATATATCATTTGGTATTTAAGAAGGACAATAGACAATAACGAATGTTTCTAAATATTAATCACTCGCCGTGTTATATTTCCCCCTTTTTTACCAAGAGTAAGCAAAAAAAGAGAAGAATGAGAGAACATTCTTCATCCAAGAACCAATTTGAGATAAATCCTAAACCGGTCCTGGTCGTAGATTAAGGATGTAATGGGGTTTTGCTTAAATTACACATATATCATCTCAAAAAAACGTTTTCATCTCAATCCACCACATTGATTGAGTTTTATCCTATATTTGCACCACCCACTATAACTGTCAATTCTGACATAAAAATATGAAAAGCCATGAATCTTCAAGGAACTGAAAATACATGGCTTCGAACATATTAAACTTTTTTATCCTATTTAACCTGGAATGACTTAGGCGTCTTTCCTGTCATTTTTCTAAAGACCCTGTAAAAATAGTGCATACTATCAAATCCAACTTGTTCAGAAATCTCTTGAATCGTTAAACCACCTTTTTTTAGTAGTTCTTTTGCATCTTCAACGCGTAAGTTGTTACGATAGTTAACAAAAGTTGTAGAAAGATGTTGATTAAATAGTCTTGATACATGACTTTTACTCAAATGGAACTTCTCACACAGAAAATCTAAGTCAACGTTTTCTTTATAATGCGAATGGATGTACTCTAAAATATCATTGAAGGTATTGTTGTCTGTGTACTTGAATCCTAAAACACGTTCCATGGTTTCAAAAAACTTCTTGTAGTCAACCGGTTTAAGCAATATGTCTTTTGCTCCTAGTCTAAACACGGACTGAGCATACTCAAAACTGCCGTAAGCTGTGATTACAATGACATCTGGTTCGTAATCTAGTTTTTCTTTTAGGGCTGCCATAACTTCAATTCCTGTGAAGTCAGGCAACTCAATATCTAAGTAAATCAGGTCAGGTCGGTGTTCTGTAGCTAGATCAACTGCTGATTGACCATTCATACCCTTTCCAACGATATCAATTGGCATGTTGTATCTTTTGATCAAACCTTCAACCAAATCAATACACATTGGTTCATCATCGATTATTATTGCTCTTTTCATTTTGACCTCCTATCCCATTATGAGAGGCATTTTTAATTCTACATAAGTTCCTCGACCATTGTCATATAAGTCAATGGGTCCAATGTAAAATGAATACTCATCACCATAATGTGCCTGAAGTCGCTTATTGATCATAAATAGTCCATTGTTTTTAGGCATAGAGTTTTGATACAAATCAGAAACGGTGTCTTGGTTATACTCTCCCTTGATTCCCGTTCCGTCATCTGTTATGCGAATAATAAGGTCAGAACCTTTTCTAATAATTTTAATTGCAATTTGTAGGACATTGGTTCTGTCTTTAAATCCATGTTTAAAACAATTTTCAACAAGCGGCTGCATGGTGTTGAAAGGAATGAAACAGTTCTCCATATCACTTCCAACTTCAACGGAATACTCAACTTGGTCTCCAAAACGCAACTTTTGGAGCTTTAAATAATTCTCTAGGAATTCGAGATCATCTTTAACTTGTACGTTTTTCTCTACTGATCTCAGGTTATATCTGAATAGGTTAGCTAAGTCTATGATTCCTTGGTATGTTTGCATGGCATCTTCTTTAACTGCCATTGAGGCTAAACTGTTCAAAGTATTAAACAAGAAGTGATTGTTTAACTGAACACTATACAAACGATCCTCGGACTCCCTTATCATAGCTTCTAAATTATTTTGTGAATCTAACGATTCTTTAAGTGATGCATGACTGGCATCTAACTCAGAAAAAAGTTTTTTTGTGATTGTGTCATTTAGCAAATTACGTCCAATAATCTGAATTTGCTCCAGCATGGCTTGAATTCGACCTTCGTGAACACGGTCCATACTCTCCAGCATTGGATCGCCAATACTCTCAATCGTTCTAATATGTCCACCCTGTAAAAATGCAACCATTTTACCATTGAGTTCAAGTGGATATACAAATACAGTTAATCCATATTTACAAACGACTGCAGCAAAGGGGTCTCGTTGGGCCATTGTAAATCGATGTTCATCTGAATAGAGGTAACAATTTCTTATATCTTTGTGAATTGTACACTTCTCTCTACAGATTGCGGGGTAAGGACCACCAATAATGACAGGTTCCCCATCCGCATCAAACAAGTTTAGTGGAAACCTTAACTGAGATATTGAAACCCTGTATTTCTCTGATACAGTTTTATCAATGTTATCAACAGCTGTGCCTTCGAATGATTGTAACAGCGTTTCAATTCTCTGGACAAATGACGAAGGTACCACCTTGCCTGATGGTACAGAAATAACCAGTTCAACTAGTGGTACATCAGACATATTCTGAGTTTCGTGCGCACTTCCAGCTTCAATGTACAGAAGATCCCCCTGTTTACAATGAATACGCTCGTCCTCAATAATCTGTACCCCTTCACCTTGAACAATGTAAAGGATCTGCTCTTCTCCGTAATGAATATGTTTCCTCTGACCTTGTTTAGGGTCAAGGGTTAAAAATCCAATACTCATTGGATATGGGGTTTTAAGTTTTTGTGAGTCCATAACCCATTCAATTTTCCCCCATTCAAAATGTTGTATCGACATTCTAACCTCCTCAAACATACTATTACACTATACTTACTCATATTGATATATTTTTGCACTATACTTGCGCCGTTAGTTTAAAATTATGCAAGTAAATTGCAATAAAAGACTTATTAAGGAGAATATCATCATTTTATCTTGGATGCAATCCATTTTCTTACTTTTTCGTCGCATTTAGCAGTTTTTTTGAAAACGTTTGCCTATTGTAGTCTGAAATCAGCAAAGGAAATAGCCACTTGTCGCATTATAACCGGTCTTACATTTATACATAAAAAAGCACCCGATTAAAATCGAATGCTTCATTATAAGTATTCTTATTAAACTCACTCA
>Ga0209272_10000533_pt1 | contig 30165 bp, 23 predicted proteins | sample tdDd002_FD_187125 | JGI IMG/M metagenome (GOLD analysis project Ga0209272, IMG submission 187125) | Marine sediment microbial communities from the Atlantic coast under amendment with organic carbon and nitrate - tdDd00.2 (SPAdes)... | ecosystem: Environmental > Aquatic > Marine > Coastal >... | reverse complement strand
TCTTTGATGACCAGTCATGTTTTTTGAACTGATCAAGCGAAGTGTCATACATGGAAGCAAGAAGTTCGGCATTAGCGTTTTTCTTATCCGAATTTGTGATTTTAAAACGCCAGGTTTCTTTTTTACCGGGCAATAATTTGTTTCTGAAGCTTAGCGTCTCGATGCTAAGTTTACTCTCTACTTCCTTAAAATTTACCGAGAATTGATTTGAGTGTAAACTATTGAATTTTACAAAGAAGAGATTTAAATCAAGTTTGTTTTTGTAGTACTGAGCTACAGGAATTTTTGCACTGGCATGCCCTTTAGAAATGTGAATCGTTTCGTTGTAAACCAATTTCCCTTTGTAATAAGCTTCCAAATTAACCTTCAGCTCCTTACATGCCGTTTTTAATTTAATATCGATAAATTTATCCTTTTTGAAATCAGAATTGACAATCTCATGTTTAAACATTTGCTTATCAGACAGAAAATTTTCGCTAGGATGATAAACTTCAAATTGTCTGTTTACAAGTACGGTATCCTTAAAAACATCAATTGCTTTAACTTCTATCTGGTATGATCCCGATTCCCAATCAGCAAGCTTATTTAAATTGAATTCCTTTACTTCTGATGCCTCTATTGTTTTTGAATACACTTTTTTTCCGCACAGCCAATTTTGCTTCACTTCAGTACGATCATAAGGCTCATGGGGAAAGAGTTTTGTGTATTTCTCTTTAGGAATAGACTGTAATTCTACGGGTTCCCATGCTTTCTTTCGCAACACTCTATCCGGACTGATTAATTTATGAATTGATACCTGAACCTCAGCGTCAACTGATTGCTGGTTAAGATTCACTGTATTTATTTTAATCCTTTGGAAGACGCTACTGTTTAACTTATTGGCAAGTGGTATATTTACCTCTAAGTTGTGATAGCCAAGGCGAACTGTTTGCGAGGCGCTACGAGTTTCTCCATTGCTATCTGTAATATCCGCTTTTACGGTATATATAAATATAGTCTGATTTGATTCTTTTGCTAATGAATCGGGAACAGCCAGAAAATTAAGACTAAACTGACCTTCAGAATCGGTCTTACTTGTACCTGTTTGTATTATTTGAGTTGCACTTCCATAAAAATGACGCGTCCAGTCAGGCTCTTCTTCTCTCAAAATGCTATAGTTTACTTTGGCATCTGAAATAACAGATCCTAAAAAGGCTTTGGCAAAGCCCTTAACTTTAATGCTATCTCCCATTCTGTAGTTTTCGGTAATCTCATCAAATTTAAGTTCAAACTTTGGACGCTTGTATTCTTCCACAGAGAAAGTTACTTCTGCCATTTCATAATCATCAATTTTTTCATAGTAAGTGTCCTCATCCTCTGTATCTGTTCCATAATCTTCATCCATTGCGATGATGAAGTTTCCAGTTAGTAGGTTGCGAGGAAGTTTAAATTCACCTTTTACAGAACCAAATTCATTCGTTTTTAAACGAAATTCTTTAATCTCTTCATAATTAGAATCTGAAATACTAATGGATGTATAAGTATTGGGGACAACACGAGATTTTCCATTTTTATTTTCAACCAACAAGCCTTTAAAATAGACTGTTTGCCCTGGGCGATAAATACTTCTATCCAGGTACAAGTACATTTTGGCTGTATGCTCATCAGCTCCTTCCTTATTGTTCTTGTTACGAATTGAAGTCAAGTATTCACTCCTGTTTACAATCGTGTCTTGATTCTGAATGGCTACAATTTTAAGGTAGTCGTATTTGCTGTTCTTTTGTACCTGAAACTCACCATTTTCATTTGTCTTTCCCACTTGAACAGGCTTATTTTTCCTTGTTACAAGCAATTCAACATCTTTCACAGGGCTCCCATTTTGTCTGTCAAGAAGCTTAATAGCAAGATGATTTTCGCGGCTTATGGTAAGCATGGTCAAGTTGCTAACACTTATATAATCGTAGCTATAAATTTGTTTTAATGATCTAATTGATTTTTCCTTAGCGGCAACAAGAAGATAATTTCCAATTGGAAGGCTCGGCATATCGATCTCTGTCGTGTATTCATAAAAATCTTTCTTAGCCTGTAATTTATGATATGAAGATTGTTCGAACTTATTCCCTTTTATCACCTCAAGAGCAAGGCTGTCCTTCTTATAATAAATTACATTTTCGAGGTGATTAATTGGAACTCGATAGGCAGTAAGATATAAGCTATCAACATTTTTAAAGCTTACTTTAGCCAAAATTGGTTTATCAGGAACAAGATATTTTTCCGTTTCAACTGCTATCACTTTCTGTTCAATCTTATTTTTAAGAATAGAACAAAGTACGCCACCATCCGAATTAGGGAAACGTTTAAGAACTTTATGGCAAAGGGCTAAGGCCTTAATTCGATAGTCTTTTAATATGGTGTCCTTTTTGGCATCTCTTTTTTCGCTGGAATCATAATAAGAATTGGCAATTTGATAATTAATTATTCCTGAGGCTTCATGCTTTTCAAACTCCTTTGTGAGCTGATGCAAGGCTTCCCAATATAAATTATCCTTATTTCTGACTTGCGCATTGTGTTTTGCAAACTTTAAACGTTCCAATACAACATCGACATAGGCTGTCGTGTCTGATGATTTATGAAACGATTCTAATTGCTGATATAATTTTAGAACATTTCTATTCGAATAAATACTATCTATTGTATAAAATGATTCCTGAATAAACTGATTCGTAGGTGCAAAAACAACAGGATTATTAATAACAAATACCTCCTTAGGTCGGCTTACACCCCATTTATTACTTTGATAGAATTTAATTGCTCGATGAACTAAAAAGTCGTACAGAGTAGGACGAAATTTGTGTGAAGTTTTGCTAGGCGTTAAAACTTTTTGAAAATCTTTAATGGAAATTTTTCTTAGTTCGCTGGAATTTGAGATCGAGCGCTTATAATGCTGCGCAATTTGACTTGTGAATGTATTAATGTCCCACTTCTTAAAATCGCTAGAATGAATTGCACCTTTTATTTTAGTTCGCCTGCGAATCTGATAACGATGATCGTCTAAATACTGTTCGAGGTATTCGGCATAAATGGATTCCAGAAGTGCATTTGTTGGAAAACCCGAGGCCTTAATTTCAGATTCTAATTCCGCAATTATTTCTGTCTGACCTTCTTCTTCTAGAAGCAAAGTAAATTTAGATTTGTAGATAAAGCTTTTTACAATTTGATCACTTTGCTTTGATCGTTTTGCTTTCTGTAATACTTTGTCGACTATTTCATTCGCACTTTTAAACTTTCCCATTAATTCGAGACTTTCAATGTCTTTCCAAAGTTTATCGTATTTTTTCTGTGCATTTGCAATGTGAATGATAAAAACAAAAAAGCTTAGAAGTAGTATTTTTTTCACGGTGATCGTTTTTTTAATAGTCTTGCGATTAATATTACGAAAAGGTGTAGTCATAAAGTCTATACAAACTTATATGCCTCATACTAAAAGCGAGAAGAGTAAGCATAGGCGCTCTTGTCTACCTTTTAGTCAATATCACATGTAGATATTAAAGTAAAGCTATCAATTTCCAGTTAAGATTCATACTGTCAAATACGCTAATATTCTTATACATATAAATTCTATTTAAATAGAATTTGATATCTCGAAAATGGGTTAATACTTATCCTCTTTCCACTTAAAAACGGGACTCGTTAAGCTGTCGATTTAAGGCTAAAATACGGTATCACGCGAACAAGAATACGGTGGTTCAAAATAATGATTCAGGCCTAGCCTCTAATGCATAAAAAAAACCTCATTTCACAGATGTTTTATGAAACGAGGTTTTGAATAAACTAGTATGCAACAAAATATTGAATCCCTTAGGTTTTAAAGAATTCTGATATAAATGAATAAGTCATTTCTTATTTTTTATACACCCATGACTTAGGGAGTTTTACTTTTTAGCTAATGAAACTCTAAACTGATACTTTCCATCGCGCGATAATGCTTGAATTACTAATTGCTTTTCAGACAATTTTATAATTTGAAAAACTTCACGCTCCTCTTTAGACCATGATTCTGCCATGTCAATCATTTCTTTGTTTAAATTTAACGACCGATAACGATCGATGGCTCCATTAGATAACTTCAACTTCCCAGATACCTTATTATTCTTTAATGTAATCGCAAATGAATTCATCCCCTCCGGTGCTAACAAACTCCACTGACCACGTACCATTTTAAAATCACCAAAAAATAAATCGTCATCATTTATTGTAATCTGAGGAAGATGATTTATGTCTGTTGAACTAGTCAGTATCCAGGTCCCTTGTAACTGACTCAGAGTATAAATAGGAGTCAGAACATTATACTTCTCTATTTCTTCTTTTGTCATCCAATATATCGTTTTGGCAGATGCTGAATTGATTGTAAAGTAGTAAAAAGACTCAGCCTCTTTATTAGAAAAACCAATGGCTTTATAATAATCGATATATGGTTGATGATTAGCATGTCCTTTAGGAAAATCTTTAGCTGTTTTTCCATCTCCGGCCCAGGAATGGACTCCTATTTTAACATTCTTACCTGCTGTCCGTTTTATTCCTGCAAGAAAAAAATCAACACCTCCAGAAGCAATCAATCCTCCATCCATCAAATGCGTATTTATACCTAAATCATGCACTCTTCTTGATAATTTGAGATTAATTACATCGTTGATAGAACCATCGCATTTCTTAATATTTACTTGTTTAATGCTTGGATTCTTGGCGTATAAATCATTAAATTCATTCAGAGACTCAGAGTTTATGACACCATCCAGAATAATTGTTTGATTATCAGCGATAGAAAAGATTTTTTTGTTCTCAAGTTGTTCAAATTCATCCTCATCTTTGCTACAAGCCGTGGTAATTATTGCTATTCCCAGAACAAGTATCATTATTTTAGTCAGTTCTTTTAACATCTTCATTTTCTTTATTTTTTATAAATTTTATATTCAAAATTATCTACCGTAGATTGATTAGAGGTGATTAGCGTATTTTCAGCAAAGCCAGCTCATTATAGCGTCACAACCTGATCAGTAAACTGTAACTTCTCCACCTTTCTCAAGCTGTTTTCACCGTCGCGATTGGCAGTGTTATCTTTTACTGTAAGCACACCCTCAGTATTTGTAATGGTATAATCCGCCTTGTTTCCAGAAAAAATAATGGTATTGATTCCTTTGTTTCCGGTAATATCATTATCCAATTCATTCACGCGCACATTGGTATTCCTTTTCCCAAGCAAAGTGATATCCTTTAAATATCGGGAATGATGAGAATAGGCTACTGAAGCATCGAATTTCAGGGAGAAGATTCCTGTAAAACTAGAATCGATTCGTGCGTTATAAGTCAGGTAAGGATGAAAGAATTTGTTATTCATCAGCCCTTGTCCTATCAGGTCTTCCTTAGCGATTTCACTTCTGTTTTTTGCCTGATATATTCCCCACATACCATGAGTCGCATTTCCTTTCCATGCACCCCAAAGGCCGTAATAAGAATCAATAAGCGACGCCAGATACTCTTGCGACAGGCTATTCTCTTTTGTTAGCTCCTTAATCCAGCTTGCATTTTCACTACCTAAACCCCATAGCTTAGCGGATAAGGCATTTTTCTGGGCAGCTCTAATCTCGGCTTGAAATTCCGGAGCTGCTCCAGACGTACCATTGCTTCCATCAATGCCGATTCCATAATCGTGTACCAAGTGAAGAATCTCTTCAAAAGCGGCATCTCGATGCTTCTTATAATCCTGCTCAACATACCAAGCATGTCCTTCAACCTGTATTTCATTTTCGTACAATGGCTGGCCGTTCACTTCAACAGGATTTTTGCCATCGTCACTCCCGTTTAACAGTGTTAAGACCGCCTTGTTAGCCGCCATCTTATTGGCAACAGCACTTTTATCACTACCATATTTCGATCCTGGATAATTGTTCAGATAATGTTTCAAAATACTTCTGCAACGCACTATCTGCTCATTGGTAATATTGCTTTGAGCTACAATATGTATAGCTCCGCCATTCGGAGTCATCACTTTGGTATAGCGATTAAAATTTTTAGTATACTTCCTGCCAAGTGATGAAGGAACGGCTTCGATTCCCAACTGAGCATCCAATTTTCCTGTAAGTTGAGGCTTTACTACTGTCGTCTCATCTTTACTGCATGCAAATTGGGCTAATACTATAGCCATTAAAAAATAGGTTTTTAATTCTCTCATCATATCTATTGTTTTTGTTTTATATTCCATAAAAAAAGGCACATACTTCAGCTTCAATTCACCATCGATGAACTAAAACTGAAGCATGTACCTTGTATTTGTACAAAAGCATTTAAAGATTATTCCCTATTTCTTCTTCAGTGTTGGAATAAACTATATTTTTATTTCTAACAGGCATTAACTCCTGTTACTATTCTATGACAACCGATATTTAGGTAACACGTATAAAAATTAATTATTTTCTTAAAATTAAATTACAACAAGCTGTATTCGCTTATAAACACATCTCTTTTATCCTTAGAATTTAATTTCTTCTTTCATCAAATCTTTGCCATTAGGAGAATGTGTGTAAACTTCTAGAAATTTAACTTTAGTCCACAATCCAGCATCATTAGCATGCACAAAAATATGGTCAAGACTTGAATGCATTTGACCTTCTCCATGAAATATCTGCGCTTTGAAAGGAGCAATTTGCTTTAATCTAAGTTTAAGCTTTTTATATGAAACCAATTGGATATCAAATTCACCCGTTTTATTTTCGATTAAATGATGTCTCACACCAAAAGCAAAAGCATTTTCTAGTCTTGTGAGTGGCTCAACAACGCTATCTTTTTCGTACAAGACCCAATAAACTTTTATTGGATTGTTAGGATCTAAAAGACCATTTTCATTAAAGTTTGCTTCATAAACTACGGTGTTTGTATTGTGTGTACGTTGAATATAGAAAAGGTGTTCTATATTTTTTGTTGGAACTGGATATCGTACAGGCGAACCTGCTAATGATGAAAGTAAGACCAGTGTGATATTTAAAAGATTCATATACGCTTGTTTTTTTTATACCATTGGATGGTTTCTTCTAGACCCTTTTCTAAATTATATTCTGGCAAGTAGTTGAAAGCTATTTGTGTTTCTTTCGAATTACAAGACCAGTTTAAGCTGATGAGCTCTTTGTATTTATCCATGTTTAATACGGACGTACTGTGATTCATTTTTGCAAATGATTGAGAAAGATACGCTAGACCTTTTACTAACTGCTTTGGGATTATGAATGGGATCGTCCATTTATCTAAAACATTCTTCGTAAACATGGATAGCTCTTTGCAGGTATACGTCTGCCCATCCGAAACCAAAAAGGTTTGATTAAAAACATCCGAATTGCATGCTTGAATAAGCAATCGTGCTAAATCTTTCACATAAACAAAGGATAATAACTGTTTGGGACTGCTTATATAAGGCTCAAAATGTCTGTTAATCGTTTTAAAAAGTGTTAGAAAATCCTTCTCTCGAGGACCATACACTGCCGTTGGGCGAAAAATTAGATAAGGCACATCTTTTTGCCCACTTAAATAGTGTTCCACATTCAGTTTGCTTCGACCGTAATTTGTAATTGGATTGGGCTTATCCTCTAGCTTAATAGGCGCTAAGCTTTCTGCATTACCAGGTCCCATTGCAGCCAAACTACTCATAAGAATGAATTTCTTAGGCGTGAAATTGGCTTCAACTAAGGATTCTAAAAGGTTTTGAGCATATTGATTATTTACTAAATCAAAATCATCAGGACTTATAGCCTGTGTTATTCCTGCATTGTGAATCACATAATCAAACTCTGAGAAATATTGACTGAGCACATACCATTTTTGTCTTAATTTTTCTGGGTTAGACAAGTCAAGAACTAAGGTTTGAATGCGATAGTCATTTAAGAACTTAAGCTTACTACTACTCCTTACACCAGCAAAAACTTCGTGGCCTTGCTTAAGCGCTTCTTCGACTAAAAAGCTTCCTATAAAACCATTGGCACCAGTTATTAGTATTTTACTCATGATCTATATTTTTAATGTAACATCTTCGTCTTTTATGTTGTTCGTGAGGTATAAAGCGCCACATGGACTGAACTTGCTTATTGTCCTCCAACTCAATATTACTCTCAGCCAGATTGACTCCAAGTTTGGCCGCTCCATTCATAATATCACTCATAATTATTGCATTTGCTCCCTTATTTTGATATTGGGGATCGACTGCTATCAAATAGAGATCCAATCGGTCATTCCTTTTAAGCGCCTTTAGCATATGCATTGCACCCATAGGGAAAAGCTTTCCTTTGGCTTTTTGTAAAGCTTTGGTAAATGAAGGCATTGAGATGCCAACACCCACTAATTTTTCATCCTCATCAACAACCAGACTAATTAAATTTAAATTGATAAAACTCAAATAGGCTTTTGTATAGTAATCCATTTGGTCACTCGTTAATGGAATATAGCCATACAAATCTTTATAAGATTCATTGATCAACTTAAAAATATCGGGAGCCATTTCCTTGACTCTTTTTATGGATTTAGCTTTCAAAGAAGTCAAGTTATTTCTATCCTTACACCTTTGTGCGAGGATATTCATTTTGTTTGCTATGTTTTCATCAGTACGCAACTCATATTCAACCCAATCGGCACTTTTTTCAAAACCTAAGTTTATTAAGTGCTTTTCGTAGTATGGGTAATTGTAAATGGTTGCCATGGTCCCTTTTCTTTGAAAACCCTTAAGTAACAAACCTTGACGATCCATATCGGTAAATCCCATAGGACCATGAACTTTTACCACAGAGTTTTGCTTGAGCCAAATTAAAGCTGTTTCCATTAGCTTGTTTGATACTGAGAGATCATCTTCAAAATCGAACCAGCCAAACCGACCTATTTTCTCTCCTTGCTTTTCCTGTTCTTTAGTATTGATAATCGCAGCAATACGCCCAACCATCTTATCGCCCCGGTAAGCTATCCAATACTTGCACTTAGAAAACTGATGTGCCGGATTTTTATCATGCCTTAAAGTCTTAAGTTCATCCATATGAAGAGGAAATGCAACATGATCGTTATTTTTATACAACTTAGTATAGAAGCTTACAAAGCTCTTTAGATCCGAAGTTCTTTTAACTTCTCTAATTTCTAATGGCATAGAACCTCCTCTGGAATATATGCTTTAACAACTTCACTAATGATATTTATGGCATACTCAATTTGTTCTCTACTATGGGCTGCAGTTAATGAAAAGCGTAAAAGGGCATCATTTTCTTTAACACCAGGAGCGACAACAGGGTTTACATATATGCCTTTGTCAAGAAGCTTTTTTGCAATGCGGAACGTTAAAATACTATCACGAATATAAATGGGGATAATTGGTGTTTCCGCCATACCAATATCCAAATTATGCTCTCGCATTAATCGTAAAGCGTACTGGGTATTATCCCATAATTTTAAGCGATAAGAATCATCTGATTTAATGAGTCGAAGTGAAGCTAAGACACTAGCTGTAGCTGAAGGGGGTAAGCTGGCACTAAACATATATGAACGTGAGGCGTGACTCAGATAGTCAATAATATCCTTGTTACCAGCTACAAACCCTCCAACCGAAGCCATCGATTTACTAAATGTTCCTCCAATAAGGTCAACCTGATCAGTAATACCATAATGAGATGCTGTTCCAGCCCCATGATTACCCAACACACCAATGGCGTGGGCACAATCTACAAAAGTAAAGGCATCATGTTTTTGAGCAACATGTGTAATTTTATCTAATTTAGCTATATCACCATCCATAGAAAAAATGCCATCAGTAATAATTAATTTTACACCATTTGAATTTTTCACTCTTCCCAGTTTTCGATCCAAATCGAAAGTGTCGTTGTGTTTATATTTTATTCGTTGTGCCAGACTCATTCTACAACCATCAATAATGGAAGCATGATTTAATTCATCGATAAAAATATGATCGCCTTTACCTGCCATAGCTGGTAACACACCCGTATTAACCTGAAATCCGGTTGGAAAAATAATAACGGCTTCTTTGCCCAAGAAATCCTTTAATTCATTCTCCAGTTCGTGATGTAAATCTAAAGTCCCATTCATGAATCGGCTACCTGTACAAGATGTTCCATATTTCTGGATGGCTTTATTTGCAGCTTCTTTAATAAGAGGGTGATTGTTTAATCCTAAATAATTGTTTGATCCAAACATTAAAACCTCTTTCCCTTCGATAACAGCCATATCGGATTGTGGAGAAGAAATAGGACGAAAAAATGGATACATATTGGTCTCACGTAAAAGTTTAGCCTGTATTACTAAATTGCTGTTTTTTACAAAATCGTATTTACTCATGTTACTTGTATTTTTTATTAAAAGAACCCTTTATAATCATCTCATTTCCTGATCTGTTTCCAACTATCTATTGAGATCAAAAGGGTGATTGAATTAGATGTGTTTTGCTTGGCCCTGCTTTATCCAATTTTTCAATAAGGGGAGCATTGTATTGATCTGCTTAACTTCTTTATGAATCAGATTATTTTTTTGGAATGGATCATCCTTAATTTGGTAAAGCGCCTTACAGTCAACACCGTCGAAGAGAAGAAGATAATCCCCTTGTATCATCTGATAGCATTGATTTATGATAGCGACTGCAAATTTCTCGGTATTAGGATCTAATAAATCATGACCAACTGATCTAAACTTCTGGTCATAATTAAGATAATTTAGAACCGTAGGATAAATATCAATTTGCTGTGCGCTTTCTTCTCTTTTACCTTTTAATTCTTTGCCAGGGGCATAAAACATCAGTGGTATTGCAAATGCATTTGCAGATGTTGCGTATTCTTTGTGCCAAGGTGTGACCGCATGATCGGCTGTGATAACAAACAGCGTGTTTTGATACCAGGACATTTTCGATGCCGTTCTAAAAAACTGACGGAGTGCATGATCCGTATAATGCATCGTTTCGTGTATACCATCAGTTCCTTTGGGAAATTTATCTTTATATTTTTGGGGAACGACATATGGGTTATGTGAGGATAAAGTGAAAACTGAAGCAAAAAAAGGTTTTTTACATTGGTCGAGTTCTTTGGCCATATAATTTAAATAAGGCTCATCGAATATGCCCCAGGTTCCATCAAAATCTGTTGTATATGGATATTCATCTAAGCCATAGTATTTATCGATATCTGCTGACTTACAGAAATCTGCAAAGCCCATTGTCTCATTATGAGAACCATGAAAGAACATGGTTTCATAGCCTTTTTGTTTAAGGCAGGAAGCCAAACCATGAACTGTTTTATCCGATTTGTTTGATAAAATAAATGGCGTTTGACTTGCTGGTATTGAAGAATTAATGGCTGGCAATGCATCCATGCTTTTACGTCCATTAGCATAAGCATTGGTAAAATATAAACTCTCTTGCATTAAAGAATCTAAGAAAGGAGCATAACCCGGATAATTCCCATTTTCTAAGTTTGGATTAAGGATTTTAAAGGTTTCTTTGGTAAAGCTTTCTAGTATAATAATCACCACATTATCAGGACGAAATACTTTTTTATTAGCTAGATTAGTTTCATCCTTAACTAATGATAAAAAGGATGTTTCCTGATAAGATGCCTTGATCGCGGTTTCCTCAAGATATGAAGCAACAAGAGTAAAAGAAGAGTTAAGAACGATTCCAGCATCTTCAACTTGTTCAACATCCTTTATAGCATCTTTAATTGTAAGGGATTTTCCCCAAATGTTTAAATTATTTTTAATGCCTGCGATACTTAAAAACAGAATACTTAAACATACAGCTAAAGACATTCCGTAATTAAATTCTCGTTTGGTTTTAACACATTTTGTCAAGCTAAAAAGGAAGAAGCTGATCAGAATAAAAACCAATAAGCCTAAGAGAACAAAAGCATACCAATAGGTAAAAAAGAATTCTCCTCCTAAAGAAGACATATTAGCTTGAGTTCCTAAATAATCAAAAATTGAAAAAGTAAGTCGTTTCAGTGTATATGGATAATAGAAAATATCAGCCAAATTTGCCACTAAACCTACCGTATTTACCAATGCATAAATTGTCATCAATAGGTATTGAAACCATTTGTTGTCATAGATATTAAAGGGTAATAAACTCAATAGGATAAAGGGTGTATTTATCATACAGACCGCAGCTAAATCGAATTTTATTCCATTTACGATATATAATGGATATTGGAACCAATTGATATTACTGAATAAAGCTTGATTAAAACCAATAAACAGTAGCCTGCACAATTGAAAAAGGAACATTAGTAATAAGAGCTGATAGCCTAATACTTTGAGTTTTGATTGGGTGTTAATTCTTAATTGCATTTAGATGGATGTAAAGATTTGATGTGAAGACTGTATTTGAGTTCGTTTTAGAAACTAACTTCAATCCTGAAACGGAAACCGTGTTTAGAGGAAAATTTATTGTATACGTCTCCCCTATTTATTCTATTGACATATTCAACTCTTAAGCATTTAAAAATATTAGTGATACCAAAGCCCATTTCCATATAGGGCTGTTTGGTAGGTGCCTGAAGCATGTTGGGCATATTTAAAACCTTATCGTGTTCTCCCAATAGTTTGCCATAATAGGCTTTGAATGTGACAATCTCACGTAGATTAAGTTTTTTGATTAAGGGGAGCTTGTTGAAAATGACACCGCCCCCGTTTAAACTCAAGTGTGAACTCATATATAAGTCACTTGCAAATGAAGTATGGTGTAAAAGATTGAAATGATAGCGTGCAGCTCCAATATCGCGTGTTCCTCGGGGTAATTGAAGTAAAGGATATGGCACATTACCCAGAATAGCTCCACCTTCAATCATCGTCTTTAGGAACATTGGTCCCATATTAATTCTATTTTTCATCGAAACATTCAAATTGGCGTAATAACCCGATTTTTTGCCATCAGTACTTGGTAACTGATACTGTCCTAAAAGTGAAGTGAAATGGAATACAGGCTTTTCGTTTCCGTAATAAATACGAGAAAAATACCCTTCATCGTAATCTTGACCGAAGGATAATCTTAAATCGAGCATTAAGTTTTTTGTGTCGAAGTAGGATAAGTCGTCACTTCCTTTTTGAAATTTCAAATTATAATTTGAATAATATCGATTTACAGAAGGTCTAATTAACAGTCCTAAACTTTTATTTAACTGATGTTCATAGGTGATATCGAAATGGCGATTTCGCATCATATATGGATTCGGAATCTCTGAGGTGAAAGAAGACACAATATTTCCACCTCCCTGTTGATAAGGATTCTCACGAATAAATTCAATGAACTTATTCTTCGTCAGGTCAAAATAATCGTAATGGTAATTACCTGACAGGATGCTTCTTTTAGAACTTGGAAGCAGATATTTCATAGTTCCGCCATAAGCAAATTCTTTATTTTTATTGCCATAACCAACATAAGCACCCAGCATCAAATTTTTAAAGAGTTTCTCGCTGGTTCTTAGAGGTAGCGTAAAACGGTTTCCTTCAATTTCATTTTTACGATAAAATGAGAAATAAGGGCCCAAATCAAGCTTTCCCAAATTATAGTAACCATTAATAGTCATCGCACTAAACTTGTTTGCTACTTTTATAAATTTATTCTCTTTCAATTTCTTGATACCTGTATAGGCAGACCGCTCGAAAGAATCTAAGGGAGCTAGCTCTTTCCTGATGGCTAAAATTTCTTCTTTGCTTTCAGTAGAGTTTTGAAGTAGGTAATTTGATTTTGCAACTGTTCCTTTTAAAGGCGATGAGTTAATATTGGCATCTCGATAGCAGATTAATTTTTGAACCTTAAAATTCTTTTTCTTTCTCTTTTTCCCTTCTTTTTTATTTAGAGTTAATTTTAGATTTATTTTTTGTGTCTTATAAAACCATCGATCTTTATTTAGCTTTTCGTAGTTGACAAACACCTCCAAATCTTTTACAAAATTTAGATTAGCAGAATTCGGTAAAGAAGCTTTAATTTCAGTTAAAGCCCAAGTTTCAGATTCTACCCAGAAATGTCCTTTGAAAGTGATATTCTTATAACTTTTGGGAAAATAATTAAACTTGTAGTGTTTGATGTTATTATAAACCGTACTATCACTTAAATAGATGTTGTAATAAAGAAGTCCCGTATTGGATATTGGACTAGGAAAACCTCTAGCTAAAATGTTAATCTGATTATTATAAAAATTGAATTCAGTCGTAATTTTCTTCCTTAGAACCGATTTTACCTGAGTGTTAATTTCAGACAGAATACCATCCGTTTTTTGAGCTGTTATTTTGGTTTGTTTGGAATTATTTATTTTTTGATGCGAACTGACCGTTTCATCCATAAAGAAAGGCATCATTAGAGTTGAGTCCGATGTTTTAATAAATGCATCAGCTGATTTTTTGAATGTTCCAGATTGAGCAGTTTTAACCCTTAAATTGGAAAGAAACGCGGTCGTTCTGGTATAATCTGAATACGATAAATGTGATAAATGATCGGGGTTATTTCTTTTTCTGTTTTTAACCACTTTCTTAAGCAAAGATCTTTCGTAGGAGTTATCTGGTTTCACAGTGACTTCACTTAAAGAATAAACATCCTCGTCAAGAAAAATATCCAATATCTGTTTTTCATTGGCAATACTTATTTCTTTGGTTTTATACCCAATAAATTTTACGACAAGGACACATGGGAATTTTTCTACATTTAAATGAAATGCCCCATTCATATCAGACATCATTCCATTTGTCGTATTTTTAACAACAATATTTGCAAATGGAATACTCTCTTTAGTTTTAGAATCTTTTATTGATCCACTAATTGTTGATGCAATTGCAGAATGAGTTATCAATAAGAAAAAACAGATCAGTAGTTTCTTAAAAAAATGATTCACGCCTAACAATTCTACATAATTAATTGATTTATAGAAACTGCCAATAGCAGTATTTGTATTTTTACGCATCATGTATGTTAGAAATTTGATATTAATTTATCTTTAACTCCAACAAGACATTTCAATTGAACCAAACACGTACTGCTTTTAGAAATAAATTTATGTTTTGATTTTTGCTCTTCTTCATCCTTCTCAGGAAGACATCATTTAACGCGAAAGTCAGAATGAAAAAACAGTTCTTTGTGCAATCTTACAAAGGCTGAAGTATCCTTATTATATTTGTCGCAATTATTTTATCGAAATATTTTCACTTTAAGTAAGTGTACCGCATTTCTCACTTGTCATACAAAAAATATTAAGCAGAAGTTAACAAAGAGACATATATGACCCATCAAACAAGCGAAACATTGGTTCTGGTAAACGAAGCAAGTATAGAAGAATGGTATCATTCGTACTATTCCTTACTGTGTGTTTATGCCAATAAATTTTTAAAAGATCTCGACCTTTCGCGCGAGCTAGTTCAAGATGTGTTTGTAAAGCTATATGACAAAAAAGAAGCTTTAAGCATACATACATCGGCTAAATCTCATTTGTACCAATCGGTAAAAAATGCTTGTATCAACACCATCAAGCAAAAACAGACACATGCCTTACACCACGAAAGCATTAGGTATCTAAATGGAGATTGCAGCTACGAAAATGATGAGTTATATGGACAAAGCGAATTAGAATACGAACTATATAAGGCTATTGAGGAATTGCCTGAAAAATGTCGCGATATTTTTAAGATGAACCGTATGGAGGGATTGAGTAATCAGGAAATAGCTGATTATTTAAACATCTCGAAACGTACCGTAGAAACACAAATTAGCAAAGCTCTAAAAACCCTTCGTAATCAACTGGCTCCTAGCCTACTTAAAACCTTCATGTTACTGCTATTGTCGAGCATTGAATAAAAAAATGAAGTTTTTTTTAATTAGAGGTACGTGTTATAAACCCTCAACTTGTCTTAGTAATAGAAAAGCAAAAAATGAAAGATCGAAATCAACATATTAACGAGGAAGTTTTGCAAAATGTATTGCAAGGAAGCGCCAATGCAGCTCAAGAGAAAGAGCTTAACGAATGGTTGCAGGCTTCGGATGCCAATAAGGAGCTTTTCGAAAAAATGAAGCAGATTTGGTCGGCTAGCGAGCAACTCAAGGTATTTTCGAAAATTGACGAAAAAGCCGATTGGAAAAAAATACAAGCCAAGCGCCAAGCAAAAAAGAACAGATTAGGCCCCTGGCTAAAATATGCTGCTGCCATAATGATCACAATGGGTGTGAGCCTGATTTATTTACACGAAAACACACCTGGTTTTGGTAAAATTGCTCGAAATAAAACAAAACAAGAGCAGAGCGAAATCCTACTTGCTGATGGCACAATGGTGTATTTAAACGAAAATAGCAAGTTGGTTTACCCTAAAAAGTTTGACGATGACAAACGATTGGTAAAACTAGAAGGTGAAGCATTTTTTGATGTGAAACCGAATGCGAAAAAACCCTTTATTATTGAATCGGGCGAGGCTATTATAAAAGTTTTAGGCACCAGCTTTAATGTTTATAATAAAGCCGATAGTAGTACCGAGTTAAGTGTAAAAACAGGTAAAGTGAGTCTGAAATCGAAAAAAGACAAAGAGCAGGAATTAGTATTGGTAAAAGGCGATGTGGGTTTACTTAAAAACCACAAGGTGATTAAACTGAAATCTAAATTCAATAATCAGGATTCGTGGAGAACTAAAGCGCTTAGATTCCATCAGGTTCCTCTAACGCAGGTTTTAAAAGATTTGGAAAAGCACTACAAGGTAAAATTTGACAATAGAAACCAGAAAATAAAAGATTTAAATATCACAATCGCTTTCCATAAAAATGAAATTGACCTTGTTATTCATCAACTCGAAATATTACTGCAAGTAAAAATTATAAAACACAAAAATAGTTACATCATAAAATAAACAATTAATGCAAAAAATAGTCCTACTTATAAGCCTATCACTATTATGCCTATGCTCAGGCATTAAAGCACAGGAGACCCTTATAAAAGTTAATTTATTAAGCCCCTTGGTGAGAACAGGTTCGTTCTTTGTAGAGCATAAAATAAACGATAATAGCTCTGTACAACTTGGACTGTTTTATACTGGAAAAACCTGGGACGACACCAAAGTAAGAGGTTGGGGTATTACACCCGAATATCGTTTTTATTTATCGGACAGTCCTGCTCCTGAAGGTTTTTTTGTAGCACCCTATTTAAGATATTTTAATTTCGACTTAGAAGAAAAGTTTGATAATAATGAAGCCAAATTAAATAGTATCGGCGGAGGTTTGATCGTTGGTCAACAGTATATTTTTAAAAAGAGGGTGAGTTTCGAATGGTTTATTGGTCCATCGTACAGTAATATCGATTTAGATGTTAAAACAGGTAAAATAGACGATTTTGACACCGATACTTGGGAAGGGTTTTCGCTTAGAGCAGGTATCACATTAGGTTTAGCATTTTAACAACACAATAATAAATAATAGAAAAATGAAAAAAGTATTAGTATTGGCAATTATCGCCTTAGCATTTGTTTTCGAATCGAACGCACAATCAGTAAAATACAAGATAATCACATCAATTGAGTCTATCGTACCCATGGGATTAGGGCGTTCTAGAATTATCGAAGAAAAGAATCCTATGGATGCTCAGAAATTTACAACAGAACGTACCGATGGGAAAAAGAGCAAGCAAAAAAATGTAAAACGTAAGGATGCCAAAGTAGAGCGATTTGCTGAAACAAAGCTTTTAAATTTCTACTCAATAGCAGGTATCAATTTCCAGAATATTGCTTCGAATGATGCGCTTTTATCATCGAAAATAAACACACTAGTTAGCGAAGGATGGGAATTAGCATTTGTGAACTCTGCTGTAGAATCAGATGGTGGTAAAGGAGATGATAAAGGTATTTTCATTACGCGTTACATCTTTAAAAAGCAGATGTAAGAAACTGAAATTAAGATAAATCTCCATCATCTTAAATAAATAACTATGATATTAAAATCCATATTTACTGAATTGAGAACAGATTGGAGTTTACGAAAATCTATCTTAAAATCATACTATACAGCATTACACCGTGTGCATAACAAATATGTAATTCTCAATTGGAATAAACAAAAAGGAATTATGCGCACTTCGGATAGAATAATTAATGTATTCATCAGTCTGACACTCCTCATAGGAATCAGTTCTTGTTCTGAATCACCACTTTCGGATGTTGAAATTCACGACCCATCAAGTCTGTACGTTTCAGCGCATATTTATCAGGATTTCGATAACAATAAAGAATTGATTATTAAGGTAAATGATAAAAATGGCAATTATGTAGACATTCTAAACGGTGGCGTATCGGTAAATGGAAGAGATTGTGAATTGAAGCATGCTAGTTTTGGCGGGCTTGGTAAAACCTATGTCTATTATCCTAGTTATTATGTTGATGAGTTTAGAGTTAAAATTTGGTACAACTCTCACGACTCATATACATTTTATATTGAGGCACCCTATTTCCCAGGTTTTATGACCAATAAGAGAGTGACTCATGTCGATTTACGACATTCAAGGAACAAATTCACAGGGCAAAACACCTATACCGAAACGCCATTTCATAATAGAGAAATTGATTTCAATTTCGATATCATGAAAGAAGAATCACAAATGAGAATGAAATAAGTTTTTATAGATGATACATTCATAGTCATTTTGAATATGAGCCCCACCGAAATATCGGTGGGGCATTTGTATTTATAAGTCCGTAAAGAAGAATCATTAAAATAATATTGTTTAAACTGAAAATTCTATACAAATTTGCGGCCGTTTCGATTTACACACAATTACCTATGCGATTTATACTTACTCTTATTTTCATATCCTTACTAAGCATTTCATTGTTTGCTCAAAAAGGAAGTTTAAAACAGAAAATTAATCTACATAAGCAGACTTACAAGATTGAACAAATTTTCCAACAAATACAGAGCCAGACAGGCATAGAGTTAAGCTACACCAGCCAAATCAATACCGATGAAAAAATCAGAATCGAATCGACAACTGCCAGTCTCGATCATTACCTAAAACAATGTATCAACACCCAAAAATTCCGTTGGGTATTAGATGACAATAAGATTTTTATTATCCCCATCCCTTCAAAGGAGCAAACAGTTAGAATCAGTGGTTTTATTTACGATGCTGATACAGGCGAAAGTCTGATTAATGCCAGCATCTACAATCCAAATAATCATGTAGGTACTGTGAGCAATAACTTTGGTTTCTTTAGTTTTAAACAACAAAAACAAGATGCCCAAGTCAGAATATCATACGTGGGATACGAGGATACAAATATGAACCTGTCGCAAAGCGCCGACACGGTTGTCAACATCAAACTGAAAGCTCATAAAACACTAAATGAGGTCAAAGTGCTTGCAGATAAAGATGCCAATAATATTAACCACCTATTTTTAAGCACCTATAATATAACCGCTCAGGATTTAAATAAAAAATCGGTGATGGGTGAAGATGATTTTTATAGAAATCTGCTCTATTTACCAGGTGTGCAATCGGCAAATGAGGCATCTAGTGGTTTAATTGTTCGAAGTGGTTCTCCCGATCAGAATTTAGTCCTATTAGACGATGTACCCGTTTATTATCAATCTCATCTTTTGGGACTATTTTCGATATTTAATCCCGATGCCATTCATCAAGCCCGATTGATCAAAGGAGGATTCCCAGCACAATACGGTGGACGCATTTCTTCCGTTTTGGATATCAGAATGAAAGATGGCAATCATAAAAAAATTGAGGGTGATTTCTCTATAGGTTTGATCACCACAAAGCTAAATATTCGAGGACCTATTATTAAAGAAAAAACCTCTTTCAACTTGTCGTTACGACGCTCGTATTTAGACCTTATTACGTCAGCAATATTTAATTTGACCGATTCGGATGTTAAATTTTCCTACTACTTTGGAGATTTAAATTTTAAACTCTCGCATAAATTCTCGAACAAAGACAAGCTGTATTTAAGCACCTACTGGGGAGGCGATTTTGCCAAATTAAAAGCCAATGACTTTATGTTTATCAATGATGAACCACAAAAAAGTATCAATAAAGTCGGATGGGGTAATTTCACCAACTCACTACGTTGGAATCATGTTTATAACGATAAACTATTTGGAAATACCTCTCTCATACTAAGCCGTTACACGTTTTTGACAAAGGATATTCGTGAATCGCAAGACGAAAATAATAAATATAAGGAGAGCTTTTATCATGAATTATACTCTGGCATACGCGATTATTCATTAAAATCGGAGTTTGATTATATCCCACAATCCAAATACTATAACAAGTTTGGTATCGAAGCCAATTTTCATCGAACGAAACCCGGAAGTAGTATCTACGAAAATGCACAAGGCGATATGGAAAACTCAATGAAGGATAGAAACATTGATGCTTTAGAAATGGCTCTGTATTTTCAAAACCAGACCCAATGGAATAAGAAGCTGCTCACAAGTATTGGCCTGAGATTTACCTCCTTTATGCTGAAAAGTAAAAGTTACATTTCTTTAGAACCCCGATTAACGGCACAATACCGTTTAAATTCTAAACTGAGTTTAAACACAGGCTATTCAATGATGTCACAATATATGCACTTGATTACATCGAGTACATTAAGTCTGCCTACTGATGTGTGGCTGCCAGTGGGAGAAAATATAAAACCTATTAGGTCGCATCAGCTTAATATGGGTAGCATTTGGCAAATCAGCAACCAATGGTTGCTTAATTCGGAACTGTTCTACAAGCACACAAAAAACACTTTAGAGTTCAGTAAAAACACTTACCTCTACGAAGGGAAACACAAATGGTCGAATATGGTTGAAGCTGGAAAAGGCTGGAGTACCGGCTTCGAGTTATTGATCAAAAAACACAAAGGAAATACTCAAGGGCATCTGGCTTATACACTTGCAAAATCGGAGGTTAAGTATAAATACTTGAATAAAGGAATGGCTTTCCCCTCTCCCTACGATCGCCGTCACGATCTCTCCATACAAGTCAGCCAAAAACTAAGTTCGAAAGTCGATATCAATATCAACTGGATCTTTGGTAGTGGTTTACCACTCACCATACCCAATATGTCGATAAATACCCTTTCGCCCTATCAGTCCCCTGAAATTACCGAAACGCCCGTTTTCTCTCAACGTAATTCGGTTCGCATGCCAAATTACCAAAGACTAGATTTTACTATCAATTTTAAAAAGAAGAAAAAGCGAGGCACCCGTATTTGGAATCTTAGTTTTTACAACATTTATAATCAAAAAAATCCCAGCTTCATATACTTACAACAAGAAAATAACGACCAAGGCAAGTCGAATTACAATATCAAGCAATTGAGCTTTTTTAGTTTTATACCTAGTGTTTCTTATTCCTATCAATTTTAGTTCGTCTTATGAAAAATTACATCATCTATTTCATCATCCTTCTATTGGCAACTTACTCTTGCGAGGATGATATTAAACTGAATTTAAACCCCGAATCGCCAGTAATGATCGTAAATGCATTGGCTGGCAACGACAGCTTGGTGCGTGTACACGTTTCGTTGAGCAAACAATTACAGAATAATGATGACCAAACCACATTGTCCGATGCCACATTAAGTATCTACGAAGAAGGTAAACTACTCGGAAAATTAAAAACAGTAGAAGATGCTTGGTACGAAATACAATCAAAATTCCAAGCAGACTTGAACTACCGCGTTGAAGTAAATCACCCCAAATACAAAAGTGTTAGCGCTGAAACCCGAATACCATCCGAAGTAAAAATCAGTAGGTGTGAAATGACAAAAAGTGAGTCGGCTTATCAGTTTCAGCTCGAATTTCAAGACAAATCATATAGCAAGGATTATTATATGATCTTATTATATGAAGTAACAAATGACGAAAACAATGAACAGGAATACTTATTGTCCTATTATAGCGAAGACATTATATTTGAAGATAACTTATTAGAAAACACAACGGATTTAGAACAAAACCTACTGAGAGGAAGTCTTTGTTTTTCGGACCACAACAAGAATGGTGAAAAATTCAACATCCATTTTTATGCACCGTCTCAAGTAATTTCTTACGAAATACAAACGTTCAGAGTAAAACTATTACATATTTCGAAAGATTATTTTGCTTACGAGCGCTCCAAAAGAATGATCTTAAATCGTGAAGATCTGCCTATTTACAAAAAAATAAACCTACACTCCAATATTAATGGAGGCGCAGGTATTTTTGCAGGCTATACAGTCGACGAGTGGGAAATCACTAAATAAGCTCTATTCAGTTTAAAAATCAATATAATTTATTAGTGTCACGTTTCACAAGCTTAATAGAAAGCTTATGCCTTAACTGCTACTACGCAGAATATGAGCTACAAGCTCGGACTAGAAGGAGTCTTAGGTGAAGGGTAATGCGATAGCTCTGTTCAATTCTGAAAGCAGGTACACTGAAAAAAAAGCTGCAGATCGGACCACAGCTTTATAGTATTTTTGAAAACAAACCATTTAAAGGCTCTCATTGTATAATATTCCTCTTTGCTGAACTTCTGCAAATCAAATCATTCCCCATAAGCTAGAAATTCACCTAAGGATTACGTCAACCCACCGACTGTTAGTTAGACTGTTCTTCGAAACATGTTGGGTAGTTCCTGCCACACGAACGCTTAGTTGTTAGGCAAAGTTTTTATTCAATTATCTTTAAATTTTCATCATATAATCCAATCAGTATATTGTTTCCATGATTGTCAATTTTCATTCCTCCGTATTTTGCAGAATCATATTTTTTTGCCTGCCCTTCCTCAAAAAAATAGGATTCTGACCCAATGTTTATTCTCCAGTTGCTAGCAGTGTAAACAATAGCATATTCACCTTCATTTATAGGATTAATTTCATTTTGGAGTCTTATTTTAGTTCCTATTCCATTTTCGTCTAATTTCACAATACAATATCCACGCTTTGGTATACTGTCACTTGGTATGTTTCTAGAAATTTCATAATTCAAGCGCATATAATCACCTTGCATTAATGAACGAGGGTCGACAGGTGCAAGCCTTAATAAAACCAATTTTCCTTCATTTAATATTTTCTCCTTTTCAAAGATTGATTTATTAAAAAGAAAAAGTACCAATACCAAATTAAAGGCAATAACAATCCATTTATACTTCTTCATTTTGTCCAAGCTTTTTATGAGTAAATACATAGAATAATAAGAATACAATACCTGAAACAAACAATATAATTGACTTTGTTAACAAGGTAAAATTTAGGTCGTAATAATATTGCGAAATAAAATAGATAAATGATATTACTCCAATAACTAATCCTGTTTTGTAGTTAACCAGAAAACTAAGAAGAATAATTAACAATGCCCCTGAAATAGCTGGTGATATAGCAGTTGGTATTAGAAATAGAATGGAAAATGAATAAATTAAGTACAATGACTTAGTATTAGTTATCCCAATTATTTTTACAATTAATGAAATCAGATAAATAGTTAAAGGTATTGTAATAATTGACGATACCCAAATGTGTTTTATCCCAAAATCAAAAATCCCTCTCTGCCCAACAAAGACTAAACCTATTATCAAAGAAATTATTAAACCAATGCGAATTGGGTTATATAGTTTGGAAGGAAGTCTTTTATCGGCTAATAATTTTGCTTCATTAAGAAACATATAAGTTAGTAGAACTAATAGGATAGCATCATAAATATGAATCAAACTATGTACATCGCTATCAATTATTAAATAAATGAAACAACCATTAATTGTTAAAACAGAAATAAATGAAAGAATATAGCTTTTTGTGATGCCGATTGTAAGTAGTGAAATTAGCATTAATAGAATACAAACAGTATGATCTCCAACATCTAATGCTGTTAAACCAGAAGCAATTAAGCATAATCCAATAGCATAAGCAGAGACACTTAAAGTATCAATAATCAACTTTTTATATTCTACATTCGACCATATTGCAACACCAGTAAAACCTATACCTGTAATAACTAACCCAACTTCTGAATCATGCAAACCAGCAATTAATAAAAACCCTAAAAAAGCCAGAGTTGCTAAAAAGCCACCTATTACAGAGAGTATCTTAATCGCAATACTTGATTTTTCTTTTTGTGAGTTAGCATACTCTTTTTCAATTTCGGTTTCATTGAATTTAAAGCTATTCCCCTCTAGTTCTCTAATGTATTCAATGTTCTTCCTAATATTTATATCATTTTCCATTGTTCCATTTTTTTTGAATATCAAGAAGTCCTTTAATAAGCAAAGTAACACTTGCAATAATAAATATGCTTACAATAAAAAACATTGCAGCATCTTCTGATATTTTTATTAATAAGGATGAGATGATTACAATAATACTAAATGGAATTATCGAAAGATAGAATCCGCTTTTAGTCCTAAAACTATATATCAGTCCTGCTCCATATGCTACAATTGACAACAGCAACAATATTAAAAAAGAGGATTGGTCGTTGTCGAATATTCCTATTATTATTCCTATTGTAGAAAATACGATAGCTGCTAAACCTAATATAGAAGTAAACCAAGAAGGTACTTTAATGTCATTGCGAAATTTTAAAAGTAAATGGAGTATCACCAATACTAATGAATTGAAAAGGAAAAGAGAACTAAAAACAAAAACCTCTGACCAATCTGATGCAACTTGCTGTGAATAGAGAACAAAAGTTGTGTTTACCAGAATCAAAAACACCATCCATAAAGGTGGGAAATTAGATATAACTACCCATAAACTAATGAATAATGTCCAACCAAGAAAAAAATCATAAGCATTTGCACCTGTTTGATAAATCTGACCAAATACAGCAATCAAAACACCAACTAAAACAGAGGTTCCAGTCAAAATGATATTCTTAACGTTTAGATTTAGTTTTGAGAATAAAACCGCAATTGTTGTTAAGATAATGAGACTTTCAATTAATCCCATCTTTGCAAATTTATGTAGATCAGCCCAATTATATGCAAAAAAGAAAATAATCCCCGAAACTGTAAAACCAACTCCAAGACTTATAAATAACAAATTCAAAAACCCTTTCCATGATTTTGAATCAGAGTATACTTCTTCCTTAAGAACTTTATCAATTCCCTTTTCAGTCCAATTGCTATGTCTACTTATTATTTCAATATCCTTTCTTTCCATATTTTGTTTTCGGCTGTTCAACATTTGCAGGGTGCTGTATTAAATTTTACCTAACGGTCTTGCATCGAGTAGGTGAAGGGAGTTTATTCCGCTTCGCTTCATGAGGTCTTCGACGTACACCCCTCACCTCTCACAGAACCGTACATGATACTTTATTCACGCATATTTTTAAAAGTATGTTCATGATTACTTCCTAATCCCCACCCTACGGCCCTTGTTGTATATAAATCGGCTTACAATTAAGGAACGCCATAAAATAGCTCACCAGCATGGTCTTTTTAAGCCCTAAACAATTGGAATTTATAACTCAAAATAATTTTTAGTGAATGCCTTAAATCACATCTAAATCAAGTTGACATTTAGGATTATTCTCCTTCCCTGAAATTTTATGGGGTTGTGCAACGGTTACTTTTGTTACATCACGTTTCTTTTTAATCCAGATTTCTCCAAAAGTCTTTTTTTGCATCCATAATCATTTTGTAAACTTTTGGTTGGTCAGAATTAATTTCTAATGGTTTAATTAAAGAGTTCGATTGCTGACGAATCTATTCCGTTGTGCTGATAATAATGTTGTTTTCACGAGCCCGACTTCCATAGAGCGCTTTAGCCGTTGATGCTCCAAGATCGCTCAGGGATTTGATTTCCGTAAAATCAAGGTCTTGAAATTCCTTTCTGTTTTGATTGTTCAACGGGACACCATTAATAATGAATAGGTAGTTATCAAGATCGTTTTCTCCTAGCAAGTAAGCTCTTAAAACCTGTAATGCTTTTTTATCCTCCATGGTTCGCAAGGATTTGGAAGTAATTATTATTACTCCGTTTAATCCATCGGCTCCATATTCGTTCTTGGCAGTTTCGTGCCTTAGAACTCTGATTCCACCGATACTGTCCTTATTTAGAGTTCTAAAAGTTTCAACACTTATTGTTTTATTATCAAGTATGACCATTGGTACATTCTTGTTAAAACCAAACTGTTCAAGTGTTAGGTTGTCAGCTACTTTTTTGTTGCATCCAAATAAAGCAAGTCCAATAATTATAATTTTAAAAGTCTTCATCGTCTTAGAAGTAAAATGTGATGTAACGGATGGCGCTATGTAACGTAGGCGCCTTAGTTGATTTATGCTTTAAATTTTATAAAAAGGCAAGGTAGTTATTTTAGGATTACATTTAACTATAACAATTCTAAAATGGCTACCTTGCCGTTGTTCATTAAAAGCACTAAACCTTCGAAAACCCGCTATCTGCCTATGGTATATAGCGTATGCTGTAAACTGTATTTCTTTTTTATCCGGTTAGTCTTTATGATTTTTCCATTCTCGCTTTCTCCTATAAACATGCAAGTAGAACCAATCAGAATAATTATCAGGTGCCTCTGAATTCTTGTTTATCAGCCGTGTCCGAAAAATTCCAGATTTATTTGGTGTATACACTTCAAAAGGATTAAACACATATTTGTGAAGACTATCAATTCTTATAGGATAATTATCATATGCGATCCCATAATAATTTACATCATTGATATTAAACGTATGAATAGAATCATATGGTATAAATACATCATTAATGTTTATTTGTAATTCCCAACATATTCCATTTTGAAAGAAATGCTCTGAATTAATTATTGATTTATTCAATTCTATAGGTCTTGTTCCTATATTCTTGATTGAAGCATATAATTCAAACGAGTCAATATGTTTTAATAAAACCTTATTAAGACCATAAATTTTCATTTTAAATTCGGCATTAGTCTGAGCACATATTGTTGCCGTATTTAAGCTTTGGGTTAAAATAAAAACAAAAAAACAACTTAATAATTTGATCTGTATATTTTTCCAAAACATCATTCTTTCCATAAATTCATAAGTTAATGGAACTGCGCTAAATATTGCCTACAACGAATGGCGCTATGTAACGTAGGCGCCTTAGTTGATTTATATTTTAAATCTTATAAAAAGGCAAGGTAGCCATTTTAGGATTACATTTAACTATAACTATTCTAAAATGGCTACCTTGACGTTACTCATTAAAAGCATAAAACCCTCGCAAACCCGATCCCCGCCTATTTTACATGAGCGCGTGTTGGCAACTGTACTTTATTTGTAACCGTATATTTTAAGTTCAAATTCATCTATATCATATTCAAAGTGACCTAATAAAACCATTACTTTTTCAATATCATCAATCGGTTGTGAAATTATCTTAGGGTTAAGTTTTTCATCTCTATTCCTTCTTTCAAATTCAGGTTTTCTTGGGATCGCAATCCATTCAATCTCGTTAAATCTAAACGGACCGCCTCCAAAATCACCAAATCCATTTTTGTCAAATTCATCAACATCAAATTGGTCGAAACTGAAACCACTTGGAGTATCAGATATGAGGAACTTAATCTGAGCGACTCTGAAAAAAAGGTTTTCCTGTCTAAGTTGATTAAATAACTTAAACCATTTTGTATTATTCATATAACTGGTTCGTGTCGAAGATAATTTGTCCAGTTTTTGTCGGTAAATTCCAAATCTATTCAATTCTAAGTCCGACTTTTTAATCATCAGAGAATTTTTAGTTGGATTATGATTTGCTAATTGAAAATCATCTAAATCATTATCGAACAATACTAACACTTTTTCTTTGTCTGCAAGTTTATCATCAATCACAATCCCGATTTGCCCAATTAATTTCCAATAATCATCAGATTTATCAATGTCGTTAGGTGAATTATTTGTCCCTAAAAATGATTTTAATCTTACTGGTGTATTTTTCCTAATCTTCATATGTGATTGTGTGTCATCTTGTATTGTTGCCAACGTTAATGCTAAGTTTATGTTGGGGATTAAAAGCATAAAACCCTCGCAAACCCGCTACCCGCCTATGTTATATGAGCGCGTGTTGTGGCTAGTTATTGTTTCCAATTTATTACATCATCTAGAAAATTCATATACGTCATGATTCGATTATTGACACGACCATAATCAGTAATTAGACCCCGCCCAATTTGTTCTCCTTCACAATGTATAATCTCCTCCTCAAACCAAATTTTGATTTCGGTATAGTGGCGTTCACTGCGAAATGTTTCTAGACGATCCTCGACAATGAAGTAATTTTCACCTTTATCACGAACATACCAATTTAGATCATAAATGGCACGATTGGAGGATTGTATAAAAGTTGAAAGGTCTAGTTGTCTTCGAAAGCTTTTTTGTTTAGTAAAATAACAAAACCCAAAAGAAAGTTCAGTTGGTATTTTTATCTCTGAAACTCTTTTTCGTCTTCGAACCCTTTCCCCGATAATATTTTCAACTTCGGTGATTTTGTTGTGATTAATTTTTCTTGCTTTTAAGATCTCTACACCAACAAGTCGAGCCTCTTCATTGTATTGTCTTTTGTCACAAATGATCCGAAGCAATTCTTTATCCTCTTTACTTTCGAATATTTTTTGCCAATTATAATGACTCATTTATATACCTTTCAAGTTTACATTCGATTAAAGCACGGACTTTTTTTAATTAGCCACAACGGATGGCGCTATGTAACGTAGGCGCCTTAGTTGATTTATGTTTTAAATCTTATAAAAAGGCAAGGTAGCCATTTTAGGATTAAATTTAACTATAACTATTCTAAAATGGCTACCTTGCCGTTGCTCATTAAAAGCACCAAACCTTCGAAAACCAACGACCCGCCTATGGTATATAGCGTGTGTTGTAGCCTGTGCTTTATCATCTTAAGTTTGTATTATCGCACATTGTAAATTATTCAGGTGGCGGGACTTCATCCTCATCTGTAATATAATCAGCGTGAATCTTTGGTGGACAAATCCAAAAATAAATTGAATCATTCACAATATATTCCGTTGTTATAGTTTCTGAGTATTTCGTTCTTTTATAAACTTTTGCTTTAACTACCTTTTCAACTTTCTCATTATTTATTTGAATTTCAAACTCTCCAACTTCAAGAAGACTACAAGCTATTTCTTTCAATTGGTTCTCAATGTAAAACAGAGTATCAGTTTTTAGTCTTAAATCTAGGATTTGAGGAATTGAATCATAGTCTGTAACGTTGTATTCAAAGTATAATTTGTTTTGTCTTTTGACAAATTCAAGGAATGATTCTGATTGCATGTAGTAATCAATCTGCCATTCCTTATTTGTAGAATCATTTTTAATTTCAATTTCCAATGATGCTAATTCGTTCTCCCATGTTTCAACTAGAGATGCTTTATTTATGCAAACCATTCCATATGGAATTTCAAATACAATTTCTTTGGTCGGAATTTCTTGTGTTTGAATAATTCTTAAAGTGTCAATTCTTGTATTAACAGTAAAGTCCTGTCCAAATGTTGTATTGAAAAGTAAAAGTCCAATTAAAACTATATAAAAGTTCTTCATTTTATATCATTGTCGAGTTTGCACTGGTTGTCTTTGCATGTATGTAAAGGGAGATAGTTTACAGTTGTACAAGTCACATAGTTGACACTATGTTGTCTGTTAACCGAATACTCTTTTCTCTATATTTTAACAGTTTATCGTTTATGTAGCCTAAAAATACATTACGATAAAAGACTTTCCAAACACCATTACCTAATTCTTCTATTCCCACATATTTTCCAGCTAGTGCTCTTGTCATATAAATCCAATAATAAGCTTTCCATCTAATAGCTCCATTTTTAGTTACGTACTGAAGTTGAATACCATCAGGATAATAATAATCTTCTATTTTATCTATGAACGGTCTTCTGGACCTGACGTGTACTTTTGCTGGAGTTTTCATCTCTAGAGCTTCATGTGGTCTTATGTTGTTATATTCATTTAAAAAATGATTCATGCTCCTTTGCTGCCCTGTCAGATTATATGCTGGCGGCATAGCACATTCAGCCTTAAGATCACGATGCATTCTTTCATGTCTACCGTTTTGTTCTGGATGAGCGGGGTCTGAGAACACTGGCATGATACCTAAATCAATAAACCAATACGATAACTGCGTAAACCTTTTAATAGCTCTTATAGAGCC
>Ga0209272_10000532_pt1 | contig 30183 bp, 25 predicted proteins | sample tdDd002_FD_187125 | JGI IMG/M metagenome (GOLD analysis project Ga0209272, IMG submission 187125) | Marine sediment microbial communities from the Atlantic coast under amendment with organic carbon and nitrate - tdDd00.2 (SPAdes)... | ecosystem: Environmental > Aquatic > Marine > Coastal >... | reverse complement strand
CAAGTACTTGATTTGTCACACCAATTTCTTTTAATTCTTCAGAAGCACGTTTGGCTTCTAAAATTGGAGTGTTCTCTGGACGAGTGACTAAAATAACCGTGGTCTGTGCTGCATTTGCAAGATTATCCACAGCCCGCTTATACGTATCTTTTTTCTCTTCAAGACCGGAGAGTTGGCCTAGGCATGATGCTCCATGTGTATTGCTTGAAATGAAATCCGTCCATGCAGACGGTAATTCAAGCATTCTTAATGTATGCCCTGTTGGTGCTGTATCAAATATAATATGATCATATGTTTTCACTGCTTCATGGTCTGTAATAAAACCGGAAAATTCATTAAACGCTGCAATTTCAACGGTACACGATCCCGATAATTGCTCTTCCATATTGGTGAGAATGGCCTCTGGCAGTTTTCCACGATAAGGTTCCAGAACACTTTCACGATACTCCCTTGCTGCCGTTTCAGGATCAAAGTTAGCAACGGTCAAATTCGGAACACTGGGAATGGAAGTTCCTTTATTGTCGAGCTTCATTTGGAAAACATCTTGTAAATTGGAAGCCGGGTCTGTACTCACCAGCATAATTTTTCGACCTGCGTCTGCCAACTCAATGGCCATCGCACATGCGGTGCTGGTCTTACCAACGCCCCCTTTTCCCGTAAGGAAAATATAAGGTGTCTGCGGGAATAACGATGATGTAAATAGTGGTCTGTTATCTCTATTCATAAACTTTTCCTCAACCCTTCATCGTTCTATTAGCAACAATCACCATCACAACCACATCCACTGGTAATAATATTGAATCCACCAAAATTGGATGGTTCCTCCGTTGATACGTCTTTAGATAACTCAAGAGCTGCATAAACGTCATCATTTGACATATATTTGCCAGTCTGTATAACTTGATCATCAATCATAGTAATCGGCAATATCTCTACACCACCCTCTTGAATGAGGTTATTGACGGCAGCGTACTGAATAAATGCCATAGGACTACTTGCCAGATTGAAACGATCTGCCTGAATGCCATTTTCAGTAAGTTGGTTTACGAGAGCTGTAATTCTTAAAAGCTCAGGATCAACTGACGGCCCACAAACACCCGTGGAACAACAAAGTGCTGGTTCAAATATTTTAATTGTTTTCATGATGACTACACTCCTTCACTATTAACTTCATTGGTAATTTCTTTATTATTGCAATCAATCTGTATCGTTTTACAAATGCAATCCTCTGTTTCTGAGAATATACTTTTTAAATTTCCCATAAACTCACTAGCTGTTGATTCGCACAATTTGTAATATGTCCAAAGTCCCTCTTTTCTTGACTCTACCAGACCACTGGCTATAAGAACTTTCATATGATGCGACAGCGTTGGCTGTGTAAACTCAAAATGCTCAAGCAAGTTGCATCCACAGTATTCTCCGCAAGAAAGTAAATCAATGATCTTCAGTCGTTTGGGGTCTGAAATGGCTTTTAACTTTTGAATCTGCTTATCGTATTCCATAATGTTCCGCCTTTTCTACTACATTTCACATAGATACTCATCTATGTATAATATAGATGAGTATCTATGTGATGTCCAGATTTTTCTCTACCAACTAATGCATATACTCACACTTTCTTTTTTATAAAGCACTGACACTCAACCTTTTAACATGGTACAATAAAGCAAATGTATCATATTCGAACGGTGTTTTATCTGTTCACGTAAAGGATGAGATTATGTTTACACCTGTACAAAACAAAAAAATATATCAGCTCATTGTTGAGCAAATACAAAATATGATCTTACATGGCGAATTAAAAGGCGGCGACAAACTCCCTTCTGAGCGAGATATGTCTGAAACATTCCAAGCTTCTCGTGCATCAATTCGTGAAGCTGTGCGAAGCCTTGAAATCCTTGGAATTATTGATTGTCGTCAAGGTGAAGGGAATTTTATCAGAGAAACTTCCGGCAATCAGTGGTTGGAGCCTTTGTCTGTCATGTTCAAACTGAACAATGGCACTTTTAACGAAATTCTTGAAATGAGACAAATATTAGAAACCGAAGCCGCACGTCTTGCAGCTACAAGAATAGAAAAGCATGAACAAGAAAAACTTATTGAGTTGGTATCATTAATTAAAAACTCTAGCGCTGAGGAAGACAAAGTTAAATATGATCGTGCTTTTCATCTATTGATATCTGAAGCATCGAGGAATATGCTCATTGCAACCGTTATGAAAGCAATTACAGCTATTCTTCAAAACTTCATTGAAGAAGCCAGAGAGTCTATTAATATTTGGGCTGCTGATCCTGGGATTCTAAGTGAGCAGCATCAAAAGATATGCGATGCCATTCTAAGCGGAGATGGCACTCTAGCCGCAGAGGCTATGCGCATACATTTTGAAATGGTTGTTGAAAGTCGAAATAACAACTCTAAATAAGACACTTCTCTTGCATAATCACATTTTTAAAAGCAAATCATTCAACCCCCGATAAAACCTAACTGGTTTTCATCGGGGGTTCTTTATTTTTTTCGAACACCACAATTTCCAAAGGTCATAAATCCGCTGTTCCATTAACTTTCACACCATTTTTCGCATTATACTCAGATCATTCGCAACGTTATGTTAAATCATTAACTGTATTTCGGTAATTATTCTCTTTTTTTAAGAAAAATAAGAGTTTATCGCCAATTTTCAATATTTCCGTTTGGTTGATTTGTGAACTTTCTAACTATTCGTGCTTTTTGAAAACATTCCTGCTATCATAATACCAAGCTAACTGGTCAGACCACCTGACCAGTTAGCAGTATTACTTATCTCATTTTGAAATATCAAAACTAATAATTGAGGCTCTGGCATAAGTGTATTTTACATTTTCAGACTACTGTATGTCGATATTCAAGGTTCAAGAATTCTATATACAGTAGTCCGAGAATACGAATCAGATATTGTGCAAGGGTCTAGATTAAATCAAGGAGGACTCTATGGAAATACTTGTATGTATTAAACAGGTTCCAGGAACAACACAGGTAGAAGTCGACGAAAAAACTGGTGTCCTAAAAAGAGATGGCGTTGCCTCTAAACTAAATCCTTACGATCTTTATGCCATCGAAACCGCACTTCAGCTTAAAGCCGTTTACGGTGCAACAATTAATGTCCTTAGCATGGGCCCGCCACAAGCAGAAGCAGTCATTAGAGAAGCTTTTATGATGGGCGCAGATAAGGGTGCACTACTCAGTGACAGAAAGTTTGCAGGTGCAGATGTTCTTGCCACAGCCTTTACACTAGCTCAAGGGATAAAGAAAGTCTGTTCACCAGACATTATTATCTGCGGAAAAATGACAACTGATGGAGATACGGCTCAGGTCGGTCCGGAAATAGCAGAATTTCTAGGCATTCCTCACGTTGCTAACGTCTGCAAGATTAGAGGTGCTAAAAAAGAATCTATCACTCTTGAAATGGATATGCCGCATTCAGTTGAAGTTGCTGAAGTACTCTTTCCCTGCCTGATTACAGTTGAAAAAGGCATCTACCAACCTCGGCTGCCATCATTCAAAAGAAAACTGAGCACAAAAGATTTTGAAGTTCCATATTATGGACTAATAGATTTAGATGATCAGGATGAAATGAAATACGGTCTGAATGGATCTCCAACACAAGTGAAACGAATTTTTCCTCCGGAATCCAACACAACTCAAGAATACTGGGATGGCAACCCTGAGGATATCACCGAAAAACTATTTAATAAATTGAAAGACTTAAAATTTGTATAGGAGGCTCTTATGGCACATATTAAAATTCACCAAAAAGAATTTGATAATATTGATGAACTTATTGAAGTCTGTCCCTTTAATGCTATCGAATATATCAACACAAGTATTGCAATCAACGCAGGTTGTAAAATGTGCAGTATTTGTGTCAAAAAGCACCCTGAAATATTTGAGTTTATAGATGAACAAGTCCAGCAAATTGACAAATCTGAATGGACTGGCGTTGCCGTTTATATTGACCATGTGGAAGGTCATATTCATCCAGTTTCTTTTGAACTTATTGGTAAAGCCAAAGAAATGGCTGCTAAAATCAATCATCCAGTTTATGCAGTTTTTATGGGTGACAATATTACAGCAACCGCTAGAGACATTCTGAAATTTGGTGTCGACGAGGTCTTTGTATATGACAAACCTGCCCTAAAGGATTTCAGAATAGAACCCTATACCGCTGCTTTCGAAGACTTTATCAATACAAAAAAGCCAAGTATTGTCCTTGTTGGAGGCACAACAATCGGTCGTTCTCTGGCTCCTAGAATTGCGGCTCGTTTTAGAACAGGGCTCACGGCAGACTGCACCATTCTTGATGTACAAGAAAATACAGACCTCGACCAAATACGCCCCGCCTTCGGTGGCAATATTATGGCGCACATTCATACACCAAACCACAGACCTCAATTCGCAACTGTCCGATATAAAATTTTTGATGCCCCTTCAGCGGTTGACTCGCCCGAAGGCTCAATAACACATTGTACACTCCACGAAGACCTGCTAACATCACGCATTAACGTACTTGAAATTCACGAGAAAGAAACCTCAGAGAGTATCGAAGATGCCGATGTAATTCTTGTAGCTGGCTCTGCTTTTAAAAAAGAGGAGGATCTTCAACTCTTATTTAAGCTCGCTGAGCTTCTTGATGGTAAAGTGGCCAGCACAAGGCCTCTCATTGAAAAAGGATGGATGGATCCACGTCTGCAAATCGGACTCAGTGGCCGTACAGTTCGCCCAAAACTGATTATGACATTTGGGGTATCTGGAGCGATTCAGTTCGTTGCAGGCATGAACAGCTCCGATCACATTGTTGCGATCAACTCCGATCCGAATTCAGCGATTTTTAAAGTAGCGCACAACGCAATCATTGGCGATATTTACGATATACTTCCAAGCTTAATTGAAGTCATAGAAGATCGTGGAGCTAAAGCTATTAAGGAGGTCATTCAATGTCAGTAGAATTTAACATAATCACAGCACGGGACATAGAAGTCTTTAAATCGATAATTCCTCAAGATCGACTCTACATTGGAGAGGCTGAAATTCATGACGACTTCAGCCACGACGAACTCGCCGATGTGCACCGTTATCCTGAAGTTCTTGCTGAAGTTATTTCCACAGAAGAAATTTCCGCACTGTTAAAATACTGTTATGAACAGCACATTCCAATTACTCCGCGTGGTCAGGGCACTGGACTTGTCGGTGCTGGCGTTGCACTGAATGGTGGTTTGATGATTTCAACCACTAAAATGAATAAAGTTCTTGAGCTTGACGAAGACAATTTGACACTAACCGTTGAACCCGGTGTTCTTCTTATGGAAATCTCAAAATATGTTGAGGACAATGACTTGTTCTATCCACCGGATCCAGGCGAAAAATCTGCAACTATTGGTGGCAATGTTTCTACCAATGCAGGTGGTATGCGTGCTGTAAAATATGGTGTTACCCGAGATTTTGTACGTGGATTAGAAGTCGTGCTAATGAGTGGCGAAGTCATCGAAGCTGGCGGTAAAGTGGTTAAAAATAGCTCAGGATACAGCCTTAAAGATATGATTGTTGGCGCAGAAGGTACACTTGGATTCATCTCTAAAATTACCCTTCGTCTCCTTCCGCTTCCAAAGGTTGCAATTTCCTTGCTCGTGCCTTTCCCGAGTCTTGAAATAGCCGTAGAAACAGTTCCAAAAATTATAAAGTCCAAGTCTATACCAACTGCCATTGAATATATGGAACGTCGTGTTATTGAAAATGCAGAAGATTTTTTAGGTAAGAAATTCCCTGATAATTCCTCAAATGCATATCTGCTTCTCACTTTCGATGGAAACAGCAAAGAGGAAGTTGAAGCAAGCTACGAAAAAGTCGCGAACATCTGTCTCGAGACTGGAGCGCTGGATGTGTTCATATCCGATACACAAGAACGTCAAGAATCAATCTGGTCTGCACGTGGTGCATTTCTTGAAGCCATTAAAGCTTCTACTACAGAGATGGATGAATGTGACGTTGTGGTGCCAAGAGACAAAGTGGCCGAGTTCGTAAAATACACTAAAGAGGTCGAAACGCTTGTAAATATTCGTATCGCAAGCTTTGGACATGCAGGAGATGGAAATTTGCATGTTTATGTTCTAAAAGATGATTACTCAGATAAAGTATTCAAAGAAAAGCTTGAGCAAGCTTTTGACCTGCTTTACAAGCGAGCAGAAGAACTTCATGGGCATGTTTCGGGAGAACATGGAATCGGATTCGCCAAGTTGCCGTACTTACGTGCGCAACATGGTGAGGTTTACATGACTTTATTAAAAAACATTAAGTTAGCGTTTGATCCAAAAGGATTATTAAATCCAGGGAAAGTTTGTTGATCTTGTTTATCAGTGGGGGACAAATCTATGGGGGGTCTTAACACATGTTAGGATTATTAGCATTCGCTCCGATCGCGCTCGTTATTGTTCTTATGGTCGGTTTAAATTGGGGGTCTAAAAAGACTTTGCCTGTAGCCTGGGCACTCGCTGCTATTATTGCGCTGGTAGGATGGAAAATGAATTTTTCTGATGTTATTGGATATTCGTTCTATGGCATTCTCAAAGCATTTGATGTGATTATCATAATTTTTGGTGCTATCTTAATTCTTAATACCTTAAAACAATCTGGCGCCATGGCCACAATCAATAATGGTTTTAGCACAATTACAAAAGACAGACGAATTCAAGTTATTATCATCGCATGGATGTTTGGTGCATTCATAGAAGGTGCGGCTGGATTTGGAACTCCAGCCGCACTCGCTGCACCGCTCTTGGTGGGGCTTGGTTTTCCACCACTGGCAGCTGCAATGGTTACACTAATAATGAACAGCACGCCCGCTTCATTTGGTGCCGTGGGAACACCTATATTCGGAGCTATGAGTACCCTAAGTACTGATTTGGAAGCCCTCGGAACAAATCCTGAACTTTTTAAAATGGCGCTTTCCAAATATGCTGCAATGACCCACATGGTAGCAGGCTCATTCATACCACTGTTGGCACTCATGTTGCTCACAAAGGTATTCGGCAAAGAAAAATCTATCAAGCCCGCTCTCCAAGCAGCTCCATTTGCCATATTTGCAGGCTTTGCATTTACGGTTCCATATTACTTAATTGCTGTCACATTAGGTCCTGAATTACCTTCACTTGTAGGTGGACTTCTAGGTCTAGGTATTGTTATTATTGCAGCAAAACACAACTTCTTAACACCAAAAAATCAATGGGATTTTGATGAAAAGCAAAACTGGGATAGTTCCTGGATCTCAACAGCTGACACCGGGAATGTTGGTGAAGCAAAAATGTCCTTATTTAAAGCATGGCTTCCATACATGATTATCGCTTTCATTCTGGTTGTGACACGTATACCGTCTCTAGGTCTTAAAGCTATACTTGCGAAACAAGTAATTCAGTTTCCGGCATTTTTCGGTATAGATCAGGCTTACGCATTCAAATGGGCCTATTTACCAGGAACCATTCCATTTATCCTTGTTGCACTTATAACTCATAAGCTACACAATATGAGCGCTAATGACATTAAGGTTTCATGGCTGAACTCATTCAAGCAAGTCAAAGGGGCCGCACTTGCTCTGTTCGCAGGCATTGCTCTTGTACAGCTTATGCTGAACTCTGGTACAAATGCAGCAGAATTGCCCTCTATGCTAACGGTTATGGCACAATCACTTGCTGAAGTGGCAGGCGGCGCTTACATCTTTGTTGCACCATTCATTGGTGTTCTTGGTGCATTCATGTCAGGGTCAAATACAGTATCAAATATCCTATTTTCATCCCTTCAATTCCAAACAGCCAGTCTTCTTGACATGCCGCAGGTGCTCATTGTCGCACTACAAGTTGTTGGCGGTGGAATCGGGAACATGATATGTATTAACAACGTGATTGCAGTTTGTGCTACAGTCGGCGTAATCGGTATGGAAGGGCAACTAATTAAACGAAATGCCGTTCCAATGACCATATACTCGCTCATCGCTTCCATATTTATATTCGTATTGTCCTCATTTATTGGATAATCTATTAATTTAAATACACTGTATTTTATGTGTCATCCCCTCAAAAAACTCCCCTCAGGACTATCAACCGAGGGGAGTTTTGCGATTTAAATTTATCAATACCAACTCGGCAACATGCTCCGCAAACATAAAAACGGACCTATATGAAATAGATCCGTTTAAAGTGCTCACATGTTAGATCATGTGAATTGTTTTAAAAATCATGACTCTGTAATGCTTCTTCACGTTGATTTGCTCTGCCTAGTAAACTTTTCTTGTTCACCACAAACCGAACGTGCTCACCTGTGCCGATTGGACCAACTTCATCAAAAGCTTCCATAGATAGCTTCACCATATTTCCTGTCGACTCGTCTATCGTAACCTTCACTGTCACTGTTTCACCAAGTGTTGTTGGCTTTCTATGATCAGCGTGTACGGACTTACCTACAGAGATGAAACCCTCTGGCAACTGTTGATCCAATAGTCTTGCACTTGCCTCAATCATCATTGCTACAAGACTTGGTGTTGCAAATAAATTTTCAAGTTGCCCGCTTCCATAATTAAGCGCCGTGTCTGTTTCTGTTACATGCTTTTGAATCGTATACGATTCACCGACTTTAAATTTTGGAGTTTGAATCATCATATCACCGCCTTTTCGAATTTCAGCTGTCGGATCATAAGTAGGATTCCGTCCTTTACTTCCAACCACTGGTATTATATATCTACACTACTTAAAGCGTAATTATTCATGTATACATAAGGAAAGCCGAAGAGAATTTATCTCTTCGGCTTGTTAAGTCTCTATATTTCAATTAATCCAGCAGTTTTACCGGTTCAAAATCCAAATAGTCACATGATGTCAATTGATACGAAACGCCATCAAAATCACCTTGCAAACCACATTTAAACGACGCTGCTGTGTGTAGATGACCATATATAACTTTCTCTACACCATAGCTTTCATAAATATCCATAAACGCTGAGTGTTCTTTACTCTCATTGGTTGGCGGATAGTGTGTCATAACCAATATCTTCTCATGTCCAGCGGCCTTTGCCGCGTCTAAAGACAGCTTTAATCTTAGCAATTCTCTGTTATAGATGCGTTCGTCATCCTCATCAAACTTATTGGGATTTGGAGACACCCAACCTCTTGTCCCACAAATGGCGTAGGTGCCACCATCACCCGTATACGTATAGAAATTATTCTGAAGAAAATCCACATCTTCATAAAGTGCCTGCAGCTTTTTTAGTGATGACCACCAGTAATCGTGATTTCCACGCAGTAAAATCTTACGACCGGGCAGGTTATGAATCCACTCTAAGTCTACCTTCGCATCTTCAAGACGCATGGCCCACGAAATATCACCAGGGATTAGGATTGTATCTGTTTCCGAGATGTTTTTCACCCAGCTTGCTTTAATTTTTTCTTCGTAGTCTTTCCACTGACTGCCGAACACGTCCATCGGTTTGTCCGTCGAAAAACTTAAATGTAAATCTCCAATTGCATATAATGCCACTTCGTCACCCGCTTTAAATCATACCCAAGTTTCATGAATTAGCCCGATGACCATTTGATCACCGGGCTATTATGTACTAATTGTCTTTATTATTTATACCAGTTCCTCATTCTCATTTTCAGCATCTAGAGAGAATATTTGATATCTTGGCATAACCGCTTTAATATCAGACAGAAGCTGTGATAAATCATCTATCGATGAAGTATCCCAAATCTGGTCAAATCGCTCTTGGAATGTATAGGCCTGGTCTTGTTGGCCCGCAATATGTAGAAGTTGAATGTTATTCGTAATATCAAACACAATATTAGATTTTTCTTCAAACATAAGCTGTGCATTGATGATTTCATTTCTAATCTCGCACATCTCTTCGTCTAAGTTTGACGCCGCTTCAGCAGACTTACGAAGACGCAACTTCACATTTTCAGGAATGTTGTCTTTGTATTTATAGTTCAGTGAGTGTTCAATTGTTGCCCAGAAATTCATAGCCAATGTTCTGATTTGAATTTCAGCCAGAACTGACTGTTCACCCAGCGCCGTATGAACCGGATATTGAATGATTACGTGGTAGCTTTTGTAACCGCTGCCTTTTGGATTAGAAATGTAATCCTTCTCATAAACAATGCGAAGGTCTTTTCCATCTCTTTCTCTAATATGTTCAACAACCTTATAGATGTCGTCGCGGAATTGACACATAATACGAATGCCCGCGATATCCTCCATAAGTTCCTCGATTTTATCCTCTGGAATATTTCTTCTTTTAGATTTTTCAAGGATGCTTGAAATTTTCTTCACACGTCCAGTAACGAATTCTATATCAGAATACTCGCTTACATCACGGTACTGTTTTCGAATTGACTTAAACTTTATTTTTAGTTCTTCTACGGCCTGCTCATAAGGTATCAGTACTTTTTTCCATTCTCTGATTTGATTCAACTTACATTCCCCCCGTTCAGACTTTATCCCGAACTGTTCACTTGCGTGCATCTCTATTAACTCAGGATATTTTAGTGCCTATATGTTTTGCAGTTGAATGGCTCTGTAAAATGCATTCTTATTGGATAAAGACGGTAGTATAAAATCTGGCTCATAGGTTCTGAGCTCATCTCTATTATACCCACCCGTTTCCACTGCTATTGTTTTTACATTATTTTTTTGACCCGCAACAATATCTCTTGGTGTATCACCAATGACAAATATTCTGTCCTTTTCAAATCGAAGACCTTCTTTGTCTTCTGCCTGTCTAATAACATCTTGAACAAGGGCCCAGCGTTCGTCATGATCACTGCCATAGCTTCCAAATCGAATATACTCTTTTAGACCTGTAAACTCCAGCTTTAATTGAGCACCAATTTCACAATTACCTGTTCCAACTGTGTTTAATACTTTTCCAGAACGCATGGTCTCTTCAAGTATTGATTTAACACCATCTAGAACATGAGGTTGATGTAAAACCATGGTACTATGCAGTGCCGCAGCATATGCCTCGTAAAATTCGTTCATATTCGGATTGTTTACACCGTGAATTGACATCGCTTCTTTGACTATAAGCTCGTCAAGTCGACCGGCCATTGATACAGCATCAAATCCAGATTCAATGCCATACATATTAAAAAATGCTTCATTCATGGCTTTTCGACCAACACCCTTACAATTAATAAGTGTGCCGTCTATATCCCAAATTAGTAATATGTCCAAGAGCTTCACCTCTATTATACAATATCATCCATCAATCTGAACAAATTTCTGAACAGCTTTTCCATTTAAATAGTCACACTGGTCACCTTGTTTGGCGTCCAGCGCCTCTAATTTGTCCTCAATTGCATCTTTAATGAGCCACCACGACTTATTCCAGTTACAGAATAAAGTGTCTTCTTTCGGCGCTCTCCCCGCTATACGGTGTATAACTGTATCAGGGTGCAGCAATCTTATAAAGCTTACCACCCGGTCAACATAGGCATCGAAATCAATAAGGTCAAGTTCGCCAGCTTCATATTGTCGTCCAAGTTCGGTGCCTTTTAGAATATACAAAGAGTGTAGTTTGACATGTCGAACGCCCATAGCTGACATAAGTCTTGCGGCTTCGTCTGTATGAAGTTTATCATCCCAAGGCAAATTTAAAATTAAGTGTGTGCAGATTTCAAAACCCCGACTTTGAATTCGGCGGACTGCATCTACCCATTCTGCGAGATTGTGACCACGATTGATCTTCACAAGTGTCACTGGATTAATGGACTGAAGACCTAGTTCGATTGAAATTTCCACATTATATTTTTCTTTTATTGACTCAAGAATGTCTAGGTATGCGTCATGAATACAGTCTGGTCTCGAAGACACACTGATCTCAACCACATCTTCAAGACAGGCCTCTTCAAGTCTCTCTTTAAACAGCTCGAGTGTCATATACGTGTTCGTGAAATTTTGAAAATATGCAATGTATTTATTGGCTTTATAACGCGCCCGAATATGCTCAATATTTTTATTCATTTGTGTTTGAATATCCAGTTCATTTGACTGTGCTTCAAATCCTGCACCGATATCACTGCAGTATGTACAGCCGCCCTCAGCAACCTCACCGTCACGATTTGGACATGTCAGGGGCAAATTAACTGGTATTTTATAAACCTTTTCACCATAGGTCTTTTTTAAGTGCTCAGAATATGTTAAATAACGCGACAAGTTGTATCGCTCCTTTTTATCTAAAACTGTTAACCCGGATTACTATTATCCTGCTCTATAATATCATACCCACCGGTCTATGCACATAAAAAATGACTATAATCTCAAAGGATAAACACCTGAGATTATAGTCATTTTAAGTCTAAATTCACGAATATTAAAATTCCGAATTTACGCCGGATATATTAGAGTTATTTTGCTGGAATCAATAGAACCTGACCAACGCTGATCATGTCCGCATCTTTAAGATTGTTGTACTCTGCAAGCTCTTGGTAAGTCATGTTGTACTTCTTAGCGATCTTCCAAAGAACATCGTTAGCAACAACTGTGTAAGTCATGTCTTCCACTTTTATCATTTCATGAGCCACCATACGACCTTCAACTTTTACTGTTGCAGGATCTACTTTAGCCATGTAATCGATAAGAATTTCGTCAAGACCATCGAATTCGCCTTTGATAGCGTCATCAGCGAATAATTTGTATCCGTCACCGCCAGCTGCAAGGAAATCATTTGTAGCAAACGTGTACATAGCGTTAGGGTCAAGTTCTTTAGAACCAACCATAACTTTAACAACTCTAGAACCAGCAGGCTGGTTAGGATCGAATTCCACTTTCATACCACCAACATGAGGGAATGCACCCTTTGTCTCTGGGTAAGAATCGATACCAAGCTCAAGAGCTGCTAGTATTTCAGAACCCTTGATGTCTTTTGTAACAACGTAGTTACCGAAAGGAAGAACCGTGATAACATCACCTTTAGTTACTTCGCCTGACTCGATTGAAGCACGGATACCACCACCATTTGTGAAGGCAATGTCAGCACCTGTTGCATCAAGCATAGCATCAGCAATTAGGTTACCAAGATTAGTTTCACCAGCACGCACTTGACCACGTTCGCCATCAAGTTTAACTGATGTTTGACCAACTTTAACTGAAGTGATAACTTCGTTAGCCGCTTTAATTGCATCAATTTCAGCCACTAAAGCTGCATTTGGTACGATTTCAGCTGCTTCATCTTTAGAAAGAAGTGAAGCTGTTGCAGTTACTTGGCCATCATTAACCATAAGCTTAACGATACCAAGATTTTTGTCGTACTCGCCAGTTTGAACGATAAGAGTATCACCAACCACTAGGCCATTATCAAGATCTGAATGACTGTGACCATCAACGATTACGTCAATGCCCTTAACTTCTTCAGCAACTTTTTTAGATGTGTATGTAGATGACTCATCAATACCAAGGTGAGTAATCGCTACAACAACGTCTACTTGATCTTCTAGCATATCAACCATCTTTTGAGCTTGAATTGATGGATTTTCAAATGTAAGACCTTTTACATTTAAAGGATGTGTCTTGTAAGCTGTCTCTGGTGAAGATAAACCGAAGATACCCACTTTAACGCCATCAATTTCTTTGATGATGTATTCTTCAAGAATTGAATTACCTTCAGCGTCTTTAACATTACCACCCATGATTGGGAAGTCTGTCATAGTTTGAAGTTCAAGAAGTCTCTCTTGACCGTAATTGAAATCGTGGTTACCAGCAGCCATTGCATCGTAACCCATTGAGTTCATAATTGTAACAATCGACTCACCTTCAACAAGTGTTGCGATTGTTTGACCGTGGAACGTGTCCCCAGCGTCTAACAACAAGAGGTTCGGATTCTCAGCTCTTAAATCCTCAACCTTAGTTGCGATTTTAGCAAAGCCCATACCAGCATATTTGCCTTCGTCGATACGTGCGTGCGTATCATTAGTATGAACGATTGTAATTTCAGTACCGTCCTCAGCTGCAAATGCAACAACGTTCATTGACATTAACAATGTCAGCACAAGGATAATAGATAGCAGTTTCTTTGCCATGTTGCCCTCCTTAGTTAATACGTTAGTTTGTCGATTTTATACCGGCTAGTATTAATTCAATATAAAAAGGGAAACTCCTTCCTTCTTATATGATATTTATTGAACTTTTACACAATTTAATAGAAACACCCCTTACTTACTCACTATTTTGTGTTTTTTCACTAACACCACTGTCTTTCATGCTCAATTATTGAAATCATTGTATATTGTCTTTTGGATTTCTAAATATAAAAATCCTCAGTCAAAAGACTGAGGATTGATAATTCATATATTATTCTTCAAGTATTTGATTTTAATATTTCTCCCAAAATCACCTAATATCACCCATGATAAGTTATTCCTTATCCAACCTTAGAGGGCAAATCTACATTTGGAACTATATTAAATCTCATACGTTTTGATGTCTTCTTTTGAAGTCTCTTAATCATATTCTGCTGAACAGAAGGTTCAAGTGACTCACCCATAACAATCATGTCAATTGAGTTTTTCTCAGCAAATATACTCAGGCTCTCAACTATATCTGTTGCTTTTTTCACCGTTAAACTTGCACCGTGAGTCTTTGACACTTCAAATAAGTATTCTAAGGCATCCGCTTCTTTAAGCTGACCAAAGTACTTCCAATTTTCTTTCACAACATGAATGACGTGTAATTCATCATTTTCGTTCTCTATAAACTCCATACCTTTTTCTATAAGACGTTCACATGACTTCTGTTGAGTAACGCAAACCATAATTTTCTTATTACTGTCCATGATTAATCCCCTTTCAGGATGATCTTTACCACTTCAGACTCACACAAGTTAATATATTACCGTATAAGCATCTTCTCGTCAATCTTCTCTCCAATATGATGCGTCAAGTCCTTTCCCATGTTATACTGTCCTATAGAAACCAGCAAAGGATTATAGGAGGTATATAAACATGAATCAGTATACAAAAGTTATCAGCCTATATGGCAGTTACTACACAAAGACTTTTGAAAAAATAAAGCATCATAAGACCAAAGTTCGTGAAGTAAAAGAGTCTACTGTACAAAAGGCTTTTCTTGAAGGTAAGTGTGAAGTCTATGTCTATTTCGAAGAAACAGACAAGGATATGTTACTTGATAACTTCAGCAATCCAGATGATATCAAAAAATATTTGGGAAAAGGTTTTCTCCCAAAGTAATTATACCAACCTTTTGTAACAAATATTTGAACAAATTCACTTTGTTAAGATATTGTTACTTCCTTGTATACAGGATTCTTGATACAAAGAATGCTTATACACTGGATTTGATATCTATTCATTTAATTATGAAATATAAAACCCTAAGATGGAGAAAAGGTCTCCGTCTTAGGGTTTTATGCTATGTTGAAAGAAATGTATAGACACACTCAAAAAGAGGCCACTGAATTCATACATTCAGTAGCCTCATTCTTATCATTCTTAAAGAATAAATTGTGTTATAAGCTTTTATTCAAAACCTATGTTCATAAATCGTAAATATCGAATTAAATTATCAGGCTGTAAACGGGCCTATTCGATATAGTAAGGAGATATTTCATTCGGAAGTGTTGTGTGGTCGCCACTAAGTGTGAACACGACATTGAATTTATATTGCTTTGCAAGATCGTTAAGACGAGGTACGAATGTAGGTAGATCTTCCTCTACGATACCTGCGATTTTTAGAAGACCGTCAATGTAGACCTTCTCAATATCATAATCATTTGAAATCATTCCACATAGGAACCCAAAGAATTCTTCTGCAGTTTTTACTGGAAATTCGTCCATACACATAAATCTGAGATCGTGGTTTAAGTCGTAGATATGACGCTTATTTTCGTCAATAAACACAACATGGCCATTGAGCGATTTTACGTCGTCATTGGCCATGCTAATCATACGCTTAGTTTTTCCAGTACCTTTTTGTCCTGCAATGATTTTCACCATATTAATCTCCTCCTTACGTTTACAAAGAAAGTTTCTTATGTGCTACATATATCCCAAAATTATTAGAATATTCATAACATTCTTGCTTATAAGATTATTTATTCTATGTTACGTAAGGAATCTCCTTCAAAAGGACAAAAATATTTTAAAAATCATTATGCTTATATCCGGATTATAGGTTATCCAAGTGTTGTTTTCTTAGTTGACCACAAGCTGCATTAATGTCACTGCCTAACTCACGTCTTATTGTCGTTTCGACGCCAGCATCATTTAATATTTTTTGAAATTTCGAGATATTTGAATTCGCAGATGCCTTATATCCTCTTTCCTTTACTGGATTAATCGGAATAAGGTTCACATGACATAACATGCCACGTAATCTTTTTGCGAGTTTTCTCGCTTCTTCGACTTGATCATTCTCATCTTTTATAAGCGCATATTCAAATGTAATACGTCGACCCGTTTGTTTTATATAATAACGACATGCACTGAGCAACTCGTCGATATCATATTTTCTATTGACTGGCATCAACTCACTTCTCTTCTCGTCATCAACAGAGTGTAGAGATATCGCAAGTGTAAGCTGTAGCTTTTCATCGGCAAGGGCTATAATTTCATCCACCATACCACATGTTGAGAGTGTGATATGACGCATACTGATATTTAAACCTTCATCATTGTTTACAAGTCTAAGGAACTTTAATACTTCACTAAAGTTATCAAGTGGTTCACCACTACCCATAAGTACAATGTGACTGATTCTTTCGCCAAAATCATTTTGTACGCTCATGACCTGTCCTAGAATTTCAGCAGCATCAAGATTTCGTGTCATACCATCTAGTGTTGAAGCGCAGAATGAACAACCCATACGACATCCAACCTGTGTAGAAACACAAATGCTATTGCCATGCTTGTAACGCATAAGAACAGCTTCTATAATTTCACCGTCAGACATTGAAAGAAGATATTTTCTAGTGCCATCTTTTTTTGAATCAAGACGTTTCTCAACCTTCACATTATCAAGAATAAAAGTTTCATCCAGCTTGGCTCTTAAACCTTTTGAAACATTCGTCATTTCATCGTATGTTGCAACACCTTTTTGCACCCACCCAAATATTTGTTTTGCACGAAATGGTTTTTCTCCATTTTCTTTTAACCATGCTTTTAATTCTTCTAATTCTAAACCACGTATTTGCTCTTTCATATTTCCACCTTTATACATTCTTTCCTCGACCACGTAAATGTGTCAGAAGCTTTTCCTTTGAAGTGTTCATTACAATAGACTCCGGAATTTGAAGTCTATCAAAAACCTCTATGGCATAATTAAAATTGCCAAGATCATATCGAATATGTGAGTCACTGCCTGATATGAGTTTTACACCATATTCTTTTGCCTGCCTCGCAATTTCCTCGCAATTTTCACGACTGCCTGCACGGCTCTTTCCGAATGATGAGTTGTTAATCTCTATCATAATATCATAAGCCTGTGCTGCTTTTACAAATTCATCAATGTGTATTGGAAACGCTGGATTTCCAGAATGACCTATTGCGTCGACAAATTTATTTTTCATAGCGCCGATCAGTGCTTTGGTGTTTGCGTCACTGTCACCGGGAGTAATACAAACATCGTGAAGGCTCACCAAAACAAACTCAAGTCCGTGCATATATCTGTCTTCTAAATCTAAACGACCTTGAAAATCAATAATATTTGCTTCAACGCCTTTTAAAACACGTATGCCCTCCATTACATTTGGAAGTACGCGTTGATTTCCAATATAAAATGCATGCGGACCGCCTGGCATAGCAGGACCATGGTCAGTTTGCGCAATCAATTCTAAACCTTTTATTTTGGCTTCATCTATATATTCTGCAAGGGTACTGTATGCGTGACCGCTTGCTAATGTGTGGACGTGTGTATCCAGTTTAAATTCCACAATAAATCCTCCTAGTATCCGCGTTCTATGTTCACTATGTTATTAAGAGACTTTCCTTCTTTATATCTTTTAAGATTCTCGTAAATCATAGAATAACGTCTTTCATTTTTCATTTCTGAAATCCACGAATTATGGGGGGAGAAATACACCCTTTCAAAGTCCCAAAGCTGACTGTCCTTCGCAAGAGGTTCGGATTCAAAAACATCAACCGCAACGCCTAAAAACTTATCACGTTTGAGGGCATCTATCAAGGCCTCTTCATCCAAATTCCCGCCACGAGACACATTGATAAGGATGGAATCATCTTTCATCAAATCCATGACTTCTTTGTTGATTATATGATGCGTGCTCTCTGTATGCGGAAGTGTAACAATCACAGCATCCAGTTCATGGAGTTTTTCATTCAGCTCTGATAGAGCGTAACAATTGTTAAAATAGCGCGTTTCATGCCCACTCGTATTAAACCCTATAATTTCTGCTTCAAAACCTTGAAGCCGTTTCGCAGCCTCCTGAGCAATGGTTCCAGTTCCAAGGAAAGCAATTTTCTTACCAACAACCTCTAGGATACTGGAATTAAGAGCCCAACGTTTTTCCATTTGATCTGCGTAGAATCTTTTTCTATGTTTAAATATTTCAAGAAGGTTCATAACAATCCACTCACCCATAGGCTTGGAGTATCCGCCCCGATTGTTAGTCACTTCAATATTGTTCTTAATCACAGTCTCTACTGGAAGTTGATCAAAACCAATGCTTGATAACTGAATCCATTTTAGATTATGCATTTGATCAACACGAAGTGTCGAAAATGGATTATAACAAGCCAAGATTTCAACATCGTTTACAGCTTCGTTGTTTTCAATTTCAGACTCATGGACATACACAATATCGTAGCCAAGAGCTTCAATGGCTTTCATCTTCTCCTGACCGTAATCATATGTAAACAGTACTTTCATAAGAGCGCTCCTTCACAAAAAAACAATACAACCCCCTAAAGCACCTGGCTTTTAGGGGGTATTTTCAGTAATTCTTATAAACCAAGTTCGTCTTGGTAATCATCCAGGCAACCTGTTAAAATATCAGCCATGCCTACAAATTCACAACCGAAATGGAAACTTCCATCGTCCTCTTGAGCTTTTCGAATGATCTTCATTACACCATAGAATTTTCTTTCATCATCAATTTCAATTCTTGCATTGAAATAATAACCCATCGGTAAATCGGCTGATGTTAGAAATCCGAGTCCCGATTTTGAAATATCAGTTACGATAATAGATTCATTCAATTCATCCAGCGATTCATGATTCTGACGATATAATGATTCAATTGTAAGTTTTATATCGACTGGTAGTCTTTTAAACCGTCTTTTTTCTTCCAAGAAATCCACGCTCCTTCGACTGTCATTTTCATCATTATAACACAGATTAATCTGGATATTTTTCTTTGATCGAGATGATCTCATCGATATGCTCGAAGAGTTTATCTACGATCTTCGGATCAAACATTTCCGATCTCATACTCTTAAAGTACTCATGTACCTCTTCTTCTGGCCATGCATCTTTGTATATTCTTTTATGGCTTAGTGCATCATAAACATCACAAACACTTGTTATACGACTAAATAGGTCAATTTCCTCACCCTTGATGCCATATGGATATCCGTTACCATCCCAACGCTCATGATGTTGAAGTGCAATGGTTGCCGCCGTCTTCATAATCCGACGACTAGACTGTTTTAAAACTTCATATCCAATTTCTGTGTGTGTTTTTATAACTTCGAATTCCTCTGTAGTTAATTTACCCGGTTTATTTAGAATAAGATCTGGAATACCGATCTTACCAATGTCATGCATTGGAGAAGCCAGTCTTAATATATTAGCCTCTTCGCTTGAAGCGCCAAGAGCCCTTGCCAAAATCCAAGAATACTCTGCAACACGGCGTACGTGGTTGGCAGTTTCCTTAGACCGGGTCTCAACAATTTCACCTAAGGTGAATATAACTTCTTTTTGTGTATCAACAATTTCATTGTTTAGATAAATATTGTCGATAGCAACCGAAACATTCGATGAAAGAATCTTTAACAGATTTTTCTCAAAATCAGCATAAGGTCTATGATTTCTAATATAGAATACACTTTCATTATTATTGACCGATTTGAAATGTCCAATAAAAATATTATCTCTAAAATAACTGCCGCTAATAGCCATTGCTTCTTCAAAATCTTCTTGAAGGGCTTTATCTGGTATATCTTTTACAAGGAAACCACCATAGGACTCAAATTTCCCTGTTCCGGCAATTGTAATCATCTCATTTTTACGTACTGTCGCAGCCAGTCCATCAAATTCGCTATCTGTATCTTCATCCAACCTAATAAGTTGACACATTTGAAGTATCGCGTTTTGACTAAAGGATCTTAAGGATTGCATTTCAAAAAGATCTCTCGATGAATTTATAATTCTCTCAAGACCAATCCTATTGGTTTCAATAATTCGCATCCCTTGATATGCACGAAGTGATGCAATCACAGCTGTATATAATTTTTGAACTGTAAGTTCTGTTTTTGACTTATAATCATTAATGTCATAATTTCTAATAACATCTTCCTCAGGTGCTTGACCAGGTTGACCTGTTCTAAGAATAATTCGAACAAAAGGATTCCTCAGTTCATCACGAATCATTTTAACAACTTCAAGGCCTGAATTTTCATTTTCCATAACAACATCAAGAAGAATTATTGCCACATCAGGCTGTTCTTTCATAATTTCAATGGTCTCTTTACCAGAATAAGCGCTGATTAGTTCAACGGCTCGGCCTTCGAACTCAAATTTTTTCATGACCATTCTCGTCATGGCATGAACTTCTTCTTCATCATCTGCAATGATTATTTTCCATGGGGAATTCACATCGTCCTCTTCTGTCCCATGTTGATCGTCGGCAAATAGGATGGTGTCATCATGCTCTATATCTACTTGTTGGTCTGATTGAAATAGCATATCTTGCATAAGCGTCATGAGACCCCCTCGTTCCATTAATATATTATCACGATATTCATACCCTATTCCCAATACTTATATGCACAAATTCAAAAAGTCTGTTTCGCTGAGTTTCCGCATTATAAGTTTCATTCGACATAATGTATAAAAAACCTTCAAACTATTTCTAAATTAAGTTAAAAAGCTGTTTAGAGACATTTTATTATCTCTAAACAGCTTCATATCTTAATGCTTGATTACCCAAAATTTGAATTTATGACGCACTTATTCTTCTTTCAATGATAAAAGAAGTTCTGAAGCTTCAACCATTTGGTCTGCTGACGCATAAACATGCTCAACAACGCCTGCGCATTTAGTCGTCACATTAGTTTCCATTTTCATGGCTTCAACCACAGCAACGATTTGATTGTCTTCTACTTCGTCGCCTTCCTTCACCATGATTTTAACAACTTTGCCTGGAATCGATGCACCAACTTCAAATGGGTTGCTCGCATCGGCCATAACCTTCCGCTCTATACCGCCACCGATAGAAAGCATTGACGACTTGTCTTCGATCATAACATCACGTCTGTTTCCATTCACTTCAAATGCGAGTCGGCGGTTTCCGTTTAAATCAACTTTACCAACGTCAAGAAGTTTTATGATGAGTGTCTTGCCCTCTTCGATTTCCACTTCACACGTTTCGCCTTCTACAAGACCATGGAAGTAAATATCTGAACCCATTCGACTGAAATTACCATGCTCTGCCACATAGTTCAAGTAGTCGTCGTATACCTTAGGATAGAGTGCCGAACTAATTAAATCAGACTTTGACGGCTCAATGCCATGCTTAGATTTTAAAGTCTCAGCAATCGCATCAAAATCTTCAGGTTCAAGAAGCTCACCAGGACGAACAGTAATTGGCTCTTCACCTTTTAGCACAATACCTTGCAGGTCTTCAGGGAAACCATGAACGGGTTGTCCCATCATTCCGCCAAAGTATGCCACCACTGAATCAGGATATGCCAGATCTTTACCTGTTTCTATAATATTTTCAGGTGTTAAGTCATTCTGGATCATGAAGATCGCCATATCTCCAACAGCTTTTGATGATGGTGTTACTTTAACAATATCACCAAACATATCATTCACGGATTTATACATATCTTTCACTTCGTTAAACCTGTGCCCTAGACCAAAACTCTCCACCTGTGGTTTCAAGTTGGAATACTGACCACCAGGAATCTCAAACTTATAAATCTCAGCACTCGATGACTTAAGGTCAGACTCAAATTGCGAATAAACCGGACGCACACTTGACCAATAATCAGAAAGCTTCTGAATAGAATCAAGGCAAATACCTGTATCACGTTCAGTATTCTTAAGTGCCGCTACAACTGAATTTAAAGCTGGCTGTGATGTTAAACCTGACATTGCATTAAATGCCGTATCAACGATATCTACGCCCGCCTCAGCAGCCATCATAAGCGTTGCTACACCATTACCTGTCGTGTCGTGTGTATGCAAGTGAATTGGAATTGAAATTTCTTCTTTAAGCGCCTTCACAAGTTTAAACGCTGCATACGGTTTAAGAAGTGCGGACATATCTTTGATGCCGAGAATATGTGCGCCTGAGTTCTCAATTTGCTTTGCAAGGTCAACATAATATTTCAAAGAGTATTTATCTCTCGTTGTATCTAAAATATCTCCTGTATAACAGATACAGGCTTCTGCCACTTTACCTGTTTTAAGAACTTCATCAATGGCAACTTCCATGCCTTTGAACCAGTTGAGTGAATCAAAGATTCTGAACACGTCAATACCACGCTTTGAAGATTCTTGGATGAGCTCACGAATAACATTGTCAGGATAATTCTTATACCCAACACCGTTTGATCCACGAATCAACATTTGAAGCAAGACATTCGGCATACGCTCTCTTATAGTATCAAGGCGTTCCCATGGTGATTCCTTCAGGAATCTATAAGCCACATCAAATGTTGCACCACCCCACATTTCGACAGAGAATAAATCTTGTCCAAGATGTGATGTTGCCTTTGCAATTTTCTTTAAATCCTGAGTACGAACACGTGTCGCCATCAGTGACTGGTGAGCATCACGCATTGTTGTATCTGTTAAAAGGAGTTTGTCTTGAGACTTCACCCAATCAACCAGACCAGAAGCTCCCTTTTCATCAAGAATCTGCTTCGTGCCACTCAGGTCTGCTATTTTTTTATATTTCGGCACAACAGGAACGTCAAAGTTTGCTTTATTACCACCAGTTACGTTGACAACCGTGTTGCCAATAAAACTCAGAAGTTTAAGCTCAACATCCTGCTTTGCTGTAAAATCAAATAGATTTCTATGTGTTGCAATAAAGTTCGTGTCACATATCCCAGCCTTAAAGTCCTCGTGATTCAAGACATTAATAAGGAACGGTATATTGGTTTTAACGCCATGTACACTCATTTCTTTTATAGCTCGCACAGACTTTCGAATCGCATCATCAAAGGTTCTTGACCACGATGTACATTTAACAAGAAGACTGTCGTAATAGGGACTTATGACAGAGCCTGTATATCCATTTCCACCATCTAGACGAATACCAAAACCTGATGCTGATCTGTACACATCAATAAGGCCTGTGTCTGGTGCAAAGTTATTAGCAGGGTCTTCAGTTGTAACTCGACACTGAATTGAATAACCATTGATTTTGATGCTTTCCTGAGACGGAATACCGATTTCTTCTGAATCAAGAGCATACCCTTGAGCCACAAGAATTTGCGACTGAACGATATCAATACCGGTCACCATTTCTGTAACTGTATGTTCAACTTGAACACGAGGATTCATTTCAATGAAGTAATGTTTTCCAGCTTTATCAACAAGGAACTCCACTGTTCCAGCATTTTTATAGCTAACCGCTTTTGAAATTCGAACCGCATCATCACAGATTGCCTTACGCTTTTCAGGTGAAAGCGAAATCGATGGCGTGAACTCAATCAATTTTTGATGACGTCGTTGAATGGAACAATCACGCTCATATAAATGGACGATGTTTCCATGTGCATCACCAAGAATCTGTACTTCAATATGTTTTGGATCTTCAAGGAATTTCTCAATAAATACGTCTTCAATTCCAAATGCTTTTTTAGCCTCGTTTTTAGCACTGTGGTATTCATTCACAAGCTGTGACTCCTCGCGAACAATACGCATTCCACGTCCACCACCGCCTGCAGAAGCTTTCAATATAACCGGATACCCACAAAAGCGTGCTGCTTCAAGAGCTTCCTCTTCTGTTAAAAGTGGCTTTTCAAATCCAGGAATTGTTGGCACGCCAACAGCTGATGCGACAATCTTCGATTTGATCTTGTCACCCATTCGAACCATCATGTCTGAATCTGGTCCAATAAATTCGATTCCGGCTTCAGCACACTTCTCAGCAAGCTCAGGATTCTCAGATAAAAATCCATAACCTGGATGAATTGCGTCTACACCTTTGCTCTTCGCAAGCTTTATTATCTCATTGATATTTAAGTATGCCTCAATAGGCCCCTTCGACTTCCCAATTTGGTATGACTCGTCAGCCTTTGTTCTAAATAAGGCATTCTTATCTTCCTTTGAGTAGATCGCAACAGTACGTATTCCAAGCTCATGACATGCACGGAAGATACGAATGGCAATTTCGCCACGATTTGCAACCAATACTCTTTTGAATTTCTTCAAAAGTACCACCCCTTCTATAAGTATATTTATTCACTCGATCGTATATTCTCTCTCATCTTTCAAATCTATTCCCATTAATATAACAGGAATTTTACGAAAATTCAACATCTTTTGTTACAAAACGTTCATAGTTTTATGAAGTTTCCGTAATGGGCCGTTATGAACATTCCAGCTCTTTTTAGGGTACAAAAAAACCGGATCGATTCTCCGACCCGGCTGATTTCAACAATTATGCTTTCACTTGATTCTTTTTATCATGGCCATTTTTAGCACCATTTTTCTCTCCACCATTTTCGGGAACATCTGCATCTTCTTCAAAAAACAGAACGTTTTCGGTTTTCGCTATGTTTCTGTCCCATCGAATAACGTCATCTTTGTCAGTAACCGCATATCCACTGTCAGTGGTCGCAGCAACTGATTTGATATATTTTAAGTCTCCCACACAAACTGGTTTGGTTGGATAATCGTCATCAACACCACTATAATGTCCCCAAGTCCAGACCTGGCCAATATCACTGCGAGCAACTGTGAAGTTTCCTTTTGTACAGAGTTCCACAATGTTTTTAAGATCCGTAATCTCTAACGCAAACAGCATTTCTGACTCGCCAACGATGCCCAATTGACTTTTGCTGTTCATACCCCAAGACTTAATTTTACCGGCTTCAGTAATTGCAAGACTGAATCCACGACCTGCGCAAATCCCTTTAATACCTGCTATCGTTGTCACCAGCGGCTCATTATGTTTGCCTTTATAACCATGCCCAAGCTGGCCGCTTCGATTGTCACCCCAACTATACACAATTCCGTCAAATCCAAGTGCAAGCATATGTGTACTGCCACATGAAATCGCCTTGATATTCTCAATACCTTCCACACGTGTTGGAATTTCTTTAAAATAACTTGGTTCTATTCCAAGCTGTCCATACTCATTATTGCCCCAAGTATATACATGTCCAGCACTTGTAAGTGCAGCTCCAAAATTATCACCCGCGGATATTTGATTTATGTTTTCCAGGCCCCAAATTTGCTTTGGATTTATAACATCTGTTCTGTCACCCAGACCAAGTTGACCAAAGTTATTTCGACCCACAGTCATAACTTTTTTATCATAGGTTAGAATAATAGTATGGTGTTCTCCAGCGTCTATTTGCTCTGCATTATCAATCATGTTAAGCATCTTACGTCTTGCAACAGCTCCACCTTGACCAAGTCCTAATTGACCAAAATCATTTCGGCCAAATCCATCAGATTTTCCGTTTCTATGAACGACAAAAACAGAATCATGGCCTGTAGCAATCGCTTTTATACCTTTTACTTCTTTAACAACAATTTGTTGTTCAGCCCAATCTGACCAATTTCCATTCTTATCTTGAATTCTCAATTTGATCTTTTTAATACCTGGCTCAGAATAGCGCGGTTGCATATCTTTCCATTCAACGTCACTAATTTCACTGTCTTCAGCGATTGACGCTGAATAATCATACTCAATACTGGTCGTTGTTGTAAATCCATCAGCAGGAATTATACGAAAACTTGCAACAGCCTGAACTTTACTAATTGTATTCACGCTTCCAAAACTCAAATAAACTTTATTGTTCTTCACTAATGTTGTGCTTCCCAGACGTTTAATAAGCTCCTCAGTAGACACTGTCTTTGCGTCTTTGACAACCATATACTTCTGATCAATGGTAATCGAGTAGCGTGACCAATCAATATCCCGTTCCTCTTTCATATAAGGAATCAGGAATTTAAGTTCTTCACATAGTCCTTTTTCTTCTTTTTTAAAATGCATAAAAGCTGTTCTCAGAACGCGGAAGTCATTAATGACTTCATCAATATCTATTTTTTCGCCCTGTTTAGCTACTTTGCATATTGCCACAGCCGCAATAACAACGGTGAGGCCCACACCACCAAATAAAAAATTCAAAACAATCTCTCCTTAATTCAAAGTACAAACGAGACAAAGTTCCCCCATTGTCATCATTAGTGCTATTATACACTATTTCCAATCCTGATACACCGTAATCACTGTTTGAATGATAATAAAAAAAGCTCCGCACATTGACGGAGTTATTGAAAGCACACGTACAGTGCCGATTCCTCAGCTATCATATAGTTTAAGCTCTTTTTTTGCAATGTTTTTGAACCGTCCAAGGCTGATCGGATAATCTGACACAATGACATTGTTATAAATGAGCGCAAATGTTCCGAGTGGATTGGGATTCATTTGTCTTTTCCAACCTCATACCCAGTTCTGATAATTCCCATCATCTCCTTGGCATTGAATTGTTTCAACAATTCAACAAAAAAACGGAGTATAACCTAAAAATTATAGTACTATTCAATACATTTTCTCACTACTATACTAAATTTGTGATGCATTTCACAGAAACATCACATTACTATACTAAAATTAATCAATCTCACAGGTTTAGTATATTCATTAACTTTTCCACTAGCACGTAAAAACATAAAGTGTATTTCTGACGACAATCGAAATATTGCACTTAGCTTTTTTTTAATTTATACTTTACCCAATCGAACAACTTCGATATTTTACATTCGTTGTTCGACATCAACCTAAACCATATGGAAAATGATGTACTTAAAAATTCAATTTTTTAACTATTTAATACAGGAGTGTGAATTCATGCGTTTTATCCCATTATATTTATTAAAAGGAAACGAAATCTTAGCCGAGAGCATTGTCAATATTAAAGGTCAGGTTCTGCTTCAAAAAAACTCCATCCTGACAGAGAAAAACATTACACGTATCAAGCGCCTCGGAATCAAGTCTATATATGTCAAAGATCCAGAAATTGAAGATCTGCTTCAGGAGGATGTCAAAGACATCATAAAACCCGAAGTCAGAAAGAATGCCGTTTATCATGTAAAAAAAGGCATAGATGACTTCTATTCATCAATAAGTAAACAGTCTACAAAATCTAATTACAGTGAAATGGGAGAACAACTTCATGATCAACTAATTTCGGTGACGTCGGATTTGGTTGATGAGGTTATGAAAACAAAAGATATTCGAATTTCACTTATGGATATAAAATCAGAGGACTATTACCAACATGAACACAGTGTCAATACAGCGGTATTATCAATCGTGATCGGAACAAAGCTTGGATTAAAATCAAGCGACTTGAAGGATCTGGCTTTTGGCGCACTCATGATGAACATTGGTTTCAACGATATACATAGAGAAGTCTTTGATCACGAAGAACAACTGTCGGATTCTCAAAGAACTGCTGTTAACACGCATCCCACTTCAAGTTATAAACACATCACTGAAAATACAACATTTAACGGTCACGTAAAATCGATTATACTTCAACATCATGAACGGATAAATGGTTCAGGGTATCCCAATGGGTTGATGGAAGATAAAATCAATCGACTGGCTAAAATTGTGATGGTCGCTGATGTGTATGATGCAATGACCTCGGACAGAAAACATCGATGTGCTTATCCGCATAATGAAGTCATCGAATACATACTGGGCAATGCAGGGGTTTTATTTGATTTTGAAGCTGCAAGTGTATTATGTAAAAGTGTCACGCCTTATCCAGTGGGAGCATATGTACGACTTTCAAACAGTCAAAAAGGTGTCGTTCTCAAGAACAGCACTTCGCACCCTCTACGTCCACTCATCAGAACCTTTGGTGTCTCAGATTATACGAATAGAGCATCCTTTACACTGAACTTAATGGATGTTCACAATGTGACTGTCAGTAATATTATTTACGATATCAACTAACATATGATCGAATACATTGAATAAAAATTTCAAAAAAAGCCATCCCATTTAAACCCAAAGGTTTAGTGGGATGGCTTTTCTTCAATTTGATTGAAATACGAAAGTCTGCATATAGATCTACTTGAATCCCTCTAATGCAGCCTTGATTGTATTCCATGATAACGTTGCAATCGTTGTCGTACCAACGCCGCCCGGTACTGGCGTCAAATATCCTGCTTTATCTTTTACCGATTCGAAATCTACGTCACCCGTGATTTTACCATCCACCTCATGAATGCCAACATCAATAACCACTGCACCTGGCTTCACCATATCTGCTGTCACCATATGTGCGCGTCCTGCAGCCGCTACTAGGATATCTGCCTGCTTTGTCAATTCGGCTAGATTCTTCGTACGTGAATGACAAATTGTAACAGTGGCATTTCTTTCGAGAAGAAGCATCGCTACAGGTTTTCCAACCACGTTGCTTCGTCCGATCACAACAGCGTGTTTGCCCTCTATTTCAATCTCACCATACTCAAGCATATGAATCACACCGTAAGGTGTACAAGGGTAAAGAGCGTCTGAGCCTACATACAGCTTCCCTGAATTCAATTCATGAAAACCATCCACATCTTTATTCGGATCAATTGCCGCAATTACCTTTGTCTTATCAATATGACCCGGAAGTGGCATTTGAACTAAAATTCCATGTACTTTATTGTCTGCGTTCAACTTTTCAATTTCATAAATAAGCACTTCTTCTGCAATATCTTCTTTTAAATATAAAACTTGAGCATCTAGTCCATCCTTGTGGCAACGGCGCTCCACCATACGCACATATGATGCTGCGGCTGGGTCGTTTCCAATAAGAATAACTCGAAGGCCAGGTGTGATTCCTGCTTCAGTTAATTTTTCTAGATCTTTTGCCATATCTTCACGCATTTGTGCCGCTATTATCTTACCTTCTAATAACTCCATAGACCCTCCAATATTATTCAAGTTAAACCTTTAACGTACTTTGCACTCAGAATCTTGCATAATAACCATTTAACGATTCACATATATTGTATCCAATTTATCAATTTTAACCGAATATTGTCAACTGACGATTATAGAATGCCTATCATTATTTTGGATATATTTTAGGTTTTCATGATAATTGTGTTCAGTAATATGCAAAAAGAAGTCTTTCAAACGTCGAAAGACTCCTTACATTTACACTAAACTATTGATCTTTTAACCTTTCAATGAATCCTTATACTTTAATATTAAATCTCTTGCTGCACGAACCTCATCAATACGACGCACCGGTGTGCGGTGTGGTGCATTTTTCAGAAGATCATGTTCGTTTATAGCTTCATGTGCTATATGTTTCATGACCTTTGCAAAATCATCTAAGGTTTCCATACTCTCGGTTTCTGTTGGTTCAATCATCAGTGCTTCATGAACAATCAGAGGGAAATACACCGTTGGCGGATGGTAACCATAGTCAATAATTCGCTTCGCCACATCAAGAGTACTCACCCCTTCATGAGCTGTCTTAAGACCTGCTGCAACAAACTCATGCTTGCAAAGCATATCTTCAGGAATCTGATAGTCTTCCATCATTTGATGCATAAGATAATTGGCGTTAAGAACAGCTGTTTCACTGGCTTCTTTTATGCCGTCATACCCCATGGCCTTAATATACGTATAGGCACGTACAAGGATATTGAAGTTTCCATAAAAACTCTTCACCTTACCAATGGTTAGAGGCTTGTCGTAATCAAGATGATAAACATCTG
>Ga0209272_10000530_pt1 | contig 30305 bp, 26 predicted proteins | sample tdDd002_FD_187125 | JGI IMG/M metagenome (GOLD analysis project Ga0209272, IMG submission 187125) | Marine sediment microbial communities from the Atlantic coast under amendment with organic carbon and nitrate - tdDd00.2 (SPAdes)... | ecosystem: Environmental > Aquatic > Marine > Coastal >... | reverse complement strand
GGCCCGATCATACTCATGATGATCCCGCGACAACGTGGGAATGGGCAGAAAATTCTGATGGCTCTTATTTCACCATTGACGGATATTGGTGGTCTTCCGTGTCGTTTAAGAATATGTTTTACACCTCTACTCCCCAAGCGGAAATAGAAAACCGATGCAAAGAGACATTAGATTTATCGCACGACACTGCCGACATGCTTTACTTTGCTGCTGACAATCGTTTCTCTTATAACCACAGTATTTGGACTAATGACACCTCCAACCCTATTGACTCGAAGATCAACCGAGTCGTTGCTTTTGGTGATAGCCTATCGGATACCGGTAATCTTTATAATGGTTCCCAGTGGGTGTTTCCAAATAGAAACTCTTGGTTCTTAGGCCACTTTAGCAATGGCTTTGTCTGGACTGAATATTTAGCAAAAGAGAAAAACCTTCCTCTTTACAACTGGGCGGTAGGTGGTGCAGCTGGTACGAATCAGTACATTGCGATAACAGGTATATATGATCAAGTAACCTCGTACCTGACCTACATGAAGATGGCTAAGAACTATAATCCTGCGCAAACCTTATTTACGCTTGAGTTTGGTTTAAATGACTTTATGAATTACGACCGTGAAGTGGCTGACGTCAAGGCTGATTTAAGCAGCGCGCTTATCCGCTTAACGGAAGCTGGTGCAGAGCATCTAATTATGTTGACTTTGCCTGATGCAACTAAAGCGCCACAGTTTAAATATTCGACTCAAGAAGAGATTGTGAAAGTACGTGCAAAGATCGTTGAGTTTAACCAATTTATTCGCGAACAAGCTAAGTTGTATGAAGAAAAAGGCGTCAACATTGCCCTCTATGACGCGTATTCTCTTTTCCAGTCAATGACCAGCAATCCGCAACAGCATGGTTTTGAAAACGCCTCCGATGCTTGCCTAAATATTAACCGAAGTTCATCCGCTGACTATTTGAAAAGCCACAGTTTCACTAATGATTGTGCTTATTATGGCTCTGATAAATATGTATTCTGGGGCGTAACACACCCAACAACAGCCGCACATAAGTATATTGCCGACAATATTATCGCTGAAGAATTTCAGAAGTTCCCATTCTGATTAGCAATATAATAAAGGCAGGGTAACCTGCCTTTTCAGTTTAAATCGCGACTTTCTTCGCCTTATAATTATTCAACCCAAACAAAACAATAACAGCCAATACAAACGGCAATACGTATAAATTCATCGCTTCCCACCCTACGGTTGATTCTAGCCAACCAGACAGTAACGCTGTAACAGTGACACAGCTAAAAACAAAGAATTCATTAAACGCTTGCGCCTTAGACTTATTGTTAGCTTTGTATGATTGGCTAAACAAGCCTGTCGCTGCGATAAACATAAAGTTCCATCCAATACCAAGCAAGACAAGAGCAATGGAGAAATGCCAAATTGACTGTCCATGAATATTAATCATCACGCACAGTACGAATAACACGCCACCGAATAAAATCATCTGCCTTGCACCAAAGCGCTCAATCAACTTACCTGTAAAGAAAGCAGGGGCAAACATTCCTAATACATGCCATTCAATCACACCAGCGGCTTTGTCAAAATCAAACCCACAACCAATCATTGCTAAGGGTGTGGCGGTCATCAATATATTCATTACCGCGTAAGCAATCATCGCCGCAAAAACCGCCAGCATGAAATTGGGCTCTCGTATGATCACTCGTAAGGCATCTGCTCTTACTTGTTTAGAAGGCTCAACTGGCCTAGGAAAACGGATGGTTTGCAACAAAATCAGAGCTAAGATATTGAGCCCTATTAAAGCCATGAATGCTCCAACATAGAGGCCATCTGCAGACCATTGCTGCGAGTACACCGCTAGATTTGGTCCAAGCATAGCCGCAAGAACGCCTCCTGCCATTGATATCGATATCGCTCTGTGACGAGCGTTTTCATCACATACTTCAATCGCTGCAAACCGATAAAGCGTACCAAAACCAATTCCAATACCGAGTAAGAATGTCCCAAAACAGAACAAATAGAAATTCTGTAGAGATAGCGCGTAGGTCGCAATGCTTGCACCAGAAATTCCGACTAAATTGCCAAGACTGAAACCGAATCTTCGTCCTAGCTTACCCATAATTAGAGACGCAGGGATGGTTGCAGACATTAAACCTAGAAACTGGAGTGCCACAGGTAGTGTGATCATGCTTGAATCTGGCGCTAGTGTTTGTCCCACTAAGCCAATCACAGAAATAAGTAGAATGTTTCCGGTCATTAGCAAAGCTTGGCAAACGGAGAGCAACCAGACATTACGATTCATTTAATGCCTCTTTAACTGCTGCTGCAACGTGAATACTAACGGTATCAAAAAGTGGGACGTTACTATCTGACGGTTCAAGTAACAAACCAATCTCAGTGCAACCTAATATAACGCCTTGAGCTCCGTTCATGGCTAGCTCGTCTACGATCGTCTGGTAATCATTTTTTGAACGACGGTGGATAACGCCTTTGCATAACTCTTGATAAATAACGTCGTGGACTAAACGCCGTTGAACACCGTTAGGGATGATAACTTCAACTCCATAGCGTTCAGTTAATCGCTGTTTATAAAAGTCTTGCTCCATAGTAAATGCAGTACCAAGTAAACCAACTTTTGTTATGCCCTGTCGTTTTAACTCAGCCCCTGTCGCATCTGCAATATGGAGCAAAGGAATAGCTATCGCTTCCTCAACCTGACTGGCTACTTTATGCATCGTATTTGTTCCGATTAAAACAAAGTCAGCGCCTGCTTTTTCTAACGATTGAGCCGCTTCACATAATATTGTCGCCGTTTTATCCCACTCACCTTCACGCTGCATCTGCTCTATTTCAGCAAAATTGACACTGTTTATCACGACCTTCGCGGAGTTGTGTCCACCTAACGCACTATTGATCCCTTTGTTTAATCCTTTGTAATAAGAAACGGTTGATTCCCAACTCATTCCTCCTATCACACCTACTGTTTTCATTGTTATCCCTCACCAACTATCGTTAACATAATTAAACAAATTAACGCATCATTTACAAACAAAAATGCCTCAGCAAATTGCTGAGGCATTCTATTAAGTAGTGACGTTGCTACTCTTTAATCGGCAGAACTTGTTTAACGTATTCTCCAGGTGCTGGGCACAAAACTGGGAAATCGTCGTTTCCAACTCGGTACGGCTCTACTCGGTCATCTGGATTGAAACCAAGTAACCATTGATCCCAATGAGTCCACCAAGACCCTTCCGAGTGATCCGCATTACTGAGCCACTCATCTGCGCTGTCATCTAGGTTATCGTTGGTCCAGTAGCCATATTTGCCTTTCGCAGGGTGATTTACAATACCTGCGATATGACCTGACTCACCTAAAACGAAGGTTTTGTTGCCACCAACATTCAGGGCTCCGCGATAAGTTCCTTGCCATAACGCGATATGGTCTTCTTTAGTTGATACAAAATAGCTTGGTACTTTAATCTTGTTCAGATCAATCCAAACGCCACCGATCTTAACGCCTTTGTCTTGCACAAGCTTATTGTTCAAATAGAGTTCACGTAACAAGAAGTTATGACAAGCCGCCGAAACATTCGTGCTATCGCTATTCCAGTACAGAAGGTCGAAGTCTACAGGGCTATTGCCTTTGAGGTAGTTATCAACGTAATAGTTCCAATATAGGCTGTTCTCACGAAGTAGACTAAATGTCACGCTCAGTGAACGTCCATCCATATACCCCTTGGCATTGTTTTGTAGCGTAATTGCGTTAATGATGGTGTCATTAACGTATGCGCCAACTTCTCCAGGTTGAGAGAAATCAAGCAATGTTGTGAAGAATGAGGCACTTTTGATCCGTTTCTTCATACGTTTCGCTGCATAATATGCGATGGTACTCGCTAGAACAGTACCACCAATACAATACCCAGCAGCATTGATTTGCTCCTGACCTGTAATGGATTCAATGGCCGATACCGCTTTAGCAACACCTTCTGTAACGTAATCACCAAACTCAACATCACGCTGCTGTTCACCTGGATTACGCCAAGAAATCATAAATACCGAATGACCTTGCTCTAACAGCCAACGAACCATCGAGTTTTTCTCTCTCAAGTCCAAAATATAGTATTTATTGATAAACGGTGGAACGATCAACAACGGAACAGCATTCACCGTTTCCGTCAAAGGTCGATATTGAATCAATTCAAACAATTCATTCTGATAAACAACGTCACCTGCAGTATTTGCGACATCTTGACCAATGCGAAAAGCGTTATTGTTTGTCATGCGGATTTTTAAGATATCAGCACTCGATTCAAGGTCAGCTTTTAATTGATCCAAACCTACTAATAGGTTTTCGCCGTTTTGTTCTAATGTCAGCTTTAGCAGTTCTGGGTTGGTAGCAATGAAGTTACTAGGCGACAGCGCATTAATGGCTTGACGAGAAAAAAAACTAATTCGCTCTTTACTCTTCTCATCTAACCCTTCAATGCTATCGATTGTTTGTAGATACGTTTTACTAAACAGTAAGTACGATTGTTTAATGAAGTTATAAAAAATGTCTTGCTGCCACTGTTCGTTTGAAAAGCGCTTATCACCACGTTCAGGAGCGATAACATCATCGGAATTGGCGGCTAAAGTGACATTTTGCCAAATCTGCAATTGTTGTTGCCACCAGTCAGCTTGAATTTGCAGTAAAGCGGCTGGTTGATTTGCGGCACTTTCGAACAACTTCGCCGTATCTTCAAGATTGACTTCCTGCATGGCTTTATTGAGGGGTGAATTAACGGCTGCCCTGCTTTGTTCTAGATCTTCCCACCATCTTTGATTGGTTTCTTGGAGCTTAACAAGGTAGTCCGAAAAGAAGTTTTGGTACATAGCATTACTCCTTGGATCGGAAAAAAGCCGCCTTGCGGCGGCGAAATGAACAGTGTTATGCAGGAGTCACTGTCTTAAGGTTTTCCGAAGTAAGTTCTTCTACGTCTTCTTTAAATTCTTTAGCGATAGATTGAAGCTTGTTGCTGTCATCCATCATTTGCTGTGAAAGTTTTGTAAGAACACTAAGTTGCTGGCTATTAAATGCCGTCAAAGAAGTGACATCCTTTACTTCACTTGCTGCTTTCATCTGCGTCAAGCCCATCTCACTGTATGTGCGGATAGCGTTTAACTGAAGCTCTGTTAGTACTTCAACATTCTTAGTCACAAGCTTGTTGAATTTTACGTACGGCTCTAAGCCCTTTTCAGTTTGGTCAGTGAAAGTTTTGAAAAAGTCTGTATACATGAGTATTACTCCTCGGTTAATTCCATTTAAAAATTCAGTATGCTTAATTCTTAATTAAGCAATTGATTTGATAACAACAGCAGTGCCCATTCCACCACCGACACATAATGAAGCGACGCCATATTGACCGTTACTTCTGTTCAGTTCGTGAATCAGCGAGACTAAAATACGGTTTCCGGATGCACCTAATGGATGACCCAATGCGATGGCTCCACCGTTTACATTTGCTTTATCCAATATCAAAGATACGGACACGTTTTGTTCTTGAGCTAATTTGTTAATGACACCTAGTGCTTGAGCAGCAAAGGCTTCATTCAATTCGTAAACATCGACATCTTGAGTCGTGATATCTGCTTTCAATAGCGCACTCGACACGGCTTCAACCGGTCCTAGACCCATAATTTCTGGCTTAAGCCCTGATTGCGCGTAACTGACCAACTCAGCAATCGGCACTAAGTTAAACTCTTTTACAGCCGATTCACTGGCTACGATGACCGCACTCGCGCCATCATTAATACCTGAAGCATTACCTGCTGTGACGCTACCTTCGCGGTCAAATGCTGGACGAAGTTTTTGCAATCCGCTTAGTGTGGCGTCTGATTTAGGGTATTCGTCAGTATCAAATACGATGGTTTCACGTCGCTTTTTCACATCTACAGCAACAATTTCATCTTTGAATTTGCCAGCTTCAATCGCTGCCACAGCTTTCATCTGGCTAGCCAACGCGTATTCATCTTGCTGTTCACGTGTGATACCAACTTCACGAGCAACGTTCTCGGCAGTCACGCCCATATGGTATTGGTTAAACGCATCCGTTAGGCCGTCATTAATCAGCAAATCGGTCAGGTTCATGTTACCCATCTTATGACCATCGCGGATCCCACCAGACACTGCGAAAGGGATTTGAGACATCACTTCAACGCCGGCCGCGACAACTACTGAGGCGTCTCCCGCACGAATGTGGCTAGCCGCATCCATCACTGTTTTCATTCCGCTGCCACACACCATATTGAGCGTATAGGCTGGGACTGTTTCAGGAATCCCGGCATAAAGAGCAGCCTGACGACCTACACTCATGCCCTGACCTGCGCCAATAACGTTACCGACAATGACCTCGTCAATGATTTCAGGACGAACACCACCCTGTGCAATTGCAGCCTTAATTGCGATAGAAGCTAGGTTACCTGCGCTAATATCTTTCAATGAACCACCAAATGCTCCGATTGGTGTACGTTTTGCTGAAACAATAAATACTTTTTCCATGAGAACCCCTTAATGCATGTATAAGCCGCCGTTAACAGACAGAGTCTCACCGGTAATGTAAGCACCAGCGTCACTCACTAGGAAAGAAACCGATTTTGCGATCTCTTCTGGCTTAGCTAATCGTTGCATTGGGATCTGGGATTTAATTGAGTCTAGAACCTCAGGTTTCATCTGCTCAACCATTGGCGTTCCCGTATAACCAGGGGCAATAACATTGACCGTGACACCACTTCGGGCTCCTTCAGCGGCCAACGCTTTTGAGAAACCAATCATGCCAGCTTTAGCCGCAGAGTAATTCGTTTGACCAAATTGGCCTTTCAACCCATTGACTGAAGAAATGTTGATCACACGGCCATTGCCTTTTTCGCACATTGCAGCAAATACTGGTTGAGTGATATTGAAAAGACTATTTAGATTGGTTTCGATGACATCTTTCCACGCTTGTGCGGTCATTTTCTTGAACACGCCATCACGGGTAATACCTGCGTTATTCACAACAACATCAATGGTGCCTTCTTCTTCAAGAAGCTGTGCCAATCGTTCAGCACACTGCTCGGTATCAGTTACATCTAGCTCAAATAAACGAACTTGGTCTTCTGTGAAACCTTTTTCCGTAAACCATTCCAAAGCACATTGATGCTTACCCGTAAAATAGGTAGCAATAACTCGGTAACCATCATCAACTAATTGTGAGGAAATAGCAGATCCGATTCCGCCTTTTGATCCCGTGATCAAAGCGATTTTTTTCATTAAGAGACTCCATTCTTAACAGCAAATTTATAAGTAAGTTTTAGCCATTAATCAGTTCTCAATAAAGAACCAACTAACGTTGTTATATTTTTTGCTAAGGACTATCTTGCCCTCGCTCTATTTATTAAAACTAAACCTTAAATATTACAGTTCAAATATTTTCTGAACTTAAGTGCATAAAAGTTGAACAATGTCTCATAAGGAATGTAATGTTATATAATTGTTAAGCACCATTAACTCATTGTTTTTACAGAGCTTAACCACAAAGACAATTCAATCAGTAGTCTCTAATGTATTGTTTTTAAAGTTATTTCATGAAATTTTCTGGTTTCATTGATCTATATTGTCATTTCCCTTTGCCTATTCAACATAGTTATTCACTTTGATAAAAATAACAAATTCATCAGTTAGCTTTTGTACTTTAGTTGAATATATCACTATTGATAAAACTGAATAATAGTTAAAATCATCGACAAGCTTATGAATATAATAAAGTAATGATTAATCTATCCAATTAATACTAACGTCGCATAGAGAGAGACACACCAGATGTAGAAATACTTAATTTTCATTTACTCAATAATTAATATTTTTTGTTGTAAAACTGGCTCTCAATCACCGTGTTTCGCTGCTAACCCTCCCTCCGTATCAATAAATCGAGCATGTTATTTTCCAAGTGTGCAGTATCTAGCTATAATGTTGTTACTCAACAGTGATGTTGTAGCCCCAATAGAACTTCAAAATCGATAGCAATATCTTGGTATAAGTAGCCGATTACAATGACAGAAAGAAAACAAGGCCGCCGCAGCGCAAAAGATGCAGAGAAAACAAAGTGCGAGATAATGAAAGTCGCTACTGAGTTGTTTTGTGAACTTGGTTATGAACGTGTCTCTATTAGAAATATTAGTGAGAAGGCGGGTGTCTCGCACAGCTTGATCCGACACCACTTTGGTAGCAAAGAGAAGATCTGGCATGCGATTAGTGATGGTCTACATCAATACATGGAAAACTACATCCACACCATCATTAATAACATCCCTTTAGATGCAACGGCTAACGTAAAACTCTACTTGTTTTCAGTGAGATTGTTAGCTCATATGCTGACATTTAAACGCCCTATTCAGTTAATCGCCGACGCTGTTAGACATGAAGATGCACTATTTGACTACTTTATTGATAACACAGGTAAAATCGAGTCGTTAGTCAACAGAATTGCTGATGATTACAATAACGAAAACCCTGATACTCCAGTCAAAATTTGGGAAATAAAGTGGCAGATGATCATGTTTGCTCATGGTGCAGCAAGTTTGACACCGTTTATGAATGAAACGTGGCGTGAAGAAACCAAAGACGCAGATCAATGCTTATTGAAACATTGGAGTATGTTCAACAACATGATGGCTTATCGATTCAATGTGCCGAGTCAAATCAAGTTAGCCCCTGACAGTGTACAAGAGCTCATTTACGACGCCGCATATGACATAAACTAAACTCGTATTTAAAACAGCAAGCGCCTAACTTTTTTGGGGTTTAGGGATCAAAACAGTAAACCTTGCCCCACCGAGGTGACTATCATCAACTGAAAGTGTCCAATTTAAATTTCTCGCTGCGTTTTGGGCAATCGCTAAACCTAAACCAAACCCTCCGTCATTCGAGTTTCTGCTCTTATCTAGTCTTGAAAATGCAATAAAGATCTCTTGTCGTTTTTCCTCTGGAATACCGGAGCCATTGTCCTCAACATCAATCGTCCAACAGCTACCAAACTCTCTTAAAGTGAGTTCAACAAGGCCACTTCCATATCGATCTGCGTTTTTAATTAGGTTATCCAAAACAAGCTTAACGAAGGCCGGAGCTACCGTTAACTCATCCTCACGAACGTCATCAGAAATATTAAGCTTCGTTTTGTTGCTTGCGATCATGTCCAATCGGCATCGGCACAAATTCTTCAGAGAGATGTTTGTCTCATCAGGTCGATTGTTAACATTGAGCTTATTGTTGAGCCTCGATAACTGTAAAATGTCTGTCGTTAAATCCGATATATCTTCAATATAGTCATCAATATCATCAAACAGCTGATCCCTATTCTTACAATCTTCTCGTCTAACAAGATCGCAAGCCATCTGAATTTTACTTAGAGGAGTTCGAATCTCATGTGGAATCGCATGAGAAAAAATTTGGTTTTGCTTTACTCGTCGGTCGATATCTTCAGCCATTTCATTAAAGCTTTGCGCAATCTCTTTTACCGGCGAGATATGATAGCTTTCAGCGCGAGCACTGAGTTCGCCTTGGCCAAATCGTTCTTGAGTTTGAATCAATCGATTAACCCGCTTGTTCACTCGATGAAGGGGCAAGTAAATCAATAACGCCAATGCAATACTCATTGTTAAAAAGAGAGAAAGCATAAAATGAATTTTGCGGTCTTGATACCAAGGCAGTGATTCATCAAACAAGTAGTTGATTTCTTGGAACAGTAGATGATGATTCGAATTTGGTATCGGCAACGCTACGCGCAGTAAATCGTCATCATCCATATAAACGCTTAACCCTTGCTTACTCATATGATGCTTGCAATGGATACATAATGGCGTTTTTTCATTCCAACCTTCTAAGAGTGAAAGCTTATAGTCATAGAAAGTCAGTTCTTTGTATTGGTTGAGTCTTTCATAGATACCCTGCTGATCATATCGACTATCTAGATAGTGCTGAATATGGTGCATACTATCATCAACAAAAATATCGATATCTGCTTGCTTGAGATAACTAGAGCCGAAATGCATGAAGATCGCAAAGGTCAATATCATCCCTAGCAAGCTCTCAAGGTAGAGACAGGTGAACATGGAGCGCGGTTTAGCCACTACGCACATGCACTGCTACCTACTAACTTATAACCTTGATTTCGAATTGTTTTTATTGCCGCAGTATAGACTTCTGCTTGAATTAGTTTTTTGCGTAGACCCGATACTCTCATGTCAATCGAACGATTATTGACATTGTATTCAATGCCTCTAGCAAGGCGACAACAGTGTTCACGAGAAACTGTTTCGCCAGCATTTTCTATCAGTAGCTGAAGTATCTCAAACTCAGAATTAGTTAAGCTGATCGGTTTATGATCATAATAGGCAGTCTGGTTTTGTGCATTGATTACGATGCCATGTGCGTCTGAAACAAAGCTTGCTTGTTCTAACTTTTGTTGTCGTTGGTAACGACGCATCAATGCTTCTATACGAGCAACAAGAATGTGCCCTCGAACGGGTTTTGTCACGTAGTCATCAGCGCCAAACTTAAACAGACTGACTTCACTCATTTCATCTTCTGCTGCGGTAAGCACCATAATCATTCCTGAGTAAAACTTCCTTGCTTCGCTGCAGATTTCGGCGCCACTTTTCCCGGGTAGCATAAGATCTAATAAGACAAGATCGGGTTGGTAAGTTTGAATAGTTTCAATCGCAATCGAGCCATCATAAATGGCATGAACCTCATAACCTTCAGCTGTAAGGTACATCTGAGTTAGCTGTGATATATCTTTATCATCTTCGATCAACAAAATCTTAGAATTCATTTACCTACGCACCACCTTATAAATTTGCGCGCAGTATATAGCAAACGTTTAACGCATCAACCCTACTTATAAATCTAACAAATAGTTAGAGTAAGAATTACCTTACATTTGTAAATGCTCAATTTACGCACCTTACAAAGTTGCAATACAGAGCCCCGTTTAATCATCGAGGACACGCCCATTTACCATTATTCGCAAACTAAAAAGTGACAAGTTATGAAGAAATATTTAACAATAAAAACAATTACTTCAATAAACTTGTTTGGCCAGTTTGTTTTTTAACCCGATCGGCTTGCCGTATTGATTTGTTTACAAGTAACAGTCTCACTTATGACACATAAAAGAGGAGGGCTTGCCTTACAATCCATCGCCACTTTGCTTACATTGGCTTACATAGACCTCAAATACCGAACCCAATACTTATAAAGTGACCTCATTTTGTTTCGTTCTATATATAAACAGGGCCTGTTCGCTCCCTTCGCTTTCGTTTTTAAACTGTTTTGCGTTAATTGTTTGTAACATCAACCGTTCGATGGCTTACATTCAAACCTTATCGCTCCATACGCACATTGTTGTAGTCTTATCATTTATCTCTCAGGCATTTACTATTCAGCCAAATTTCTTGTCCAGAAAGAGTCTATGCCATGAAGCTTAAAAATTTGATTGCTTTACTTGCTGCTTCTCTCCCATTTGCAGCAAACGCATCTATAAGTGTTGAGCAACACATTTCCGATAAAGTCACTAATTGGTTCCAGGTGGATGTTAAGCAAGTAAAAAGCCTAGCCGTACGCTCTACATTTGACTGCAAATTTTATTCTGCGACACCGACTATCCGTCTTCCTGATAGCGAGTCGAGTTTTGGTGAGCACCTTTTCATACACCAAGGCGATACAGTTGAGGCTATTTCTACCCCATCGAGCACACAGCCGTTGCCAGAAATTGCAAACTGCATAAAAACGAGCTTCCGCCTAACGGATGACCTACAAGCCGATGTCTTACGTGAAGCCTTGGATGGTATCTATAAAAGCTTCAGCTATGGACATCGTGAAGTAGAGCCATACGCAATCAAAAAAGAGGGCCATTGGATAATCATCAATGACAAGTTTTTCGATGATTACTCTGGTTACATCGTAAAAACGAGCCCAGACGGACAAGTAAAATCCATTTCATACTCTTTAGAGCTACAAGGTATCGAGTAACCACCAGCCTAGTTTACGAGTTTTCTACCCAATGACGTGTCATTGGTCTACAACATAATTTGGTATCAAACATGAAAAAACACATTGCTATTCTTTTCTCAGTTCTTGGCCTTACAGCATGTGGTAGCTTGGCTATCATGGACAAATCAGAGGCAGTAAAAGCTCAGCCAGAATTGCTGATTAAAACTGACGGCGATCTATGGGGCCTAGGTGGCGATGGACAATTCACTATGGGTGGTTTGTACGAGGGTAAATACTCGCGAGATGCATCTAGCTCGACTTGGTTTAACACTATTTCTACCAAAGATGGCTCTATGGGTGCAGAAATTACCCGTAAAGACAACGGTGAGAGCTGGGTTCTAAGCTGTTCAGGTGGCGGTACATCAGTGAATGTCGGCATGATGCAATTCGGCGGCAATGCACCTTACACTTGTGACATTTCATCTAAAGGCCAATCAGTTGGTAACTTTACTATCGCTGCTGAAGACAAAATGATCAATTTTGGTACTGAGAAGAAAGAAACTGGCCACATTAATATCAACGGTAAGCGCTTTGAAGTGGAAACAGTTCATACAGGCACTAATCTAATGATGCCATTAGAAAACCCATTGGGTTACAGCTTCAAGTTAAATGGTAAAGAAGTCGCTGCCGTTCAGACAAACGGCATCTTAACTGTTCAGTGGTTGCCAGAAATGTCTCAAGAGCAACAAGATGTTTTAGCTGTTGGCGCAATCGCAAGTGCCCTAAGCTGGAGACCTGCTGAGTAATTTAACTCAACCGAACAGGTTAAAAAGGCGCTGATTCAGCGCCTTTTTTACTACTATGCCGTTGAAGAGTCGCTACAGACTCGATTCTGAATAGCAGGTGGGGCGGGCTCGTAATGACTCAGTGTCATGTTAAAGCTACCTTCTCCTCCCGTCAGAGCTCGTAGTCTACGAGCGTAATCTTGAAGCTCGTTAATCGGTGATTTGGCTCTCAAGACAGTGAAGTTGTTCGATGCAGAATCTGCCCCCTCAATTAATCCTCGGTTACCAGAAAGATCCCCTGACACATCACCTACATTCTGAGTAGGAATATTAAGCTCCATTTGGACAATCGGCTCAAGTACTATGGGCGCCGCCGCACGAACAGCCTCTAGAAAGGCTTTTTTGCCCGCAATAAGAAATGCGATCTCTTTGGAATCAACCGAGTGATATTTACCATCAAACACGGTCACTTCAATGTCTTTAATTGGGTTTGATGAAATCGCACCTTCTTCAAGCGCTTGACGAATCCCCTTCTCTACAGCTGGTATTAAAGCGGTTGGAATTGCGCCGCCAACCACTTTATTGACAAACTTAAACCCTGCGCCTCGCTCCAATGGTTTGACGGACAGTTTCACTTCACCAAATTGACCCGCACCACCACTTTGTTTCTTGTGGCGATAGTGCCCTTCGGCAGATTGAGTGATCGTCTCGTAATACTCAACACTTGGCTGGCTTGTCTCTACTTGCAGCTTATAAATGGACGACATTTTTTCTAAAGCCACTTTTAAGTGGAACTCACCTTGTCCGCTAATGATTGTCTCGTTAGTGCGAGCTCGATGTTCAATTCTCAAAGATGGATCTTCACTGGCAATTTTGGCTAACACATCGGAAAGCTTTTGTTCGTCACCCCGTTTTATCGGTTTTAAACACAGTGAATACATGGGATCAGGCAAGTGAAGTGTCTTCAGCGAGACACCGTCTTCTTCACGCGAGTCATGCAATATCGAGTCAAACTCCAAATCATCAACTTTTGCTAACACACAAAGATCGCCAGCAAGAGCTTTCGAAATTTCATGGCGCTGCTTACCTTGTAGTTGATATAAATGTCCAACTTTAAACGGCTTATTGCCCTCCCCGATAATTAGTTGGCTACCGCTGTTTATCTCGCCTTGGAATACCCGAATGTAAGCCAACTTACCCATATAGGGATCCACGCTAATCTTATATACGTGTGCTACGCTGTGTTCCAATGTGTCACAGTTCACTTTGATCAGCTTGCCGTTTTTCTCTAACAAAGGTGGATTGCCTTCATTTGGCATTGGCATGATTTCCGTCAACGTCCGCAATAACAATTCGACCCCGGCCCCTGTTTCTGCAGAGGCAAAACAAATTGGTATTACATGTCCTGTTCGGAGCGCTTCTTCAAACGGATCATGAAGCTGTTGAGCTGATAGTTCAGAGCCTTGCTCTAAGTATAATTCCATCAGCTCTTCATCAACTTCAATCACTTGATCGATAAGGATTTCATGCGTCGACCCCACATCACCTAATAGCGTATCTACGTTGCTTTCAGGCTCGAAAAAGCAATCGACAACTCGAGTACCATCTGCACTTGGTAAATTAATCGGTAAACAGTTGTCACCAAAACGCTGTTGGATGTCATTCAAGATTTGTTCTAACTCACCACCAGCAAGATCTATCTTGTTAATGATGATCATTTGGCACTTTTTCTGCTCATGGGCGAACTCAAATAATCGCTCTGTGCTTTGATTAATCGACTGCTGCGGGTCAATAATGAGTGCGCTAGTTTCCACCGCAGGAAATACACTCAACGTCCTTCCGAGTAATTCATTTTGCCCAGGAGTGTCGATAATATTCAATCGGTGTTTTTGCCAACTTAGGGTTACGGGCGTCGCTTCTATACTGTGCTGATATTGTATGGATTGTGGGTCAAAGTCGGTTACTGTGTCGCCTTTTTCAACACAGCCTAAATGGGATGTTTCCTGACAAGTAAAGAGTAGCTTTTCTACGAGAGTAGTTTTACCAACGCCGGTTTGACCGACAAAAGCGATGTTGCGAATCTTGTTGATAGGCATAGAGCCTCCTTGCATAGAGCGTGTGAATTAACCTAGGTAGATCACTAACTGCATTGGAGTATGGGCGGGATTACCGCCAGCTCGTTTTCCACGTCATTTTCCGGATGACTCTATGCATAGACACTCCATTTTGGAGGATAGTGATTTTAGAATGCCTTAATGCCCATAAAATTTTTGTGACTTATTTCATAGCTCATCGATAAAACCAACAATTTGATCTGGTTAGAGAATATCTCCAGTAAGTTCTAGTAATTTAGTGGGAAACTCGACAATACTCGCCACTAAACAACAGGTGCTACTAACAGAATTTGATTTAATTCATTAGCACCAATAAAGACATAATCACCTCAATAACATGAGGGTTAATTCAAAAACCCAGTTCACCGTCAGATCTACTATGTATCCAAGCCAAATCAAAAAGGTAGCGATATGATAGTTACAAACGCATGCAGCCATACACTAAGTGAAGAGTCAAAACAGAACTGGTTAAGCTATTGGAAACATTTTACAGCTCAGCAATACCATTACTGCGCTGAACGAAATTGTACCAAGCTACATCAACATGGGGTGTTAGTGACTCAGTCATGTTTTTCCGATCAAGCACTTTTCGTCGTGCCACTTTGCGAAGAGCACAGCAATAGCTTTGTTAGCCAGATAGAAATCGACGAAACGGCAAGTATTGTTCCAACACAACTAAGCTTATAGGTTTGTAGGGATTTTGTTGGAGCTTGAGCAATGACAAACTTTTCGTCATTGCTCTTTTTTCAAGCAACAGTTTGGGAGAAAGAGAGAATCGCGTCTGCATTAATTAAAGCTCTGCGCTGAAACATATCTTCAATTAAAGGTTCATCAATCAACTTCGCGTTGTAAGCAGCAATATGGACCTGATCGCCCTTCTGCAAAAAGTTATCTTCCCCCCACTTAGTATAATTAGGGGCCCCTGTATAAAGAATCATCTCTTTTGGGTAACCCATTTCCGCGAGCTTAGGGAGGATCTCCTCATACATTCCTTCATCTTTTTGATTATTGATCCTTCCCACCATCCAAGCCATTAGGTGACAATAAAATACTTTCAATTCGGTACAACTTACTGCAGGTGTGGCGAGGTGAAAAAGCCCTTCTCGTTCAATATACGAAATCAACTTGATGCTTTCATCGTAGTTCGCCGGAGATAGCCGAGACACATTCCACCAATGTCGATTAATGCCCTTTGAATGTCGTCCCCATGACTTTCGCTGCGATATCTTTTCACTTTCAGGAAGGTTTCTTATCGTGACGTCATTGCCTATCGATATATGTGTCGTCATCAATGAGTTCACTTTGCCATCCTTATATTCGACCTGACAACGTAAGACAAACTCAGGCTCAATATCCACGCTGTCACCAGCGCGTGGGTAGGCAAGAGTTTCGCCAGAGGTTACAGTCCTTTCTTCTTTGCAATCAATAACAAAAATTCCATTTGGTAGAGCTTGCTCTTCTACCTGTTCCGCACCACTTAAATGGCCTGAAAAGTTTCCAATAATCCCTAAACAGAGCATTTCTTTTCCTTTGAAGTCTGAGGCGAGTATTACGTCGCCTGTTTATTAATAAGTACTTGAGAACAAATATCCAGTTGAGCGAGTAACCAAGTAGCCGCCAATAAATCCGCGCTGCCTCCTGGGCTGATATTTTGTTCGATAAACGCGAGGTCTAATGCCTCGATTTGCTGTTCCAACTTTTTGTGAGACAAGTTTGGCGTGGAGAGAATCTGCTTTGCACTCTGTTTGACGTACTTTAAACCTGCCAAACCGGCACGATTGACCACATTGGTGTCTTGGTTGCGCGACATCAGCACTAACAGCGTTTCACTTAAAGCACGCTCTTCCGACGACCCCTTTGCAATGGCGCGGGTGTATGCGGGTAAACCATACTCAAAAATAGTTGGATAACCTTTTTGAGCCTCACCGCGGATTCCGGTTAGCCCATACTCTTGATAAAGACGCTCGCCCGTAGTGCTTGGCGTCAAATGGATACTCCTTAACTGCTCGTTAACCAAGGTGGCACAACACTCTTTAATAACCGCTCTAACGCGGTGTGAGTCATAACTGATCCCTTTGCGATAGAGCCAGCCGACAGCGCCACAAATCAGCCCCATGGTAAAAATCATACCTTTATGAGTATTCACACCTTGGGTGGCGTCAAGCATGGTTTTTTCCGCACTAACGCCTACCTTGCGAAGCCTTGGCAGTAAGTCTCTGGCTAGTGTATTGGGCGCTTGATAACCGGCACGAACAAACGCCTTCATGTAAGGTCTCAATACGTTGCTACTTTTGACAAAGGTCGCCAAGTTCATGTCTTGGTGCGCCCCAGAATTAGTGCAGTCGACCAACCCAGCTTTGGGCGTTAGATGAACTTCAAGCATCATCGCGTGATACGCTAAGTTACCCGCTAAGACGCAAATATTGAGTTTTGATTCACCATCTTCTTTCGGTTCATAGAGACAACAATCGTCCATCAACCAATCTAAAGTTCTATTGGCAAGCATTTACTAGCTCCTCCATTTTTTGAACAAGTTGCGAAGTCGAGTGGCTACGCAATCGCATACAGGTTCTTGCATCTTGCTCACAGACCAAACAGCGACGAGTAGGATGTTTAATGGTGGTTCTCGAAATCGGCCTTCCATCAAGCCGAATTACGTCAATATCAAATAAACGTCCCATTGGGTGTTCATCTTCGAGCTGAACCGTCATTTTTTTCAATTTATGAATGTCATTGCTGTCTACCGCCAATAGAGTTTCATACCCTGTCATAGCTTCTACCAACTCCATTTTCATGACGGCCATATTGTTTCGAACGCATCCATTGACGATCGCTTTTAAACCCTGCTCAAAAGCCACTTTTGCAATGTGATTTTTTTTGATGCTACCAACCATATTGATGGTAAAACTGATCAGAGGAAGAGAGTGGGCCTCTACCCACTCTCTCTGTTTCGCAGCCCTTTGCTCCCTGCTTTCGAGAATCTGTTCAAGACTCACTATTGGACCGTGATACACCCTCTACTCCTTGACCTGCTTAATCACATCAATCACTGAACCATCTCGGTAGCGAATGATTCCAACCACATTCTCTTGATAGCGAATCGGCTGAAGTTCACCAGTTAGCATTTCTGCTCTTCGTTGAAGCTCTTCAATGGTCATGATTGGCAACGCTGATTTACTTAAGCGTTCAGCTATTTCCGGACGATTTGGATTCACCGCAATACCGTGGTCTGTTACCAGTACATCAATTTGACTGCCCACAGTCACAATATTGAGTACAGAATTCACAACAGTAGGGATGCGACCTCGGACAAGTGGAGCAACAATAATTGTTAAGTTTGCCGAGGCCGCGGTATCACTGTGCCCGCCAGATGCACCACGAATCACACCATCAGAGCCGGTAATGACGTTGACGTTGAAATCCGTATCGATTTCCAATGCGCTTAAAATTACTACATCTAATTTCTCAACCGCAGCCCCTTTAGATGCTGGGTTGGCGTACTGGTTTGCGGAAATTTCTATATGACCTGGGTTTCTTGCCATTGATTCAGCCGCGACCGCATCAAAAGATTGCACATCCAGTAAGTTCTGAATGAACCCCTTCTCGTGCAGATCAACCATAGTGGACGTGATACCACCAAGGGCAAAACTCGCCTTGATCCCGTTTCTTTGCATCTTTTCTTCAAGAAAGCGTGTCACTGCTAAAGAAGCGCCACCGGAACCGGTTTGCATTGAGAATCCATCGTAAAAATAACCCGATTGCTCAATCACATCTGCGGCGCGTCGTGCTATCAATAATTCGCGCGGATTATTCGTCATACGAGTTGCGCCACCACCGATCTTCGACGCATCACCCACACTCGCCACTTCAACGATGCCATCAACATCATCCTGAGCAATCGATGCAGGTTGATTCGGAAACTCAACAATCTGCTCAGTAAGAAGAATGGTATGCTTGGCGTACTGAGCGTCTATTTTGGCGTAACCCAATGAACCACAACGCGCGCGTCCGCTAACTGCATTAGCATTACCGAATTCATCTGAGGTCGATACAGCCAAAAACGCGACATCAATATTTAGCTCGCCACTTTCAACTAAGTGAACACGGCCGCCATGGGAATGAATATGGATTGGTTCTTCCATTAAACCGCGAGAAATCTCTTCCGCTAACTCACCACGCAATCCTGAGGTGTAAATCTTTTTCACTACACCATTTTTGATGTGGCCCACTAAAGGAGAATGCACATCAGATAGAGAGCTAGAGGCTAAAGTTAATTGCTTAAAACCCATCTCCGCTAATACATCCATCACCATATTGATGGTTTTGTCTCCACCGCGAAATGAGTGGTGAAAAGAGATAGTCATTCCATCTGTAAGTCCGCTATTTTCGATGGCCGACTCTAGAGTACGAAACAGTTTTCGTTGCTTCTTATTTTCGCTATGAATCAAGTGAGGCGTCAGTCTATGTGGGCCTGTGTAAGGTTCCAATTGATGACGTTCTAAAAGCTCAAGGTTTATATTTTTCATCGTACTGCCCTAACGTTTAATTCCAGACTTGGCTCTTTCAAGTGTCCACTTTGCGCGTTCAATAATGGGTGCATCCACCATTTTTCCGTTTAACGAAACCACGCCTGAACCTTGTCGCTCCGCATGTTCAGCAACTTCAATGACGGCTAGAGCGTGTTCAACTTCTTCTTCGGAAGGCGCAAAGACGTTGTGGAGCAATTCAATTTGACGAGGGTTAATCAGCGATTTTCCATCAAAGCCCAAATTATGAATATGGCGCGCTTCTTTAAGGAAACCAGCTTCGTTACCAGAGTCTGAATAAACGGTATCAAACGCCATGATTCCCGCTGACCGAGCGGCTTGTAGGATGGAACAGCGAGCAAAAAGAAGCTCCGTACCTTCTGGTGTGCGTTGAGTGCGCAGATCTCGTACGTAGTCTTCAGCACCAAGAGCAATACCAATCAATCGTTTAGAGCCGTGAGCAATCGCTACTGCGTTATTGATCCCCATAGCAGATTCAATTGCAGCCAACATTTTGGTGCTACCCAAATCACGGCCAAATTCCATTTCTGCTTGTTCGATCATCATCTCCATGTTGATGACATCTTGCAGTGAATCCGTCTTAGGTAATCGAATCACATCCACGCCGGCTTTCACCATCGCCATTACGTCTGAGCGACCAAACTCAGACTCAAGCGCATTTACGCGAACCACAGTTTCGATGTTTTTATAAAGGGGATGTTGAAGCGCGTTGTAAACCAGCATTCTTGCCGTGTCTTTTTCTCGAAGAGAAACAGAGTCTTCTAAGTCAAACATGATGGCGTCAGCTTCATAGATAAATGACGTGCTAAGCATGGCTGCGTTTGAACCTGGAACAAATAGCATACTTCGGCGTAGTGTTTCGCTCATATCGCCCCCCAAACTAACTGATGACAATGAACGCCTTTCGCTGCACGCATAACCGCAGCTTGGACTCGAGCACGAATGACACAATCAAGGGCACCTTTATCATTAATGGAGATGCGTATGGCGCTAACCCCCATTTGATCAAGAGTAGACATGATCACATTGCGAATGGCGGGCTCAAATTGCTTCTCTACTGAGCTGGTGATTTCAACTTCAATAGAGCGACCTGGAGCCGGTGAAACTTCGACGAGTAGATCACTCGATTCCAAAGTCCCAGCATAAGAGCGCTGAAGTATTTCCATAATGGATCCTTAGGGTAGGTTTGAAATAGAACAGTGATGCAAAAAACAGTTAAACACCTGCTTGCGTTAGGTCTATTGTCAGTGAACCAGTAAGGATATTGCTGGATGTCGCTCATATTTCGCCATAGGGTAAAGTTGACTTATGTTTTAAATGAACTTAATCCAAGTTAGCTGAGAAGAGACAATAAAAAACGCCTTTCCCAAACGAGAAAGGCGTCACTCTTGCATTGATTGAAGCGATCAGTTTCTTACGTAAACACGCTCTGGGCGACCGACTCGTCCATGTTCATTTTCAACGGATAGAAAACCGCTTGCTGAACAGTACTCTAAGTAGCGTCTAGCCGTTGTTTTACTAATACCAACCGCATCGCCCAATGATTCTGCAGTGAACTTAATGCCACAATTAGCGTTAAATACCTGATGTATTTTATCCAAAGTGAGTTCACCTATCCCTTTAGGCAAACGGCTTGAGCTTTTATCTCTCGCTTGCATGTTAAACAGGTCATCGACGTGCCTCTGACTAATGGTGTCAAACGCTTTGATCGCACAGTTGTACTTCAAGTATCGATTGAGCGTATCTTGCAGTCGTTCATAAGAAATGGGCTTTAAAAGATAATCAAAACAACCACAATGCAATGCTTCTTTTACCGTGTCCATTTCGCTCGAAGCCGTCACCAAGATAACATCAGGTTGAGGGGATTTTTTATCCGCAATGATCTCTCTAAGTAGATCGATACCTCTTCCATCCGGTAGATAGTTATCTAAGATTATCAACTTAGGGCGGTGAATTCGGATCATATTTCTTGCCATCGCGAGATCCGACGCGATTCCAATTGGATTAAATCGTAATGTCTGGCGGAAGAACTGTGCGTGAAGTTCTGCAATGCCCACCTCATCTTCAATAATTAAGACATCTATTAAATTCATGCTTTGTTACCTTTATTCGGAATAAATATTGAAAAAATTGTTCCTTTAGGCTCAGCATCGTCGACCAGAATGACACCACCTGCATTCGTTACGTAACGATTTATCAAATACAGACCAATGCCATGCCCCTCCCTATCATCTTTGCTGGTCACGCCGCGGCTAAAGATTGTACTAGCAATATCATTAGAGATACCGCATCCATTGTCAGATACTTCGATTACTAAGTCGTCGCCGGCATCAGTAATCAGTACGTTGACAATTTTTTCGCTAGCAGGATTTTTCAACGTGGCTTCAAAGGCATTATCAATCAAATTCCCTATGATAGCTGAAAGCTCATTTGGCTCTATTGAAGCGTTTAATTGTATTAGTTGGCACGTTGGATCGAATTTCAGCTCTAAACCTAATTCACACGCACGGGCATACTTTCCAAGTAACAGCCCAGCGACTTGTTTCAATTGGATTCGAGAACTGACAAAGTCGATTAATTGTTGTTTTCTGGTACTTTCACTGTTTATTAACTCTAATGCTGCGTTGTATTCTCCTATTTCTATTAACCCACTAATTGTGGAAAGCTTATTTGCATGCTCATGGCGCATTACACGCAAGTTATCCGTATATTGTTTGATTTGAGTCAATTCAGCGGCTAACGAATTAATATCGTTTTTTGCCCTAAAACTGACCACCCAACCAAATAATTCTTCTTGATCATAAATCGCCACTCGATTGGCAATAACCGTTTGACCGTTTATGACAATAATTTCATCTTTAATATCGTTTTCGAAAGGCGTTTGAAAAAAGAACTGCGTATTTGAAATATACTCTAAAATCGAGCTAGATTTCATTTTCTCAAAATAAGATTCAATGCCTAGTATTCTCGCTGCATTTTTATTAACAGCAAAGATGGTTCCTTTTCTATCAACAGCAATAACACCTTCATAAACCGATGCCAAAATAGATTTTTGCAAATGAAGGGCTAAACCAATCTCAGAGGGTTCCATGCCATTCATTTTCTTCTTGATATGGCTTGAAAAATACCAAGCTCCGACAACGGTCATAAACAAGAGTAATATTAATTCTAGCAGCAGAGGCTCCGCATAGAACGCAACCCACTGGTCAAAGCGATTGAATAAATATCCAACAGAGACGACGCCAATCACTTCTCCATCGAAGTCAACGACAGGCGCTTTGCCACGCACACCATAGCCTAGGCTGCCTTCTCGGAGCGAGATATAAGATTCGCCACGCTCCAATACACCGGCATTATCGCCGCCTTGCATGGGTAGACCAATTTTTTCTTTGTCAGGATGAGAAAGTCGAGTACCTATTTTATCGCCAACAACAATAAAACTAGCATCTGATATTTTATGAAGTCGGCCAATAAGGCGCTCAATTGCAGGAATATTTTCAATTCTAACTTCTTGAATTAATTCTGGATCACTAGCTATTTCTTTTGCTTGAATAAGTGCTCTTGTTCCTACTTGATGTTCAAGCGTATCTAATAAACCTTTGTGAAAATTGGTTGTAACAATAGCAAGTTGTACGATCATTAAACCAAAAATTAATATAAAGACGCGACTTCTAAATGATGGCCCACGTTTAAAATTAGTTAGCAGTTTTATAACACCTGCTTTCATATAAATCCCTTTTAATCATACTTGCTTGAAGTATTTATACTAATATAGTGCCAAGATAAATGATAAAAAGGAAGATAACGAGATCTTCCTTTTTAACTATTTACTAGCCACCGATCACATACTTGATCATTACTCCAGCCGCCACTGCTGAACCAATAACCCCTGCGACGTTTGGCCCCATTGCATGCATTAGCAAAAAGTTTTGGCTATTCGCTTCCAAGCCAACTTTATTCGAGACCCTCGCTGCCATTGGAACGGCAGATACGCCCGCCGAACCAATCAGTGGATTCACTTTTTCTTGGCACAGTTTGTTCATCAACTTAGCCATGATGATCCCTGTAGCAGTACCAACACAGAAGGCCACAATACCTAAAGCCAGAATCCCTAACGTTTGTGGTTGTAGGAACTTGTCTGCCATAAGTTTTGAGCCAACAGATAAGCCGAGGAAAATGGTCACGATGTTAATCAGGCCATTTTGAGCCGTATCACTTAAACGCTCAACAACACCACATTCACGCATTAGGTTACCAAAACAGAACATCCCTAAAAGCGGCGTTGCTGAAGGGAGTAACATGGCAATGAGTACCAGCAGCATCAATGGGAAACAGACTTTTTCTAGTTTGCTCACATTGCGCAGCTGAGTCATTGAGATTTGTCGCTCACTCTCAGTGGTTAAGGCCTTCATGATTGGTGGTTGAATCATAGGTACCAATGCCATGTAGGAATAGGCTGCCACTGCGATCGCACCTAATAGCTCTGGCGCTAACATACTTGATACGTAAATCGCCGTTGGACCATCTGCTCCACCAATAATCCCAATCGCCGCCGCTTGAGCCACGCTGAAATCCATGATGCCTAATTGGCTTAGACCTAAGGCTCCCAAGACCGTTGCAAAAATACCAAATTGGGCCGCTGCACCGAGTAATAAGGTTTTCGGGTTAGCCAATAAAGGACCAAAGTCCGTCATTGCGCCCACGCCCATGAAGATAACCAAAGGCCCCACACCGGATGCAATCGTCACGCTGTAAAAGGTATAGAGCATGCCATCAGAGTAGTTAAATTGCTCTGCCAATAACTGCAGTTGCATTTTTTCTAACGGTGTTGCCATTTCATATGCGTGCTTTAACCCTTCTTTAGTGACATCAGCCAGATTGACGATAGAAGATAAGGCTTCATAGACTTCCGCTTTACCTCCGTATATCGCCGCTTCCACAGCACTGACCGCCAAATTTGCATCTGGCAAGTTTGCTAAGATCCCACCTAGACCGATAGGTACTAGGAGCAAGGGTTCGAACTTCTTCACTATCGCAAGGTAGAGCAGCACTAATCCGATTAGGATCATCGCTGCTTGACCAAACTGTAAGTGGAGGAAGCCGAAGTCTTTAATTAACGCAATTACACTATCCATACTTGTGCCCTACGCCAATGCAACCAATGCATCGCCTACTTGAACTGCATCGCCTTCAGAGACAGACACACCATCGACAACGGCATCTCGTGATGCGCGAATTTCGGTTTCCATTTTCATCGCTTCAAGAATCAACAGAACTTGGCCTTCTTTCACTTCATCACCAGGCTTAGCATGTACCTTCCAGATATTACCGGCTAGGGGTGCAGCCACTGTCTCCGCATTACCGGAAGGAGCGGTAGGTTTAGCTGAAACAGGGGCTGCTTTGGGGGTATCGGTTGTACTTTGCGCCAAGACTTCAGGATCGGCACCTTCGTTGACTCTAACCACAAATGCCTGATTGTTAACATTAACGGTATAAACACCTGAATCCGCAGGTGCGCTTGCTTTCTCAGCCGGTGAATCAACTCGTTCAGTCGGTACAGGTTCAAACGCTTCTGGGTTATGGCGGTTTTCTAAGAACTTCCAACCTACTTGCTCAAACAGTGCAACGGTAAGTACATCATCAATCACATCATCGCAAAGCGAAATCCCCTTCTCTTTCGCCTTCGCTTGGACATCTAACGTCAGCGCTTCGACTTCAGGTTCGATCAAATCTGCAGGACGACACGTCACCGCTTCTGCGCCATCCAACACTCGTTGCTGCAAATCACAATCAACACGCGCAGGTGTTTGACCATATTCACCTTTTAATACGCCGGCCGTTTCTTTAGTAATGGTCTTGTAGCGCTCACCCATCATCACGTTAATCACAGCTTGTGTACCCACAATTTGCGACGTTGGCGTCACAAGAGGAATAAAGCCAAGATCTTCACGAACGCGAGGGATCTCTTCGAGTACTTGGTCAATCTTATCCATTGCATTTTGTTGTTTGAGCTGGCTTTCCATATTGGTCAGCATCCCACCTGGGACTTGAGCAACCAAAATACGTGAATCGGCCCCTTTCAGTTGACCTTCAAACGCATGGTACTTCTTGCGAACTTCACGGAAATATGCCGAAATATTTTCGAGTTTGTTGATGTCTAAACCCGTATCTCTTTCAGTTCCTTTCAGCGCTGCCACTAGGGATTCCGTTGCAGGGTGACCATAAGTGCCACTCATTGAAGAAATCGCAGTATCAACCCGATCAACGCCCGCTTCTATGGCTTTTAATAATGTCATATCAGCCATACCTGCGGTCGCGTGGCAATGCAAATGCAGTTCAACGTCTAACTGTTTCTTCAACGTTGAAACCAGTTCACTCGCTTCGTATGGCGTCATCACACCGGCCATATCTTTAATGGCGATGGAATCAACGCCCATTTCAACCAGCTGCTCGCCCAAATTCACCCATGAATCCATGGTATGAACCGGACTTGTGGTATAGCAAATTGTCCCTTGAGCATGAGCGCCTTGTTTTTTCACCGCTTCTATCGCACGTTGCAAGTTACGTGGATCGTTTAGTGCGTCAAAGACACGGAAAACATCCATACCATTAACAACGGCACGCTCAACGAACTTATCAACCACGTCATCTGCGTAGTGGCGATAACCCAAGATGTTTTGGCCGCGGAAAAGCATCTGCTGTTTAGTATTTGGCATCGCCTTTTTGAGTTCACGTAAGCGAAGCCATGGGTCTTCACCTAGGAAACGGATGCAAGAATCGAACGTGGCGCCGCCCCAACTCTCAAGAGACCAATAGCCTATTTGGTCCAATTCACTCGCGATTGGCAACATATCATCAAGTCGTAAGCGTGTTGCAAATAGAGACTGGTGTGCATCGCGCAATACGACGTCGGTAATACCAAGCGGTTTTTTAATATCAGACATTGGGCTCTCCTAGATTTGAGCGCTTTTTGCGTTAAGTTTTTTATGATGATGAATAGCCGCGGTAATCGCAGCGATAACGTTATCCTCAGAAGAGGTTGAGCACTCCGGTGCTTTCGTTGTCGTTGTTTCAGTTTTTGCAGGGAGAACAAGGGCTGATGCCTTAGACAACAAGTGAATTGCTCCCACTAGTAAACAGAGAAAGAAGAAAACAAAGCCCATGCCTAAACCCATGAGAATGAAGCCTTCATAAATGATTGGTTGTTGACTCATTACGAATATCCACATTTAAAGTGTGAAATCAGTCTAAAGCGATGAAGAGATTGACTTCGTGAAGCGCATCATCGTAATTACGTCCCATAAAGTTCTTTAATGGCGTTAATTAATTTAATTATTTTCATCCTTTAACGCTCAGAGAGTTTTAACCATTTAGACCATTAAAAACTCAAGCCCCACAAAGAAACGCTCCTGACCTCTAATTCATGATTTGGTCATTGCGCTACCGTGATGATTCGAGCCTGTTTACTATGCGAGGACACCATGAGCGAACTAGCCACGCTTGATACACTTACCCGATTAGAAAAGCGCGTACAACGTAAGAAAAAACTATTAGATAGCCACCAAAAGCCGGTTCTATCTTTGACACTAAATATCCCAACGTCGTTGAACCAACGAGTATGGGCATCGCAACTGTTTAACTCAGCGTTAAATGCGTTATTTGGGACGGTAAGAGCGTTGGACGCCCCGATTATTGAGCAGCAAATTTCAACGAACCACCAACATGAAGCTCTGTTCTCTATCGATATTCGTTCTAGTACATTACTGAAAAAGGCAATGATTCAAATTGAGCATAACCACCCACAAGGGGCGCTGTTTAATTTTGATGTGATGTGCCGCCAAGGGAAAACCATTTCTCGTCGTTCTTCCTACATGCTGCCTCGTCCCTGCCTGATTTGTGATGATACCGCTCAGCGATGCAGCACAATGAAACGTCATACTCCCGCTCAAATAGAAGAGGCTATTTTGTCTTTAGTTGAGAATTAATTTGAGCAAGTGAACTTGAAAAAAATGAGAAAAGCGCTGGTATTCCAGCGCTTTTTTTAATGGTTAGTCTCAGCTTCTACTGGGATTTGCGCTTGCTTGACTATCGACATTGCTTTTCGTTTCACCTGATACGGTGAGGTCTCTAAATCAAACAGTTGCTTGAGGTGCATAAAGGTCGTCTTAGGAACCAGCTTCTCAATCATGTCCCATTGGTTGTCGAACAATAAATTACGCACCAATGATGCAGAGACAGGTAAGTTGGCACTTTCAAGCTCTACCCTTGGTATTTCACTCAATACTATCGGGCGGCACTCGAGCGTCGGTGTCGTTAACCATTGCTGCATTTGTTGATTGTAAAACCGAGTCACCGCGCAGATAGGTTCCGTGCCAACAAATCGATGAGTGATTCCTAATGCTGGTGCAATGTGGCTACGAAATATTTTCAAGTCCATTGCTGTGTGACAGTAGTTAATCACCCCTTCGTCTTTTAGAAAGTAGCTAGGAAATGTCGCGCGCGAGATAATGTAATCCGAGCCTTCGTGAATGATGACGTTCTTTAAGTCTTTTAAACCAGCACGAATCATGTGCAAACGATCTTGATAAGAGAAGAATGAGCGGTCTTCTTTGACCACGAAAAGGTGGACCCAATCGCATTGGGAAGCCGCATGCTCCACCAGATAGCGATGTCCGTTTGTAAAAGGATTAGCGTTCATCACAATGCTTCCGATCGCTTCCCCTTCCTTCTTATGCTGGGAAAGTTCGTAGCAATAGTCCGACAAGCGATGTTTGCTGTTTTCCAACAAGACAACTCTATCTTTGACTGACGCTAGCATATAAAAGCCAGCTTCTCTAAACCGTCGGTAGTTGTCTGGTTTGGTGTAGATAAATAGGTTATACCGACCCGCATCATACGCCATGGTCACTAATTCACTCAGTAGCGATGTTGAAAGCCCCATACCTTGGAAACGCTCGTCGACTGCAATAGATTTAAGGGTATTACCTGCAATACCACCCGTTGCGACAACCTGATGGTTTGAAAAGGCCACCACAAAAAACTCAACATCCTGGTCAACCCCTAGCCCCATTTTTGTAAGGAAGGTTCGAACTAACTCCATTTTTCGAGAATTTTGTCTTTGTATTTGTTCAAAATGGTATGACGTGAGCACTGTCTTTTCTCGTTTAAAATTTACCATGTAATTATCGTTCGGCCTCGCCATGCAAATAATGACGACTGTCATAGCCACTAGCAGAGATAATTAACTTAATGGTGTTAATTGATTTAATTTTTCGGGTGCTGATGAAATCAAAAAAAGCCAATCAATCGGAATTAATTGGCTTTTCAGTTTTAACGCTCAATTAACCGCTACGCAGGTTGTTGAACTTGCTTACGCTTTTTCATCATACCGATGATAGGCAGTGCAATTGAAAGAACTGTTATCGCGATCAATACTTGAGAAACCGTAGAGCTAGCAAAGATAGACAGATCTTGGTTTGAGATTCTGAATGCCTGACGGAATGATTGCTCCATCGTACCGCCAACAATAACAGCAAGAATCATTGGTGCTGTTGGAATGTTAGCGCGTTTCATTACAACACCCGCAACACCAAGGATAACCAGAATGTAGAACTCAATCACTGAGCTGCTGATTGCGTAACAACCAATAAATGCAAGACCAAGAACGATTGGGTAAAGCACTTTTGGTGGAATAGCCAGTACTCGAACAAGAACACCTGCCAGTGGGATATTCACGACTGCAAGAATGATGTTTGCTACGAACATACTTGCGATAAGGCCCCATGCTACGTCAGCGTGCTGAACGAACAATAGTGGACCAGGTTGAATACCCAACATAAGAAGTGCACCCATCATTACCGCTGTTGTACCAGAGCCCGGAACACCAAGTGATAACATTGGGATCATCGCGCCGATAGATGCCGCGTTGTTCGCTGATTCAGGAGCCGCTAGACCTTCGATTGCACCATCACCAAACTCTTCGCTGTGCTTCGACAACTGTTTCTCGTTGTTGTAACACATAAGTGAAGCCATCGTACCACCAGCACCTGGTAGAGAGCCGATGATGAAGCCAACTGGTGCACTTCGTAGGATTGCCCATTTAGAACGTTTCCAGTCATCCCCTTCAATCCAAATACGCTTGAATTTCGTTTGCGCTTTCTTGGTGCCTTTACTCAATGAACTGAAGCTCTTAAATACTTCACCCATCGCGTAGATACCAATAATAACCACTAGGAAATCGATACCAGTTTGAAGGTGCAAGTTGCCAAATGTGAAACGTTCTGTGCCTGTTTGAGCATCAATGCCGACTGTCGCGATAGCTAAACCAATCACCATCGATAAGAAGCCTTTCAGCATATTGCCCTTAGACATAGACGCCGTCATAGACAAGGCGGCAACCATCAACAAGAAGTATTCAGCTGGGCCAAACTTAAGTGCAAACCCTGCTACAGGCTCCGCTAGAAGTGTCATTAGCACCGCTGCAATCATACCGCCGATTAACGAAGCAATCGCAGAAATAGCCAATGCGGATTCTGCACGCCCTTTCATCGCCATTGGATAGCCATCAAACGTTGCTGCCAATGCCGCGCCATCCCCGGGAGTGTTAATCAAAATCGAGCTACGTGAGCCACCGAACATCGCGCCAATGTAGACACCTGTCATGGTGATCAATGCCGCTGTAGGCCCCATAGCGAATGTCATTGGTAGTAAAACTGCCACCCCTGTTGCAGGGCCTAAGCCAGGTAACATCCCGACAACAGTGCCGAGAACACCACCAACTGTTACAAGTAACAAGTGGTACGGTTGAAAGGCAACACCAAAACCGTTGAGTAAGTTAACAAAAA
>Ga0209272_10000529_pt1 | contig 30322 bp, 29 predicted proteins | sample tdDd002_FD_187125 | JGI IMG/M metagenome (GOLD analysis project Ga0209272, IMG submission 187125) | Marine sediment microbial communities from the Atlantic coast under amendment with organic carbon and nitrate - tdDd00.2 (SPAdes)... | ecosystem: Environmental > Aquatic > Marine > Coastal >... | reverse complement strand
ATAGTCCATAGCTGATCCGACTTACCAATAATTACATCCATATCCATTTTTCTACAAATTTTGGTTTTCTATTTGATTCCAATTTACAAACGAATAATTAATGAGTAGCATAATAAAAATCCCCACTAACCAAACGTAGATTAAATTTAAATAAAAATTAGCGTAAATTAAAACCTACAGATTATTAATTATTCGCGACTTGCATGTAAAAAAATGTATTTTTTGTTTGACTTTTCTTAAACAATATATCTGAAACATTGATTTAACGGCAAAAAAAAAGGAAGCTTACGCTTCCTTTCTCTTTCTGTCATAAAATCTTTTTCCATCGCTTTTTCCTCTGCGATCTTTAGAGGAATCTCTTCTAAATCCTCCTCTATCACTTCGGTCTCTGCGTTCACCTCTATCGCGACCATCTCGGTCTCCACCTCTTGATCGTCCCTTACGGTGACTGATACTTCCACCACTTGGTCGGTCGCCCGAAATTTCGATTCTTATATTTCTTCCTCCGATAACTGCTCCAGCAAATCCTTTTACAATTTCATCGGTAAATTCTTTATCAACATCAAAGAATGAGAAAACACCCTTCAAATCAACTCTTCCTACATTTTTACCACGAACACCACATTGTTTGTGAATCAAGTTAAGCAAACGAGGTACATCAATACCATCTTTCTTACCTACATTGATAAACATACGATCTTCACCTTTTCCATCTTCTCTCTTGTTTCTTCTCTGAGTAGTAGATTTCAAGTTCAAATCATCGGCATTCTTGTAGTAATCCCAGAATCGGCTAAATTCTAAAGAAACAAATCGCTTGATTAATTCTTCGCGACTTAAATCTTCTAATTTTTCATTGATTCCTTCGATAAATGGAGCGATTTCTTCCTCCTGAACTTCAAGTTCGTTTACACGATGCATGAATTTCATTAATTGTCTCTCGCAAACATCTTTTCCCTGAGGAATTTTCACTTGCTCGAAATCGGTCTTCAATCTTCTTGAAAGATCTTTTACTTTACGTTCCTCTCTTGGAGTAACCAAAGCAATCGATACACCTTTCTTACCAGCACGTGCTGTACGACCACTTCGGTGAGTATAGAATTCTAACTCATCTGGCAACATGTAATGAATTACGTGTGATAAATCATCAACATCGATACCACGAGCAGCAACATCGGTAGCAACCAATAACTGCAATGAGCGATTCTTAAAATTACGCATTACTCTGTCGCGCTGTACTTGAGTTAAATCCCCATGTAAAGCATCAGCATTGTATCCGTCTTTCATTAATAATTCAGCAACTTCCTGAGTTTCCTTACGGGTTCTACAGAAAATGATACCAAAAATATCAGGATAAAAATCGACAACACGCTTCAAAACATTGTAACGGTCACGATTGTTCAACATGTAATATTGGTGTTCAATATTCTTGTTGGTTGTATTTGCTTTTCCTACGGTTACTTCTGTAGGATCAGTCATATAATTTTTAGAGATTCGTCGAACTTCTGGTGGCATAGTTGCAGAAAACAACCAAGTCACTTTTTCTTCGGATGTAGAAGATAAAATATCATCAATATCTTCTTTAAATCCCATGTTCAACATTTCATCTGCCTCATCAAGAATTAAATATTCTACAGCAGATAAATTAACAGCCCTCCGTCTAATAAGATCAAGAAGACGCCCAGGAGTTGCAACAATTACATGTGCTCCTCTTCTCAATTTACGAATCTGCTCGTCAATACTAGCACCTCCGTAAACATTAACAACATTCAAGTTTAAGATGTTCTTCGAGAACGTCTTAAGATCGTCTGCAATTTGGATTCCCAATTCCCTTGTAGGGGATAGAATCAAAGCTTGCGGTGTTTTAACCTCTGGCTCGATAAGCTCAAGCAAAGGCAAACCGTAAGCCGCCGTTTTTCCTGTACCCGTCTGAGCCAAGCCCACGAAATCTGATCTTCCGTCTAGAAGAATTGGAATCGCTTGTTCTTGGATAGGAGTTGGGGTAACGAAGCCTAATTCGGAAATGGCTTCCAGGATGGCCTTAGACAGGCCAAGATTTTCAAATGAATTCATTCTATAATATTTATGAGCCGCAAAGGTAACAATTAAAATAGGAAGTATTGCCTATTTGTGAATAGAATGATAGAATTTAGATTTAGCTCCTTAATTTTCTGATTTTTAACCAGTAAGAATAAATTCTTTTCTTGCTTAAAAATACAATATCAACATCAAATCAAATGATTTTTTATTATGATGATCATAAATGCAAGTCTACATTTACAAATTGATATTTTTTTATGCTTTTAATCGGTTAGAATAAGAATTCTTCAAGCTTACTTTTGATTACCATCACTTAAAACAATTTGCAACATTTGATTTATATCATTTTCACTTTGCATTTGCTCGCCAACAGCTTCTGCATTTTGCTTATACTCTTCCTTATTCAACAAATCCAACAGCTTATCTTCAAATTTTTGTGTATTTATTTTTTTAATAGAAACTCCTTTAGGTCCAAGATTTAATTTGCAAATACTTTCATTCCAGAAAAATTGATCGATAAAATGAGGAACTATTAAACTTGCACATCCATATTTTAAAGCAGAATGTGTTGTTCCTGAGCCGCCATGATGAACCACTGCATACATCTTTGGCATGATCCAATCGTAAGGTATTTGATTTACAAAATGGATATGATCTGCATGATGTTCAGGTTGAATTAATCCACCCCAGGATGTATTTACAATTGCAGGAATTTTGTGCTTCTCTAATACCGAAAGAATGGTATTTGTCTTTTCCCTAGGGTTGGTGTTTGATATACTTCCAAACGTAATGAATACAATTTTCTGATATTTTTCTATAAAATCAAGCAAATCCTGATTTGGCATCCATGAATTTAATTTATCACGCTCGTAATATCCCACTACATTTGCATTTGCCAACCAGTAAGATGGTTGTTTAAAAAGTGATGGTGAAATGGTATAAATCGATTTGATCTGTTTCAACAATCTCTTTCTAATAGAAAAAGGATTCAACTTATTTCGCAGGTATTTTCGCGTGGAAAAATAAACGGCTATTGAAAGTATTAAGCTTTGAAGTGAATAGGTAAACGAATTTAGAAATGTTCCATAATTACCGCCACCCGCAAAACAGATTATCGAATGATGCTTTACCTTGTGTAAAAAACATGGAAAAGGATGAACGAATACTCCTCGCCCAGGATTCTGAAACTCCCACACTATAGGATACACACATTTCTGATTGTAGAATACATAGTCAGGCTGTTCACGATCGAGAATTTCCTTTTGTTGCTGAACAACTTCTTTGTTAATTCGTATAGATTTATTAGCCAAACTTAGCAATACCTTCATTCGTTTGAACCACGATCCGCTCCTGCTGGTTAACTGCTTCGATTTCTCACCAGTAATTAATACCTCCAGAAACTCTTTGGTAAAAGGATGAAAAGTAGCATTGGATTCTTCAACTACTTCGCGAAACTGTTCCGGAAAAACATAAACCACCTCCCAATCTTTGCTCCTGAGAATTTCTCCCAAAGCAAACAAAGGCTCTATATCTCCTCGACTTCCCAATGAAAATAATACTGCTTTCAAATTTAGATGGTTAACTAGTATATAAAATACATGAATTCAGATTTTGCTCTTGAATCTACAAAACAATAAACCGTAAACAAAGTATTTGTATAATCAATTCACAATATTTGATTGTACAAAAAAAACCGCCTCGCAATGCGAAACGGTTTTTATTATATTGTTTTTATTACAACTTAATTCCTTACCAACATAAATACCAATTCTGATTTTATGACCGATGGCATTTCAATTTTACGAAGATCCAAGCTTTTTATCCAACCTTCAATTTCTTTTTCTTTAAGACTGTACAAAACTTCACGAAATTCATCTATCTGATCGTCGTTGTAGTCGTTCTCTTCGAAGTTTTTATAGGCATCCAATTCTTCATCTTCGTAATAGATAATCTCCTCAGACAATTTATTGATTAAATCGGTCTCACAAACCTCATGTGCACCACAACATTCCTCCATCGGTTCCGATGCAGCTTCTTCTTCAACCTCCCCTTTACGCGCTCTTAGCTTCTGACCAATCCAAGTTGTCAGAAAAGCAATCGCAGCAATCACTACCAGTGATATCAATAAAACTTCCATGTGTGCAAAGCTAAAAATTCAGATCTAATAAATCAAGATATCTAGATATAAGTTTGATTATTCCTTAGTATCATTTTAAACCCTCATCCTATCCATCTCCTTAAGGTGAAGGAAACAATATTCGTCTATGTAATTCAGAGATTTATTTTTTCTTTCCTACAAATCGAATTACCATTGCTTTACCTTGATGTAACTCTCCCTCATCCAAGTCTACTTCCAGCTCTTCTATATAAATAGGCTCGAATTCTGGAAAATCATGCTCAAATTCAGAAATATCGTAAAGCAAATTATCGTTTTTTGGTCCTCCAGAAGATCTACCTAGTTGTTTTTTCGAGAATACTTCCACAATCAGATGTCCTCCTTTTGCAACCGAATTAGAAATGAATTGATGTGCTTTGGACCGATCATCCTCCGCTAAATGAAGATAAAACACTCCTACTGCATCAAAATTGCGATCGGAGACTACTAAATCCAATATACTAGCCTGAAAACAATTTACCGTAACACCTTGCTCCGATAAAAATACTTTTGCATTCCTCACAGCCTGTTCACTGTAATCAAAAGAATCTACTTTCCAACCAAGTTTCGAAGCAAATGCGGCATTTCTACCTTCACCATCGCCAGGCAATAACACTCTGCCAGTATTTAATTTAATCAGCTCACTCTCAAAAAAGGAATTGGTCTTGATACCGTATATATGTTTAGCTTCAGTATATTTTTCATCCCACATTTCTTTCATTACATCGTTGTTTTAAGGTTATAAAACAAAACCACAAATTACAGATAATTTGTGGTTTCTATCTCATATTAATTAGATATTATTTTCCACCAATTGCTTTCTCGTATTCTGCCTTGTACAATTTCACCTGATTGGTTAATCGTTCAATTTCAGCTTCATTTTTAACTTTCACTTTACGCAACCAACTTAATTTTCCGTCTCTCTCTTCTATTTGCTTTTTTAATTCGGCAATTTCATTGTCTTTGCGAGAAATCGCATCAATTGTCTTTTTCTTTTCTGTTTTCAGCTTTTTTTTATCCCATTCAGCTTCTATTCCAGCAGTTTTAATTTCTTCAGATAATTTTGCTGATTCAGATTTCAGATCTTGAACCTGTTTCATCATATCAGCAATTTTACTTTCGTTATTGCTATTTTGATTGATGATTTTATTGTATTTCTCAAGGGTTTCGTCTAATCGAGTTTTTAAAGCTGTAGTATCCGACGCCAATCCCATTAATTCAGTACTTAAACCATCGATCTCAGAATTCTTCATAGCATTACTTTCAGCCATACTGTTCTTCATTTCGTTGAACTCGGCTAAAGTTTTGTCTAGTTTGGAATTCAAATCACCAATTTGCTTTTTCTTTTTTGAGTTCTCTTTATCAAGAGCGCTAACTTTTGCATCGCTTCTACGCTTTGCATATTCCAACTCTTCATATTTCTTTTTCGATACCACACAAGAGCTTAACATCAGTGATACTATAGACAGAACTAGCAATTTATTTTTCATAGAATGTATTTTTATGTCATTGGATAAATTTCAATTTCTAGTATTTAGAACTGAAATACAAGCGAAGATATTTCTTATTCAACAAAAAATAAATAAAACAGCCTAAAATTTAACATTTTTTAAAGCCAAAGCAGGTCATTTCTCTTTTCCTAAACTGATATTAACATATCTTTGTATACTTTAGTATGAAGAGTGAAACTAAAATTACCAGTTTGTAATTCATATTTGGCAAATTAATTGATAGACTCATTCAAACGAATAAAAAAATCCTACATAGCATGCAAAAATTAACTCTTTTAAGTATTGCTCTTTTGTTATTCTCTTTTGTTGGTAAGACTCAAGAGACACAAAATGAAGAAGAAAACTCTAAAATTATTCGAATAGTTGGTAAACTAATCAATAAACAAAACCAGGAGCCCATTCCATTTGCAAATGTTGGTGTTATAGGTTCTTATATTGGTGCTGCATCGAATCTCGATGGAATTTTCGAATTTAAAATCCCTGGTAAATACAGCGAAAAAATGATTCAGGCTTCGGCGGTTGGGTTTTCTACATTCACTGCAAAAGTTGCCGATTGTGTAAACACAGATACATTATTTGTTGAATTAATTCCAAAAAATTACAACATTGGCGAGGTTGAAGTAATGGCAGAATCTCTTGTTCTGCAAAAGAGAATTAAGATGGCTATGGAACGAATTCCTGAAAATTACATTCAAACTCCTTTCAATTACGATGTTTACTATCGCTCAGAGAAATTCGAAAACAGCGATTTAAGCCGCTTAAGAGAAGCTGCTGTTAGAATTTACGACGATAAAGGTTATCAAAGAGCCGATGCTTACCAGGTTTTTAAGGAGCGAGGATACAAATTTCTGCAGGTGCGTAAAAACTTTGAACCAGCTTCGCTTGCTGATGGGTCAACCTATTTAGATGAACTGTTAGAAATGGATATTGTAAGAAGTCGAGGAAATATTTTAAATGGCAATCATATTGGTTTCTACGATCTTAAATTAGATCAGATTACCGAATATGAAAATGATTCGATTTGGGTGATTAGCTACAAAAGCAAACGACCTATTCTAAGTAATACAGGTGATTATTACGCTAAATCATACTCTGGAAAAATTTATATCAAAATTAAAGATTATGCAGTAATTAAAAATGAAACACATGTTGTTGCAAGCAATTACTCACCACAAGGACGTAGTTTTTATGTGAACGAAGATCGCCAGAAATGGAAACCACTAAAAATTGAATATAATTTTAACGTTACCTACAAACAACATTCTGGAAGATACTATTTGAGTTACGTAAATTACAAACGTCATCACGAATTACAGGAAAAAACAAGTGGGACACAAAAGATTTTGGATATCAATACAGAGATGCTGATCACGAAGATTAATACAGAAGATCCTGAAGCAATCGAAAAAAGGTCATACTATGAGAATATGCCTTACGATAAGAAGTTTTGGGAATCGTACAATATTATATTTGACGGAGAATAAGGAAAGAGGCGAAAGCCTCTTTTTTTTATCATTACATTCTAACAATTGAATACACCAATTGATCCATATGCTTTCCATTTTTATACACAGCAGCAACTTGTCTTGACTCTAGTATAAATCCAGCTTTCTCAAGTACTTTTGAGGATGCAATATTACCCGAAAACACATAAGCATACAAACGGACGATATCCATTTTGTCGAAAGCAATATCCACCATTTGTCTTACCACATCAGTCATTATTCCCTGATTCCAATACTCTTGCCCCAGCCAATAACCCAACTCCGCCGATTTACAATATACATCCTGCTGTTTCTCCACACCAATACAACCTACAGCATTTTCTCCCACAACAATTGCCACGTGATAAGCATCAACACTTCGATTCGAGAAACGAACCCAACGCAAGGCATCGCTATAGGTATAGGGCGAAGGAAAACTATCCTTAAGGAATTTTGAGACTTCTGTATTGTTTGCATATTTCACAATACTGTCTTCATCGCCTTCTCGCCATTTTCTTAGCAGGTATTTCTGAGTCATTTGTTTTTCCATTTTCACCTCCCTTGCTATAATCTACAAGTTCATGAAAAATATATGATCTCACAATTTTAGGGAATAAAAAAACCGCCCAAATAGGCGGTCAAGTATTTTAAAGCAGTATACCTTTATTCTTCGGTATTTTCTAATTGCTCTTCTTCTTTATCAAGATCTTCTAACATATTGTTTTCTTGCAACAAGTTATACCATTGGAAAACTTTCTTCATATCAGAAACATAAACACGATCTTCATCATAGTTAGGAAGAACCTCTACCATATATGCTTTTAATTCTTTTCCTGAAGCCTTGTGACTAATTGCTTTTCCTCCGTTTTCTTTCTCTTTGATGCTTTTGAAAACTTCAGCCAATTGTACATCCCCTTCGTCGGTAAAGATTGCAATATCCTCTAAAGCACTGATTTTTGATGTAGCATAAGCTGGCATACGTTTCTTATCAACCAACGATTCTACGATCAATGCATTTTTAGCATTGGATACCATTTTAAAAAGACCTGAATGTCCTGATATAGCTAATATTCCTTTCAACATATTTTCAATTTTTATTTGGAAGCACAAATTTATAATTCTATTGTATTTTATAAAACTATTTAGCAAAAAATAGTCAAAATAAGAGCTTTATTAAGCAAATCCTCTCTCCTTTTTAATTTGATCGAAAGCCTCGCTTACTTTTTGAAATTTTTCTTTCGCAGCTTTTTGAACATCTTCGCCCAAATAACTCACCTTATCGGGATGATATTTTACAGCCATTTTTCGATAAGCCTTTTTCACTTCATCATCGGTAGCACTTTTATCAAGTCCTAAAATTTTATAACTTGAATCAGTATCTTTCACAAACATCGATTTAATCGATGAATAATCACCAGATTGTATTCCAAGATAATATGATATTTTATCGATAATATTTTGTTCTGGTGAGGAGATTGAACCATCGGCTTGAGCAATTCCAAATAAGAAATGCATCAATTGCAATCGCGATGAATAATCCAAATTTGCCCGTATTTGATTACAAACTTGTTCAATCTGTATATTCTGCGTCAAAATATCCTTAAGCATGGCAACAGCCTCGCTGGCTCTTACTGGCCCAAAACTTCTTACCAGATAATTTTTGACGTAATCCAATTCAGAGCGAAGTACTTTTCCATCTGCTTTCATTACAGCAGCTACCAACACCAATAGGCTCATCACAAAATCACCCTGACGTGTTTGTCCTGCCGTGTTTCCTGTTTCAATTTTAACTGTATCAAATGCCGATCCAACCAAGTATCCTAAAACTCCTCCGATAGGTCCCAAAAAAGCCCAACCTAATCCTCCGGCAATCCATTTTCCGTATTTCGCCATATTGCGGTACTAATATTTTAATTGTTTTTGATTTTCACAAAGAAACCTAAAGATAATTGATTTTTAAAAAAGATAAGAAAACGTGCTAAAATGTTAACAAAGTTTAACAGCTCAAAGCTCCAATATTTATACCTTCTTTAGGTCATCATCAATGCTTATGATTTGTGGAATTATTAATTCGGAATTGTTGTAAATCACGTAATCCGACTTCGCAACTTTCACAGCTTCAGATATCTGATTTTCAATTCTTTCCTTCACAGATTTCTCACTCACCTTATCCCGTTTTATTACTCGAGAAATTCGAACTTCCTCCTGCGCAGTAATGCAAATAATTTTATCGAAATTCTTATACAAACCTGTATCAAACAAAATCGCTGATTCCTGAATAACATATGGCGCTTCTTTATTTGCTTCACACCATTTTGTGAAATCCTCACGAACAACAGGATGAACAATCGCATTTACTTCTTTCAATGCATCAGGTTGATTAAATATAATATCAGCAAGGTATTTTCGGTTCAATTGTTTATTCCGTAGATATACATTTTTACCAAACTTAGCTATAAGCTGTTCTCTGATGATCAAATTTTCATTCATTAATCGTTTGGCTTCTATATCTGAAATATAAACAGGAATTCCCATCAGACTAAATACTTTTCCTGCAATTGATTTGCCAGTACCTATTCCTCCTGTTAAACCTACTTTTAGCATGATAATGGATTATTGAACTGTTTTTCTATTCTCAATCAGAAAAGATACCGACTGCGGATAAAACCTTACATTGCTAACAAAGTCGGGTTTTCGCTTTAATTCTATCTTAAGTTTACTTGCATCTCCTTTTGCAGCTTCATCATAATCTACTCTTACGTCAAAATGATCGGTAGAAATGCTTTCATACTTATTCATTCCCACAAAATAGGACACTTTAACATCCCCAGGAAACAAACGTAGAATAACCGAATCAGGCAAATTATTTATTTTAATTGGCACATTTTTTTGAGCCTCGGTAAACCTAACAACTGGAACAGTTACTTTAATCTTTTTAGAAGAAATTTCCAGTCCATCCATCTGAATAAACCCAATATTCTCATCTGTTGTTTTCTTTATTCCAGATAGAACCAATTCTTTGGTTTCCATACGCTCAACTGAATCAATAATTGAACTTGCTCCTTTAATAATTACACTATCTGGTTCCAAAATCAACGGTTCACTTTGCATAAATTGTTGCTCAAATCCAATTCTTGCATTCAATTTAACCGGTACTTTTTTTTCCTTTACAGGTGAAAATTGAAAATACAGGGTATCCGGACTTATACTCAACAATTGAATACCAGAAGATAGTTCTCTTTCCAATCGCTTAATAATACCAGAAGTAATTAATGGATAGTTATTCTTCGAATTCTTATTGATTCGATAATTTGTGTATTCATTTACATCGAATGGATTCGATAAAAATGCAGTACTCACTTTGTATTTCAACAAATCAAAACCATAAGCCTGAACACGCAAATCCAATTTAGTTGGTAATTGGCTAACCAAAATCTTCTCTTTAGGTAGATTTGTATAGTTAACCGGATAATTAATACTAGTAGTATACTCTTTACTCAGAGCATTTAGAAACCAAAATATTGTTGAAAGTCCTACAAAAAACAAATAAACCAGAAGTTTCTTGTTCGAAGTAATTTTTTCTTTATTGAAAAATTCTTTTAGTTTCTGAAAATTAAAATTATCCAAGATGTAGGTGTTTAAAAGTAACTGTGCCCAATTGGACACAGTCAAGTTTTATTATTTTTGAGCTACGTCACTCATATCTTTAACAACCGCTGCTTTATCAACTTTCAAACGGTTTTGTCCTTCAACCTCAATAACAATTGCACGTTCCTGAATTTCAAGAACTTTCCCGTAAATACCACCGGTAGTTACAATCTTGTCTCCTTTTTTCAATTCTTCACGAAATTTCCTCAATTCTTTTTGTTTTTTCTGCTGAGGACGAATCATAAAGAAATAAAATACCACAATAATGGCACCCATCATTAGAAAAGATCCATATGGACTCTGCCCTTCTGCAGGCTGACCCATCAATAAGATGTTTAGTAAATTATTCATTTCAATCCAAAATTTATGGTCTTACAGACCGTTTAATTATAAAAATACAAATTCTTTATTCTATTTTACTTGAGCTGTAACATACAACTTCTTTTCTTTCTCTAAAGTATTACACAATACTGTAATTACTTTATACTGCTTGCCATATCTTCCCTTCGAATCAAATTCAATTGAAATTTTCGATTCTTTCCCAAATTTAATAGGTTTTTTATCCCATTTTATATTGGTACAACCACAATTGCTTTCGATATTCGAAATTATTAAGTCACGCTGACCAATATTCTTAAAGTAAAATTCACAAATAGCAATCTCCCCTTCCGAAATCACCCCAAATTTATGTAATTCTTTACTAAACTCAAATTTAGGATATGCAGTGATTTCACCAGCAAGATTCTGCTCTATTTCCTTCTTATCATTCTTTTTTTTCGCTCCATCGGAACATTGAACAAAAAGCACAACAAAAAACATTAGAACAAAACCAACAATTCTTTCCATACATGGACAATGGCAATTCTTCATATCATGTTCTATCTTACAAAGGTCGAAAGTACTAAAAATTGTAATATTCCATACAGATTTTTATAAAAACAAAGGTGTGTAAAATCTCAATTTTACACACCTTTTTAATTCTTTATCTAATTTGGTTTTACTTTTCGCCAACCAAACCTCTTCCAACTTTTTTAACGCTTCCGTTATCTTTAAGCTCTTTTACCAACTTATCCAAAATACCATTGATAAAATTACTACTGTTTGAAGTACTGTAAAACTTAGCAATTTCAAGATATTCGTTAAAACTAACTTTAACAGGTACACTTGGGAATTCCTTAATTTCAGTAAGTGCCAATTCCATAATCAGGATATCCATATAAGCAATTCGCTCCAAATCCCAATTCTTTGTATTCTTTTGAATCAACTCTATATGATCGGTATGATTCACTACAGCTTTGCGGAATAAATCTCTCACATACACTTCATCTTCTTTATCTTTAAACAAAGACATGATTGCAACATCCTGGTCATCTGTTTCTTTAAAAGATTTAACCGTTTTTAGCACCATACTAATGATGAACTCTATTTCATCATTCCAGTAGATACTTTTCTCTTCCATTAAAGAATAAAAATCTTCATCAGTAGCTAATAAGCTTAAAAAGAATTTTTCAACAAACTTCTTATCTTCCTGAAACGAATTCTGATCAGAATTCATATAATTAATATACAACTCAGAGTTGATCAACTTATCAAATAAAACTTTAATGTAATCTTCCTGATCATCCCAACTTATAGTATTAGAACTAGCATAAGCTTTCAACTGAATATTTTCAGCCAATTGCTTGATTACTTTATTATCGATAAATTTTGTGTTAGGGTTTAAATCTTCCTGAGTAGGAATAATTTTCTCTCTAGCGGTATCAATTTTCCTTTCGGCAACAAATGCCAACTCAACAATCAGCAGAAGTAAATAGTGGTACAAATCATATGCTTTTCCAATACTGAAAAACAATTCTTTCTCTGCTTTTGCAATTGTGCGATCCTGATTTTTATAATACGCATACAACAATTGCAATACTTTCACTCGAAGTAATCTTCTACTAATCATATCCTTAAAGAACTTTACAAATTAATTATTGTGGCTGCAAATTTAGGCTTTTTTTATTTGCCTGCAAGGCTTACGCTTAATTTCCGCATAATTAAAGTAAAAAAAAACAACTTTGCTTTACATATTACAACACAATCAATATCAAAGACATCCTTATGAAAAGGTTTGCATACTGATTTTAAATAACCCAATTTCATGCAATAAAACTCTTATTCATAACAAATAGTACGTATATTTTTTTATTTTTGAAGGCAAGAAAACAAAATAAATAAAAATTTATTTGAAATGGAAGGTTACGACAAAAAAGAAGGATTTGGAAAAAATAATCGCGATGAAATATTCTCAAACGCGGTAAGGGCGGGAAAAAGAACTTACTTCTTTGATGTAAAAGCAACAAGGAAAAACGACTATTACTTAACAATTACAGAAAGCAAAAAACGTTATGACAAGGAAGGCAACTTTTCATACGAAAAACACAAAATATTTTTATATAAAGAAGATTTTGAAAAATTCTCCAACGGATTAATGGATGCTATCGATTTTATACAAGCATCAAATAATGAAACCCCAAAAGAATTTCAGGAAGAATTTGTAGCCACTGAGCATCAAGAATCCACATCAGAACTAATTGAAGGACTCGAAACAGAAACATTCTCCAATGTTGAATTTGAAGACTTATCGGAATAATTCCAATATATTTTAATATAGAGAAAGCTGCTATTCTAGCAGCTTTTTTTGTTTCTATTAATTTCGTGCATAAAATCAGTAAAAACTATTATTTTTGCATACTGACATATTTTTATTCAGTCTAAAATAACGAACACCTGTCCGCTTCAAAATTTATTTTTTACTTGCAAAATACCTAGATGTTGGGATTGCAATTAAAGTAGAATTCTTATACGTTTGATTATTATTTTTAAGAGGTAATTCGGCAATAGGAAGTGATGGAAGAATTGGTGAATGAACGAATACTTTGAGTCAATTAATAATTTTCAATTAATTGATAAAACGGAAACAAACAAAGAATGAAACTTTCTGAATTAACAGATAATCAAGAAGGAATAATTATAAAAGTACTGGGGCACGGCGCCTTCCGAAAACGAATTACAGAAATGGGATTTGTCAAAGGAAAAATGGTAACCGTAATTAAAAATGCTCCTTTAAAAGATCCCGTTGAATACGAAATCATGGGATATCAAGTATCTTTAAGAAGAAGCGAAGCCTCATTAATTGAGGTGATTACCAAAGAAGAAGCTAAAAACATTAAATTTTCAGACTTTGAAGGAACAATTAACGACGAAATATTAAAAACTTCTGCTAAAGAAAAAGGCAAAAAAATTAACATTGCCTTGGTAGGAAATCCTAATGCTGGAAAAACAACACTATTTAATTTTGCCTCAGGATCGAAAGAACATGTTGGAAATTATAGTGGTGTTACTGTAGATTCTAAACAAGCTAAAGTAAAACAAAACGGTTATCAATTCGATGTAACAGATTTACCAGGGACCTATTCCTTAACTGCATATACACCAGAAGAATTATTCGTTCGAAAGTACATTCTTGGAGAAAAGCCCGATGTAGTAGTCAATGTTATTGATGCTTCAAATCTTGAGCGAAACCTTTATCTAACAACTCAGCTAATCGACATGGACATTAAGGTGGTTATTGCCTTAAACATGTACGACGAATTGGAGAAGAAAGGAGCTAGATTCAACTACAAGGCTCTTTCAAAAATGCTCGGGATTCCTATTGTTCCAACAATTAGTTCAAAGGGTAAAGGTATTAAAGATCTCTTCAATAAAATCATCGAGGTTTACGAAGATAAAGATCCAGTAGTACGACACATCCACATCAACTACGGTGTACATGTAGAAAATGCAATTTCTAAAATTCAGGGGAAAATTAAACAGGATAGGAAACTTTGCTCCAAAGCTTCTCCCCGATTTATCTCCATTAAATTATTAGAAGCTGACGATAGTGCAAGGTTTTTGGTTAAAGAAAGCGACAAACATTTCGAAATTAAAGAAGAAGCAAAGAAACAGATTTCCAAAATTGAGAATGAATTTGATGAAATTTGCGAAACTGTTATTACGGACGCGAAATATGGTTTTATTGACGGTGCCTTAAAGGAAACTTATAAAGAAAGTCCGGTTAAAAGGCGAAGAAAAACAACAATAATCGACACGTTTATAACCCATAAATTATTTGGTTTTCCGATTTTCTTTGTTTTCATGTTTCTTACCTTTTATGCCACTTTCAATCTGGGCGAATATCCAATGAACTGGATTGATACCGGCGTTTCAGCTTTAGGTGGTTTAATTGAAAGCTGGATGTCACCTGGTCCACTTAAAGATTTATTGGTAGATGGAATAATTGGTGGTGTAGGTGGAGTTATCGTATTCTTGCCCAACATCCTAATACTATTCTTCTTTATCTCCTTTATGGAAGATACTGGATATATGGCAAGAGCAGCATTTATCATGGATAAATTAATGCACAAAATAGGTTTACACGGTAAATCATTCATTCCATTAATCATGGGATTTGGGTGCAATGTTCCTGCTCTAATGGCTACGCGAACTCTTGAAAACAAGAATGATCGCATCTTAACCATGCTCATAACACCATTTATGTCGTGCAGTGCGCGATTACCGGTATATATTCTTATTATTGGAACATTTTTTCCCACCAATGCCAGCTTTATTTTATTTGGCATTTACATGCTGGGAATACTATTAGCCATTGTGTTTGCCAAGGTTTTTAAAGCCAGTTTCTTTAAATCAAAGGAGGCTCCATTTGTAATGGAACTCCCTCCCTATCGAATTCCTACTTTAAAAACTACAGTTCGTCACATGTGGAATAAAGGTTTTCAGTATCTAAAGAAAATGGGTGGCGTTATATTGGTAGCTTCAGTTATTATTTGGGCACTGGGATACTTCCCAAGAGATGTGGAATACACAAAGGATTACAATCATTTAATCAATGAGGTAAACCAAAACTACAACAAAATTGTTTTTAACTCTGAATCAACAACTGAGCTAGATATCAATGAATTAAAAACAACAAAAGATGCAAAAATTGCCGATTTTCATAATTCGATGCTAGAAGAACAGCAACAAGGATCTTACATTGGACAAATTGGACAATTCTTTTCCCCTGTTATGCACCCTTTGGGTTTCGATTGGAAAATGACTGTTAGTATTCTTACTGGTATTGCAGCAAAAGAAGTTGTTGTTAGTACTATGGGCGTACTTTATCAGGAAGGAGAAGGAGCAGATGAATCGAGTGATGGACTTAGAAACAAGCTTAGAGAACAGAAATTTACTGGATCACACAAAACAGGTCAGTACGTTTTCACCTCTCTATCGGCATTGTCTTTTCTTATTTTTATCTTGATTTATTTCCCATGTGTAGCTGTAGTGGTTACAATTATTAAAGAATCGAACTGGAAATGGGCTACTTTTGTTGTATTTTATACAACTGGATTAGCATGGCTAGTTTCGTTTATAGTATATCAAGTTGGTAATTTAATAATGTGAAAATGGACATTCAACTCATACTAACATACCTAATTGTTGCATATGCAGTAGGCTATGTAATTTATCAGTTTGTAAAATTGTTTCAGAGTCAGAATTCAGACTGTGGAGGAAGCTGTGGTGGCTGTGACTTTAAAACTGAACTTAAACGAAGAGGCATAAAAACGGATATACAAATCAAAGATAGCAACTTTACATATATTAAAAACTAATTAAAATCCATTTGCCTATTTTTAAAAAGAAACAGCGAATTATAAAATACATAATATAAAAAAAGGACAACGAAAGTTGTCCTTTTTTTATATCTTTAATTAAAACAGCTTAAGCTCCTAAAGTCGCAACCATTACTGCCTTAATTGTGTGTAAGCGGTTTTCAGCTTCATCAAATACAATTGATGCTGGAGATTCGAATACATCTTCTGTAACCTCAACTCCGTCCATACCAAACTTCTGGAAAACTTCCTCACCAACTTTAGTTTCTCTGTTGTGATAAGCAGGAAGACAGTGCATAAACTTGCAAGCTGCATTACCTGTCATCTCCATAGTTTCTTTATTGATTTGGAATGGCTTCAAGATTTCAATTCTCTCTTTCCATACTTCATCAGGCTCACCCATTGATACCCAAACGTCAGTATAAAGGAAATCACAACCTTTAACACCTTCTTCAGTGTTATCAGTAACTGTAACCTTAGCTCCAGTTTCTTTAGCGATCTCAAGACACTCTGCTACCAATTCCTCTTCTGGCTGAAGATTTTTAGGACCAACGATTCTTACATCCATACCCATTTTTGCAGCACCAACCATTAAAGAGTTAGCCATATTGTTTCTTGCATCACCTAGGTAAGCAAAAGAAACCTGACTTAACGGCTTATCAGTGTGCTCCATCATAGTTAAGAAGTCAGCTAAAATTTGAGTTGGGTGATACTCATCAGTTAAACCATTCCAAACTGGTACACCTGCGTGCTTAGCCAATTCTTCAACAACAGTTTGACCGAAACCACGGTACTCAATTCCATCATACATACGACCTAATACACGAGCAGTATCAGCCATTGACTCTTTCACACCAATTTGAGATCCTGAAGGACCTAAATAAGTTACGTGAGCTCCCTGGTCATAAGCAGCAGTTTCAAAAGCACAACGAGTACGAGTAGAAGATTTTTCGAAAATCAATGCGATATTCTTCCCTTTCATCGTTTGAACCTCAGTTCCTGCGTATTTTGCTCTTTTCAAATCTCTTGCAAGATCTAACATGTACTGAATTTCCTTTGGAGTGAAATCCAACAACTTTAAAAAATTTCTGTTTTTAAGATTGAAAGCCATTGTTTATTTTTTTAATAGATTACAAACACAAAAGTAATTGTTATCCGATATTTATAATAATATTCAATATAGAATTAATAAAATTTATTAATCCTCGTATTCCATTGTAATTTTAGTTCCGAATGCCTTATCTTCCAACTTAGTAGCTTCTGTAATTACAGATTTACCACCTCCGTTTTCAATAAAACTTAGGCAAGCACGGATTTTTGGAGCCATACTTCCTTCTGCAAAAGTCCCTTCAGCCATCAAATCCATCGTATCCGCATGATTCAAAAACTCCAATTTTTTCTCATTAGGTCCTTTGAAATCCTTATATACAAAAGGAACATCAGTTAAGATATAAAATTCATCCGCTTTAATTCTTGCACCAATCAATGCAGAAGCCAAATCTTTGTCGATAACTGCTTCAACCGGACAAATATTTCCCTCTTTATTAATAGATACAGGAACACCACCTCCACCAACAGTAATTACAATATTACCCTGACGTGCAAGATTTTCAATTACTTTCTCGTTCATTACACTAATTGGTTTTGGCGAAGGCACCACTCTTCTCCAACCTCCGTCAGCTTTAACTTCTTCTTTAAATATCCATCCTTTTTCAGCTTTTAATTCATCAGCTTGCTCTTTAGTATAAATTTTTCCAACGCGCTTCACAGGGTTCGCAAAAGCAGGATCATTTTCATCAACCACAACCTGAGTTACCAAAGTCACAACATCTTTTTCGATACCGTTAGCTTTAAGTACATTACGCAAGTTTCTCTCAATCATATATCCAATTCCCCCCTGAGAGTCAGCCACATCAATATCCAATGGCATTTGTGGAATATTATATAATTGTTCACCAGCATCGTTTCTCATTAAGATATTACCTACCTGTGGTCCATTACCATGAGCAATAATAACATCGTATCCTTCTTTGATTAAGAAAATAAGATTTTCTAAAGTATCGGTAGTATTCTGATTTTGTTCTTCTACAGTACCTTTTTGATTGCCTCGAAGTAAAGCATTACCTCCTAAAGCTACAACTGCTAATTTATTCATTACTTTTCGCTTTATGTTTTTCTTGTTAGTTCTGCAAAACTAAAAAAATTAATTTCAAAACAAACATTTTTCAGATTTTTTAAATCCTTTTTCATTCGCTGTTTTTCAGCAGATTACAAGCTTTTTCTTTTTACTGTTTACCACCTTTTTCTATAAAAGCATGAAATTCAAAGCGAACCCAAGATAAAACTTCACTCGTTTGCATGCAATCAATTAAACAATGCTGTTATGTTTATTTACAATGAAAGTCAAATTATAATCTCGTATTCAATTAAACGTATTTTTAAACAAAATTGAACCTTCTCCGTAAAAAATAATCTATCGCTCTCTTAAAGAAGATTGGATTTCATCTTGTTTTCTTATCATTTTTCCTACTTTTAGGGAGGTTAAACCGTAATTTAAGATTAGATTTTGGTACTAACTATTTTCGAAACCTAATAAATGCCACTTATATGAAGCAGGGCTTTTTCATACTCATATTAACTCTAATCATTTACGGTTGTAACGATAAACCTACTAAAAGTGATCGCACTGATGAGGGTGTAATAATTTACGATGTAAGTTATTTCGATTCGGAAAAAGATAACCCTATAGTTGCACTTTTACCAAATAAAGTTGAACTGAGATTTAAAGACAACAACATCAGTCTTACATCTGAAGGTTACCTAGGTTTTTTTAGCACCAGGTTTGTTTCTATCTACGAAAATGAAAATAGCAATATTCTTTTAAAGGTTCTCAGTAATAAATTCAATTATGAATTTCCAAAAGATGAAGTTGCCTTTATTTACAATCAACTTCCACCAAGTAAAATAAAACTTACCGATTCTATTGTCCACATTGCAGGTTATGATTGCAAAGTTGCTACATTGTATTTTGAGGACAAGGATTTACCTATTATTAAAGTTTGTTATACAAATGAGATTGGTCTTGCCAAACCAAACCGTAACACACCACTTAATGAAATAGATGGTGTGTTATTACAATTCGAAACTACAATGAATCAGGTAAAAGCTAAGTTTACTGCTAAAACCGTTCATCTGGTGCAAATAGACGATAAAGAATTTACCATACCAGAAGATTACATAAAATCTGATTTGGAAACTTTAAAAAAGTACATCGTGAATTTCAATTGATTAAGTTTTTAAAAATAAATTTCTCTTTTTGCACAATAAAATTCCTGTGGATTTACAAGCCATTTTTATTACTTTTACATAAATTTCATGGTGGCGTAAGTCAAGCAAAACACTGAAAACAACTCGAATGGCAAAAAAGAGAACATCAAATACAAAAAAAAGCAAAAAAAGATTCCGCAAACCCAAATTTCTTACCGATGAAAGAACTCTATTCTTAATTGGTATTTTTCTATCGTTGTTTACCATTTATATTGGTTTAGCATTCTCCTCATTCATTTTTACAGGTGGAGCTGATCAAAGTAAACTTGATATAAGATGGCTGGAACTTATAGGTAATTCTGAAATTCGTGTAGAAAATTGGACTGGAAAAACAGGTGCATTCTTGTCAAACTTATTCATCAACAAAGGATTTGGAATAGCATCATACTCCTTTCTATACTTAATGGTTATTTTATCTCTTCGTTCTTGGGGAGTAAGAATACAATCACTTAGAAAAACCTTACTTTATACTTTGCTTTTTAGCATTTGGTTTTCCGTAGGGATGGCATTTGTTTTTGTAGATTCTGCAAGCGACTCTTATTTGTTCCTTGGCGGATCTCACGGCTACTACATCAGTGAATGGCTAATTTCAATCATTGGAAATGTTGGTACTTTATTTCTTCTTATTCTTAGTATTTTATGCATTCTAACTTTTGGTTTTCAGAACACTGTCAGCTTCTTTAAAAAATTAGTTACGAAAAAAGAAAAACCAGATATCGATTCAGAAAATGAAACTGATGATTCTATTTTATCCGATGATTTAACCGAAATCGAAGAAATTAAAGAAAATTCCGCTGAACTGCAAATAGATGAAACTCCTCAATTCGAAAATGAAGTTATTCTCACTTCGGAACCTGAAGGTTTACCTGAATTGGAAGACGAACTACCTATTGATGAGAAAAATAAGTTAGAGGAAGATGATGTAGAATTAAAGATAGAAACGGTTCGCAAACAAGAAGAAACAGTAAAAATCAACCAAGTTCCAACGGAAGATTTCGACCCGACATTGGATCTTTCGAGATATAAATTTCCTACGATTGATCTACTAGAGGAACATCATGCCAATAATTCTGCGGTAAGCAAGGAAGAATTAGAAAGCAATAAAAATAAGATTGTTGAAACTCTCCGTCATTATAAAATTGAGATTGTACAAATTAAAGCTACAATTGGTCCAACTGTTACGCTCTATGAAATTGTACCTGCTCCTGGTGTACGAATTTCGAAGATTAAAAACCTTGAAGATGATATCGCCTTGAGCTTATCTGCATTGGGTATTCGTATTATTGCACCAATCCCTGGAAAAGGAACAATTGGTATCGAAGTTCCAAATCGAACTCCAGAAATTGTTTCGATGAAAAGCATTATCGCATCCAAGAAGTTTCAGGAAACAAAATATGCTCTTCCTGTTGCTATGGGAAGAACGATTTCCAACGAAACTTACACATTGGATCTTGCTAAAATGCCTCACCTTCTAGTTGCTGGTGCAACCGGACAAGGAAAATCTGTTGGTCTAAATGCGATCATCACTTCCCTACTCTACAAAAAGCATCCATCACAACTTAAGTTCGTTTTGATTGATCCAAAGAAAGTAGAGCTTAGTATTTATTCTACAATCGAAAAGCATTTTCTTGCCAAATTACCGGATGAAGAGGAACCTATCATTACTGATATTCACAAGGTAATTGCAACCTTAAATTCTTTATGTGTTGAGATGGATACCAGATACGATCTGTTGAAAAAAGCACATGCAAGAAATATTAAAGAGTACAACGAGAAATTCATAAAGAGAAAATTAAATCCGGAAAACGGACATCGATTTTTACCATATATTGTGGTAATTATTGATGAGTTTGCCGATTTAATTATGACTGCAGGTAAAGAAGTTGAGGCACCTATTGCCAGAATCGCCCAATTGGCTCGTGCCATTGGTATTCACATGATTATTGCTACACAACGACCATCTACCAATATTATTACTGGTGTAATTAAAGCAAACTTTCCTGCGCGTATTGCATTTAAAGTTGCTTCTATGATCGACTCAAGAACAATTCTAGATAGTCCGGGAGCCAATCAATTAATTGGTCGTGGTGATATGTTAATCTCGACAAACAGCGATGTGGTTCGTGTACAATGTGCATTTGTTGACACGCCAGAAGTTGAAGCCATTACAGATTTTATACAGGAACAGCAATCATATCCTTCAGCTTTAATGTTACCTGAATATGTTGGTGAATCCTCAGAAGTATCATCTGATGTTGATCTGCAAAAAAGAGATGCCTTGTTCGAAGAAGCTGCCAGACTTGTTGTTGGTTCACAACAGGGTTCAACATCAGGAATTCAGCGAAGATTTTCAATTGGTTACAATCGTGCTGGGAGAATTGTTGATCAACTTGAAGCTGCAGGTATCGTAGGACCTTTTGAAGGAAGTAAAGCACGTCAGGTTTTAGTTCAGGATGAATATTCACTTGAAAAATTACTAAGTGAAGTTTTGAACTAGTCATGGCACAATAATTGATTAATATCTTTGCATAAATTATAAAATCACTAAAAAATGAAGAACATTTTTTGTTTCCTTTTAATTGGAATGTTAAGCTTGAGTGTTTCGGCTCAAGAAAATAAAGCAAAAACAATACTCGATAAAGTTTCGGCTAAAAACAAAGAGTATAAAAGCATAAAGGCTGAATTTTTATTCTCTATGGATAATGACGAAGAAGATGTTCACGAAATATCAGAAGGCAACATTATACTTAAGGGAAACAAATACCGCTTAAAACTAATGGGCGTGGATACCTATTTCGATGGAACAACAATATACACACACATTATTGATGCTGAAGAAGTAAACATTAGCGAGCCAGATGAAGAAGATGAAGAAGTATTAAACCCAGCAAAAATATTTTCTATCTACGAATCAGGATTTACTTTTAAATATGTAGATGTAGAAAAAAGTAACGCCAAAACACTTCATGTAATTGATCTATTTCCTGTTGATACTGAAAAAGGTTTTACTCATATCCGATTAAAAATAGATGATAAAACGAATCAAATCAGCTCGCTTAAATCGGTTGGAAAAGATGGTAGCGATATTAGTATTATTTTAAAAAAATTAACGCCTAACATACAATATAGCGATACTGATTTCGTTTTTAACAGCAAAGCTAATCCTAATGTTGAAATCAACGATATGAGATAATAAACTCTTAATAGATATATTGAATCCTCTGCCCTTCGGTAGAGGATTTTTTATTGCCCAAACATGATTTTACCATATTGATTAAAATAATATTGTTAGCATCCTGTCATGTTCAATAAAGGTATTTTATTTATCTTCGGTGAGTAAAAACAGTTAAATTATGAAGCTAAAATCATCTTTTATAAAAGCTCTATTCCTATCAATTGGAATACTGATTTGTATTTCAAACTCATTTTCCAAAGAGTTATCCAGCCAATCAGAAATAAGCGTTCTAACCTACTCTCCAGGTGAAGAGTTGTATTCTCTTTTTGGACATTCGGGAATTCGAATAAAAGATCCACAGAATAAACTCGACATTGTATTCAATTATGGAACGTTCGATTTTAATACTTCGAATTTCTATTTCAAGTTTGCCAGAGGAAAACTAAAATACAAATTAGAATATGGAGATTACATTAGGCTCAAACAAAGCTATATGTATGAGAAGAGAGGTATAATTGAACAAAAACTTAATCTGGATATTAACACCAAACGTAAATTATTTACTGCCTTAGTTGAAAATTACAAACCTGAAAATCGTTTTTATCATTACGATTTTTTGTTTGACAATTGCTCTACGCGAATTCGTGATATCATTGAAAATAACATTAACGGCGAAATAAAATATACCGAAATAAATTCGAAACCTAAGACATTTTGGAATCTGCTTGATCATTTTATGGAAAAAAGCAGATGGATACATTTAGGTATTCATTTGATATTAGGTAAACCCTGCGATGTTGAGGCTACACCATATGAATACATGTTTTTACCTGACAATATGATGTTTGCCTTCGAGGATGCAAAAATTGTTACTGGAGATAGCATAATACCATTGGTTTCATCAACTAGAAACGTACTTGAAGTTGGTGAAGTTTTTAAAACAACCGTTTGGTACAAATGCCCAGGTTTTGTTTTCGGTATAATCGCAATGTTAGGTTTATTTCTGAGTCTTATTTATTATCGCAAAAAGAAAAATTTATTTGCAATTGACCATCTGATATTTAGTTTAACAGGTTTCTTAGGTTGGATAATTGTATTTTTATGGTTCTTTACCGATCATCAGGCAACCGGACCAAATTTAAATATTCTATGGGCGCTACCAATTCATTTTCCTTTGGCAACTATTTTTCTAATAAAAAAAACAAAACTATCCTATTTATACTTTTTAGTAACATCAATTTTACTTTTATGCATTGTTGGTTTATGGTCGTTCATTCCTCAATCATTACCAAATGAAATTTTACCATTTGTGGTATTAGTTCTTATTCGCTCTTTGTATGTTTCTAAAAAGTTAAAACACCTCATTAAAGAATGAATACATTAGATATCAATCTAAATCGATTTGTAAAACACTTTAGAATAGGATCATTTGATACCGATTATAGTGGCAAAGTAAAAATGACTTCCATTTGCAATTACTTACAGGAAATTGCTGGAATGCATGCTGAAGCTCTTAATTGGGGAATTAATGATTTAATGAAACAAGATCTTTCCTGGGTCTTATCCAGATTAAAAATTAAAGTTTTTAAATATCCTCAATGGAAAGATAACTTAAGAATTGAAACCTGGCCTACTGGTATTGAAGGTCTATTCGGAAATCGTGAATTCAAGATAGTAAACGAAGAAGGCACTCTTTTGATGATTGCAAGTTCAAGTTGGCTAATAATTAATATCAAAAGCAAGAGACCAGTGCGTCCTCATGAGATAATTAAGAATGATGAATTTGAGAATGCAGAAAAACTCTTTGAGCAATCTATCTCAAAAATAAAACCAATAAAATTGGGAAAATTAAGAGAATCTATAAAAGTTCACTACAGTGATATTGACATCAATCAACATGTGAATAATGTGAAATATATCAAATGGATTATCGATTCGTGTCCAAAAGATGTTCTCTACAATAAAGAAATTGAGGAAATGGAACTTAATTTCCTGCATGAAGCAAAATTCGGAGACCAGCTTATCGTTAATGCACAATCAAAGTCTGAAAACGAAATGCAATTTTCCATTCAAAATCAAAAATCTAATATTGAAAATTGCAGAGCCATACTCAATTGGAAATAAATTAAACACTTATGAATACAGTAATTACTAGTTTAGAATCAGCTTTTTTTCACCTGATTTCTACATCCTCTTTCGACCTATTTTTAACCTTAGTTCTATTTGGTATTGTCTTTCATTTAAAAGAGTATAAAAACTACCTATCACTCTTTTTAGCTCTGTCAGTAGGCACGATAGTAGGATTCCTTTTAGCATCGTTAAATGTTACCAGCTTCTCCTATTCTACAATAAAATTAGGAGTTGCATTTGCTTTTATTGGAGTAGGAATTCATAATATGATCTCCAACTCACCAAATGCAAACGCTGTACGATACAATTTCTTTGCTCTTATTGGATTAATTCTTGGAACAAATATCGAATTGCATTACACAAAAATATTTGGTTCTGGATTTAAATTCTTAAGCTTTTCTGGTTACACGCTTGGAGCAATTGTAGCTTTTCTGCTTATCTCCTTTATCTCCTGCATTCTATCGTCACTTCTTTTAATGGTTTTTAAAACAGATCGAAAAAGCTTCAATTTAGCCATATCAGGCATAGGTGTAGGTATAGCAATTGTGTTAATCTATCTTAGATATTAAAAAAAAGCGAATCAAATTGATTCGCTTTTTTCTGGAACTTATATAGTGTTTTATACTTTATGTGTCAATTGATCAACCTTACTAATTTCCATAAAGGAAACTCCTTTCGAAGGACCAAAACTACCACCGATAATAATCACCATATCATCACCTGTAAAATAATTCTTCTTCATCAACGAAAACATCGACTGCTTCACATATTCATCTCTACTAGCCAATAGTTTCCTATAACCAGCTTCCACACCATAAGAAAGAGCTAATTCTCGCATTACTCTTTTCGAATAACACAATGCATAAACTGGCGATGTACCTCTATAAGCAGATAAGTATCGACCTGTTCTGCCGGTTAAGGTATCGGTAACAATTGCCTTAACAGGCAATAATTGAGAAGATTTTACTGCCGAACGAGCTAAGATTGCAGTCAATTCCTGATTACTTGGTACAAAATTCTTTCTTGTATCAGGATATAATTCCTTCTCCACTTCAATAGCAACTTCTTTCATAGTTCTCACAGATTCCACAGGATATTCTCCATAGGCAGTTTCACCACTAAGCATAATAGCATCTGTTCGATTGTAGATTGCATTGGCTATATCACTAACTTCAGCACGTGTAGGTCTAGGATTATTTATCATGGAGTGAAGCATCTGGGTAGCAATAATAACCGGCTTCTTTCTTTCCATACATTTTCGAACAATACGTCGTTGAATAACAGGAATTTTTTGGGCTGGAATTTCAATTGCCAAATCTCCTCTAGCCACCATAACTCCATAAACATGATCAAGAATTTCGTCGATATTATCTACTCCTTCCTGATTTTCAATTTTTGCAATAATTTTTACTTTCGAATCGTATTTATCAAGGATGTTTTGAATTTCAATAACGTCTTCTTTATGACGAACAAATGAGTGAGCTATAAAATCAATATCCTGCTCTATTGCAAAATCAATAAAGGTTCTATCTTTTTTACTTAAAGAAGGTAACTTAAATGAAACACCAGGAACATTAACACTCTTTCTATTCTTAATTGGACCTTCGTTTTGAGCCTCTACTGTTAAAAATTGATCATTTTTATCTACAACCAATAATTCTAACTCTCCATCATCTATTAAAATTCTTTTCCCAACTTCAATATCCTTTACAAAATCAGAATAACTCACCAATAAAAAATCCTTGTTTTCTTCGTCTTCTGTTTTGCCTTTTACCTTAAGTTTATCACCCTTTTTAAGATAAAGTTCTTCCTCAACATCTACTGTTCGAATCTCAGGACCTTTTGTATCCAAAAGCAATGCGATTCGGTCTGACACTTTTCTTACATTATCGATAACCAGCTGAGCATCAGCATGAGTTTGATGTGCTGTATTTAACCTCACAACATTCATTCCTTCCTCAAAAAGTTGCGTAAGAAACCCGACATCACATTTTTTGTCTGAGATCGTAGCAATAATCTTTGTGTGCTTCTTCATAGAATTACTCTTTCATTATTAGTTTTTGGCACAACAAAGATAGTCAATTTAGAAGAAGCTTGGGGCTTTATATTTTATAGCATATTAGTGACAGGATAGAAAAAAATCATTAATCCTAAAAAAATCACCGTTTATCCAAATGAGAAATTAAAGCCTCAATCGCAAGTTTGTAAGAATTCAATCCGAACCCAGCAATTGTACCTAAACAATCTTTTCCAATCATAGTTTTGGAACGAAAATAATCCCTTTTATGAACATTTGATATATGTACCTCTATAACAGGTGTATTAACAGCAGCTATAGCATCCCCAAGAGCAATCGAGGTATGAGTGTAAGCTCCAGCATTTAATATTATTCCGTCATAATCAAAACCAACTCTGTGAATTTCATTAATCAACTCACCTTCAACGTTTGACTGATAATATTCTATACTAAATTTACTATATTCTATTTTCAAATCCTGAAAATATGTTTCAAATGAAACCTCTCCATATATAGATTTTTCGCGTACTCCAAGTAAATTTAAGTTGGGACCATTTATGATCAAAAAATTCATCTTATCAAAAATATTAAGGGTTAAACATAAAGAGTGGTTCAAAAACTTGCAAGCTTACGTAATATTTTTTTAAATTGCAGACAAGTTTTATCATAAAGAATTCGTATATTATCAATTGCAAAGTAAAACTAGCAATAAAATAGGAATTATTTACAACTAAACTACATACTAAAAACTGAAAAAAAATGAATTGGACAACAACAATTGAAAATTTTAAGACCTATCTGACCTTAGAAAAATCCCTATCTAAGAACTCAGTAGACGCTTACATTAATGACATTACGAAACTTACTACCTTTTTTAGAGAAAAAGGATTAGAAGTTTCTCCTGAAGAGGTAATACTTCAACATCTTAAAGATTTTGTTTCATGGATCAATGATGCAGGGACTAGTCCTCGTACGCAAGCACGTGTAATTTCAGGTATTAAGGCGTTCTTTAAGTATTTATTACTTGAAGAAATTATCGAAAAAAATCCAACTGCTTTATTGGAAGCACCAAAAATTGGTCGTAAACTTCCAGACACATTAACAACCGATGAAATTGACGTTTTGGTTAAGGCTGTTGATATGAACAAAGCTGAAGGACAAAGAAATAGAGCTATTCTTGAAACTCTTTACTCATGTGGTTTAAGAGTATCTGAATTAATCGATTTACGTGTTTCAAACCTTCATTTCCGTATGGGTTTTATCAAAATTCATGGTAAGGGAAATAAAGAGCGTTTAATTCCAATCGGAAAAAAAGCTAAGAAGGAAATTAAATTATATCTTAAAAACTATCGCGGTAAACTAAATATCGATAAGGATAGTGAAGATATTCTTTTCTTGAACAGAAGAGGTCGCAAGTTATCTCGTGTAATGATTTTTACGATCATTAAGAATTTATCAAAGAAAGTAGGTTTAAAGAAAAATGTTTCTCCTCACACTTTCCGTCACTCATTTGCATCTCATCTTGTTGAAGGTGGAGCTGATTTAAGAGCTGTACAGGAAATGCTAGGTCACGAATCAATTCTTACTACAGAAATTTACACTCACTTGGATAGAGAATATCTAAAGGAAACTATTAAAAATTTCCATCCAAGATCTAAAGACTAATTGTATTTTCACTCCTATTTTTAATAGGATTTTGAATTAATATCATTTTTTAAACCTCCAAAGTTCATCCTTTGGAGGTTTTTTTATATCATTTTTTATAAATTCAGATCAAATATAAGCTATCAAATCTCAATTTAAATATTATCATAATTTATCCTTATTTGAAGTGCAGGTATTTTACGCAAACGTTTGTATTTCAGGGGAAGGAATACATTATTTTAAACAAAAAAAAATAGAGAAAATTGAAAAAACCTTCATTTTGATGGCTTCTAGATCAATTTTCCCCACGGTAAAAGTAGTAAAACATACTGAGAAATAACACATTAAAAATTATAAAAAAACATATACATAGTAGGATTTATTCATATATAGTCATACTTTTGAAGCTCCAAACCAAATATAAATGTCACATGAACGCTATTGAAATTAGTATGATTGAAGATTTAAAAAAATCATTAAAAAAGCATTCTAACATTCGAGAGAATCTCTCAAGAGAAGAATTCATTTCTCAAGCAGTAGAAAACAAAGAAGCTGTTTTAACAAAAAACGGTGCATTGGCTACATGGACTCCAGCTCATTCAACTGGAAGAAGTCCTAAAGATACATACATTGTAAGAAATCCTGAAAGTGATTTTAATATAGACTGGTCTTCACCCAATAATATCGGCATGAATCCGCAAACGTTTGCGATGATTTTTGAAGATGCGTTGAAGGTGATCGATAAAAAAAATACAGTTTATGTTACCGACCGAGTTATTGGTGCCGATTCGAAATATGCACTTCCTGTAAAAACAATTTGTGATAAAAGCTTAAGTCAGGTTTTTATCGACAATATGTTTAGAGCAGTACCTGAAGATATCAATAAGTCTATTTTCGCAAATGAAGAGTTTTATTTAATTGCTTTACCAAATGACAAGCTTGATAAAGATCGTTACAAAGGACTCGTTAGAGATCTTCCTAACGGTGAAACTTCAGATATTTGTGTAGTAGTTGACTTTGATAAGAAAGTAGGTATTGTATTCGGATCGTCTTACATGGGATCGATGAAAAAACTCATGTTTACGGTTATGAATTACTATTTACCATTTAAGGGTGTTTTACCTTTACATTGTTCAGCAAACGAAGGACCTAATGGAGATTCTGCCCTTTTATTAGGATTATCAGGAACTGGTAAAACTACTTTATCAGCAGATCCAAACAGAGCATTATTAGGTGACGATGAGCATGGATGGAGTGATGATGGTATTTTCAACTTTGAAAATGGATGTTACGCTAAAATGATTGATATTAAGCCTGAAAATGAACCAGAAATTTATGAGGCGGTAATGCACGATGCTGAATACACAAAGCATGGAGCAATTATTGAGAATGCAATGTTATATCCAAACGGAGATATGGATTTCTTCGATGATAGATATACGCCAAACTCAAGAGCCAGTTATCCACTATCGTTTCTTTCAAATATTAAGGAAACCTC
>Ga0209272_10000528_pt1 | contig 30336 bp, 26 predicted proteins | sample tdDd002_FD_187125 | JGI IMG/M metagenome (GOLD analysis project Ga0209272, IMG submission 187125) | Marine sediment microbial communities from the Atlantic coast under amendment with organic carbon and nitrate - tdDd00.2 (SPAdes)... | ecosystem: Environmental > Aquatic > Marine > Coastal >... | reverse complement strand
GTATACAGCTCTTGGCCTTGGCGCGCGTAAAGACGTTCAGGTGTCGAACCAATAAAGCTATGTTTTTTGTCCAACGAGAGCATGAAATGAAAACTATGGTGATTGCTTAAATAGCTCGATTTGAGAAATTGTGCTGCACACAGAGGAGAATCCAATGTCACTGCCGTCTTACGTGCCAAAACCACTTTTTTAAATTGATCGCTTTCAATGCCACTCAGCACTTTTTCAACCAATTCAGACCATTTTGCTTTTTCTGGAGTGTGCTGGATATTCTCGATATGCGCCGAAACTGGCGGTAAAACTGGCACTTCTAACTGCAACTTGCACAAACTTGCTAATGTGCGATGTTTCTCAGCAGTCAGGTTTGCAGCTAAAGACCACTTGTCGTCAAAACGAATCAACTCAATTTGCGGTAAGAAAAAGAAAGAAGACATGCAACGACGATTTTTATCTGTATGGCCGTCAAATGAGCGACCTCCCCAAATACGTTGATCGTCAGCCAAAATAGCGTAGGCAGGCGCTGGCTCTACAAAAGTATGTAGTTGACCTAAAGCGACGACTTCTTCACGGGTATCACGAGATTGCCAATAAAACTTAGGAAAAAACGGCTGCGCTTCTAACCAATCTATAAATGCAAAGTCAGGTTTTTCCTCAAGAACTTGAACCAGACGGGTAACACCATCTTTTGCTTCCTTTACGCGTTCAATCAGTTCAGTAACGGCTTGATGAAAGTTTGACAAATCAGCCTCGTATGCATGGGGATTATTATTCATTATAGATCGCTACTCTATTAATAGACCCCACTCAAATCAAGGTTGCAAACAATGTTTTGCAAAATCCTGTGATAACGGGCGTGCTACAAGGCGTGAAATGTTGCTATTTGTTTAGTTTTTTATTCTAAAGAATGAGTTTTTGATGTACTTTAATAAAGAAATTCAATTATTTTTAGGTTTTAATCAATGCAAAATATCGGGATGTCGTCAAAACTCGACAATGTCTGCTATGACATTAGGGGTCCTGTACTCAAACATGCTAAGCGCATGGAGGAAGAGGGGCATAAAATACTAAAGCTGAACATCGGCAACCCCGCCCCATTTGGCTTTGACGCCCCAGACGAAATCCTAGTAGACGTGATCCGTAACCTACCGACTTCTCAAGGTTATTGTGATTCGAAAGGCATCTATTCTGCTCGTAAAGCAGTCGTCCAACATTACCAACGTAAGGGCATTCACTCATTAGACGTTGAAGACGTTTACATCGGTAATGGTGTATCTGAGCTTATCGTAATGGCAATGCAAGCACTGCTGAATAATGGCGATGAAATGCTGGTTCCTGCACCTGACTACCCTTTGTGGACTGCCTCTGTTGCATTGTCTGGCGGTAAAGCGGTGCACTACATCTGTGATGAAGAAGCAGATTGGTACCCAGACTTGGATGACATCAAGAAAAAAATCACGCCAAAAACGCGTGGTATTGTGTTGATCAACCCAAACAACCCAACAGGCGCGGTCTACAGCCGTGATTTCTTGCTCGAAGTGATTGAAATTGCTCGTCAGCACAAGCTAATCATATTCGCTGATGAGATTTACGACAAAGTGCTTTATGACGGTGCAACCCATACCTCAGTTGCAACGCTTACTGATGATGTATTGGTGATGACATTCAACGGTCTATCAAAAGCTTACCGCGTTTGTGGATTCCGCGGTGGTTGGATGTTCATGACTGGACCAAAGCACTTAGCTCAGGGTTACATTAATGGCTTAGATATGCTCTCTTCCATGCGTCTGTGTGCCAATGTGCCAATGCAGCACGCCATCCAGACAGCACTAGGGGGTTACCAGAGTATCAATGAATTGATCCTACCTGGCGGCCGTTTACTAGAGCAGCGTGATAGAGCTTGGGAGCTTATCAACCAAATCCCTGGTGTTTCTTGTGTCAAACCCAAAGGGGCGATGTATCTGTTCCCTAAGATTGATACCAAGATGTACAACATCAAAGATGACCAAAAAATGGTGCTCGATTTCTTAGTTCAAGAGAAAGTGCTATTGGTTCAAGGTAGTGGCTTTAACTGGCCAAAACCAGACCACTTCCGAATTGTAACGCTACCACACGTTGAAGATCTTGAGATTGCCATTGGCCGTTTCGAACGCTTCCTCTCCACATACAGTCAATAATGGCTTTGTGTAGTAATTAGATTCGAACTTTCATATTCTAAAAGGGTACTCATTCAGTACCCTTTTTTGTTGCCATTTTTTCAGGGAGTTGAGAGATGCCAGAAACAAACAGTAAAGAAAGCCACTTCTTCGCCCACCTTGCTCGTATGAAGCTCATTCAGCGCTGGCCTTTGATGCGATCAGTATCCACCGAAAATATTTCAGAGCACAGTCTTCAGGTTGCCTTTGTCGCTCACGCACTGGCTCTTATTAAGAATAAGAAGTTTGGTGGTGACCTCAACCCCGAGCGCATAGCGATTCTCGGCATGTATCACGATACCAGTGAAGTGTTGACTGGGGATCTTCCGACACCCGTTAAGTATTACAACCCAGAAATCGCTAAAGAATATAAAAAGATTGAAGCAGCAGCAGAACAAAAACTGCTTTCAATGCTACCTGAAGAGTTTCGTGAAGATTTCGAACCCTACCTCATCTCTCATTCCGCTCACCCTGAAGATGCCGCGATGGTAAAGCAAGCGGACACCATTTGTGCCTACTTAAAATGTTTAGAAGAGTTAAGTGCTGGTAACCACGAATATGCGCTGGCGAAGAAGCGTTTAGATATCACTTTAAAAGAGCGCCATACTCCAGAGATGGATTACTTCCTCAACACTTTTGCGCCGAGTTTTGAGCTGTCATTGGATGAGATCAGCTAAATCATTGAGCTCCTATTGATTACCTTATGAAAAGATTAGATTGAGTTCAGGCGTTCTTTTTTCTTTTCTAGATTAACTAAACTAACAGATAGCGAAAAACCTTTATAATTCTGCCACTTGAAGTCACTAGCTTATGGGTGTACGGTAAGAAAAAACGCAGGGAGATAACCTATGACGTTTAAAATCAGCGATTTATGGCAAGAGCGCCATGACGATGAGCATAAAATTCGTCGTGATGACCACCGTAGTCCATACCAACGCGATCGTGCCCGTATTCTTCACTCGGCCGCTTTTCGTCGCTTGCAGGCCAAAACCCAAGTCCACGGAAACAGCTTTGATGACTTTCACCGCACCCGACTCACGCACTCTTTAGAGGCGGCGCAATTGGGTACTGGCATTGTTGCTCAGTTAAAGAAGAAACAACCGGAGTTTCGCGATCTACTTCCAAGTGATAGCTTGATTGACTCTCTCTGCCTTGCCCATGACATTGGTCATCCGCCCTACGGTCATGGTGGCGAAGTTGCCCTCAACTACATGATGCGTGAGCACGGCGGGTTTGAAGGTAATGCTCAGACTTTCCGCATTGTTACCAAGCTTGAACCCTACACCGAACACTTCGGCATGAACCTAGTCCGCCGAACCTTACTCGGGCTAATCAAGTACCCTGCTCTAATCAGTGAAACACGCGCCAGTCAAATTCCAGACAGCGTCTCTCATCAACGTCAGCTTCGCGCCCGTGACTGGATGCCTGCCAAGGGGCTCTATAATTGCGATAAATCGCTCTTTGATTGGTTGCTTGAACCTTTAAGTGAGAATGACAAAACGCTATTTAGCCAAATGCGTGACGAGCAACTCGAAGCGCATCAGCATAAAAAGACCCGCTACAAATCGATTGATTGCTCAATCATGGAGTTGGCTGATGATATTGCTTACGGCGTGCATGATCTTGAAGATGCATTGGTTCTCGGAATGGTTAATCGCCATCAGTGGATTGAAGGTTCGGCGAGCCATCTATCTGAATGTGGTGACCCGTGGTTTGAAAAGCACATCGATTCCATCACCGAAATGCTCTTTTCAGGTACGCATTACCAACGAAAAGATGCCATTGGCGGCATGGTAAATGCGCTATTAACTAGCATCTCAGTTAAGCCAGTTGATGCCCCTTTTGAATCTGAGTTATTGTCATTCAACGCTTACCTTGAGCCAACCATGGCCAAAGCGTTAGAGATACTAAAAAGCTTTGTGAGCGAATATGTGATCCAAGTGCCCCACGTTCAAGTGGTTGAGTACAAAGGTCAGCAGATCATCATGGATATCTTTGAAGCACTTAGCGCCGATCCTGAGCGTTTGCTGCCAACTCAAGTCCGTCAAAAATGGGCAAAGAAAGAGAACGAAAGCGAAGGCTACCGCATCATTGCAGATTATATTTCATCGATGACTGACGGCCACGCGAAAAGACTCCACCAACAGCTGTTCTCATCTCACTAATATAGAATGCATAACGTCCACCATCGTCTTAAACCTTGGTGGACGTTATTATTCTGGTTTATCCGGTAAAAACGTTTAGCTTCTCCATCAATTGTGTTTTCTCTTCTTCGCTGATAAAGCTTGCTTCTATTGCGTTACGAGTAAATTGGGCTAACTCCTCGTTTGTCACATCATGACTCTGTGCTATGGCGAGAAAATTATCCGTCATGTAGCCACCAAAATAAGCCGGATCATCAGAGTTAATTGTCACACACAAACCTTGTCTCAGCAGTTCAACAAGATTGTGATCTTTCATCTGAGCAAACACTTTGAGTTTGGTGTTTGAAAGAGGGCAAACCGTCAACGGCATACGCGATTGTGCCAATTGAGCCACTAACGACGAATCATCTACGCAGCGAACTCCATGGTCAATCCGACGCACTTTGAGTAGGTCTAAACTGTCATAGATATTACTGACTGGGCCTTCTTCACCAGCATGGGCAACCGCAAGGAAACCTTCCTTATGGGCCTTAGTAAACACACGAGCAAACTTCTCTGGCGGATGTCCTAACTCTGATGAATCGAGCCCAACACCAATGATTTTGTCTTTATGCGGCAAGGCTTGTTCTAGGGTTAAAAAAGCACTCTCTTCATCTAAGTGACGCAAAAAACACATGATGATGCGACTGGTAATACCGAGCTTTTCTCTGCCATCTTCCAAAGCTTTGTGAATACCATTAATTACCGTGTCAAAAGCGATGCCGCGCTCAGTATGGGTTTGTGGATCAAAAAAGATTTCAGTATGAATCACATTATCTTGCTGGCAACGCAGTAGATACGCCCAAGTCAGGTCATAAAAATCGATTTCATGAATCAGAACGTTCGCGCCTTGGTAGTAGATATCTAAAAATGATTGTAAATCATTAAACTCATACGCCGCTTTCACCTCTTCCGTGGTGGTAAAAGGCAAAGAGATTTGATTGCGCCTTGCTAGAGCAAACATCATTTCTGGTTCTAATGAACCTTCAATGTGTAAATGCAGCTCAACTTTCGGCAATTGTTGAATGTATGTTGTTTGATTCACGCTTGTCTCCTCATAATCTACATGATTAAAACAAGCGCTTTTCTCTTGGAGAATTTTGGCCATACAAAGAGAAAAGCGCTATGCACTTTGCTCTTCGTAATCTGAAATTTACGGCTTCAGGTAGAGACTCCCACACCTTATCAGTGGGATTATACGAAGCGTTGCTAGATCAAACTTAGCAACGACGCGACGCATTAAGTCAAAACACTTAACCCATCGCTTGAGATACAGTTTAGTCTGTTCTCAGCTTTTTTCGAATTAACTTAGATAGTTTTTCTCAAACACACCTGGCGGCATCTGTTTGATTTGAAACTCAATCATCTGATTAAACGCCTCAACCAATGGCGAGAAATCTTGCTCGGGTTCTAACAAAGACAAAATATGATACCCCGCTTCTACTGTCGATAAGCTGTTATCACTTGGCGCTTTGCGAATCCGATAATTCCCTTGCAGATTTTCAGGCAAACGAACCAAAGGCAGCGCATGTAGATTTTTCGATAGCAGCCACATTTTATAGGCTTTCTTCCACGTTCCATCCAACAAGATCACCCTAATGCGCTCATCCTTTTCTAGTTTTTGCGCTACTTCGGTATGCGCCACCGATGTTTCACCAGGATAAAGCACAAAGTGTTGGTAGGAAGTGTCATTGAGTAGCTGATTAAGTAGCTCATGCTCAGTAAAATCTTCGTCAACGAAATAGTGACTGTTCGCCAGCGACAAACTCAGGATGCGGGCCGTACCCATAGGTCTGTTTGTTTCGCTCGGATGCTGTAAGATGACCAGCTCTACCTTCGATGGTAAGCTTTGAATCCACTCGCAAATACATGCTTTGAGTGATTTTCCACATTGAGAACAGTATCGGGACATAGAGTGCGCTTATTTCTTTTGTTAATCACTATCAGCTTAGTGTGCCTTGGGCTCCAGTTTGAACCTTTTACTTCACTATCTGAGTGGCATCGCCAATGGATATCAGATGGTCAATGGTGGCGAATCCTATCAGGAAACTTCACCCACACCAACTTTACGCATTTGGCGATGAATTTAGCCGGGCTTTGGGTCATCACTTTTATCTTCAAACCAAGCGAAAAAAGCCTGCTTGTTATCCTACTCGTAACTAGCCTTGCTGTTGGTCTACTTAACTTCTTCAGCGATATGACCAGCTACGTTGGATTATCTGGCGTCTTACATGGTCTGTTCGCTTATTTCGCGTTACAAGAAGCGCTGCGCGGCCGAAATAGCAGCTGGCTACTGGTTGTGGGGGTAATTGCTAAAGTCACCTGGGAACTCACCGTGGGCGCATCACAATCGACATCCGATCTTATCCAAGCTCGAGTGGCGGTGGAGTCTCACCTATTTGGCGTAATCAGTGGCTTAATCTTAGCGTTTATGATCAATAAAGTGCCTGTTCTTACTAAATTAGACCAAAGCCACCAATAATTTCTGTTGATGTTCTAACCTAAAGGGCTCAGAATGGCGCCCTTTTTCTCGTCGAATAAATTTGCCGAGAGTCATTTCACACAGAGAACAACATATGGGTTTTACCTCCTTAGGCCTTTCTGCCCCGATCCTCAAAGCGATTGAAGAACAGGGTTACGACAAACCGTCTCCAATTCAGGAGCAAGCTATTCCTGCTGTATTACAAGGTAGGGATGTCATGGCGGCAGCGCAGACAGGCACAGGTAAAACGGCTGGCTTTACTCTTCCTATCCTTGAGCGCCTTGATAATGGTACTCGTGTTAAAGGCAACCATGTTCGCGCACTGATCCTTACGCCAACTCGTGAGTTAGCCGCTCAAGTACAAGAGAACGTATTCAAATACAGCCGCCACCAACGTTTAACCTCTACGGTTGTTTTTGGTGGTGTGAAGATCAACCCACAAATGATGAAACTGCGTAAAGGCTGTGATGTGCTGGTTGCAACACCAGGCCGCTTACTTGACCTTTATCAGCAAAATGCGGTGAAGTTTGATCAGCTAGAAGTGCTTGTTCTTGATGAAGCAGACCGTATGTTGGATATGGGTTTCATTCGTGACATTCGTAAGATTCTTGCGCTATTACCGGCAAAACGTCAGAACCTACTTTTCTCGGCGACGTTCTCATCAGAGATTCGTGAACTTGCGAAAGGGTTAGTTAACGACCCAGTTGAAGTTTCAGTGAACCCTGAAAACTCAACCGCAGTGACTATCGAGCAATGCATCTACCCAGCAGATAAACGTAAGAAAGCGCCAATGCTGGTTAAGCTGATCAAAGATGGCGATTGGAAGCAAGTATTGGTCTTCTCTCGTACTAAGCATGGCGCGAACCGTCTATCTCACTACTTGAATGATCAAGGTATCACAGCAGCACCGATTCACGGCAACAAGAGCCAAGGCGCTCGTACTCGTGCTCTCGCTGATTTTAAATCTGGCGATGTACGTGTTTTGGTTGCAACGGATATTGCCGCTCGTGGTATCGATATCCCTCAGCTTCCGCAAGTGGTGAACTTCGAACTGCCGAATGTTTCTGAAGACTATGTTCACCGTATTGGCCGTACTGGCCGTGCAGGTGAAGTGGGCCGTGCTATTTCATTGGTTGAAGCCGATGAAGCCTTTGATCTATTTGGTATCGAGCGTTTAATCCAGCAAGTACTCCCACGTATGGAGCTTGAAGGCTTTAAACCGGTAAACGAACTGCCAGAGTCAAAACTGGACACTCGCCCAATTAAACCAAAGAAACCGAAAAAGCCGAAGAAGCCAAGAACAGATCATGCAGATGGCCAACGTTCTGGTGACAATGCCCGTGGTAATAAACCAGCAGGTAAAAACAAGCGTCACTTTGGTCATAACAAACCAAATGCAGAAGGCGGTAATAAAGGCAAATCAAACGGCGGCAATGCAAAGCGTGGTGACAACAAGCGCAGCGATGGTAAACCCAACAACCGCTCAGCTAACGGAAAGCCAGCAGGTCGTCGCCCAAACAAGCCAAAAGCGCCAAGAAGTAACCCTACGCAATAAGCTTAGTTAAACAGAATAAAAAAACGCCCATCTGAGATGGGCGTTTTGCTATCTAATTCAATCTAAATCAGACAATCGGGCGTTGGCCACGATCAATCAGCTTCATCAATACATTGTCTGCCGCTTCACCAGCCATGCCTGCTAGTTTAGACGTCAGCTTTTTCTTCTCTACGTAATGAATCGCCAATACCGTTTTGTCTTTGCACGCTTCAACAACTAGATCATCCGACGTTTTGATTTCATCAACTAGGCCAAGCTTGTGCGCTTGAGTACCAAACCAGTGCTCACCTGTCGCCACTTGATCTAGTTCTAAAGCAGGACGACGCTCACGAATAAAGTCTTTGAATAGATCGTGTGTCTCTTCTAGCTCTTGCTTGAACTTCTCACGCGCTTTATCTGTGTTCTCACCGAACATGGTTAAAGTACGCTTGTACTCACCTGCGGTTAGCTGTTCATACTCAATGTCGTACTTTTTCAGCACTTTATTGAAGTTCGGCAATTGAGCAATAACACCAATCGAGCCCACAATCGCAAACGGTGCTGAAACAATCTTATCGGCAATACACGCCATCATGTAACCGCCGCTTGCTGCGACCTTATCGACTGAAATGGTCAAAGGTAAGTTCGCCGCTTTTAAACGATCCAATTGTGATGATGCCAAACCATAGCCATGCACCATACCGCCACCAGATTCCAGTCTTAGCAGCACTTCGTCACCTTCACGAGCCACAGCCAAAATCGCTGTCACTTCTTCACGTAATGACGCCACTTCTTTAGCATCAATGCTGCCTTTAAAATCAAGAACAAACAGGTGAGGTTCGCGTTTGCTATCCAAATCACCCTCTTTTGAGGCTTTTTTGATCTCTTTATCGCGTGCTTTGTTTTTCTCTTTTTCTTGCTTCTTCTCAGCCTTATCGCGAGCCTTAATGAATGACTCATCATGTAGGTGATGTTCAAGTTGCTCAACGGTATTTTTATGCTGCTCTGTTAAGTTGGTGATTTCGAGCTCACCCTTTGCGCCACCGCTCTTTCCGCCAACTGCTTTTGCAATAACCAGTATCGCGACAATCGCAACTACCACAGTCACAATCTTGGCCAAAAACAGCCCATAGTCCAACAAAAATTCCAATGTGATATCCCCAATTGTTCGATTTAGTGTATTGTAACCACCATCTTACGGAATCATAAAGTAAATCATTACAATAAGGATACACGTCGTGGATTATTCTATTTCCTCAGATGCCTTGAAAGATAAAGTCATTCTAGTCACAGGTGCAGGCGCAGGCATTGGTAAACAAGCCGCTCTCTCTTACGCCCAGCATGGTGCTACGGTTATTCTACTTGGTCGTACAGTAAAAAAACTGGAACAGACTTATGATGAGATCGAAGCAGCAGGTTGCCCTCAACCTGCCATCATTCCACTGGATATGAAAGGCGCGACTAAGCAAAATTATATCGATATGGCTGATACCATTGAAAGCCAGTTCGGTCGTTTGGATGGCGTACTCCACAATGCCAGCTTACTTGGCGTTATCAGCCCATTTGACCAGATTGGCGAAGACAGCTTTGATGACATCATGCAAGTGAACGTAAAAGCGCAGTTTTTGATGACACAAGCGCTCTTACCCCTACTGCATAAATCAAAAGAAGCGCGCATTATCTTTACGTCTTCAACAGTTGGGCACAGCGGTCGTGCGTTCTGGGGCTCTTACGCTATATCGAAATTTGCCACTGAAGGTATGATGCAAATTCTTGCGGACGAATTAAGCGATACTCACATTCGTGTTAATGCAATTAACCCAGGGGCAACTCGCACAGGCATGCGCGCTAAAGCTTACCCGGCTGAAGATACTGATTTGTTGAAAACACCACTGGATATCATGCCTTTGTATCTCTACCTAATGAGTTCAGAGAGCGAATCTGTGAACGGTGAATGTATCGACGCACAGCCAAAGAAATAAATTTAATTTCTAACGAAACATCAACGCCTTGAGCTTTAAATTATGGAGCTCAAGGCGTTTTTTTATCCATCCGATCACCTCCCCTCTTGCTGAACATCAATAATAATTTATACTGTATATATATACAGGTAAATTATTATGTATGAACTGATCGAACACCTTAAACAGAAACAATGGCTTTGGCAGGGCAGCCAAACTCCAGACTCTCAAGAGCACTACTCCACTGGGTATTCGCTGCTTGACCAAAAACTGGAAGGCGGCTTCCCCAAGCATGGCGTTATCGAACTTCAGACACCTCAAGCTATTGGTGAGCTGCGCCTACTGCTGCCTCACTTAAAGCAAACAAGTCAGGAGCGATTGTCCGTTTTTATTCAACCGCCAGGCTATCTATGCGCTGATCAGTTGACTGCACAAGGTATCGATCCGAATAAGATCCTACTCATCTACCCGAAAAGTGAAAAAGAGGCACTTTGGGCTGCAGAGCAATGTTTAAAAAGCGGTGCGTGCAGTAATGTTTTACTTTGGCAATCAGAGATCGAAGTTCATCATGCTCGCCGCCTGCAAGTGGCAAGTGAAACGGGAGGGTGCCTCTCTTTTCTTTTCAAACATCAACAAAAGAGCCTATTTTCACTACCAGTGAGTTTAAGCATGACACTGCTGCCTCACTCAATGGGCATTGAGATTACCATTACTAAGCGTAAGGGCGGTTGGCCACATGCCAGTTTTGTTCTCGACATGGGTGCGCTATGGCCAACATTAACCGTACAGCCTAAAGATCCTGTCATCATCCCATTTCCGTTACGTAAACAGGGCTAAGCATGCAACTGTGGATTTACCTTTACTTCCCGACTTTGCAGCTAGATGCGCTCTACTCTGAAGAGTCTCAACACCCTTTGGTCATTGTCGATTCTAAGCGATTTCAAATCGTGCAATGCAACCAGAATGCAACAGATCAAGGCATACAGTTGGGAATGGGATTAGGCAGTGCCAGTGCCCTTTGTCACCAGTTACAAGTGCACCCTTATGATGGAAAAGTCGAGCAACAAACCCTGATTGATATTGCGCAGTGGCTCTACATGGTGACCTCTGACATCGTCCTCTTTGCACCGCAAGGTATTTTATTGAAAGCTACTAATATGCTCTCTTTATACGGCGGGCTAGATGCCTACTGGCAACATGTTTCACGCCATCTAGATAAGCTCAAACTTCGCTTTCATTTTGCTACAGGATTCTCGCCTTTTTCAGCCATTCTCCTCGCAAAATCAGGCTCAAACTTACTCAACCAAGATAAACAAGCGATGACCGATATCCTTAGCCGCTACCCTATCAGTGCGACGGAACTCGATCATAAGCAAGTAGAAAAACTATCGCGCGTTGGCGTGACTCATATCCAGCAATTACTTGAACTGCCGATGCAAGAGCTTGCTCGTCGATTTGATATTGATCTGGTTAACTACGTAGGCCGTTTAATGGGGCAATTTAAGCACCCAATGACTTTTTATCATCCACCAGAGCGGTTCCAAAGCTATATGGAGCTACTGTTTGATATTGAGAATATTCAATGGTTAGAAAAACCCCTGAGAAAACTGCTCGATAAGTTGGCGCTGTTCCTTACTCTCCGTAACCAAGTCGCTTACGAGCTTCAGCTCACCCTGCACCAGCGTGATCAGCAAGATGGCTCAATCATTTTCACATCCGCCAGTGGCGATTATTTGGCCGAGCGATGGATGAAGTTGTGCCAATTGACGATGGAATCACTCAAACTTGAAGCACCCGTTCAAGGGCTCACCTTAAGCTTAATTCGTGGTGGCGAGCTTGAATCCACCAGCCAAGATATTTTCTCTGGTCATAAAGGGCAACAAAGCGAGCTAGAGCTGATTGGTGTTCTGCAAGCGAAATTAGGCAAAGAGAGCGTGCGGAAAGTGGCGCCAAATAATGACCCTAGACCGGAACACGCCACCACCCTTTGTGCGCCCGATGTTCCGATTTCAATCAAGCCTAACTTAAGCCACGCTAGAGCGTACCGCTTTCGCCCTAGCCTAATGTTACCCAAGCCAGAGCCTTTGAACGAGAAAGTATCAATCATTCAAGGCCCTGAACGCTTTGCAACTGGGTGGTGGGATGGCGATGAAATGACAAGAGACTACTTCATTGCACGTAGTCACAGCGGCCGCTGGCTATGGGTATTCCGTAATCAGCAGATGCAGTGGTTTTTGCACGGTTTATTTAGCTAGAGGGCACATGAAATACGCTGAGCTATTTTGCCAAACCAACTTTTCTTTTCTGACTGGTGCTTCTCATGCCGAAGAGCTGATCCTTCAGGCGGATTTTTTACGATATCACTCATTAGCCATTACAGATGAGTGCTCTGTGGCAGGCGTCGTTCGGGCTTACAGCGCGATGAAAAGCCACCAGCTTGGCATCAAACTGGTGATTGGCAGCATATTTTGGCTCAACCAAGAGTGCCAAGTGATTCTATTGTGCCCTTCTCGCGAAGCATATGCCGAGCTGTGTCGAATCATTACCAATGCCAGAAGACGGGCGGATAAAGGGGAATACCAACTCTCCGAATGGGATTTGATGTCTGTTAAGTATTGCTTAATCCTCTGGCTTCCCACTCATCAACAAGATGACCATAAATGGGGGCAATGGTTAGCACAGCACCACAGTCAGCGTCTCTGGGTTGGCATTCAGCGCCACTTAAACTCTGATGATAAAAACTACCTGATCCACTGTGAACAATTGGCTCATGAACTGTCACTGCCCATTACGGCTTGTGGTGGGGTTTTAATGCATACTGCTACTCGCTTGCCACTACAGCATATCTTAACGGCAATAAAGCACGGTCAAAGTGTCGACAAGATAGGCTCACAACTGCTCACCAATACCGAACGAACGCTGCGCAGCAAAGAAAAACTCAGCAAATTATTCAAATCTGAGTGGCTACAGGAAAGCATCAACATCGCGGAGCGCTGCGAATTCAGCTTAGGTGATCTTAAATATGAATACCCAAGCGAGCTGGTACCAAATGGAGAAACCCCAATCAGCTACCTCAGAGCGTTGGTTGAGCGTGGAAAGAGGCTGCGTTTTCCTGAAGGGATTCCCAGTCATATAGAAGAGACAATAGAGAAAGAGCTGAGGTTAATTGAAGAGCTCCAATACCCGTTTTACTTTCTTACGATTCACGACATAGTAATGTTTGCCAAACGTAACCAGATCCTTTACCAAGGGCGAGGCTCTGCGGCTAACTCCGTGGTCTGCTATTGTCTTGAGATAACCTCAGTTGATCCAAGGCAGATTTCAGTGTTGTTTGAACGTTTTATCAGTCAAGAACGCGATGAACCGCCTGATATTGATGTCGACTTCGAGCATGAACGCCGCGAAGAGGTGATCCAGTACATCTATCAAAAATATGGCCGAGAGCGCGCTGCTCTTGCCGCAACAGTCATCTCTTATCGATTTAAAAGTGCCGTTCGAGATGTCGGCAAAGCATTAGGAATCGAAGAGAGCCAGCTTGATTACTTCATTAAAAACGTCAATCGACGTGATCGCTCTTTAGGCTGGCAAGCGCAAATTGTTGAACTAGGTCTACAACCGGATTCAGTCAAAGGTGAACAGTTCATCGCCTTGGTCAATGACATTTTAGGCTTTCCGCGTCACCTGTCTCAACACGTGGGTGGCTTTGTCATCGCAGCAGGCCCACTATATGAACTCGTGCCTGTAGAGAATGCTTCCATGGCCGATCGCACCGTGATTCAATGGGATAAAGACGATTTAGAGACGTTAAAACTTCTTAAGGTCGATGTGCTCTCTTTAGGAATGTTAACCGCCATTCGAAAGTGCTTTGATTTAGTTAAAAAACTGCACAATCAAGAGTTAACCATTGCGGAAATCACCCGTCGACAAGATGATCCTAATGTTTATGGCATGATCCAGAGAGCCGATACCGTTGGCGTATTCCAAATCGAATCACGAGCTCAAATGAGTATGCTTCCTAGGCTCAAACCAGCGACTTACTACGACCTTGTCATACAGATTGCGATTGTACGGCCAGGCCCGATTCAAGGTGACATGGTTCATCCTTTTTTAAAGCGTCGTGATGGCATTGAGCCTGTCACCTACCCTTCGAAAGAAGTCAAAGAGGTTCTGTCACGAACCATGGGCGTTCCTATCTTTCAAGAGCAGGTTATTAAACTCGCTATGGTGGCTGCAGGGTTTAGCGGTGGTGAAGCTGACGCACTACGTCGAGCAATGGCCGCATGGAAGAAAAGTGGTGACTTAGTTAAGTTTAAAACCAAGCTAGTGGAAGGCATGCTCAGCCGCGGATATGAACTGGAGTTTGCTGAACGTATTTTTGACCAAATACTCGGGTTTGGCGAGTATGGTTTTCCAGAAAGCCACTCCGCCTCTTTTGCCGTACTCGCTTATTGCTCTGCTTGGTTAAAACACTACTATCCAGAAGCTTTTTACACCTCCATTCTCAATAGCTTGCCTATGGGCTTCTACAGCGCCTCACAGCTGGTTCAAGATGCAAAACGACACCATGTATTAACCTTACCCGTTTGCGTTAACCAATCGCTTTATGACCATCAAGTGGTGCGTTGTGGAGATAAACTCGCCATCCGATTAGGCTTTCGTCAGATCAAAGGACTCAGTAGAGAGAGCGGCAACCAACTGATAAAAGCTCGGGGAAATAAAGGATTTAGTCACCCAAATCAGTTGAAGCACATTGGCCTCAACCGCCGAGATGTGGAGCTGCTTGCTTCAGCAAACGCAATGCAATCTATTGCTAACAATCGCTATCAAACTCGATGGGCGATGATGGATTCATTGTCAGACTTGCCCCTGTTTCAGGGGGTACAAGAAGCCGACAAAGAACTTGTCTCGGCGCCATCCGAGATACAAACGTTACTTGAAGATTACGCTTCTACGGGGCTCTCTCTCCAACAGCACCCGATTACTCTCTTAGATAAAGCTGGAGTATTAGAACGTTTTACCCGGATGAATGAACTCACGAGCAGGCCTCATCAATCATTGGTCACTGTGGTTGGCGTAGTCACAGGAAAACAAGCCCCTGGCACCGCTGCTGGCGTCACTTTCTTTACCCTTGAAGATGACACAGGAAATATTAACGTCGTAGTATGGCAAGCCACCGCTCGAGCACAAAAACAGGCTTACCTAACCGCCAAAATATTAATGGTCAAAGGCATCTTAGAGCGCGAAGGAGAGGTGACGCATATTATTGCTGGAAGGTTAATTGATATGACTGACAAACTACAAGGCTTACAAAGTAAATCGAGAGATTTCCATTAATGGCGAGCCTGCGCTGATCTAAAACTCGAAATACAAAAATAGAAAAGGGAGCCGAGGCTCCCTTTTTAATTACCATGTCGACAAGTTAAAACCTGTCTTCAGCTTCCATACTTCTTTTCTTGTATTCCCTGTACAGTAACATGCATAAAGTCATCACAACTTTAGACGTCAGCCATATCATGAATAGGAACTACCTTAAAAATCGATTGAAAAGTTGTATTTAGATAGTGGCGTCATTTCGATTAACAAAATAACACCACAAATATAGCACTTTACCAACAACGAATCATCAACGATTAATAAAATGGAACACTATTTTGTTAAAATATCTCGTAATCTATCTTGAGCAACTTCAACTAATAAATCGGGCTGGAATTTAGATATAAAGCGATCACAACCGACTTTTTTCACCATCGCATCATTAAAGCTACCACTTAACGAAGTATTTAAAGTAACAAACAAATCCTTCATTCGAGGATCAGTACGCACCTCATGCGTTAGCTTATAGCCATCCATTTCAGGCATTTCAGCATCGGTAATCATCAACAGCAATTCCTCAACCACATTTTTACCTTCGTCTGCCCACCCCTTAAGTAGTCGCAACGCTTCCAAGCCATCACGACACTCGATAATGTTCAAACCTAGTTGAGACAATGTACCTTTCACCTGCATACGTGCCGTAGAGGAGTCGTCAACAATCAGTACATTGCGCCCAACCATTTCCGCTGCAAGTTCTTCGTCCAGAACGCCCTCAGAGATTGAAATATCGTAGTCAATGATCTGCGCCAGTACTTTTTCAACATCAATGATTTCAACAATTTCTAACTGCTCACCATCATTGACGTGTGTAATAGCCGTCAAGTAGTTCGCTCGACCTGCAGTTTTAGGCGGCGGTTGAATCTCTGTCCAAGCGGTATTGATAATATTGCGTACTTGTCCAACTAAGAAACCTTGAATGGTTCGGTTGTACTCAGTGATGATCAAGTTCTCTTCCTGATTATCAAGTCGAGATGCAGGAAAACCAATCGCCCCACGCAGGTCAATCACAGGGACGGAAACACCACGCAACGAAGCAACACCGGTGATGTGGTGATGTGAACCAGGCATTTTAGTCAAAGGAGGTACTTTGATTACTTCACGTACTTTGAATACGTTAATCGCAAAGATCTGCCTGCTGTTAAGACTGAATAGCAACAGCTCAAGACGGTTCTCGCCGACTAAATTCGTTCGCTGGTCAACTGTATTTAAAACTCCGGACATACCACTTCTCAACCAATGTGTTATATATCAACAGTAGTCTATAGCAAGACTAAGATAAAAAAATAAACCCATACATCACTCAAGATTATATGGGTTTATCTAAAAGATAAAGTAAACCGAGAAATACTAGCCTTCGATCACTTTCATTAGTAGTAAACCATCAAATAACGCTTGTTTTATTAACGCTGCTCCTGGCATGGTCGCTTGTTTGTAGAATCGCGACTCTACCAATTCAAGATCTTGGTGGTAAACCGGTAAGCTCTGCTCTTCAATACATTGCTGAATCGCAGGATAAAGAATTTCTTTGGCTTGGTTAATCGCCCCGCCAATTAGAATTTTTTCTGGGTTAAATAAATTGATGACAATAGAAATCGCAGAGCCTAAATAACGACCCAATTTTTCAACCACATCCACCGCTAGTGGGTCGCCATTTTCTGCCGCCTCGCAGATATCTTCGACAGAAATTTCTTCAAACTCAGCTAAAGACGACATCTCACCATTTGCGATACGTTCAGTGACTTCATTTCGAATAGCTTGTGAACTGGCAACCGTTTCTAAACAGCCTCGATTGCCACAATGACACTGCTTACCGTTTGGATCGATTTGAATATGCCCGAGTTCACCAATGTTACCGTGGCGACCTTGCAATACACGGCCGTCCAAAATAATCCCAGCACCCAAACCGTGGTGAATTGAAATGAGAACCGAGTTTTCGTTCTCTTGAGAGTGGCCGAACAGTTTCTCTGCTAGAGCCCAAGCTCGAGTATCATTGGCAATAAAGACCGGAAGCCCGGTTGCTTTGTAGATCTCAGGTCCAAGTGCAAGATTTTCAACGTTATAGTGCGGCATTTGCAGCACCACACCTTGCTCCGAATTTACAAGGCCCGGCAAGGTAATCGCGATGCTTGTCACACGATCAAGTTGGTCAGAATAGGTTTGGAAGAATTCGTCGATCTCATGCAGTAAGCGTGCGAGCACGTCTTCTTGATCAATTTCATGAATGTCTATTTTTGTGTCGATAAGCACATCGCCGCCAAGCTCATGCAAAGCGATCGTCAGATACCCTCGTCCAAGACGCATTGACAAAAACTGCCAGCCTTCATTATTCACCTGCAAACCGACAGCAGGACGCCCACGACTGGTGGCTTCTTGAACCGTCGTTTCATGAATAAGATGCGCTTCAATCAATTCACGAGTGATTTTCGTAATACTTGCTGGTGCAAGTTCACTCTCCTTCGACAAATCGATGCGAGAAATAGGCCCTTTTTGATCAATGAGTTTATAGACCCGTCCAGCATTGACCTGCTTGATATGATCAATATGGCCAGGTTGAGCCATGTACATAGAGTGCTCCAGATATCAACAACTAGGTAATTTTTTTACTTTGCGAAGTAATTGTGAAGAGCTTTGGTAGATCGCCGTGACAAGTGTCACGTATAAACATAATTCTTTGTGTACCTAATCAAATAGCTGAGCCTTTATCACATTTCATGCTCTATTTTTTTGCATAAATAATTATGTATTTTTTCTACCAGACTAAACTAGTTAATAATCAAACAGAGTCAGATCAAGGAGATCATAATGACCTCACCCCAAAGAAGAACAAAGATTGTCTCTACACTAGGGCCTTCTACTGATAAACCCGGAATGCTGGAAGCGATATTAGAAGCTGGGGTCAATGTGGTTCGAATGAACTTTTCCCACGGTACCGCCGATGATCACCGTTTACGCGCAACTCGCGTTCGCAATATTGCCGCGAAACTTGGTACTCATGTGGCTATTTTGGGTGATCTACAAGGACCAAAAATTCGCGTGTCGACCTTTGCGGAAGGTAAAGTCATTCTCAATGTAGGGGACAATTTCACTCTAGATAGCAGCTTACAGCCTGGAGAAGGAAATCAAGACGCGGTTGGCCTAGATTACAAAGCTTTACCGCAAGATGTCACGACGGGCGATATCCTACTGCTTGATGATGGTCGCGTTCAGCTTAAAGTCATTGGCGTGACAGAAACCGAAGTTAGAACTAAGGTAACCATCGGTGGCGCACTCTCGAATAACAAAGGCATTAACAAGAAAGGTGGTGGCTTGTCCGCAGATGCACTCACCGAGAAAGATAAGAATGACATTAAATTAGCCGCTGAGATCAAAGTCGATTACCTAGCTGTCTCCTTCCCACGCAACGGCGAAGATATGAAGTACGCTCGTAGATTGGCTCGCGATGCTGGTTTGCAAGCAAGACTGGTCGCCAAAGTAGAGCGCGCAGAAACCGTTGAATGTGAAGAGAACATTGATGACATCATTCTCGCCTCGGACGCCGTTATGGTTGCTCGTGGTGACCTTGGGGTTGAAATAGGCGATCCAGAACTTGTTGGTGTGCAAAAACAACTGATACGCCGCGCACGTAGCCTAAACAGAATCGTTATCACTGCGACGCAGATGATGGAATCGATGATGGAAAACCCGATGCCGACTCGTGCGGAGGTGATGGACGTCGCCAATGCAGTCTTGGACGGCACCGATGCTGTCATGCTTTCAGGTGAAACCGCTGCAGGTAACTACCCTCTTGAAACAGTACGCTCGATGGCAGAAGTCTGTCTCGGGGCTGAAAAGATGGCGGACGTAAACCGTTCAAGCTATCGAATGGAAGAAGTATTCGAAAGCAGTGAAGAAACCATCTCGATGTCGACCATGTTTGCTGCTAACCATATGCGTGGCATCAAAGGAATTGTCACTCTGACAGAATCGGGCCGCACTGCGCTTATGACATCACGTCTCAGCTCGGGGCTACCTATCTTCGCCTTGTCACGTAATGAAGCCACCCTGAACCTTACAGCGCTTTATCGTGGTGTTTTCCCAGTCTATTTCGATTCTAAGGGTGATACAGGGTTAGAAACAGCTCAAGCTGCCGTTGATACGCTCAAACAGCGTGGCCTACTCGATGATGGAGATATCGTGATCATCACCCAAGGTGACGTGATGGATGTCGTGGGTTCAACAAACTGTATGCGTATTCTTTCGGCTTAAAGATAAAGGTTAAGCGGTATTGATAGCAAGGGGAGCAATAATGCTCCCCTATTTAATTAGACTGGTTTGGCGAACTGTACTAGCAATGTATGTATCGACGAAATTAAACCCAGCATCTAGGCCCAATTGATAGTCATGCAGCAAATCTTCTTTTTCACTCATCAAAGAATTAGATCGCAATGGCTGGCCCGGCTTGATTTGAATGATGAAACAATCATCTGGAGGCGAATATAAGAAGTCTTGCGTCAATGAATAGGTTTGATAATGCACCATCAGCATATCCGCTAAGCCCGAATCAAACTTATCCCCTAACAAATGACTTAACCGATAAATATCATCAGCCCCAAAAAGCCAGCGCCCCCCATTGAGCGATTCAAGGTGAGGGTGTTCATGCTTATATCCATGAGCTTTAGCTACTTGTTCATTCAGAAACAGATTCCAATCACTTTTCCATTGCGAGAGCTTATCTTGCCAATGGCCTTGAATAGAATTAAAGGAATCTCGAAACCACTCTATCTGTTCTTGATCTGTCACCTCTGGGGTATCTGTGACTAAATCCTCGCCTTCTGTGCGGATCACCACAATACAGCGCGCTTCTTTACGCCACGCTTCTTGAACGGGTATCGATGCTGATACTCCTCCATCCACATAGACGCCATGCTCAAACTCTACCGATTCATTGTACAAACGGGGAATCGCACAGGTAGCGACCAATACCTTCTTCCAATCATCTTGTAACATCGGCAAATATTGATCGATTAAACGAGGCACATCCGTAACTGCGGCATACGCTTCTCTATCCGCAAGAATTCGACGCCCCATATCAATATCGAGCCGATAGGGATAATCAGAAATCTTATCTAACGCCCAATCCAAACCCAAATATTGGCGGCGGCGAATATAACTGAACAAGTGGAAGAATTCAGAAGAAGTGGTGAGATCTAAAATGAAGGATTTACCAATCCCTCTCTGACGGCATAAAAAAGCACATAAGTTCATTGCACCCGCTGAGGTACCATAAAAGGAATGAAAAGGATCGAAATTGGAGAGGAGAAAAGCGTCAAGAACACCAGAGGTAAAAATACCTCGTTGCCCGCCACCTTGTGCGACCAATGCATTTTTACCGCCAGTGTACTTTTTAAATCTTTGGGTATCTAACTGTACAGCAGCGTTAGTAATAACACCGCTATTCTTCATCGAACCACCTAAGCCGTCATAACAGCGACAAGCGAAAATCCGGTGATGATAGCGAGAGCAACCGCAGAGATAATTAGGGCATATTTCAGATTGTGTTCCATAGACACCTCCTTGTTGTTTAACAAAGTAATAACATCACTGTGAAACATCTTCAATTATTGAGTTTTTTTTGTGCTTAATTATGGCGTTAGCATCACAATTAGTAGGTCTACTACTCCATCACAAGGAACAGAATGATCATGCGCAAAATCGTGAAACTGACGCTAGGGCTACTACTGTGCAGTACCAGCACATACAGTGTGGCAGATCTCTACGTCACTCCTTGGATTGGCTATACCTTAGGTGGCAGTGTTGAGAATCAAGACGGTGAAAATTTTGACTTAAAAGGTTTCACGAATCTGGCTCTCAGTATAGAGAATGATTTTGACACTGGACGTATAGGCCTATTCTATACACGCCAAGCCACAGAGGTGGAGAAGATCAATCAGGATTCTGATGTTCACTACTTACTGTTTCAAAGCAGCATTCACTACCAGCTTGATGAACAGTTCTCATCCTACTTAGGCTTAGGCATTGGCGGTTCTTATATCGAAGCCGACTGGGTAGACGATAACCTTGGCTTTTCTGCTTCTATCATGGGCGGCTTTGAATACGAGCTCACCGAACAGCTTGCTCTCAATGGACAGGTGCGATGGCTAGGCACCGTGGTTGACAATGACACCACAGGCGTATGCAATCTACCAAGTTCAGGCAGCGATTCTTGTGTAATCCAATTTAAAACCTCATGGATGAATCAAGTATCAACCAACGTTGGAGTAACATGGCGCTTCTAAAGCATTCAGGAGGGGCAGATATTACCACTGCCCCATAATGAGATTAGAAAGTGTATTTGATGCCCAGTGCGCCACCAATTTTCAACTCCGCTCCTGAATAGAGATCAAGCTCTGGGTGGACTTGGCCGTAAATGTTCCAGCCTTTGGTTAAATCCCACTTCAAGCCAAGTGGCACGCGTGCACCAAAACTCTTGCCTTCCCACTCACTCCAGCCACCCACACCGACATACCAAGAGACTGGTGTATTTGCATCAAACTGACCACCTTTAACAATGTAATCAAAAGCACCACCATCATTACCTAAAGTAAAGCGGTATTGATTATCCAGTTCCAAGACGGCACTTAAGCCTTGATCAACCGCCATTCCAACTGAAATGTCAGTAGCTTGAGTATCATTTGCTAATGCAGAAAAAGAACTCAACACCAAAACAGAGGATAATCCGAGACAAGTTTGAATTTTGTTCATGATGACTCTTCCCTTACAGGTAAATAAAACAGCGTACAATTATTGAGATTTGTAAGAATAAGATGTCAGAAAAGGGTCAGAGTTAAGCCAGAACCAGGTTGATAAAAACGCAAAAAGGAGGCCGAAGCCTCCTTTAATTAGATGAGTTTAGTGGGAATTAGCCGTTGTTACGGATCCACTCATCCATTTCAGTTTTCAGGTTGTCAGACTTAGTTCCGAAGATAGCCTGTACACCACCAGCTACAACTACTACGCCAGCTGCGCCTAGTTGTTTTAGCTTGTCTTGGTCAACAGCCGCTGTATCAGCTACTGCAACACGTAGACGTGTGATACATGCGTCTAGACCAGTGATGTTTGCTTTGCCGCCAAATGCTGCCACAAGCTCACCAGCAAGTTCAGAGCCAGTCACTGCAGCAGTCTCTTCAGACTCGTCTTCGCGACCAGGAGTCTTAAGGTCCATCGCCTTGATTACAGTGCGGAATACTACGTAGTAGATTGCAGCGTAAACTAGACCAACAGCGATCATCAGACCCATCTTAGATGCATTACCTGATAGAACTAGGAAGTCGATTAGACCGTGTGAGAATGAAGTACCGTGTACAAAGCCTAGAGTATTAGCAACAACGTAAGCAGAACCCGCTAGTAGAGCGTGGATAGCGTACAGTACAGGAGCAACGAATAGGAATGAGAATTCGATTGGCTCAGTAATACCTGTTAGGAATGAAGTTAGAGCAGCAGATGCCATGATACCCATTACTTTCGCACGGTTCTCTGGTTTAGCAGAGTGAGCGATAGCGATAGCAGCAGCAGGTAGACCGAACATCTTGAACATGTAACCACCCGCTAGTTGACCGAAGCCATTACCAGCAGCACGAGATGCTTCATCAGCAACTAGGTAACAAGTTAGTACGCCGTTTTGAGTTTCACCCGCAGCGTTCACACAAGTACCTGCTTCGAAGAAGAATGGTACGTTCCATACGTGGTGTAGACCGAATGGGATTAGAGAACGTTCGATGATACCGTAGATACCAAACGCAACTTGTGGGTTCTGGTGAGCAGCCCAATCAGAGAACGCAGCAATAGCACCGCCAACTGGTGGCCATACGATTGAAAGTAGGATTGCAAGACCGATTGCAGAGAAACCAGTGATGATTGGCACAGCACGCTTACCAGCGAAGAAGCCAAGGTATTCTGGAAGTTGAATCTTGAAGAAACGGTTGAATGCCCAAGCAGCAACACCACCGACTAGGATACCACCTAGTACACCAGTATCGATTTTTTCAACGCCCATTACGCCAGCCATTACGCCTAGAGTAGCCGTCATGATGCCGTAGCCAACGATTGCAGCAAGACCTGCTACACCGTCGTTGTTAGTAAAGCCAAGTGCAACACCCACAGCAAATAGCAAAGCCATTTGACCGAATACTGAGCCACCAGCTTGTTCCATTAGGTTAGAAACGATTTCTGGAATGAAAGGAAGGTCTGCTGCACCGACACCAAGCAAAATACCCGCAACTGGTAAAACTGATACTGGAAGCATCAGTGACTTACCAACTTTCTGCAGGCTAGCAAAAAGGTTCTTAAACATGTTTATGCTCCTGATAAAAATAAAATAGTTATATGGGTACTAACGGCACACCCCCGCAGCCTTAAATGTTAGCACCCAGAAAAAATGTAACCACTTATGTCACTATATTTTCTGGCTCTAAATATATATTGCGGGTTAACGGTCTTGCTAGCGGGTTACGAAATTAAATTTCAAACTAATAGATAGATCACAGTAAAAACCGCGTACTGAAATGCTTTACACACAACTCAAGTTATTGTTTTTTATTGAGTATTGTATAAGTTTGATTAATTTTACTGGGTAAATAAAATAGATGTCATTGTTATTTTATGTAACAAAATTACGACACGGTCTTTTTTAACTCTCAAGTTCAACAAAAATAGTAAACAAGGCGATTTAAGCGATTGCGTGTGATACCGGTTACAAAAAAAAGGAGCTTGCGCTCCTTTTTTAATCATTTCTCATTTTCTATCTCAAAAAAAGATTTCTGAAGTTTTCGGTGGTTTTTTCACCAACCTCACCTAATGAGACCCCTTTCAACTGGGCAATGTATGAAGCAACCTCAACAACGTAAGCTGGTTGGTTCTGTTTTCCGCGATGAGGTATTGGTGCTAAGTATGGGGAATCCGTCTCTATCAAGAGCCTTTCAAGAGGCAATGCTTTCACAACTTCCTTTAGCTCAGTCGCTTGACGGAAAGTCACGATACCTGAAATAGAAATGTAGAAACCGAGATCCATTGCCGCTTCAGCAAATGGTAGATCTTCAGTAAAACAGTGAATAACACCGCCACATTTGTCCGCACCGCCATTCTTAAGAATATCGAGGGTATCTTGTCTTGCGTTGCGAGTATGAATGATAAGCGGCTTGTTCAGCTTTACCCCTAGCTCTACCTGCTGTTCAAACCTTAGCTTCTGTAGCTCTGCGGTTTCTGGCTGATAGTGATAGTCTAACCCTGTTTCACCAATCGCAACCACACGCGGATGCGCTGCATATTCATGAAGTTGGTCTAGAGCAAAGTCACTTTCAACATCCAGTGGGTGAACTCCACAAGAGGCATACACGTTATCATAAGGTTCGATCATGCTTAGCATATTAGGGAAAGAGTCGAGTGTGACACCGACTGACAACAACTCTTTGACGTTTGCCGCTTTCGCTTTTTGAATCACATCTTCGATGCCTTGATGCAAATCTTGATAATCTAACTTGTCTAAATGACAGTGTGAGTCTACGAACATGTTTCCTCGTTAAACTTAAATAACCAATCTAATATGAGCAATTCGCCATTAAGGCCTGAATGCTCACGAAGTTGCTCAATTAAATGCCCCAGAGATTCTGTCTGTTGATAAAGTGCGACATATTCAACAGAGGCGGCTAATGGCTTACTACCAGGCAGAAATGATGGCATATCCAACCCGAAGTGACTCTTTTGCGCATCTGTCAACAAATACCAAAGCCAATGCAGGGCATCCGGTTCAGCAACTATAGCCTTTGCCAGTTTCAAAGCATCGCCCTGCCCTTTAACCCAATCTAGCAATTGAGCCTCAAGCGTTAAGTAGACGTCGGGTTTACCCGCCTCAACAAATTCTAAAGTGCTTAAAGGTGCATTGCGGTTTAAGTGAGCCGCATAAACCGGAATTTCACCTTTCGCTTCAATACTTAGCCAATCTGTAACTGTTTTCGAGTCTGGTGATGCTAAATGCCACTGCTGACAACGACTCGTAATCGTAGGCAAAAGGCCGTTAGCTCGATGAGTCACCAACAAGAACATGCATCGCCCTGAAGGTTCTTCTAACGTTTTTAATAACGCATTGGCGGCAGACTCGTTCATCGCTTCCGCGGGTTCAATGATGAATAAGCGCGTTCCCGCCAACTGAGAAGACTCTTGAGCTTGACGGTTACAATGGCGAATCTGCTCTACCGTGATCGCCTTGCCTTCTTTCTCAGGCTTAACAATATGAAAATCTGGATGACTGCCAGATTTCATTAACTGGCAGCTATGGCAGAAACCGCACGCCTCGTTATCATAGTTGCTACACATCACAACACGGCTAAACAAATCGACTAACTGCTCAGATCCTAACCCCGGCTCTGCAATCAACATTGATGCATTAGAAAAGCGCCCAGCTTCCAAGCTTGTTTGCCACTCTTGCCAAAGTTGCGTTAACCATGGGTATAGCTTGTCCATTACTGAGCACCTAACCAAGAACAGAGCGCAGCTTTAATATCACCAGCTACTTGATCAATGCTTTGTTCAGCGTTCACAACCAGTACCGAGTCGTCATTACGAGCCAACTCAAGGTAGCGATCACGAGTACGGTCAAAAAAGCTCATATCCATTTTTTCGATACGATCAAGTTCACCACGACCGCGAGCACGCTCAAGACCAATGCGAGGGTCTAAGTCGAGATAAATAGTGAGGTCTGGTTTAAAGTCACCAAGTGTTGTTTGCTTAAGTGCTGTCATCGTCTCTTTCGCAATTTGACGACCACCACCTTGATAGGCTTGAGAAGACATATCATGACGATCACCCACCACCCACTGGCCTTCTGCCAACGCTGGTTTGATGACGTTCTCAACCAATTGAACTCGAGCCGCATACATCATCAGCAGTTCGGTCATATCTTGCAGCACTTCACCTTCATGATCTTGTTTCACTAAGGTTCTAAGCTGTTCTGCCAAAACCGTACCACCAGGCTCACGAGTGTTTCGGATGTTATCGATACCAGACTGTTTTAATGTCTCTAATACTGCATTGATTGCTGTGCTTTTACCCGCACCTTCAAGGCCTTCGATCACGATAAATTTAGCTTGTGTCATTTTTTGCTTCTTAATTGTTTTAAATAGGCACGAACGGCACGATTATGCTCGGCTAGTGACTTAGAAAATACGTGTCCGCCTGTACCACTCGCCACAAAGTATAGATATTTACTTGATTCTGGGTTTAAGGCTGCTTCGATAGAAGCCTCACCCGGCATCGCGATTGGCGTTGGCGGCAGGCCAAAAATAGTATAGGTGTTGTAAGGCGTTGGCGTGCGCAAATCTTTCTTACGAATGTTGCCATCATATTTATCGCCCATTCCATAGATAACTGTCGGATCGGTTTGCAGACGCATCCGTTTATTCAATCGGTTTACAAATACCGAAGCAACACGCTCTCGCTCTTCTTCTACAGCCGTTTCTTTTTCAATAATGGATGCAAGAATCAAAGCTTCATAAGGAGTCTTCAAAGGCAACTTATCTTGGCGCTTTTCCCATTGAATGTTTAATACTTGTTGTAACTTGCTAGAAGCGCGCTTAAGGATATCAAGATCGGAAGTGCCAAAGGTATAGTGGTAGGTCTCTGCCAAAAGCAGCCCTTCTAACTTCTCATGCTCTAAACCGAGTTTCACTGCGATATCCGCTTCACTTAAGCCCGTTAGCTCATGTTCTAAATGTGAAGCGCCAACCAATGCTTCTCGCCACTCTTTGAAAGTAGAACCCTCTACAAACGTAATAGCGAATTGGTGCTCTTTACCTGACTTTAGTAGTTCTAGGGCCTGAGTTAGATTCAAGCCTGGTTGCAAAAGGTATGTACCCGCTTTCAACTGCGTCAATTCAGGATGAAGACGACGAACTAAACGAGAAACATCATTGCTTTTAATCCAACCTTGTTCAGTCAATTGTGCTAGGACGCGATTAAAACTCGTTCCAGATTTCAGAGTAAAGATTTGATCTTGTTCGATTTGAAGTGGCTGAGTTACGTACTGCTCCACTTGCTTTGTAATGTATCCGTAGCCCGCCGCTGCAATCATCGCGACCAGAGCTAGGAAAATAGTGATCTTTTTAATCACGGAAGGGGGTTCTCCTGAATTTTTCTTGTTATATTTCCAATTGAAAACGTTTGTTCACCAATAGCCGTCACTGGTGCAACCTCTAATATCGAGTTGGTGATAAAAACTTCATCTGCTGCTAAAAGTGCATCTAGCTCAAAATCACCTTGAGCTAAATTCAGCGATAAGTTTTCAAGGCGCTCGATAACAACCCGGCGCATCACGCCCGCAACACCAGCGACACCTAAGTTTGGAGTAAACAAAGTATCGCCTTTGCACCAAAAGAGATTCGCCATAGTCGTCTCGACAACATGCCCATTGCAATCTAGCGCAACGCCATCATCAAAACCTTGCTGTTCGATATCTGCTTTTAACAATACTTGTTCAAGACGGTTGTTATGTTTGTGCCCAGCTAAGAGCGGGTTAATTCCCAACCTTTTACTGCACACTCCCAGTGCGATTCCATCTCGACTCCATTGTTCATAATGAGCCGGGAAATGAAAGGCGCTAATGGTAACATTTGGTGAGGGTACTTGAGTAGGGCTATATCCCCTCCCCCCTTCACCGCGGCTAATATGCAGTTTGAGTCCCGCTTTAGGATCAGAGTAAGCCATCTCAGCAAGCCAACTTTCGATCAAAAGCCAATCAGGTTTCGCAATCATCAGTGCATTAAGACAAGCATTCATACGCGCCTTGTGTTTCGGCCAGTGCTGAATTTCACCATTATGAGTCAACATGGTAGTAAAACATCCATCACCATATTGAAAAGAGCGATCGGCGATAGAGACGGTACTGGCGCGTTCGCCATTAAACAAGTACATGGCATTCCTTTGTCATCTGATGAAAGTTGGTAGGTATTAAATAACAAAACGGCTTAATGCCAAAGCATTAAGCCGTTTAATATTCATTTGCTGCGGTATTCTTTAGATTTTTTTAAATACTAAAGAACCGTTTGTACCGCCAAAGCCGAATGAGTTACAGATAGCGTAATCCATTTCAACTTCTTTCGCTGTGTGTGGAACAAGGTCAATATCAAGACCTTCTTCTGGGTTGTCTAGGTTGATCGTTGGTGGAACGATTTGGTCAACAAGAGACATCACAGTGATGATCGCTTCTACTGAACCAGCAGCACCTAATAGGTGACCAGTCATAGACTTAGTTGAAGAAACCTTAACTTGCTTAGCACCCTCTTCACCAAGAGCACGCTTAACACCTTTGATTTCAGCAACATCACCCGCTGGTGTTGATGTACCGTGTGCATTAACGTAACCGATTTGAGTACCTGTTACACCAGCATCACGCATCGCAGCTTCCATTGCTAGCGCGCCACCTGAACCATCTTCACTTGGTGAAGTCATGTGGTAAGCATCGCCAGACATACCGAAACCAACAAGCTCAGCGTAAATCTTCGCACCACGAGCTTTCGCATGTTCGTACTCTTCAAGAACCATCACACCAGCACCATCACCAAGAACAAAACCATCACGGTCTTTATCCCATGGACGAGACGCTTTTTGTGGCTCATCGTTACGAGTAGAAAGCGCTTTAGCCGCACCGAAACCCGCCATGCCAAGAGGCGTAGACGCTTTTTCAGAGCCACCAGCTACCATTGCATCCGCATCACCGTATGCAATCATACGAGCTGCGTGACCAATGTTGTGCAAACCGGTTGTACACGCCGTCGAGATCGCGATGTTAGGACCGCGAAGACCACGCATAATAGATAGGTTACCTGCAACCATGTTAACGATGGTTGATGGAACGAAGAATGGGCTCACTTTACGAGGACCTTTACCAACAAGTGCTGTATGGCCAGTTTCGATCAACTCAAGACCACCAATACCAGAACCGATTGCAACGCCTACACGCGGCGCATTTTCTTCGTTAATTTGTAAACCAGAGTCATCTAGAGCTTGAATACCCGCAGCGATACCGTACTGGATAAATAAATCCATTTTACGTGCATCTTTCTTCGACATGTATTCAGTACAGTCAAAATCTTTTACTAGACCTGCGAAACGGGTAGAGAAATTTTCAGCATCAAAGTGCTCGATATTTACGATACCACTTTGACCTGCTAGCAGGGCTTTCCATGATGATTCTACGGTGTTGCCTACCGGTGACAACATACCCATGCCAGTGACAACAACACGACGCTTGGACACGATTTTATTCTCCGGGTTTGAAATGATTCTATGGAAGGATAGAAGTGTTAAAAAGAACACAGGCGGCCAGAAGGCCGCCTGGGAGAGATATTACTGAGCGCTGTTTACGTAGTCGATTGCAGCTTGAACAGTAGTGATTTTCTCAGCTTCTTCGTCTGGAATCTCAGTATCGAATTCTTCTTCTAGAGCCATTACTAGTTCAACAGTGTCTAGAGAATCAGCACCTAGATCATCAACGAATGAAGCTTCGTTTTTAACTTCAGCTTCGTCTACACCTAGCTGTTCAACAATGATTTTCTTTACGCGTTCTTCGATGTTGCTCATTTTT
>Ga0209272_10000522_pt1 | contig 30555 bp, 29 predicted proteins | sample tdDd002_FD_187125 | JGI IMG/M metagenome (GOLD analysis project Ga0209272, IMG submission 187125) | Marine sediment microbial communities from the Atlantic coast under amendment with organic carbon and nitrate - tdDd00.2 (SPAdes)... | ecosystem: Environmental > Aquatic > Marine > Coastal >... | reverse complement strand
TTAATGCACCACGTGTGCCCTTATGCTCAGCGATGACAACGTCTAATTGTTCATATTTTTCTGCAGACAAAGATTTGCTCATTTTGGATTCACTCCTTTGATCGATGGGTTAACCAGTAGAGGTATATTTCATAATTAAGTTAAATATTTCACAAAGCTTCCAAAAAAAACTCCCCTACCACTCAAGTGTATTTTCACTCAATTTGGGTGAGGATGTTGCTTTCACGTATTTTGTTAATTATTTAACTTTTTAGTCAAGTTGAGTATAACATACTTTAATAGGAAGTAAAGCGTTTTTTCGTTAAAACTTTGACATTAAAAAATCGTCATATATTAAGTGGCATTTGCCAATTTAGATGTGATATTTTGGTGATTAGTTGCACAGGATTTTATCAACAGAGCTGTAATTCTAGTTTTAGTCTTACGTTTTATTCGTAGATAAAGTGATGAGTATAAACAAAAAAGAGACTGAAATTCAGTCTCCCATTAGAATCTATTTTCTATAATCTTCACTCACAGTTCTCCACTCAGGGTCCATTGCCATGGCCTTTAGTAGAATCTCAGCTGAAGTGATGTTTGTTGCCAGTGGCACTTGATGAACGTCACAAAGACGAAGAAGTGCTTGTACATCCGGCTCATGCGGTTGCGCTGTTAGCGGATCACGAAGGAAAACAACTAAATCTAGATTATCAAGAGCCAGCATGCTTCCAATCTGCTGGTCGCCACCAAGTGGACCTGATAGGAATCTATGAACTTCAAGGCCTGTAACATCCATAATTCTTTGTCCTGTTGTGCCTGTAGCAAACAACTCTTGGTCTCTTAATACTTTTTTATGTCTAACCGCAAATTTCACGATCTGATCTTTCTTTTTATCATGTGCAATAAGTGCAATTTTCATGTTTAACGCCTCCAATTTCATCTCTGTATTCTGATAATTCTATTATATCACTTCGCTGACCCGCGGGACAGCTTTCGTACCAAAGAAACGTTTCCTCAATTTTCGAAGGTAGAATTAATCGATAGATATATCCAAGTGGTAATGAGCCGTCCATAAAAAGTAGTTTTTTTGGCAAGTATACAGTATTATACAAAGAAAATTGAATCCGCCCGATTGTTTTCAATCGACCAAGGGTATAACTCATTTAATAGGAGGTGTAGATATGAAAATATCCATTCAAGCAGGTTTAGGGGAAGTTGAAAACTTACTAAAGCAAGAGGGCTACGAAGTGGTACGACATGGCGACCATGATTTAGATGCACAGGTTGCGATTATTAATGATGTTGATATGGTTTACGAAGAGATTGAACCTGTTCAATGCCATGGTAAAACACTAGTAATTAACGCAGACAATATGACGCCTCAAATGATTCTTGACGCTGTCAAGAAAGGAACATGCAAATAAGACAATCAATTTGTATTTATTGAACTAAAAAATAATGAGGTTGATTCCACTGTAACGTGGAATCAACCTCATTTTGTTTGTATTTAAATTCATTTTAACTTAACATTTTTGTCCATTTATTTCATCTACAAAGGACAGTTTTTACGAGCACGTTTCTTCATGCAACATTTTGAGCAATGGTCTGAATTCGGACGACAACGCATCTCAAACTTTCCACATTTTGGACAGCCTTTTTCTTTTTCCTTATCTTCATAAACACCATCATATGTATGTCCACATTTATCACATGTGTACTCACAAATATTTATTGTCACATTACCACCATCAATGGCGATACTTTGACCTTCGGTTAGCGCTATTGCCACTTTTTTACGACCGGCTTCAAGTATGAGCTGAAATGTTTGTCTTGATACATGCATTTGCTTTGCAGCTTGCTCTTGATTGAGCCCTTCCACATCTTTGAGGCGAATGGCTTCTAATTCATCTAATTTCAAAATAACCTCTGCTCTCACATCGCCTTCAGGTCGAAACAATCTTTTCTGAGGTAATGCACCAATTCTTCTTGGCTTAACAGGTCTTGGCATATCATCATCCCACTTTCTAGACACTAAATCTCTGTCGATATCCACACAGTCCAATAAATAACGTTTGAAATGTATAGGATACGCTGAACATTTTTGTTGAAGTGGTCATGACAGATTGCCTTAATTCTTGAGCAGCGTCATCATATTTTCCACTCTTGATCCGAAGTTCTCTCCAAAAGTATAATTGATCTTTCCATAAAGCTCAACCTTACCCTCATCACTTAGCTTCGCAAGTTGTGGATCAATTGGAAGAGACGCAAGCAGTTGAAGTCCTGATTCTTTAGCAATAGCAGGCACTTTGCTCTCTCCAAATATATGGTGTTTCCCACCACAATCAGGACATTCCAAATATGCCATGTTTTCAACAACGCCTAGAATTGGTGTATTCAACATTTTTGCCATATTGATAGATTTCTTAACAATCAAACCAACCAAATCTTGTGGTGATGACACAACAACAATCCCATCAACAGGCACAGATTGCATCACAGTTAGTGGCACATCACCCGTTCCAGGCGGCATATCAATCAACATGACATCCAATTCTCCCCAAGTGACTTCTGAGTAAAATCGGTTTACCATATTCGACAACACTGGACCTCTCCAAACAACAGGATCTTCATCGTTTTTAACTAAAAGGTTAATAGACATTACCTTTATGCCTTTAGCCGTTTCAACAGGCAATATGCTGTTTTCTGTTCCCTGCGCGCGCTTCCCCGATAAACCGAATACTTTTGGAATACTTGGTCCAGTCACATCAGCATCGAGCACGCCAACACGCAGACCTTGTTCCATAAGGGCAACCGCCATAAGAGATGTCACCGATGATTTGCCCACACCGCCTTTACCGCTCATGACTGCAATAACATGCTCTACTTTTGAACCCTCGTTTAACTGAAACTTCTCAATCATGTCTCATCCTCCATCATCTTATTTAATCCGGGCTAAACCTGCCAAATTCCATCAGCATTCTAATTGATCCTATTTTTTGAACGGTTTCAATTCCGATCAATCCACTCAGTTATTGGCATATGCCAATAATAAATCAATATGATCATACGCCTAATGCTCTACACTGTCAACAGCCGAATGACCGTGCTATAATAGTGAGAGCATCTTAACTGTTGAATACAATGACTGATCAATATATGGATATACACAAAAGAGAGGAGCTGTTTGAATGATCATCAACATCTATACAGATGGTGCCTGTTCAGGCAATCAAAATGAAACCAACGTCGGAGGATGGGGCACGATCCTTGAAGCTGGCGACAATAGAAAAGAACTCTACGGCGGCGAAGCCAACACAACGAACAATAAAATGGAGATGACCGCTGTTCTTGAAGGCCTAAAATCACTAAAAAAACACGATGTTCAGGTCAATGTTTACTCAGACAGCGCTTATGTTGTAAACTGCTTCAACCAAAGATGGTATGCCAAGTGGCAAACAAACGGGTGGAAAACATCTCAGAAATCCCCTGTGGAAAACCGCGAGTTATGGGAGCAGCTTATCCACTATGTCCACACCATTGGAACGGTTAACTTCTATAAAGTAAAAGGTCACTTAGACTTGAACAAGACCAGTGACGTAAAGAAATGGTATGAAAAGTATGCCAAAGCATACGGCTCAGTTCCCATGCATGAATTTGAGTATTTGATAAAAATGAATCACCGTGCTGACGAGCTCGCAAACATGGGTATGGAACCTTATAAATAAAATTATACTTAGACCATATTGAACAAAATTTAATGCAATAACTACAAAAAGGGTCAGGTGAAAATTCACCAGACCCTTTTTTAATATAATTCTTCTATTCACTTTTATCTTACTCGAGTTCCACACCCTCTAGGTCAAATACACGAAGCGCGCTCTCGGGAGACTCTTCCAGTGCCTTCTTACAGTATACTTCTAAATCCTTAATATCCTTTGGCCCATGATGCATAGTCACAGGACCTTTAATACAACCGCCCTTGCATGCCATGCCTTCAATAAAATCTGCTTTGAGTCGTTTGAATTTACCGAGTTTTAGCGCTTTGTCACATGAGGCAATGCCATCACAGGTTTCAATACGCACATCTTCTCGATCTTGTTTTTTCAAGTGATCAGACACAGCCAAGCTGAGCCCACCGACGGCTGCAAAACGACGACCAAAATATGATGCGTTGTTTAATGGATGTGGTTCTAATACTTTTAGGTTTATATCTCTCGCTTCAATGAGAGCGGCAAGTTCCTCAAATGTAAGTACAAAGTCAGCACCCTCTGTTCGGTCCTTTTCTGTCTTTTTTGCTATGCATGGACCTATAAATACCACTTGAGCCTCTGCATCAATTTTCTTGATCAGCCGAGCCGTAGCTACCATTGGTGATACTGTTTTTGAAACATAAGGCATTAATTCCGGGTACTTGATTTCAATATAGTTTACAAATCCAGGACAACACGAACTTGTTAAAAACTCACCTTTATCTTTCGCTTCAATCAATTCATTGGCCTCATGATGCACAACCATATCTGCACCGAGAGCAACTTCTATGACATCTTTAAATCCAAGCATTTTAATGCCATGAATCACTTGACCCAGCTCTGCATAATCGAATTGTGATGCAAAAGCAGGTGCCACAATCGCGTACATATGTTTATTGCCTAACCGAAGTCGTTCAATCACCGGAAGGATCTCAGACTTTTCCTGAATCGCACCAAATGGGCATTTGTATACACAGGCCCCACAAGCAATACACTTGTCATGATCTATTACAGCTTTTTTCCGATTGTCAATTTCAATGGCACCTGTTGGACATTCACGTCGACATGGTCGCATCACATCAGCAATAGCATTGTAAGGACAACTGTCTTTACATTTTCCACACTCAATACATTTGCTATAATCAATAACCGCTTTATTGTTCTCTATACGAATTGCATCCACAGGACAGCTCCCTTCACAACGATGGGCAAGACAGCCACGACATGTCTCTGTGATTACATAACGTTCGACCGGACACTGGTCACAGGCACTATCAAGAACTTCAATCACTCCTGGTTCTGATTTATGTCCCCCCATGGCCATTGTCACGCGTTCTGCGGTAATTGCTCTTTCATGATATATACAACATCTAAATCTTGGATCTTGTCCTGGATTCGCCATAAGAGGAATACTCGATATATTTTCAATGAGCGCATCTTCAAAAGCAAAACGCGCCACCATTCTAATCACTTCATTTTTTATATACTGCACTTGATTTTCAAATTTACGCATGTCTTCACCTGCCTGTATCTTCAACCATATATTCCAACGTCACAATCTTCCCCATAGAGTGAAGCTGTTTGACAATATCTTTCACTATATTTATTTTTATACTCAATTCATTTGGAAAATCTGGATTTTGGTGAGCAGGATTGATTGCCCGTCCAACCCAAAAGTGAATATGTGTTGACTCTTCAAAGAATATTTTTAAAAGCTTAGAAACACCATCTTCTTTATTAAAAACAGGTTCTAAACACGAATTTTCAATTTCTCGCAATTGATTGAGTGCCATTTTCAACGTCAAAACCCCTTCTGTTACAAGGTCGAGTCCCTTCATTCGAGCTATTGGCGGCACTTTCGGATCTATGTAATCTAAATCTGTTTCTATTTCGCAACGAAGCTCCCTTGCCATGATATTTGCTGCTGTACCACCACAAACAACCTTCTTTCCACGACTCTTCATAAAACTCTGAACAAAGGCACGATCCAATGCAGGATCTTCAGGAGGACCAGTAAAAACCTGCACCTTTTCCGGGCGACGAATTTTCACAGTAACCGCTGTTGTATCATCTCCAGGTCGATCACCATAGAGTTTTCCGCAAGTTTCTATTAATCGCCGATTCAACTTTTCTGCAGAATGGACCTTTTGTTTGGTTAAAAACTCTGCAACGTGGTGCCATTCCCAACCATGATTCAGAATATAACCCACACCTGCGTGAATAACACCATCAGAACATATCGTGATTTCATCACCCAATTGCAGTGGAAACTCTGAAATCTTAACATTCTTCCCACCGATTACTAAAGTCTCCTTTTTAGGTTCAAAGATCCGATGTCCCCGACAAATAAATACAGGCGGATTGTCGAATTCGATCACTCGACAATTTAATGAATCATCAATTTCAATAATGCTGAATGTGGAATACGCGATTCTTCTCACATGACACACGGGAAGAGTGCTGATTATGGTTTCTATTATTTCTTTTATATCCGCTCCATTTTCAAGCATCGTAATCATTATTTTTGTTGTGAGTGTTGCCAAGATATTTGCTTTTACACCACTGCCAAGACCATCTGCAAGAACCACTATGGTCCTGTCCTTTGATTTGAAAATTTCGACCTTATCTCCGCAAAGTTCTTCTCCAAATTTATTGAGACTGTGATTGGCTATGTCTATATAATGGGAATCCTTAATCATCTACATTCCCCCATTGTCATTGAGTACAATACGTTTCAATTCATTCAGTCCAATTTTTGTTTCTGCAGTGGTCTCCCCAAGAAGACTCGCGATTTCTTGTGCCACACGCATTTGTTTATCAATAACAGCTTGGCACGTTGTCACTGTTTCTTCCTTCACGCGGTCAAGTTCATTACGACTCCGTTCAGCAGCTGTAATGTCCGTGAATATTCCAACGTAAAGCGCACCGTCATCAAGCTTCACAACGTTGCAGTAGAAGTACTTATCGACCATATCCATATAAATTTTACGACTGATTCGATTGTCCTCTGAATCTGAAAGTTCTTTAAAAATATCATCATTCATTATGGCGTAAATGGGCCACTTGGTCAGTTTTATTTTTTGTTCGTTAAAAATGTTATGGAAAGATGGGTTCACTTCGTGAATTCTCTGTTCTTCATCAAGAATGCAAATCGCATTTGGACTGTTTTCAAAGATAATCGACTGTAGACTCTCAGCTTTTTGTTTGAGAGCATCCATACACATTTCAACATCTGAGTATCCATGGAATACTGCTACAGCCTTATCGTGGCAAGTCGTATATCCACAAGCCCCACAATTCAATTGGTCTTGCCCAGAGTACTTACCCATCCGCATGAGGATTTCTACTATCGCCTCTTCGTTCGGTACACTCAGCTGTATTGGTTTAGCTATAAAATCTCTATACACATCAAGCTCCATATGAATCAAGTTTTCTTCTGTACACGTTTTCATATGGTCTGACAAACATTTTGCATGATCAACATATGTGGTTATACGACTTTGACGCTCATAGAAACTCGGTGCATTTTCAGGCATGTCTGGACCATTCAAACAACTTCCAGAACAGATATTGATTTCAGCACAGTAGCCTTCCACTTTTCCATCTACAACAGCCTTAAGAAAAGACTTACATGAATCAATGCCATCCACATGTATATATCGATATTTCGGATTGATTCTTGTCTTTAGATCTGATTTCCAAAGACTCCCCCCAAGTGGATAGGCACGTCCCCTTCGACTCACCGGGTGATCAAATTCTTGTTTTTCCAGTTCGTTCAAATTCATATTCTCTGATTTAAACCAAGCATCAAGCTCTGTGAAAGTGATCACGGCATCAATCGCACCTTCAATATCAACAGCCTCTGCTTTTTTTGCTAGACAAGGCCCAATAAAAACCACATAGGCGTCTTCGCCCAGTCTTCGTTTTAGGTCAAGTCCATGAGCAAGCATTGGTGATACAACGGGAATAACACTCTCAACCGCATCAGGATAGTAGCGCTCGATCAAGTAATTCGCCGAAGGGCAGCAACTTGTTATAATGTTTTTCTTATTCGAGTTTTCGATCTCATTTTCATAATGTCTTGAAATGATCTCTGCTCCATGGGCGGTCTCTTCAACCTGATGAAACCCTATTTTTTTTAGTGCGGTAACCATGGAACCTGCATCACTCAGTTCAAAGCCCCCTACAAACGATGGTGCCAAAGATGCAACCACTTTCTTACCTGACTTAATGGCCGTTTTAACACGGTTTATATCTAGGTGGATCTTTAGAGCTCCAGGTGCACAATGGGCCTGACATAATCCACAGCTAATACACAAATCGTTGATAATGTGTCGTTTTATCCCTGAAAATGCAATGGCCTTCGTCGGACAAACACGAAGACACTTAAAACAGGTATCACATTTTTTCGAATCAAATTCAATAAATTTCATTGGCTACTCCAATCCATGACTCGTGTTAGCTGCTGACTTAGAATTCGATTTCAGATTTAATTTTAAAAATGCTTCTGCTTCTTCAGGCGTCACAGATTCAACAGGTGCCTCGTCCACTTTTACCGATACAGCATCTGAACATTGGCCCAAACAGAATGATGACTTCAACGTAATTAGTGTTCCTAAATCTTCCTCTTCAATCACACGTTGCATGGTTTTTATAACTTCGTATGAACCTTTTAAGTGACATGCACTACCAATACACACTTGAATAACCATAGATCCTCCCTCGGCGTTTGCACACCTTATATATGTTCAATTGTTTTTTTTTCAATTAATAAAGTTAATATTATGAATCATCATTTCGCGTTAAATTTATCACAAAGACACCGACTTGAAAACCCTATTTTTTCAAGTCCAGTGGGACGTTTTATGCAAATTCAAGAAAAAACATGTACACTTTGTATCTAATTGTAATATTATTGCATTAATCATATTTTTTATATGTTAATAAATTAACATATCTTTCGATAAAATTGCATCATTTTTTTGAACTCCATGCACCTTTGTATACATCTGAAAACATGGAACAGTATGTATACCTTCTCCTTAGAGAATTGAACGCTTTTAAAGTTCAATCATTTGCAACTTCAAATTTCGGAGTTGCATTCACTTCGAAATATTGTCTCACTCCACAGGGTATGAGATAATACAGGTGATTCCATTAATAAAGGAGAGAAATTTATGAAACTTTTTAGTCTAAACACAGAATTACACAATTTTGAAACGCTAAAATCATTCGCTCAAACTTTTAATTTAAATGATAAAGATCTCATTCTAACAAGTCGCGGCATATACAAGCGTTCTATAGAAGCCCTTCAACTAAAATGCCGTATCCTTTTCCACGACGACTATGGAAAAGGGGAACCAACTGACCAAAAAATAAATGCACTTATTTCAGACTCAAAAGAAGAACCTTTCGAACGTCTCATCGCTATTGGTGGTGGTAGCGTTCTTGATATTTCTAAAATCTTAATTCTGAAGGGTGTAACAGATGCTTCTGATGCATTTAACAGACTCGTTCCGCTCGAAAAGGAACACGAGCTCATTTGCATACCCACAACATGCGGTACTGGCAGCGAAGTAACGAATATTTCCATCATGGAAGTTCCAGCTAAATCAACAAAAATTGGATTGGCAGACCCTGTACTTATTCCAGAGCATGCTGTTCTAATTCCTGAATTGATTCATGATTTACCTTACAAAAATTATCTATTTAGCTCTGTGGATGCATTAATTCACGCCATTGAGTCATATGTGTCTCCAAAAGCCAATTCATTTACAAGAATGCTTGCACTTGAAGCCACTTCAATGATTCTTGAAGTTTATAAGCTTATACTTTCAAATGGTGAACAGATTCGTCACGGTCACCATAAGGATATGCTTCTAGCAAGCACTATGGCTGGCATTGCTTTTGGAAATGCAGGCGTCGGTGCTGTTCATGCCCTTTCTTATCCACTTGGCGGAACATATCATGTGCCACACGGAGAGGCCAATTTTCAATTTTTCATGGCTGTATTTAACAAATACAATCAGAAACAACCTGAGGGGGACTTAGCACAGCTCGGTCAAACTCTTGCAGAAATAATTGGTTCAGAACCTGATCAAGTTTGGGCTGATTTATCAAATCTACTCGACTCTCTGATTTCAAGACAGCCACTTCACGAATTCGGCATGAAAGAATCAGAAATTGAACTTTGGGCTGATAGTGTTATTGAAGGTCAGCAACGTCTTCTTCAAAACAACTACACCGAGCTCACGAGAGATGACATTCGCGATATTTATAAATCGTTGTACTAAGTCCATTAATATAAATAAAAACCTGTGAGAATACACACACGTGTTTTCTCACAGGTTTATTTATTGCTCATTTTCTAATTATTAGCCTTTACTTATGAACTTCATCAAAAACAGATTCAATACGATCTCTTCCTTTATTTTTCGCTTGATACAACAATTTATCCGCTCGTGCTATAAGCTCATCTACATCTTCCCCCAACCAAGCCGCAACACCCATACTTGCAGTGACATTTACAAGTTCATCCAAGTTAAGAACCTTCAGCCCTTCTACGATTCTCTTAGCTGTGTCCACCGCTGATTGTTTCGATGCGCCTGGAAGAATAACAATAAACTCCTCACCTCCATAACGCCCAACAATATCTGAACCTCTAACGACGGTCTGAATCACCTTTGCAGTCTCTTTTAACACTTGGTCTCCAAATGGATGTCCATATGTGTCATTTAAAACTTTAAAATAATCCAGATCCAACATAATAACACTCAGTGGTGTCAAAGTTGACTTTGCAATCCTGACAGCTACTCCAAGAGCATTATAGACGGCTTCGTGATTGTACAATTTTGTCAATCCGTCTCGAATGGCTTTTTCTGCCAACAGACTTGTTCGTGCTGCCACTTCGACCTCTAGTTTTCGATTCAATTCGAGCTGTTGGATTTCCCTGTTTTTCTCTTCAACAGAACGGGTGTACAAATATAAAATGAATGCAATCAAGAGTGTACCACCAAAAAGCATGCTGATGGATATCTGTAGCAACTGTTCGGCATTCTCGTAAATCTCTGAATTTTCCATAGTGAAGACCAAATGCCAGTCATAGGGTTGATGATCACGATCTATAGATACTCGTTTTGTATAGTAACTTTTATTCATATGCAGATAATTGTCTTCAAAAAATGTTTGTCCCACCAATACCCTATTGATTATCCGTTGTTCTGAAATCCCTTGTGATTCATAATCTCTCATAGTAAATCCACGTTCAGGATGTGAAACAACCATCCCACGACCATCTATAACTATCATATATCCAGTTTCACCATACGTTGCAGATTCAACAAACCTTGATGTGAAATACTCAAGTTTTGGTGCAACCACTGCCACACCAACCACCCGACCGTCAGATACAATCGGTTTACTTATTGCTATAATTGGTTCTCCACTATTTATACTTGGATATATTTCACTCACATAAAATGGTTCTCCCTCAGCAATAGCACGTACATAACTCAGCTCCATGCCACCCTTTCCAGCGAGATTTCCTCCAACAGAATCAATGAAAAACTCACCCGTTTCAACATCGGTGTACCCCTCTGATGTTAGAATGCGTATCGGTTCCTCGGATATTAGAGCGAGTGGCAAAGCTTCATAATATGGATACCTTTCATTTATATTCCGCAGTATCATTTCAGCTTCAAGTCTCATCTCTGTATCTTGAGGATTCAAACAGGCTTCAATCATCACCGGGTGATCAGCAATCATCCCTGTAATTCGAAGCTGATCTTCAAGCCAAACTTCCATAGCCCTTGCAGACTGTCCCGTCCAATTTGAACCAATTTCCATAAAATTATGCTTTGATGATTGTATTTCATTGTTGTACAAAATCAATGTGAATACCAACACCAGTATTACAAGAATCATGACAACACCAGGAACCGCCTGTATTAAATTTTTGGTTTTTCCGTCGTTGTCAAACATAAGCCACACCTCTTACACATATCATACCCAATTTGTGTGGATAATGATAAAAAAACTCCGCCAAACTAAAGTTTGACGAAGTTTTATCTGTTCTCCGAAATATGACTATCCTTTCAAAGCAGAGACTCCTTAGCGGTCCCAAATCCCAAATGATCTGAATTTCATAGTTTTAAACTGTTTAGACAACGACACAGGTATGAGTGTCTCGATAAAATGGATGTCTTGATTCTTAATACCTTGCATAAGTGCCCACATGGCCTGTTCTTGATCATATTCAGGCTTTATATAGTAATCATGCATGTATCCGTCCTCATCATCTAAAAAACAAGTAAGCGCAGCACCTACTACGTCTCCTTTATACCGAATCAACCATGCATCCATTGACTCAGATGGTTTTTCGATACATGTTGAATGTTTCATTAATGAAGTCCAATGATCTAAACCATCTACATCATTTAATTTATGAGCCGTAAAAGCATCGTCTCGATTTTCAGGAATCCATGGCATTAAAAAATATGTAAGTTCTAATTCTTCTTCTGAATTTCTAAACCTTGGATGTCCATAATCGGACTTGAAATGACTCAACTCTTTCTCGGCCATATCCAGCAGTTCTTTCGGACGCCCTGTTATAATTCCAAACCACTCGCACCGTCCAGCGACCGTGAAACCACATTTTTTTGCAAGTCCAGGAGATTTCGTATTCCTGCCGATGATCTGCAAGTAAGGTGTTCCCCCTTTTGCAATAATACGCTGCACCAAATCTCTAGACACAACTTCAGCAAGACCTTTTCTTCTGTACTCCTCGCGTGTGTACATAATGCCCATTGAGTTATCCTCGTGAACGAGCACCCAACAAACAGGTTCACCGTCTATATATACTGCAGATGAAGGTCTATTTTTTATGTCACTTTGAATGGCTTTAATCGACCTTTCATTTCTAAATTCATAGTATTTATCCACGATGGCAGCATCAGCATACGCTACTGCTCGTACATCGTAATCGCCATTCATGAGCTCTACACTTGGTTGTGTGTATACGTATATTGTGCACGGATTGCACCAATGCTCCACATATCGTGCTTTTATTTTATGAGCAATCGACTCTTCTAGTCCAGCAAATCCAAAGAAGCCTTCTTGCATATGTTCCTCAAGAACTGCATCAATAAACGAATCATTTTCTGTATAAAGAAAATGCATGTATCCACTTTTAACAAGTACTCCTGTTGGATTTGAACTGTCATCTGTAAATATTGGCAATTCACTATTATTTTCGATTTTCCCTATGATATTAAGGTTAATTAACCTATTTTGATTTAGAAATTCCAAAATTTCATCTGTTTTTTTCACTTGAATGAGTTTCATAAAAATCCTCCTGACCTCGTAAATATATTTTATCAAAATTTTCACATTTTTTAGTTTACAAGAATATGTCAGCTGATAGGGAGCCAATGTAGACCAAATTCGTAGGAAAAAGTCAGCGAAACGTTTTCTAAATTTCCAAGGCGCTGTTTATTTTTCTCAAACAGTGATATATTAACAATATAGAAGTAATATCCATGAACAGAGGAGGTCTCAATATGAGAGCGGAATTTATTAAAATCGAAGATATCGAGAAATTTGTAAACTTTGTAACAACATTAAACGGTCAGGTATTCCTGAAATCCGGCGAAATAAAAGTTAACGCAAAATCGATCATTGGCTCAATGTACATCGTCAAGGAACATCCGAACAACATTATCGTTGAAGTGGAAAATCCTGAAGAAGGCGAAAGAGTCCTTGAATTCTTGATGCAAGGCTCATTCTTGCTAAAGGACTAAGCTACAGTATTATTGCTTAAAGTTACGTAAAAATTGATATGCCCCTCTTCGTATAATTGTTGATGAAGAGGGGCATTTTCTATGTTTCAGCCAGATTATTTACACACAAAAATCGATCCATTATAATACAAACCACATGGATCGATTTTATAGTATTTTTTATGATGTCACATGTCATTGATCAATCACACTAGTGCATTAAACTTCTAAACTTATCAATAAGCTGTGACAATTTTTCTGATTGTTCTCCAGTAAACACCCTATCCAAATCGTCTTTATCTTCCACACTCACACGCATTCTTAAGTTCGTATCGAGTGGCTCTGATCTTAAATCTTTCACGTGGTGAAGTGGAATAAAGTCTTTAACGACACCATAGTTGCTGTGTACGTCTTTATATCTATGATTGTCCTCTTTGATAAGAATCAGTTCATTATCCGTAAGCACCACAGCATGGGTGTGTTCAGGCAATGTTTCCATCATTTTGTTGTTTGCTTCTTGAACTCTAGGCTGATATATAATGTTGATGATCTTCTCACCTGGCATAAGGGACTGTTTCGTATAATTGAGAAACTTGGTGTCAAGCTGTTTGAGGTCTGACAATCGCTCGCCGTTTTGACCTTCTAACATGGCCTCCTCAGGAGATATTCTTTCTCTAATACGTTCTATAATTGGGTCAAATAAATCGTCTCTCACTGTATTATAGCTGATTGTAGATTGTCGGTATTGTCCATCCACCATGCCATGAATTGTCATCCACGAACTTAGGAGCATACGTCCGATCTCGACATAAAGAACATCTGCAAATGGATATACAAGACGCCTCACCTCCGTTTTCATGTCCTCAAAATATACGAGACCATCGTCGACAACGGAAAATACTTTCGGTCGTTTGCCGTCTTCATCCCATTTACTTGAAGGTATAAACACCGAATATGGCCAATCTGCGCCGAAGTATGTGTCGAGTGCTTCGCAAAGGTTATCCGTGAGCTGGTCAGGACGCTTCACTTGAGTAGGCCATTGACTCATGGTATTTTGACTCTGAATTTTATAATGCTTTTTCATTGAGAGTCCTCCTTTCCAATATGCCTAGCGTACATCATAAATCTAATCATACTCTTACATCTTCTATATACCCCGATTTACGAATTTCTATAATTTGATATCGGGTCCCGCGGGACCAATTGAGTTAAGCCTATATTACTGATTTGTGAGTGCTCTGGATTATAATATTTCTATGCTGTGAATGGCGTTAAATTGCTCTCCTGCCTCTAATGTTATAATCCCAGCTTTCTCTGTAAGAGGACCTTTATCACCAACTGAATCTGTAACACCATACCAAGGCTCAATACACACAAATGGCGCTTTAGGCGACCATATGCCCATATACGGAAATCCCGAAAAGTGAACTTTTAAGTCTGTGTTTGTACTTCTGTCAGAAATTTTTATCCAGTTCGATTGAAGACCTTTAAACACCAGTGCGTCTTCACTAAACAACTCTTCGCTGAGCAGCATTTTTCTATTTTCCAGTGTCATGGCTTCAACTGAACCATTTAAAAGTCCCAGTTCCAAGTCTAAAGACAATCGACTGAGATTTTCCTCTCTTTCAAACTCCAAAGATACTTGACCACTCTCCAAATTGCAGTTGAACGCCGGGTGTGCTCCAATTGAAAACGGCATAACGTCTGCACCTTCATTGATCACGTCATACATAATATCTACTGTGTTTTTCTTCAGAACATATGTCATTCTAAGCGTAAATGCATAAGGATAAACGTCCATTGATGATGTGTTAGACCGTAGCTCCATAACAAGTTTTGAGTTTGTATTTTCTATGATTTTAAATTCATTGTCACGGGCAAAACCGTGTCGTCCCATACTGATATTTCGTTTATCAGAGAGAGAACCTACAATTGGAAAAAGCGTTGGAGCATGACGTTTCCAGTACTGCGGATCAGCTTGCCAAATATATTCTTTCTGATCTTTTTTCCGTAGAACTGAGCATAGCTCTGCGCCATGCGCTTTTACAGCAATTTTAAGCTCGTTATTTTCTAAAATTTGCATTTGTTGCCCCCCGTATAAGCTTTTAGTTCTATAGGTAGATCAATATTTTCAGTCACTTGTATACCATGAATACCTAGCTCTTTAGCCGCTTCAATATTTTCTAACATATCATCTAAGAATAAACTGTTTTCAGGCACCAAATCATACTTAGCCATTAGACTGCGGTAGATGTCATGGTCTGGTTTAAGCTGGTGAACATAGGCCGAAACCACACCACCATCAAAACACTCAAAAAAAGGATGAAGATCCTGCTGTTCTTCAAATGCTGTCTTATGGAAATTTGAAAGAATATAAAGCTTATATCCATCTTTTTTTAGATCTTCAAGCACTCTCACATGAGCTTCAATAGGTGTTAAAGCCAACGTCCACTTTGACATAATTTCTCGTATTTCATTTTCATAGACTGGATTATGACGAACAAATGCGTCTGTGGCCTCTGCATCTGTCATAGTGCCTTTGTCTAACTCAATCCACTCTGGCGCTTTAAATACAGCCTTCATTAAGGCCTCACATATATCTTCGTTTTTAAACGTTTCCTTAAGCAACGTATGTGGTCTGAAACGCAACAATACATTGCCTAGGTCAAATATCACATTTTTTATCATTATTATCCTCATTTATCTATTGGTTTTTTAACTCAAATATTATAAAAGACTGTTTTCTGAGGAAATCAAATTTCTCAGACAACTTAAATCCAGCTGAATCCATTGCATCAAGTATTTGTGTTTCCTCTGTATGATGCTTGAACAGCGAAATAAAATTAAAACCTTTTGCTGGCTTGTAATCTAAAATTGCAACTTTGCCCCCAGGCTTTAATTTATTTGATAGCGCAAGGAAAAACATAGTCGGATTATCCAAATGATGAAATACATTACGTGCAAAAATCAAGTCACAACTTTCATCAGGAATATCTGGAATGCCGCCTTTGGTATGAACTGTATGCACATTGGACTTCTGAAGTAAATCAAGGTAATGATTCACATACTCTAACATATCGTTATTTGTATCGACTGCGTAAACTTGTCCCTTTTCACCAACAAATTCACTAAAACGAATGGCATAATACCCTCCGCCCGATCCTAAATCCATCACCGTTGCACCTTCTGATATAGTCAAAGAACTCATAACTCTATCTGGCTGGCTGTCACGGTCTTGTGCTCTTCGATTCATCATTTCCGCTTTAGTCGTAAACATGAAAGCACCTCAACTTTTCTCTAAACCTAGATTATGGTTATTCGGATCATTATTATATTCATACCTTCAGTTCTACACTTTAACCCGGATTATTCATCCTTAATCGTCTTTCAATTCCAGATGGTATTTTTGAGACTGTTTCATCATCTCACCAAGCACCTCTAGAGTCGTGTCCAATTCCTCTTCTGAAACACAGTCGACTATGCGATCAAGAAGAACGCCTTTACCCCTGGACAAAGTGTCATGAAGAGTACGCCCTTCATCCGTTAAATATAATATTTTTCTTTTCCCCAATTTCTCTTTATACAGGAATCCCCGTTTTTCGAGTTCTCCCACATATTTAGTGGTATTTTTTAGATCTATATCATATATTTTCGAAATTTCTGAAACGCTTTTTCCCTCATAACGGTATATTTTCCCCAGCATGCTTTGCAAAGAATTTGGGAGTCTCCAACCGTCATCCACGTATTGTGAAATGTTATTTAACTCTTGAATGATGGTGGCCATTCTGTCAATCGCATCATAAATTTTAATATGCTCCTTTTTAACACTCACATTGTGACCTCCATTTCAAATAGGTGACAATTTCAAATAGGTGTCATCAACACCTTTGCAATTCTCTTCATTAAATTTTACACTTTTTATAGGATGTAATACAACGAAAATACAGTAAAGTAGGTGATCTTATGAACAATTGGTGGAAAAAAGCATGTGTTTATCAAATCTACCCCACAAGTTTTAATGATACAACCGGATCCGGAACCGGTGACCTTCAAGGCATAATCGAAAAACTGAGTTACCTCGAAAACCTAGGAATCAATGTCATTTGGCTCAGCCCAGTTTATCAATCGCCTATGGCAGATAACGGCTATGACATTTCTGATTATTACAGTATCAATCCGATGTTTGGTTCTATGGATGATATGGAACAACTTATAAGTGAAGCAAATAACCATGGTATAAAAATCATAATGGACCTGGTTGTAAATCATACATCTGACCAACATCCATGGTTCAAAAGTGCACTCTCTGATCCAAATAGCCCTTACAGAGACTATTATGTGTGGCGAGACAACGCGGGCCAGCTTCCTAATGACCTCGGATCTATCTTCGGCGGTCCCGCTTGGACTCTTGAAGAAAAGAGCGACCAGTATTACCTTCATTTGTTCGCAAAAGAGCAACCTGACTTGAACTGGGACAATGAAAATATGCGACGCGACATTTATAAAATGATGAACTGGTGGCTTGAAAAAGGCATCGCCGGATTCCGAATGGATGTAATCGATTTGGTCGGTAAAGTGCCTGATGATAAAATCACAGAAAATGGTCCGAAGCTTCATGAGTACTTAAAAGAGATGAACCAGGCAACATATAAAGGCCACGACGTTCTAACCGTTGGCGAGTGTTGGGGAGCTGATATCGACAGCGCCCAGTTGTTTTCAAACCCAGACGGCTCTGAGCTTTCTATGGTCTTCCAGTTCCACCATATTAAACTTCGTTGGCAAGACGGGAATAAATGGACAACCATACCTCTAGATTTGAAAGAATTCAAATCAGTGATCGGATCATGGCAAAATGGTCTCCACCAAAAAGGATGGAATTCACTGTTCCTTGGAAATCATGACCTTCCACGCTCTGTTTCTTACTGGGGTAATGACACAACATACCGTGTGGAATCTGCTAAGATGTTGGCCACCCTGCTTCACGGATTACAGGGAACACCTTTTATATACCAAGGTGAGGAAATTGGTATGACCAACGTCCAGTTCCCGACATTAGAGGACTACCGCGATATAGAAACCATGAATTATTACGACATAAATACTGAGAGTGGTCTCAGTCATGAAGACGCTCTACAGAGTATCTACAAAATTGGCCGCGACAACGCACGCACCCCTATGCAGTGGAATAATGATTCTAATGCGGGCTTCACAAATTCAAATCCATGGATTAACGTGAACCCCAATTATAAAACCATAAATGTTCAAGATGCCCTCAGTCACTCAGACTCAATTTTCTATCACTATAAAAATCTTGTTAAACTTAGAAAAACATATACCGTTCTAACGGATGGTAACTTTGAGTTTATCAATGAAAATCATAATCAAATTTTTGCTTATAAACGTTGCAACACTGATGAACTGCTATACTGCATTAACAACTTCAGTGATGCCGACACACAAATCACCCTGAATATCGACGGTATGGTCCTATGCAGCCATAACTACGATGCGCTTAACACTGAAGGTGATATTATAAAGCTGAGACCATACGAGTCAATCATGTTACACACTTGCAACTCTTAGATCAACTTATCAATTGCTATATTCATATAATCCCCAAGACTCATTATGACATTCTAATGAGCTTTGGGGATTGTTTTATTGTTTGCTTTATTGCTGCTTTTATTGTTACTTGTTTTCCTTCGTGATATGATGTCCGTACAATATTTTATCGCAGGAGGCAACAATGGACACTATATGGATTGGCATAGCCATTCTCATGAATGCATGCTCGGCCTGTTACCTATTTATGTTATTTGGAAATGACAACAAGAGCAATCAACATAAATCAGATTCATTTATTCTTGCATCTCTTTGTTGGTTTATTTCGAGTATAAGTTTTCTATTACCTCATATAAAAGACTATTTTCTAGGTACGCCCATACGAATGGTCGCACTTTTTTTGTTATTCGCATTTATTCTTCTTGTAGGTGCCTATCACCTCTTCAGAATCATTAAAAAACACCCTTATATGAAACAACTCTCTGTAAAATATCTTTCAATACTATTTACACTTTCCATCACCTATAACTTAACTTACTCAAAAGCTTTAAGTTTATTGCTGTTACATGTTTCTTCAATCACAATCATCTTTGCAAGCATCTTTGGCATTATAAAAAATATTAAAGTAAATAATCATAATTTCCATACCCTTGGTGCGAGCTATATCGTAGGTGGTATCATCTTACAACTCATTGGTTTATATAGTCCCAATGCCTTAGGTTCTGATATTGTTCAAATTCTTCTACTATGCAGCGTTCCACTTATCATGTATGGCTTTGGTTTTATGGCTCTAGACAACTACAATAACATCGTTAAAGAGCAACTTGAACATATCAGTCAAAAAACGGATGAATTAAACGACGCTTATGATGCACTCTATCAAACAAGCCACTATGATCAGCAAACAGGGCTTAAAAATAGACAACACTATGATCTGGATGTGGCAGCATCTCAATCAAATGACTCACAATCATGGACTGGTCTTATTAATTTTGATAATTTCAGAAAAATAAATGAAACATTAGGATATCAACACGGAGATGACATTATAAAACTCTTAAGTCGAGATATGAATACCGCTCTACCTGATAACAGTGCAATATACAGAATGTCAGGTGGTCGCTTTGCATTTATAAAAAATGATTGTAATGAAGTTGATGCCATTCAATTAACTCAGTCCTTACAAACTAAAATGCGCACATTTTCAATCACAAATGACCTTCCTATTGAACTGACTGCAAGTATAGGCATAACCGATATTTCGCCTGTTAAGACACTCGATATCATTCATCAGGAATTAGAGCTTTCAATGGCCACTGTGAGTCACACAACGAAGAACGATCATATTGTTTTCCATCAAAGACTCTTAGATGACTTTGTCGAACAATCTAACTTTAAAGAAAACCTGAAAGAGGCAACAAAAAATGATGCATGGAGTTTATTCTTCCAACCACAAATTTCTATTGCAACAGGACGCATATGTGGTTCTGAAATCCTCATGCGTTGGGAAAGAGAAGACGGTCACATTATAAATCCTGGAGAGTTTATTCCAATCGCAGAGAGCATTGGACTTATGAAAAACATTGGTATGTCCATCATTGAAAAGAGCTTTCAATCCATACAGTGTCTGAATGAGAAAGGCTACAGTTTTATTCACTACGCAATTAACCTTTCAGGCGATCAGTTTACAGATAATACACTCATTGAAACACTCTGTACGCTTAAAGAGAAACACAACATCCCCGACGGTCAGGTGATCCTTGAAATTTGTGAAACCGTATTTATTGAAGACTTTGAAACGACAGAAAAGTTGCTCACCCAATTCCATGAAATGGGCTTTGAAATTGCCCTTGACGATTTTGGAACCGGTTATTCTTCACTTAAGTACTTAGCGAAGCTGCCTATTGATGAAGTGAAGTTTGATAAAATATTTGTTGAAAAAATTCTTACAGATTCTAAAGCGCGTAAACTTTTAGCAACCATGATTCAACTCACTAAACAGCTTGATATACGGCATGTTATTGAAGGTGTTGAAACACTGGAGCAGGTCAAAATGATTGAAGATCTCGGTGGACAATGCTATCAAGGATACTACTTCTCGAAGCCCGTTTCATTTGATGCAATTGAGCGTATTATGCAGATCATGAAAGGCCAAGAAACTTCAATTTAATGCATATTAAAAAGCCGATCCATGATGTGTTCTCATCGCACTTTATGGATCGGTTTTTTTATTTAAATTATTTTTGCGGCTTTATAATAACCTGTTCTCATCACACTCTTTTGACCATAAAGCACACACCGTGAAGGTGTTTTTTAAACTGCTTTATTTTTTTCACTGAATATCCCAAAGACTGATAAAAACCAATAAGATTCTGGTCCTCTGCGATACATCCCAGGGCTATTTCTGTTATGCCGTGAGCTATTAGTATTTTCTCAATTCGAGTTATAAGATCCTTTTCATATCCTTGACCTTTATAGCTTGAATGGACAGCAAGACGTACAATTTCAGCTTTTTGACTTGATAAAATTCGAAATCCTGCACATCCTACAATAGTTTTCTCATCCAAATTCACTGCATCCTCTTGGCTGATAGCTATCATAGAAACACCTTTACTCATCTCTGATTTCAATTTCCCAAAGTCAAGAAACGCCCCATTGTTTGGGGCGTTGTCTTTTGTTAATCCATAAGTGGTTGCAATACAATAAAATGCATCATTCAGACAGCTTACACAAGCTTTAATCTCTTCATCTGTCCTAATTTCAATACTTTTAGTGCTCACTATACTCACCAACAATTCATTTACTATTTCAGCTTAGCCCGGATTATTTGATATCTAATTGGAATCCAAGACTTTAAGCGGATCTTTTTTACCCGGACCATAGGTGTCATCAAGGTAAATATCTAAAATTGTTCCCTCTTCATTGTAAATAACATTAACATCCGTACTGGCAGTATACCCAACTTCACTTACGATCATATACGTATTCAACTTTTTTGTCTCACCGATTTTTTCGTAGCTATACACAGGCACGTAAATTTCTAATTTCTCATGAAGTTTATATAATGGTTGACCAATGAAATTATCTTTCAGATCTGTCTCAAACGCTAAACGCTGCTCTCCATTATAACCCAAAGATTCTTCCGTTGGCTGCTTTTCAAGCATAGATGAGTACGTATAGAATACATAGTCTGCATCCTCTCCTTCTGTGCTTATGCTACCAACAAACTCATCGATTTTTGCATCTATGATTTCACCCGATGATTCATAGATGTATAAAGCGGATGAGTCTTCACCAGTGCTGGGATACACATAAATCGTTTTTTCATATATATATTCGTCATCTGCATTCTTCAAATATCTGATTGATGTTGAATTACCTTCCATATATGCTTTATAGTCCGCTTCAAATCCTGTGAAATTTTGAAGTTGTTCTGGCGTTATATTTTGAAGTGTTATCTTTTCGTCTTCCACTTCCACATTTTCAGATGATTCTGTTGTATTTTCTACAGTCGATTGTTCTTCCGCTTGTTGAACACCACAGCCCGCAAGTGCAAGAATGACTGTTCCTAATATTATCCCTTTAAAAAACTTGCTCATTTTATTCACTCCTATGTACATATATTCACCTTTAACTGAAATGAGTATACCATAGGATTGTGACACACTCTTCTCAATTTGATGAAGATATGATATCAAAATTATTACAAAACAAATAAACTTCATCCCATTTCGGAATGAATATTTGTAAATTTTAATTGCATGAAAATCCGACCTAGGGGTAAATATTACATATAAGAGGAGGTGAAGTTATGAATCAAAAAGCACTTCTCGATGAAATTATCAACCTTAAAGAACGACGTGCCGTATTAGAAGCCGAGTGTGGAACTGCGGATCACAATATGCATACATTCTCAAAAAAAGAGATTCAACAAATGGATGTTGATACACAAAAAATGAATGCCTGCATCGCACTCGACATTGTCAATTCAATGATCGACAAAGATGAAGCGCTCTTCAGGCAAGAATAATAATACTTATAGCATGATGAGCCTGCCCTTTTACGAGGGGGCTTTTTTTTTATTCATTCCATTTAGAGCTCTTGATCAAACTCCTGTTCAGATGAATGCTTCTTTTTGACAGATTTCATTGATTCCCAATCGTGTTCCACATTTTTACGCATTTTTGCAAGAAGTGTCAGAACCATCATACGCTCGTCATCTGTAAAATTCTGAAGTGCGCTTTCAGCAGCCCTATCTTCAACACCCCTTAATACTGTAAATGCTTGCCTTGCTCTTGGTGTTGGATAGAGCTTATAAGACCTTTTGTCTTTTTGAGATCTCTCTTTACGCATATACCCTTGATTGATCAATTTTCCAACGGCCTTGGCAGTTGTGCTTCTATCCACTTTCAACATGTTTGAAAGCGTTTCTTGATTGATACCAGGATGCTCACAAACACGCACTACGTATAAAAATTGCCCTTTTTCAAGACTAAATTGTCTATACTCAGCATCTGCAATTGTGTTTACACACCGTGCAATCATGCCAATTTCTCTTAACACTCTAAAATCCATGTGTCCTCCCCAAACTATCCTTGAACTTTCAAGTATATTCTATCAGTTTGGATGTCAATTTGAAACAGGAAAATGAAAGCGTCCTATTGTATACGATTAATTCACAGTCACGGCAGTCCCAAGATCAATCCCCTCTGTGTCAAAATTCTTAAGAATGTAATCCCCTTCTTCAAGCCCCTCAATAATTTCAACAGAGCGTACTGCAGAATACCCCTTCGTAATAATCTGCATCTCTGTCTTTCCATCTCTAATAACCCATACAGCATCTCCGTTTTCAACTGGGAACAGGGCTGACTTTGGAACAATATGAGCTGACTCAGTTTTATATGCTACAAAATCCACTTCTACATCCGATCCTGGAATCAGCGCTGGTTCTATGGATTCTAAAGGTTTCACTTCAACTAGGATTCTCTTTTCTTTAAGTCCCAATGTTGATACAGACTCAGTTGCAACAGGTGATACTTTAGTTATACGACCCGCTATCTGATCCTCAAGACCTTTTCTATTTCGAATAATGATCACGTCTTGTCCAACTTTTAAATTGAATGCCTCTTGTGTTAACACTTGTGATTCAATTTTCAATTCTGATTTATCAATAATTGTCGCAACGGGCGTCATAGAAACCACGGCTTCACCTGCTTTTAAATTGAACTGCGAAATAACACCTGCTTTTTGAGCCTTGATTACACTTTTAGTAATTTGATCTTCAATACGCTTAATCTCCGCTTCGATTTGTATTATTTGGCCATCATAATACTGAATAGTGCCTGATCCAGGGCTGTTCTGAGCTTCAAGTCCGCTCAGCCTTGAGCTTTGTAACTGATACTGCTCTTCAGCATCACGAACTGTTTTTACAACCAACTCATAATCGTTCAAACTGAGTGCTCCCGAGTTGTATAATTCTTCTGACCTCGACGCATCAACTTTTGCTTGAGTCAACGTCGAAAGTGCTATATTTACAGCACTTTGCTGTACCATAAGATCAGGTGTTTTAACTTTCTCAGATTCTGAATTTTTTTGGCCTTGAATACTCATCAATTGACCTTGAAGAGCTTGATGCTGATATGTTAACTGATCTACATTAAGACTCAGTATAGCGTCACCCACCAGTACAGATCCACCGTTTTCAACGTAAACCGCCTCCACAAGACCGTCAACTTCCGAATAAACAGGTCGCTCTGCAACAGAACGAACAGTCCCGTCTTCACGAAAAGTATCTATAAATACGTCATCCTTAATCAGTACGGCTTCGACAGCCACAGCACTTCTTGTATTCAAACTCCAAATAGCGCCCACTGCAATGACTGCACAAAGTGCCACAATAACTATATGTTTCCTGTTCATTAATTTTCTCATCAATTTAACCTCACTATTCTCGAATACTCAGTGCTTCAACCAACTGTAGTTTTTCAACTTTTTTCCCTAAGATGTACTGGGCAATCACAATAGCGATCATTGTTAAAACGAGTGCAGATACACCAGCTTTCCATGATACGCTCGTCGGCATTGTATAAACGTCATTATTCATCATTTGAGCCATACCAACAACCATCAGTTTAAGCATTGGTATACCGAGAATTATCCCTGCAAATGCAACATACCACTGCTCTAATACCAATACACGTTTCACCTCAGAGTGACTCATACCAATAACAAGCATTGATGCAAGTTCCTTATGCCTCTCTGATACAGTGATCATAGACGACGCATAAACAATCGAGAATCCAGAGAGTAGTCCAATGAATACGAAAATCCCCACCATAGAAATCATCATTTCCATCATCTCTGCATATTTTCCAATGAGCTCTGATTGAGAATTTACACCAAATACTGTTGACGAGTCTCTATAGGCATCACTTATATTCTCGATTGCCTCAGGTGAAGCTTTAGCAATAATTGATGTTGTAAATTCAGATTGATTCAATGCCTTCTTAAGCGCTGTTTCATCCATATATGCATTGAGTCCCAAATACTGTGGAATGACCTTTGTGACGCGAACAGCAATATTACCATCTGGATCTTTGTTAAATGGGCTTTTAATCAAAACAACATCGCCGGCTTTTACATTCAATACCTGTGCAAGACGCTCAGATAAAACAACGCCCTCACTCGGCAGTTCGTACCTCATGCCCTTTTCGTCTTGAAGCTTATAAAGCTCACTGTCTTTTTCTATACCTAAAAGAAGCACATCTTTCTTCTTTGAATTGTTGTAAATTGTTGCTGGGACCTCAAGGAGCGCCTCAGCGTGTTCTACACCAGCCTCTTGATAAACTTCCGCCAGTGCTGCTCTTTTTAGAACCGGTTGTGATAAGTCCATCTTCATATCATAGGTCAATACATTCTCGAATTGTCCGTATATCATCTCATTCATACTGTCACTCATAGTCCATGGCATACCCAGTACTGAGAATGTGAGTACAATACCTATCAAAACAAAAAAACTGCGCCCTTTATTCCTAAAAATATTACGAACAGCAATCCGATTGATCATACTGAGTCGCTTCCATATAACTGTAATGCGTTCAATAACAGTTGCGCCTCCTGATTTAGGTGCAGGTGGCCGCATTGCCTCAGCTGGCTCCATTCTTAAAGATGATTTTGCCCCCCTATATCCTGCAATAAGCGAAAAGAGCAGAGATAATCCTATACCTTGGGTGAAATACTTCAATGAAAATGCAGCTTGTCCGAGAGGCATATTGAACATCGTTTGGTACAGGCCCGTAAATGGAGCAACCATCACGTTTCCTATTAAACCACCTACAATTCCACCAGCAATACCAATGACCACTGCATATCCTAAATAGTGAATTAGTATCTCTCTATCCGTTAATCCAAAAGCTTTAAGAACACCAATTTGACCCCGCTGCTTTTCAACCAGACGTTTTAACATTATGATCAAAATCATGGCCGCAACACCTAAAAACACCACAGGCATCGCTGTTGCCATTCCCTTCATTCCGTCAATTTCGGACGTCAAAAGCATATTACTTTTCTGGTCTTTACGAGGCACTATTTTTATCAAACCATAACTTTCCAAGCTTTGTGTCATAGCATGTTCTGCATCTTTGTAGCTTATATTTGGATTCAATGTAAATGCAATATCATTCACTGTTTGACCCGTTTTAAAAATAGTTTTCATGGTCTCATAAGGAATAAATGCTATACCAAATCGTTCTGGATCCGGATAAATCTCTTGATCCGTTCTGAGCGCATAAATATACTCAGGTGTTCGTCCACTCCCCACTACAGTCAAATCAACAACCCGGCCTTCTGCAGCAATTTGAAGTTGATTTCCTACAAACTGACTTGTCGCTTCATAAAACTTACTGTCTACAACGACTGTATTCGAGTTTTCTGATGGGAGACTTCCAGATTGCAGTTCAAATTGATTCAACTGTGCACCGTCATCAGGCTGATAACTGATCAGCCTTAAATAAACATTAGATTCATTTTCACTGTCTATGACCCGGACATCCTTCACCAGACGTCCATCAACTTGTTTGATTTCTGGAAGATTTTCTAATTTTGCTAAATCTGCATCAGGCATTCCTGAGACTTGTGCAAACCCTTCAGCAAAATTCTGATTTTTGTAATATTCATCTTTTGAAACACTGAAATTGTCATATCCAATCGAAAACAGATTGAATGTCATAAGACCAATGGACATAATCACAATACATGCCAAATATGTGCCTTTGCTCAACCATAAATCTCGACGCATTTTACGAAGCAGCACTTTGATTCACCCTCTCAACATGTGTGAGACGCCCATCTTGAATATGGAATATTCGATCAGCAATCTTTGCAATATCTTGGTCATGGGTAATAACTATAACCGTTGTTCCATGTGTTTGGTTGATGGTCTTTAAGAGTTGCATCACAGCATCACTTGATTCTGAATCAAGGGCACCTGTGGGTTCGTCACACAGTAAAACAGCTGGATTTTTAACGATTGCGCGTGCCATAGCCACCCTTTGCTGTTGACCGCCAGACAATTGTGATGGAAAATGGTCTGCTCGATCTGAAAGTCCGACTTGTTCTAGGGTGTCAGATACACTAAGTGCATTCTTAGATATTTGGGCAGCGAGTGCCACATTCTCATATGCATTTAAACTTGGAATCAAATTGTAAAACTGAAATACAAAACCAACAACATTTCTTCTATACTCAGCCAAACCGTTTCGATCTAAGCCGTGAATATTTTGCCCTTTGAACGTCAATGAACCTTCATCAATGCAGTCCATGCCGCCAATCATATTTAGGAGCGTGCTTTTCCCGGACCCACTGGGCCCAAGTATGACAACAAACTCTCCTTCATTAATGGTAAAGTCCACACCATCCAGTGCACGTACAACAACCTCACCCATTTTGAATGTCTTCACTAAGTTTTTTGCTTCCATTAACGTTTGAGATTTCATATTGACTCCTTTACGACAAACCTACCGTAGGTATGTGCGATTTCAAAAATTAGAGCGCACTAGGTCGCTCTAATCTGTTCCCATATAGATTTGTATAACAACTCGCCTATTTCATCGAGTTTAAAGCTTGGTCCAACACTTCCAATAAGCACAGAACCTTCAAAACAGGTTACCAGTTGTATTGCCAAACCACGTGTATTCACACTAGACCGTATTTCTCCATCATTTTTGCCTTTTATAATTAACTTTTCAATCATATCAATGGAGTCTGTATAGATTCCAGAAAAACTATCGCTCAGTTCTGGAAATTTTCTCAGTGCTGTAAACATCAGGTACATGAATTGCAGCAAGGCTTTAAAAGTGTCTCCACCATCCATTATTACAGAGAAATCGCCCATCATTCTTTCAAAATTGAACCACTGCTTGATCACGTCCTCCGAGGATTCATGACCCGTTAAGACAAGCTCCATACTGTCCATCATACTTGAAAAAGAGAACATCATAGCTTCTGATAACAATTGATCCTTGCTGTCAAAATAGTGGTATATGCCGCCTTTTGTCACACCCGCTTTTTCAGCAATCTCTTTTAGAGTTACCTTGTTGTACTCCATTGTAAAGAATAATTCCATAGCTACACCAAGAATTCTCTCACGCGTGCTTAATCCTTCTGTTGTAAATGCTTCAGTCTTCATTTTTCCACCTACCTACCGTCGGTATGTTCGTCTTTATATTACGCTTCTTCTTCTAAACTGTCAAGTTATTGAATTATCACTATTACTAAACTGGGATTGAAAGTGAAACACCTTCAATCCCAGTAAACTTGTATTATGATTTTAGCATAAATTGCATGAATTACTTCTGCTCTTCTAAAATTTCTTCAAGTGATTTAATAAACCGAAGTGTTTGTTCTCTTGTCCCAGTGCTAATACGGTTCCAATTTTCTTGTCCCCATAAGAATCCTGGACGAATAATCACACCACGTTTTAGAAGCTCTTCATTCACAATTCTAGACGATATTTCGGTCTTCATAAATATAAAGTTAGCATTTGATGGAATGTAATCAAGGCCATTCTTTTCAAAACAATCAATCATCAAATTCAGTGATTCGTAGTTAAGCTCAACCGTGTCTTCAATATGACTCGTATCTTTAAGTGCCGCAAGACCCGCAACTTGAGCAATGCGACTTGCATTGAATACACCTTTGACCTTTGTCATTTCACCAATAATCTCTTCCGTAGAAATGGCATAACCTATACGCACACCTGCAATACCTGCAACTTTTGAGAACGTACGAAGAATAACCGTATTTGGACGGTCATCCAATATTTTAAGACCATCAGGATACGCTGGATTTTTTATAGCATAGTCATAATAGGCTTCATCAAGGATCACAATAATGTCACGAGGCAACTTTTGAATGAACTTATGTACTTTTTCAGCTGTCATAATATTGCCAGTCGGATTATTAGGATTACAAATATAAACGAGTTTCGTCTTTTCGTTCACAGCATCCAACATTGCCTCGAAGTCATGTTCAAACCGATCCGTTAATGGAATTTCAACTGGAACACCGCCCATATGAGAGACCGATATATTATAAAGACCAAACGTTGGTTTTCCCATCACTGCTTCATCGCCTTTATTGATAAACATTTGAGCAATGAATTTTAAAATTTCTTCTCCACCATTTCCAATTAGGACTTGATCGGACATAATGTTAAATTTGTTTCCAATCGCTTCACGCAGAGCTGGTGCAGAAGACTCTGGATAAAGAAACACATTTTCAGCCTCATCTTTTATAGCCTGAATCGCCATTGGAGATGGACCTAATGGGTTTTCATTGGAAGCCAATTTTACAATATCTGTTAATCCATATTCACGTTTTACTTCTTCTATTGGCTTACCCGGTACATATTTTTTTAGTGTAGCGAGTTCCTTGCGATAAATACTGCTCATCAGATAGCCCTCCTGAAATCCTATTCATATTTTCACTCATCATAACGAATCTCGTGTAGTTTTACCAACACGAGATCTCGTTTCATTCATAATCTGAGTTATACTTTCTCACTTATTCTTAATTAAACATACATGATGCAATATCCTGCAACATTAATGCGTTTCTTTCTGAACAGTTAAATCACTGAACCTCATTTTCAAGAACCACTTCTTCTTCTGGAGTGTCTTCTGGTGGATTTAAGAAGTACATTTGGAACGTACCCTTACCTTTAACTTCAATAAGCTCACGTTTTTCAAAGTCAAACTTTTCTTTAAGTATTTCGTAGGTTTTGTCTGAAACGTTAATCCGCATAGGTTCTGAGTTGGACTCCATCCGTGAGGCTGTGTTCACAGTGTCACCAAACACATCATATATATATTTTTTTATACCAACCACACCACCGGTTACTTTACCGGTATGGATACCCACGCGTATACGCCATGTCTGCTCTGATGTTTCATTACGTGCATGTAACGCCTTAACAATATCTATGGACGCCC